>Ga0075425_100000232_pt1 | contig 50752 bp, 64 predicted proteins | sample SoiMethybrSBSTD4_FD_75300 | JGI IMG/M metagenome (GOLD analysis project Ga0075425, IMG submission 75300) | Bulk soil microbial communities from a Populus tree surrounding site in Tennessee, USA - Soil MetaG P. TD hybrid SBSTD4 | ecosystem: Environmental > Terrestrial > Soil > Tree plantation... | reverse complement strand
TTTGAGGCCCGACAGTCGGGGCACCTTATGACATTGAGATCTTTAAGATTAAATCGGTCGGGGACCGGAGGATCGACAATAAAATCCATTTTTATATTATATTAGATTGCCACTTTGATAAATTATTAATGTCTAATAATTCCTATTCCCTTGACGGAGCGCGCCAATTTGTCAAAAAATTTATGTTTAACAAGAGGTATTCGGCCGAGGGTCAAGAGTCGCTTATAATTGATTTAGACGACACGCCCCAACAAATCTTTGAACGGTTAATTAAAAATTCTTATTCCTTTGGCGATTCAATGCACGCGGCCACGGCCTCGACGACTTTGGAAATGGACGACGACGGCCTCTCCGGCATAAGTGGCGATTATTACTATATCCAACCGACCTATACCCCTCAACAACTTGCGATGATTGAGGACGCTTGGAGGAATGACGCCGTTTTTAACAATGGGATCTCCAAATTTGTCTTTGGTATTATGGGCAAGCACGGCCGGACGGTCCTCGACACGGCCCTCGAGTTTAACAATGAACAAAAGAGGAGAGACGCAATCAAACAGGTCCAAGACAATGCCGGATATACGGACGCCAAGACCGAAGTCGACAAGAGATTGACCTCCTCCGAGGTTGATTTTTTCACAACTTTCACGGAGATGGTCGAGGAGTGGTTGGTCTTTGGTCGTTCGGCCTCTTATATGATTAAAGATGAGAATGGTCTCCTTGATTCACTCATTCATTTAGATCCCAAGAGACTCGGGAGGGTTCGAGTTATCAAGAGTTTCGATAAGAACAATTTGAAGATTGACGCCGTCGAGTATTTGGATTGTATAGTTGATCCGGAGACGGGCAAGACCGCAATCGGCCTCCAATCCGATGCAAACAGCAAGGGAGCGGAGCAAACCAAACCGGCCTTTATTCCAATATCCGATCTTTTGTATTTGCCCTATTCTCAGGGATCTATCGTGACCAATTCAAAATATGCCGGTTGGTCAAAGTTTGAGGCGATAATCCATATCTCGCAGGTCAAGAGAATCATATTAAACGAGATGCTAAAGGAAGCATCGAAGGCCCTTTATGCCGGCTTTGGATTGGTCAAAGTCCCGCCCGACTTGGACGACAATTTCTTGGCGACGTTTATCTATAATGTCAAGCGCTCGGTTGGCCGTTGGTTTGGTTACAAGATCGAGGCCGTGTTTGATATTAAGGATCTAAAACCCGCAATCGAGAAATATGTCACAGTTGTCGACCTCATAAATAGAGAGATCCTCCGTTGTATCGGTTTGGCCTCGTTCCTTGTTGGTTACGAACAGATCGCCAATTATGCAAACTCCGAGCAAATTATGCTCGCCACGAGGGAAATGGATATAACTCATTTGAGGACAAGGCTCCGAGACTTCATAAAGCACAAGTTACTCGATCCGCTCTTTGTCTATTTCATACTTAATGGAATTAATCAGACCAATCCGACCGGTCAAAGAATTATCGCCAACCAATTAGCAATCAACGAGCGGAGGTTTGCCGACGTTGTCGATATTCCAAAAGAGGATCTTGACGCATACAATCAACAAGTCCTCGAGACCAAAAATGTAAAATTAGTTTATGAATTTGCGGAGGTCAACTTTAGCACTAAATTGGAGTTGGCCCAAATGTTCGATATTGTCAAGAGATTAGTGCCCAAACTCCCAAGCGAGGCGATACTCCGCAACCTTGGACTTGACGATTATATTGAGGAGGTCACGAACGCGGAGGCCGAGGAGGCCAAGAGACAAGACAGTCTCAGCGCCGCCAAACTCGCGGCCTACCAAGCGGGGGCCAACGGCAACGGAGCCGGAGCAACCGCGGCCGGACTTAACTCGATTGACCGAATGATGGCCTCGGCCGTTGGCTCGTCGGGAGATCCAAAGATCAAATCGTTATTCGAGGAGTATCTCAAGGCCGGCATTGCCATGAGAAAAAAGGCCATTGAATCGCGCACTTAAATTTTGTTTGTTGGAGGACGCCTTTAATGCGGCCGTTGCAAGAGGACGGGCCCGCACCAAGACGGCCAAGACCGCCGAGCGAATAGAGTTTGAGGCCCAAACTAAACTCAAGGGTTTAATTTCTAAGTTATCCGACGAGAGTCTAGGCACCGGTAAACAATTGCAAGATCTTAAATCAGAGCACGGCAATGAGGTATCCAAGACAATCCGCAAGGTTGTCCATGATTCGTATATGACCGGCGCAGAATATACCGGACGGGCGGTTGGCGAGGACGTGATCTATCCCTCAACGGCCAATGTGCAAAAGATCGGAGAGTTATCGGACGACGTAGAGACCTATTTTTGGAGGCAACTCGACCTCCAAATCAAGGCCGGCGAGACTCAGAAATTCGCCGAGCAATCTATGACGCCGGACCAACTCGAGACCTTTGAGAGTGCTAATCCTCTCATGGGTTGGTATAACGATTTAACGGCCGGCCTCCTCGTCGCCAATCTCGCCGTATATCCTTCATTGGCCGATGGCACCGTTGATAAATTCGGAGAGTTGGCGGCCTCCAATCCGAGTCTAGTGGCTCAGGGTTGGGTTATTCGTTGGAGGACAATGGAGGATCCCAATGTTTGTATGATCTGCCAATCTTACGACGGTTTAGAATACGACTTTAACGATCCCGATATACCGCACCCTCGTTATGATACTCACCCAAATTGTAGGTGTATTCTTGAGGTCGTGACAAGCGATGACGAGGACTTGACCGGTGCCACGATTCCAATTGGACCCGAAGGATTCTTATTCGATGAGGGATTCATCGGCTAATAGACATGAACAACTTTGATAAATTTATCAACGAGATCCATATTTGGACCTACAAAACACTACAAGCGCAAAACATCGACGACCTTTATAATAGTCTTGACCCTTGCAATTGTGATTTGTGTCAAGAAAAGAGGTTAGGGCCGTAAATGTCAAAAACAAACGATGAAAAGATGCCATTGACACCGGAGCAAGAGCGCGCTTTTGCGGAGTCGGCCGCGTTGGCAACTCAATCCTCCAAGACCATGGACCGAATTATTGAAATCTTACAAGAGGCCGAGAAGGCATTCCCGAAGGATTTCGATATGTCAACATTTTTGTTATTACAGCACGTCGGCAAGAATGCCATGGGCGACATGCAAATTAGGGACTTTGTCACCGGCTTAAACTTCTATGACTTGCCAAAATTCCGCAATACGATCCTCAATTATTATAAATTTCAATACATCTTTGTATTCAAATCGTTAGGCGCTAATTTTGGGGACGGTCTTTATGGTGATAAGGGATATGTCGAGATCAAAGGCTTGGATGAGATTGCCGAGAAGTTTGTCGAGTTCAATAAATTAACCGACGACTCGCCCTATAAGATGCCGGAGATCCAGAGCGAAAAGAAAGACCTTTGGGACAAAATTCATTCTTTTATTGCAAGAGGTAAAAAGTTAAGATTGTCCAAACAATGACAGGGGGAGATCGTAAAATTGAACGCTATTGTAAATATCCAGATTGTCGCCGGCCTATCAAGTTTAAGTCGTGGGGCGATACATGCGCAAAATGTATTTGGAGAGATCTGCCGGATTCTCGGATCCCGATTCAAGAACGCAATAAATACTCCTTGCTTAATTATTTGAGTTAAGACTCGCCGTCTAGATCGGGCGTCGGGAAACTACGCCCTAATTATTGGTATCGGGTGCTAGCCTTGCGACGCCAATCGTTAGGGCGGTTTAATCTTTTAATTTATTCTCTATAAAGACGGCCCGCAAGTCTAATTTGTGCCTCAGCAATTAGAGACCAAGGTCGAGTATATCAATGAAGCAACCGACGAGGTTTATCTCCGCTCATTTGGTTTAAAAGACGGTGTTGTTGCGGGCAATGATCGCTTTAGTTGGATGAGCCACTCCTCAAAAAATGATATTAACTCCTTTGTTGAGGCGGACGTCATTCAAACCCCATGGTTTGATCATATTGTAGTTACCGATTCATATGAGGCTTGGAAATCAGCACAACAGCCCTTTGTTATTGGCAAGATTAAATTTGTGGTCCCAAATCTCAAGACCGGTGCTTATGATTTCATTTGGAAGGTGACAAATCCACAAGCGGCGGTCGCGGCCAAAAAGGGATATTATAGCAAACTCCGAGTGTCACCCGCTATTTGGGGCGATCAACCAAAACAGGATGACGACGGGATTGTCCATTATAACTCCTATAAGGGGGTCCATATGGCCGTTGTCAAACATGGGGCCTTTGGGGACGAGTTAGCGCGAATTAATGATCATGTTTGTGTCGGAGGCGGAGGCCGATGCAAGGAGGTCTTGGCGGCCGTGGCCTCGAGGTCACAAGAGGCCGTCGAAGGTCGGTTTAATCCTCCCAATTACAATTTTGATCCACTTGCAGACATAGAAAAAAATTTTACTTTTGATATTGATCCGACGGACTCAAACTCTCATAGTAGTATGTCAACTAATGACAAAACAGTGAGTTATGAGGAGCATTATAAATTAAAAGACCTCTTAGCCACAAGCGAGTCCAAACTCAAGGATGCACTTGAATTAAACAAAACGGTCACGGACAACGAATCTAAAACCAAGACTAGATTGTCCGAGGTCGAGAAGGAATTAAACGAGCGCAAAGAGAAGGACAAGCGGGCCGAATTTTCGGAGTTCTTTAAAGTAGTCTATGGAGCGGAGGACGAGACAAAAGTCAAGACCGCCGTCGACCAAGCAATCCAACGCAAATATGAACGTAAAGACTTGGACGATTTGTATGGTCCACTTTACGAGCAAAAAAAGAAGGAACTCGATGAAAAGGCCAAGGCAGAGCAAGAGGGCAATATTGATAATTCAGGGACCAGAGGGTCAAGTGATATAAGTCAGGAGCAAAAGGCCGGTGTAGGCTCGGCAAGTCAAGCCTTTAACGCGGCGATTGCCGAACGTAAAAACAACCGTGAATCAGCGGAGATTGCTCTCGGCTTAGTTAGGATGAGGAGGTCTTAAACAATGGTAGCAGGACAAGGCGGAGACCAAATTGGTCAACAACCAATCAAGTCGTTCGCCGTCAAGATAATTTATCACAACAAACTCTTGACGGACGTCCAAACAAGGGGCCGAATGGCCGGACTTAACGGATCCGGTGAGATGGTCCAAGACGCGGGGACCGCGGTCGACAATTTTGCAGTTATCTTAGCAGACAGAGCCAACGGCGACAAAAAGGGCCAATATGCAATCGGCGGAGAGATGGCACTCGTCGAGGTTGCGGCCACTAAAACGTCAAGTTTTGGCAAACCCCAAGTCGTAGGAGTTGGCGGAATGGTTCAAGATAGAGTCGCCGAGGCGGCAAACAAGGTTTGCGGCATGGCGATGGGCAAGTATGACCAATGGAATAATACAACTTTGCAAACGAACGTCTCGGCCGGCGGGTTTGTATTGCTCTATATCAAGCCGTGGACAATATTCACATAGGAGGATTGAGATAAATGGGATTTTCTAAACAAAAAGTCTTAATTGACGAAAAGATCAACACGGAGATGCGCAACTCTCCGGCGGTCGTCGCAATTTTAAACCCAACCGACGATTGGATCTATGTAGGAAATAAGGGCGCACCCGAGGAGGCTCACGAGAACTTTGTCGAGGGAATGAACGCGATCAATATCAAAGATTTCAATAAGGTAATGACCGCTTATGACCTTGGCAAGTTGGGCGACTCCGAATATTTGGACAAGATCCAATATGGAGTATTCAACCGACATGACGGTTGGCAGAATCGGGCCGTTGAATACCAAGAGAAGATGAAAAAGGCGGCCGTTGCGTCAGTTGGCGCAGGTGTAACACCGGCCGACTACTCAGGTATTGAGCAAGCCACGATGACCGCTATAATCTACGGTCTCGAGGAGCGAACTCACGTCCTTCAAAATGCACTCAGATTCGTTGATATTGAAGGCACCCGATACGACTATCCCGAGTTAACCTCGAGGATAAACATCACTCGAAATATTACCTATGGGCTCGATATTCCAATCAAGTCCGTCGGTATCAAGACAAACACCAAAAACCTCTTGTGTGACGCGGCTCACTTTGCAATGTTTGACGACGTCCGATATAGGCCCATAATTGTCGACGTTTGGAGGACAAACTTGGAGGCCATCGGAGTGGCATTCATCAGAGATACCGCGACCCAAGTGAGTGAGATATTGCTCGACTCGTCAATCTCAACCGACGCGGCCGCGGGTTTGTGGTCCGATAACACCAAAAACCCATACAAGGATTTAGCGGTTAGCATAAACACGATTGACACAAATAACGGTCGACCAAACAAATTCGCCACGGGTGATCTACCAATTGCGAATTTTGCGGGCAACACAAACACCAAGACTATACAAATGACAAGCCAACCTCCATCATTCGGAGCGGGCACCAGCAAAGCAACACTTTACTCAGGTCTTGAGTTATGGGTTGACAATCTAATGAATCAGACCAAGGGCACCTTATGGGACGACTTCTATGTGCCATTTGTGAGAGGCCCGAGCGGTGTCGGAACATATCGCGAAGTCCCGAGATTCCTAAACGGGAATGTTACATTCCAGTGGAAGTTAATGTTTATCGCGGACCTCACAAAAATCCGAATAATCACCGGAATCTCTTAAATACCCAACCCACTTTTTACGGGTCTTTTTATATCTTTTTTTACGAACTTAACGGGATCTTAATGGTTCAAATTAATGAGTTAGACAGTGCGATTGAGTGCAAAGTTGTCCGGACGGATAACGTTAAGAATGAGATTGAGATGGATGAAAAGCACCCCGCCAATACAAGACGTTGGTGTGTTGAGGTTCCGATGCCCCCCTTGATTGATTCCAAGGATAAAACGGAACGCAAGATCCTTGTTGGAGTGCCCGACCCTCGGACGGTTCAATGCTTTATCGACGCAAATATGGAGTATTATGACCATTTTTATACAGTTTGGGCCAAATTCTTGCTCGAGACTCAGCGACAAAAACACTATGCTCTTGTCAGGACTTTGAAAAGATCTCGAATCATGGTCAAGGGCCAACCAATCGGGATTTATCTCGTCGCTCTTGAGATCTTTGCACGTAACAATAACGACCGTCGACAACAATATCATCTCGAGTTAGGCCAATGGGATACGGTCACATTTTTGACCCACGCAGATCCTAGGAGCGGAGATCCGATTGCGGACTCAGTAAATCAGTATATACCAAATTACGATTTTACTTTTGATCATCAGGACGAGCAATCCAAAGCCGACGTCTCTTATTGGTTGGACCATTCGACGGACTCGGTTAATATGTATTGTATGCCTTCAATCCGAGGCTCCGAAGTCCTACCAATTCAGGATCGTGATACATTCCTTAATTCGTCGTTTGCTGAATTGCTCGAATGCGGTCGACGCGGTCTCCTATTATCAGAATTTAGGGAGATGAAAGCATATTATACGGCCGTCTCGCTCGGCAAGTCTATGCCATTTGTCCCCAAGCAAAAGGCCACGGTAGAGACCACGAAATAAGCCAATTTATTCTTATAATGTCCCTACGTGGGAATTGTAACTAGAGAGATAGAGAGAAGGATGAGATCGATAACAACTACGGGATATTTTGTTTTAGTGGCGGCCATGATCATATTTGTGGCCTTCTCGGGCTTTAATTATCTTGCCGACGAGGACTATAGAAAGACCCTTAAACAGAATGCGATAACGGCCACTCACGACCGTCAATCAATCAAGACAATGATCCAAGTCGGCAACGACCAAAAAGCCGCACTTGAGAATAACCTTTTTGCGATATTAAGCCAAGTCTATTATTTGGCGAATCAAGCAAACCTCAGTCAAGCAAGAGGCCAAGCGATACTCGCCGATTGGAATCACACATTTGACGTCATGGTCGACAACCAAGTCGCAATCGGCAAGCACTTTAATATCTCGGGGGTCCGAGACCGTTAAGTGAATTAGAGACAATTTGGCGCGTCTTAACCTCGGATGAGGTCGTCAATCTTTTAGTCGTCACGGGTGTTGGTGTCGGATTGTTAAAATGGTATGATTCTCGACAGAATGCAAAAGTCGATAATATGGAGACCGCTATCAGGGAATGGGCCAAAGAAAGGTTTGACCATTTAGAAAAAGAACTTGCCGAGATCAAGAACTTATTTTATACCTACATATTACCACGACCGGTTAAAGGGAATGAGGGACGATAATTAATTAATATGACATCCGCGGGGCCAAAATGTTGGTATAGAAATCGTTCATTTATCGCGGTTATCATTCTTTTCAGTGTGGCGACAGTCCTAATTTATGCAAGATATGAGTTTAAGTCCAATGAGGAGTTGAGTCAGGTCGGCGAGATTGTTGTCGGCACCAATAAAACTCTCGTTCTAGTCAATGGATTGAATCAAACTCTCCTTTCAAATGTGAGCAACGTCCTAAACTCAAATGCGGGATCATCGGTCGAGGTCAAGGAGATTAAAAATCTGTTAGTCGACATAAACAGGACTTTGGCAAATCCCAACCGGACGCTCAACGTCAAGAATGCCTCTTAGTTTCATTTTTCAATCTACTTTTTAAATCCGACCGCGCACTCTCGGCTCTATGAAATATACTTTCATTTATTACGCGGGCGCCGTCTTGGTGAGTTTCTTATTCGGACTCTCAATCCATGACGCACTTGCTCAAGCAACCAACGAGACGGTCCCCGTGCCGGCCTCTCAATTAGTTGGACAAGTTTTAACGAGCACCGAGGCACTAATCGGATCCGCAATCAGTATAATATTAATCGCCTTGAAGTGGGCCGACTCAATCATAAGTCGACGCAAGGACTCGGCCCAAAAGGCCAAGTTTTTGGAATGGTCCGCCAAGGCTCAATCCTCACTCAAAGGGACCGACGAATGGATTAGAGACACGATAACCGCCCACAACGACGACTTTAAACAATTGATTGGACTTGCAACCACAACAAGCCCAGATCTCAAGAAGGCCCTCGAATCAAAAGAGGGTCAAGACTTGCTCAATAAGATCCAAGCCCGAGAGGACGAGGCCAAGGCAGAATTTGATCGATATTATGGTTGGGCCTCAAAGGTCTCCGGCCTTGACTCCAAGGATCCGGTAATTGCAAAGTTGGCCGAGGGCGAGCAATTCTTGACTCCGGCCGGTCCTAGTAGCACGACAACGGTCCGAACAACCGGAGGCGGTCAAGTAAATGTCACAAACTCAGGCACAAACGACAGCGACGCAATATAAACCGAGCAAGCCGGAATTATCACCGGCCAACAATCTCCTCAATTATGTCAAGTGCGAGGTTTGCGGAGGTTACGGTTATAAGCACCCTCAAGGCACCGGTTCGCCAATGCGTTGTCCTTCTTGCAAGGGCGATAAGATGAGTCGCAACCCCAAGAACGTCGAACGGAATAGGTCTTTTTTAGAAGGTAAGAAATAAACTCCTCATATGTCAAGCGACCCCGAGGCTCCATATAACGGATATACAACCACGCGCCGAGTCCAAGAGATTGCCGGCGTCGAGGACGATAAGAAAGAGTGGCCCAACTCCTACGTGAATAAGATCATTAAGGGGGTCGAAAATATGATTAATAACAAGACCAAGCAAACTTTTACCCTTGGGAGTGCACCCTCCGATATTGAGGAGGCCGCGGCCTATATAGCGGGTGCCGTCATTGCCGGCGAGGTTAGCGGTAAAGACAACGTGAATTATAAGACTTTAATGGAGATTGGAATGATGTTTTTATCCGGTTATTTGGAAAATCCGGCCGCAGTTACGGCGGGCCTTGGGACAATGGTTTTGTCTGATTATCTAACAGAGCCCGCAAATCCGGAAGCACCTAAATATATAACCGGTCAAATCTGATTTGTCATGTCGGAGTCGGCTTTTTTCGCAAGTGGTCAAGGGGCTAGCGGTGGCGGCGTGAGTTCAGAGACAAGGGTTTTACAAACTATTAATACAACGCTCGAAAGTATCAAGGCTCTACTCCAAGATACTAAGACCCAAATTGACGGAATAAAATCTAATACTCTCAATATAACGGAACTGGATCGGTTAAGGGTCATAAAACCCTCCTTAAATTTTGTTTCGAATCAGATCTATACGTCGGCCGGCTTTGCCGGTTTCATTCATTGGATTGAGCCAATGCCAAAACAGGATAAATTATTGATACCGGCCTCCTTTTTATCAATTGGCACAGGGACGGGAGCCGCGATCCTATTATCGGACGACGGTATTAATTTTAGAGAGGTCTTTAAGTCAACTACAGATACGGAGAATTTTGCTCTTAATGCCAAAGACCGCGGAGATCTCCAATTCGTCTCAACCGGATCAAGTGTTAACACCAACATTGTCGGATCTTTGTATAGGTCCAATGACGGCGGTGAGACTTGGACCAAACAACTCGACAGCGTTGACAATCGTATTTACCCCATTGAGATAACAATGTCCGGCGCGGTCGTGGTCGGGACGACTAATAACGGGGCGGAGTTAGCCACGGCCGGCAAGATCAAACGGTGCACAAGTCCAACGGCGACGCCGATGGTTTGGACCGATGCTCTAATCTCTAGTTATGGGATCCGCTCTATTGTTGCCATGAAGTCAACGAGCACATTGTTAGCGGGCGGCGGGAGTGCGACGGGAGGGGCAATTTACAGATCGACCGACGACGGACAAAGTTGGCAATTAATGAAGGCTTTGACCGTTGGCGAGGGCAAGGCCGTTTATTGGTTTCACGAAGATATTGATCCATTTACCGGCGTAGTCCGTATATATGCGGGGAGCGTTGCGAGTCAGATATTTGAATCACTCGATGACGGCTTAACTTGGACCAATGTTATGTCCTTGGTTCCGCCCAATTCATCGCTCCCGAGTGTATTGAGAAGGACAACCGAATACGATGGCAAGTATTATGCGGCCACTCAATTCGGTTTCTATACAGTAGATTTTCCTAACCGTAGAATCAAAGAGTTTTATAGTGACGTGGCGACATTTACCAACTCTCAGGTCTTTTATAATATTGTCAAGATGAGGGGCGGTCTCGCGGTCTCATTTGGTGATAAGATCGCTTTTTCCGGCAATATCGAGCCTTGTGCCTTTATTCTATGGTCGGCCAAGTCAGTCACTACGAGCGGATTGACAACTAGCCACTTTTCGACAAGAGGTCATAATAAAAAGTCAGTGTTGATAAATTCGAATCAAAGCGGGACTTTAACAATTCAGGTCTTGGACCGCGCGGGGACGCCAACATTAAGAGATATAACTCCGACGGTAGCAATCACGGCCAACCAAGTCTCAGTTGTTGACCTCTCAACTTATGCGGGCATGATATTCGCTATTAAATTCGTGCCTTCGGTCACGGCCACGGTTGATCTTGTAGTCGCCCTCGATTAATTACCCAATATAGGATATTTCCAAGAGGATAATCCCTTTATATTGGTATATTTACTAATTAATTAATGTCAGGACACGAAGATCAGGACGAAGTTATCGAGCAATTCAAATACTCGATAAAATATGAGCCAACACAAAACGGCGTGAGGGTTCATATGAAAGGACAAGGCAATAACCTTGCGGAACTCGGGACCGAACTATTGGATTATTATCCAAAATATCTCGAGAGTTTAAAGCAAAAAGGGACACCGGTCGCACCGCTCCAACCTATTCCAAAGGCGGTCAAGGAGACGACTCAAAAATGAATCTCAAAACAATCGCGTGGATTGCCATGATTATCGTCGGCGGATATTTGACCGCGGGCGGTCTCATAAATTGGGGTATCACACGAGACTCAGATATGCTCTATGAGTTTAAGGCCAATTTTTACGTGGTCGAGATTCTCATAATGGGCGCGGGAATGGGACTTATATTTTTTGGAGGCGCCAAGTTAATCGACTCCCGCAAATCGGAGGCCAACAACAAGATCCGCAGTTTTTGGGGCGTCAACTAAGATGAGTGAGATCGAAGTTATAGAATCGGATCGGCCTTGCAATATGCTCGATTGTCAAGAGCGGGCAATGTGGGGCTCGATTTTTTGTGAGGAGCATCATAAGCAGACCGTAGACCCCGACGAAAATCACGACATGGAGGACTTTGTCAGGTATTCAATACGCGAGGAGGAGTTGGCAGATTTCGATGATTGCTCCGGAGGTTGAGTTTAAACTCGTGGTCTTTTTGGCAATGGCCTCGATTGTTGCGACCGCTCTAGTTCTTGCGTTTGGAGTTGTGTATCCGGAGCGCGATGTTTATCCGGTTGTCAACCACTCCCTCGCCCAAATTATGAATGTCTCGAAAGATTGCACGGCCCCATTTAACTCGACGTGGGGGCTTGAATTGTTGCGCGAAGTTGTTCGAGTTTGTGAGAATCAGTAAGATGAATAGTCCTTTTAATTTCGACGTCTTTAGAAAGGACAACTCACGCGAGTCGTTGGGTGAGGCCGTCCGTTTTGCCATGGGCGTCTTGAGAGATTGCAAGCCTCCTCTTTTAGACAAGAATTTTGTTTTGTCCAAAGGTGCATTTGAGGAGTTGCTTGACCTATGTGGTCTAATAACCGACTTGAGTTTAGTGCTTGCGGCCTATGAGGGCAAGAGTGCGGATCAGGGACTAAATGATGCAAGCGCGCGGTTTATGGGCCTAATCTTTGGTTATTGTCGGGCGATTCAATTCACCAATAGGAGGGATCAAGTCCTAGTATGATCAGCGCGGGAATGATTGAGGAGCCACTTGATTCAAAACCGAACAAACGCAAGGGCCGACCCAAGAAGGCCGAGCCGGTCGAGTCTCTCGGTTATTCACCCGTCGAGACCAAGGTCGTCATCGCGAATCAAGTTATCTGTTCGGAGTGTGGCAAAGTCGGGGAGTTGAGCGGAGTCATAAATGCGGTCCTACTCAAAGATATGCACAAACACGGCCACGAGAGGGCCTTGGAGCGCCTAAACAAATTATGAAGGCTCACGATATGGACTTATGTGCTTGCGGGGACACTCGTCTCGAGCACGATGTTTTTGTCGGCGCCGACAAAGTCCCATGTTGCCGATGCGATTGTCGGGGTTTCGATTTGGTCGACGCGGTCCATGGTTGATTATTTTATCCGCAAATTCGACCAAGCCGGCGCGGACCCAATCAATTACAAAGATCTAAAATACGATTGGGATCCCGACATTCCGCGTTGGCCCCTCCATTCTTTTGTTTGTTGGTGTTGTAAAGTTGAAACTATAACCGGTTTTACCTGTTTGGACGGTGAAAAAATCCCATATTTGACGGAACTAAATGACGACTTATCAATTACTTGTCGCAAGTGCGGGGTCAAGAATCAGATTGTCACGCCGGAGGAGTTTGAAGTGACCAAGACAATCCACGACCTCGAGTGGGTCGATTTTAAGTTATAGAACTAGAACGAGCAAGCCTTAAATTTACTTAAGCATCTTTTCTAATAGATCTTCGTGTCTATGACATGACGGGCCGACCGTGCACCGGTTCCGTCATGTCATTTTATACTTGTGCCTTAATTCTGTAGTTTATGGGTTATCCTCCAATTAATCCCGCATACATCACTCAGTTAATGGACGGGACGGAGATGACGGTGATGACGCTCGCCTCCGACACAGTCAAACATTACAACATTAAAGTTTATTATGAGACTTTGCTCAATGGCGCCGCCGAGGCCCTTGAGATCCGTGTCTACGATACAAAGACCGAGAACTTTGACACCTCACCGGTCGAGGTCTTGGCCGAGTTTGATACAGTGACCGGAGTCGTCCAACCGAGTCCGCCAACGGTCAAAAAAGTGATCCGTTATTACATCTCCTCAAGAAAAATTCGTATAAGTTGCAAGCAAACCCTCGGAACGTTTAGAAATATTTCCGTCGAGGTTCATCAGATCTAGATCTAAAATGTCCTACGTCATGGCGCTCGCGACGGCCCTCACGGAATACTCGAGCGCGAATTTTATTCTTGGCTCCAATGGAATGCCGGATCGGCCATGGGCCGCCATTCTATACGATTATTTTATTAAGAATTACGCGGGGACCGAGCCTCCAAAATATGTATATAATGACGACACAAAGAAAAACGAATTATTATTCTCACTCATAAACCGACCGCTCGATGAAAAGGAGGCTTATCGCGTCTTTGTTATGAGAGGAGCAATCAAGGAAGATCCAGAATACGGCGCGGCCCTCACAAAAAGCGAGGAGGAGTATATTTTTATGATCTACATTAAGGAGCGCTCGCTTGGTGAATTATTTCCAGAGATGGAAAATATAGCAAATGAGATCCGCCGGATCTTTATTCGCGAATATATCTCCTATGATATAGCCGGTATAAGACGGATTGATAAATTTAGATCTACCGGTCTAATCCCTCCCGACTCTCCGGCCAATCCCGAGGCTCATCATTGGTTACTCCCTTGCAAAATAACGATATACTACCAATGTAATTCTCTCTTTAATCCAACGCCGACCGAGTCATCATTTAACGCAATGAAGTATAACGCGGGCGCTTGGCGCAAAGAGGTTGACGGCCGTTGGAGTAATTGGGAGGAGTTTCAACAAATGATCCAAGGCGACCTTTAAAGAAAATTGGTTTTATAATATTCTCGCCGGCTTTTAATTTTGTAAATGGTAACATCACAGTTAACTTTTATACCGACAGGATGGCAAAATCACGTCCGACCCTTTCAATATTTGACAGAGGCACTTAACTCATACGGTGCTCTTGGTGCGTCGCCCGTCATGGTCGTCGCTCCATTGATCGACGAGGTAACTCCAAACTTTAGTAAGATGATTAACAAGTATTACGGAGACAATACCTATACTTACTTTAAGCCCCAACAAATCGGTCTCCGATATGCTTGGACCGCGAAATTTGCTCCAATCGACAACGTCTTAATCATCTTAGTTACGAAAAAACCCAACTACTCGGCCGCGACCGACAACCAAGCCTCCTCCGTCTATTTCTTACGTTCATGGAATCAATCAGTAGGTGCCTATGCCTTGGTCGAGCACTTTCAGGGTTACGGCGGATCCCGTGCGCGCTCTTTAGATCAGACAATTAACGGAGGTCGAGTTGATACCTCGATCGATTGGATAAGTCAGTTAATAACCAAACCCTCAACAACTAATCCGCTCACGACTCCGACCATGAAACAGTTTTCCGATATTACCGCGACTCCGTTGGCTCACGTAGACAGCGGATCTTTACCTTTGACCGTCAACGCGATTGCTTATCCTCAAGAGAATTTCCATATTACAGTTACGAATCGTTTAGTTAACGGAGAGGGCCGCGCATATAACGGATCTCTAGTTATTGACAATAATCATGTTATGGGTCAAGAGTTTAGCGGTGATTATCTCACAGTTGTGGGCAAAGACCTCAACCTCGAGGGTCACTTTGATAACGTCGCTTTGGCCTCGGTCCCAATGGTCTACTCGGTAAAAGCCGCGACATTGACTTGGACCATGACGAGCGTCGACCACAAGACCTTATCAATAGCCGAGTCCGCAAGTAGTGAGGACGAATGGAAATTAAATCTCGCGTGGGACGCAATTCTCGCCGTCGCCTCCTAAACGTCGCTTTTATTCCGACTAATAACCCCGCTCCAATTTTGGAGCGCCTTTTTATAATCCTCCGTCGGCCTTGATTCTATGAGTCAAGAGGAGCAAGATCTTACCAAGGCCGTCCAAGAACAGGTCAAGGCCACGGCCGCCGATAATATAATCGACGGCGGAATGGATGAGAATCAACAAAAACTCGCCATTCAAGCCGGCATGAGGATGATGGGATCCTTTGAGGAGGCTTTGTTGCCCGTTATGGTTTCTAATACCGCCGATTTTATCAACGATGAGATCGCAAGATTCGAGAATATCAATAACGTCGACGGCAAGCCCGTAATGTTCAGACGTCATAAATTACTCCCAAAGGAGTCTATTTTGTTTCAGAAATTGAATCGCCGAGACCCCAAATATGTCCCCGAGGAGGGATCCGATAAACTTGGGGACCACGATCAACGGACTTGGATCCTTTGTCAAAAGATGCTCGTATTATTCGGAGGTAAAGAGAATCAAGATCGTCCATTTACGGAGGCGGATTTTTGGCAGATCCCTATCGAACAAACCGAGTTTTGGATAAACCTTTGTGACCTCAAGAGGCAAGGGTTTCGTCGAGATAAGCCCAAATCTGCTTAAATTATTTTTCCACGAGGAGCACGACGATATTATCCTCCACGGTTGGGAGGTCTACGTCAACAATCTTTATTTTTTAAAGACAATCCATAACTTGAGCCCAAAGAATTGGGATCCGTATTTTGATCAAAGTCTTGGAGACCAATGGAGAGAGGAGGACATAAACATCTTAATGGGAATCGGGAGGGTCCAGACCGCCAAGATGCTAAAGGACCAACGTGAACGCAAAGAAAAGACGGACGAGGACGAAAGAAAAGCCAATGCCAATAAGTTGGCCGCGGAGGCGGCCGCCTATAGATCAAGTCCCGAATACAAGGCGAAACACGGCAAATAAATTTTATTTTACTTAATAAAACCGTTGTAGGTATTTTCGATATGCCGGCCGCACCGCCTAATCCTAGGATTGAGAGTTTTGGAGTTCAAATTGTGGCCCCACAATTGCCACAATTGCAAGCGATGTTAAACTCCATTGGAGCCCAATTCGAGGAGGAGTTTTTGGTCCCTATGATAAACGCGACCGGTAAATTTGCGTATGAGGCTTTTATGACTAGAATGCACAAGGGAGATCCCGCAATCGACAAGCACTCAGGTCGAATGCGAGAGATGACAAAGATAACTCCAATCGAGGGCGGTGTTATTGTAGGAACATCGGCCAAGTCCGATGAGGGTTATCCCTATCCAATTAAGGAGAATGCGCGCGGAGGCAATAAGAAGGGTTACGGTCCTCATAAATTTCTTGAGCCAACAATTGAGGCCGTCAAACAATTAGAGCCGGAATTTTCTAAAGAACTTTATCAGTTTTTGATCTCGAGGTTCGGATCCGTCTAAAATGTCGACCCAAATCGGTATTGAGTTCATCACCAAAGGCGGTGAGATGTTCAAGAATGTCACTCAGCAAATGGGCGCGAGTGTCAATCAAATGAGTCAGAATTTTCAGAATGCCAGCACAAAGGCTAATACTCTCCCGCAGACCTTCGCGACAATAACCCAATCCGCTCAGGGAATGACAAAAGAACTCAAGACCGTTCAAACGGTTGGAGGGGCCACGGTCACAACGGTCCAAAAGATGGCCCAAGGGACGGGAGGATTTACGACCGCGCTCAAGAATAACGCTCTTGCTGTTTCAGTGGCGGCCGGCTCGGTTGTTGGTCTAGTGGCCCAATATACGGCCCTCCAAAAGTCGAGAGTCATGGCAGAGAGGGCGGCCGTTATGGAGGACCGTGCTCAGCAGACCGTAATAACCAGAACGGAGCAATTACAAGCGGCGGTCGCAAAATATGGATCGGGATCTCAGCAAGCGACCGATGCGGCCAACAAGTTAGCAATCGCCCAAAAGGCTCAGGGGATCGCCTCGCAGAGAGCCGAGTTAATGCAAGAAGTTTATAACGAAAGACTTGCCGAGTTTGCGATTAATATCATTCCGTCGGCTATTATGATCGTCGGGTCGTTTATTCAAATATTTAGTGAGTTGAGGGCCGCACAGATTGAGACGGCGGCCGTCACTACTATAACGGGAGATCAACTTGCGGTCGAGCAAGTGGCCGCCGAGTTGGCCGGTCACGCGGCGGGCGAGGCCGCGGTCGAGATGCACGAGTTACAGGCCGCGGAAATGGGAGCCGGAGCCGGAGCATTGGAGGCCGCGGGAGGCATGACAGAAATGGCCGGAGCCGAGACGGCCGCGGGGACCGGTGCTCGATTCATGGGTATATCCATAAGAGGGGCTTTGATCGCCACGGGAATCGGGGCGATCATTGTCGGGATAACCGTCGCCCTCGAAGCCTTTGCAAAGAATTGGTGGGGCGTCCGTGACGCGGTCATGGGATTCGCCGCCGGTGTCCGTCAAGCCCTCCCCGAGTTAACATTTTTGTGGGATACTCTCGCCAAGGTCGGCGATTTCATAACTAAAGTATTCGGCGGGGATATTCCGAAGGCGACCGGCGAGGCCGGCGCGGCCATCACGGATCTTGGAGATATTGGGACCAAAGAGGCCGATGCAATGACAAAGGCCGCACAGAAAGCCGGAGAGGCATGGGCCGCCATGATCAAAGATTTCCAAGTTGGGCCCGATGCGACTCACAAGGATTGGAAAGAACAATTTAAAATGCTGAAAGACTTGGGCTTTGACAAGTCGGGCATACACAAGATCAAGATCGGCCTCGACATGGAGACCGACGAACAGACTCTAATCGGCAAACTCCAAAAATCTCTTGCATTCATCACCAAGTTCAAGTTACCGCCCAAGGACGTCCGCAAGTGGGCCAATAACATGATTGACGATCTCAATAGTGCCATAAGTCAGCACCCCGAACTCGAGCCGGTGCTCGGACCTATCAGGGATCTAATCAGAAATAACAAAAAGAGCCCGCAGTTGGGCCAAATGGTCCTCGATCAAATGAAAAACAATCCCGTTGTCGCTCAATCACTCATTGACTTGGGTATTGGAATCGACCCCGCTTTTGAGAAGGCGGCGACCGACGCGGCGACCAAGTTTAAGACTCAGTGGGCCCAACAATTCAAAGATACCCGACTCTTTGGGGACGTGACGACGGATCCGGCTTGGGCCAAGGCCCTCGGACTTGACACGCCCGCGGGGACAACCGACCCCAAGACCGACGGCACCCAAAAAGGTGTTGACTTTGGCACCCGATTCGTTGCCGGTCTCAAGACTACAGCGGCCGTATTGACCGCGGGCCTTGACGCTTGGATAACCTCGGGCTTTGCCACAATGGACACCCTAATGAAAGGATTGGGGGCCGGAGATGCCGATTATTTCGTTATTGGTTGGCTCGAGTTCAAGGAACATTTACAAATGTTCCAGCAATGGATAACCGACGCTTGGGTCGCGGCCCAACCTACGGTCCAAGGAATCGGGGCCGGATTGGCCGCCTACTTTGGAATCGGTTGGGCGCAGTATAAGCAAATAGCCGACGTCGTAACTAAATGGTGGGCCGATGTTCAAACGACACTCGGGCCGGCATTCCAAGGATATGGCGCCGGAATGGCCGCCTATTGGGCCGCGGGTTGGCAAGCCTTCAAAGATATGGGCAATACTCTCAATCAATGGATTGCCGAGGCCCAAAGTGTAACAATTCCAACGATTCAAGGACTTGGATCCGGTGCGGCCGCATACTTCTCTATTGGTTGGCAAGCACTCAAGACCTTCGGGTCCGACGTCGGCAAGTGGATCAATGATCAATTATTGACGGGCAAAGTATTCACGGATCTCTTAGAGACGGGTAAAAAGATCGGAGGTCAAATCGTGGCCGGTATTCAACAATTTGTCGCCAACCTAGGCCCTTGGGTCATGGGTCTATTTGGCGGAGGCGGAGGCGGAGGCGATACAACAATCACGACTCCAACGGACAAGAACAAAGACAAGAAAAAAGGAAATTGGTGGGACTTCTTAGATCCGTCAACGTGGTTTAAGACCGCGGAGGGAGGAGGGCCGAGTGACAAAAAAGGAGGCGTATCATTTAGCGGTAATCTATGGGACGTAATAGCGCAGAATAAACCCAAGAAGGGAGGACCGATTGGCGGCGGAGGAGGAGCGATGTTTGACTTTGCCAGTGTTGAGAAGGCCGCGCAGAAATTACAGACCGGCCTCGCCAATCTTGCAAATCAGGGGGCCAACTCGTTAAGAATACTTGCATCGGCCTCAAGCAAGGCGATGACCGGACTTAAAAATAATCTTAGCGTGGGTGAGGTCGCCGCGCAAGCCATACAAACGGGTCTCGCCAATCTCGCTAATCAGGGCAATAACTCTTTGCAGATCTTAGGGAAGGCGTCAAGCAAGGCGATGAATGGGGTTAAGAATAATCTTAAAGTGGGCGAGGTTGCGTCTCAGCATTTACAAACCGGCCTCGCTAATCTTGCAAATGAGGGATCCAATTCTCTAACGGGTTTGGCAAAGGCCTCGAGTAAAGCAATGAACGGAGTTAAGAATAATCTTAAAGTGGGCGAGGTCGCCGCTCAGCATTTGCAAACAGGTCTCGCCAATCTCGACAATCAGGGATCCAATGCTCTACAGCAATTGGCTAAAGCGTCGAGTAAAGCCATGAACGGACTTAAAAATAATATTCAAGTCGGAATAACGGCGGCCCACAATCTCACGTCGGCATTGAAACAAATACCCACAAATATCAACGTCCATGTTAACGTCAAGGCCGACAAGATCCCGCAAGCCGGCGGAGGCATTTGGTCTAGTTCATTCGCCGAGGGCGGTCTTATATCGGCTCAGCATGGACAAATTGGCACGGTGCACGGCCCGACCCATATGGGGCCCTTTTTATTGGGAGATAACGCCGGAGGGAGCGAGACTTATGCCTTTGTCCCGAATAATAATCCCTATCCAACTCTTGAGCGGTTGTTTAGAATGTTCGTAAAGCAACCCGTGACCAAGTCCTCGGGACCGAGTCAGACGATCGCAATCAAATATCTACAACCAATCAACATTATAATCGGCCAACAAGTGATCCATCAGGAAGTTGAGATCGCTTTGGGTAAGGCGGTGCGCAATTTCTAAGTGTCATATCATCAGCCATTCGGTTATAAAATAGGCATATATCCGCGCGGAGACGACCAAACTCACCCATATTATACCTTTAACTCCTTTATTGAGACCTCTCAGGGCATTAATATATTCGGTTGTCGACTCAATCTCAATACTCAGGTCTCACAATTAGACTTTAGAATCGAGGACGGGCAAAAGACTCTCGACCGTTCGGCGGTCACGGCCGGCGCTCTTATCACCATTCAGGTCGGCAAGAATACCAATTATTTCTTGGATCCGAACTCGTATTGTCTCGTTGGTTATATTGATTTTCCAAGTCCGGACCGGCCGGCCACGGGAATGAACGACGTCGCGGTCTCGGTTCGCTCGATAAAACAAGGGCTCTATGGGACTCAGGTCGCCTTTAGTCGTTCGAGTCCGTTGGCCGATATTAACAACCCCTTTTCCAACAAGTCGAAAGATTTCACCCTCCGCCAACATATACGAAAATTGATTGAGAATAAGGATTTTACACTCCTTGAGGATATTTCTATTAAAGACCGGTTTGGAATTGATACCTCGGGCATAAGTGATAAACTCGATACCGTAATACCAAATCTAGTCTATAAGGACACGGACGCCGGCTCCATGCTCGACGACCTAGGAGGCAAACTCGGATTTATTTGGGGCTTTGATTTCACCGGCGGAGGCCGCAAGTTATTTGTCGACTTCCCTCAAACTCTTAGAGTCCCGATAACAATCAAAAACGGACCGGTCCTCTCAACCGATGACCCCAACCGCACGGCCTACATAGACGGCTCTTTTGGATTTCCGTCCTCGTCCTTTGATAATATCCACGCGAGCCGAATGTTTGGAGTCGCTCGGGTCGATAATAAGAAGGTCGTCGGCTCGGATATTCAGATCGAGACAACTTCGACCACGAATAAGGCGATTTATCAACCATTTTTCACGGACGAGTCACGATTTACCGGCCTCGACATTGTCATGTCTAAATTAGGAGATCCCACGAGTCGCAAAAGCATTTTGAGAGGATTTGTCTCAACGAACAAAGTCCTAACCGGCGGAGTTAACGCGCCCGATACCCTATTACAGCGTTGGGAGATTAATCTCGATGATATTAAGAGCGAGCCTCAAGCCATGCATATAGAACTCGACGATCTCAAGCGGAGATTTATCACGTCGACCTCCTTTGGATTTGGTTGGGGAGTATGGCAAAGGTCGGGGACCGGCACCGGAGACCCCAACACGGATGAGAGCAACACGATCCATGTTTATCGAAATAATAACAGCGATGGCGGATCCTCGATTGCTCCGAAGGGAGATTTTAAGGACGGATTTAATCAAAAGTGGAAAAAAGACGGCCCAACCTATGCCTTTAGTGTCAACTCGGACCTCTCCCGTCTATTCTCGATAACAAATTACACGGCCGCCGAGAAGATTGGATTTATTGAGCCCTCACCCGTGGATCTCTCTGTAATAGATGACGTCAACCTCGCGGCCCGTTATTTGACCCAATTAACTTATCTAACTTCTCTTTATAGGAGTGAGCCAAGAATCAATTGCTCGTTGCCCGATAACTTTGTCTTTAAACCTTGGCAGACCGTGACACTCCGAGACTATCTCGCCCAACCCTCGGGGGTCGACTTTGAGATTCAAGATATTGTTTATGATTTTTCAACCAACGACTCCATTGTCCAACTTGGCGGTCTTGTATTCTTAGATGACGCTTGGCTAACAACTTGGCCTTGCGTTCAGGTGCTTTAAGATGATAAACTTTGTCAGATTACTCCGCAAATGGAGACAAGAAATCAAGATCGGATCTTTACGGTATAGGTTTGCAAATCTCGACCCGCGTCTCAATCGCGTCGGTCATATGGATTATTGTTATGCCTCGCTTTGGGACAAGTCAGATAATGGCTTAATTCAGTATGAATATAGAGACGGCCCCGCCGTTTGGGATAAATTAAAACGATTCTACAACGACCAAACGGTCTATTTTACAAAGGTTAGAAAGAGATTCGAGCCGTTGGACATTCGACTTTGTATCGATCAGATTACCGACGACGCCCTCTTTTGGATGGTCGATATACACACGGGACGGTCAAATGAGACTCCTCGATATATCTCCGTTGGGACTTCGACAACAACTCCGGACCGAACAGATCACCAACTTGTCGCGGAAATTGACAGACAGCCGATATTGGACACCGGCGGATATATTGACACTCTAGGCCACAACGAACTTTATGGGATCTTATTCCCATTTGCTCAAGCAAATATTCTTTGTGCGGAGGCCGGTTTGCATTTAAACAGTGACGCCACATCAGGCGATTTAATGATTTGTAGAAATAAATTTAATCCCGCTTTACAGCATGACGCCAACCAAAACGCCCTCGGGATAAACATTTGTATTCAGCACCGCGCTTTTTAGAATCTCGGGCTCTATGAATAGGACTCCAAATAGGAATCGGAGCAAGGCGAAAATTATGACAATGACGACAATTATTATTAGTAGATAGATCAGTGTGGACGAGGCTCCGGCTAAACTCATTTTTTATCTAGTGTATAAATGGACTTTATGATTTAAAGCCACTAATTACAAAATGGTATTATTCATTGATCTAGTCCGTAAATATTCCTTTAGGGCCTTCTCGCAATACATTAATGAAATTTCCAAAATAGTCGGCAAAGCCCTATCCGACCAAGTGACCGAGGTTATTGACGACGACTTGAGGGCGACCGGTGCTCTCTCCGTTGAGCGAGTAGGCCACGCCGATAATCTAACAATGGGTTATCTCTTGCCCAAGAATCAGGTCGCCAAAGTCATGTCGGAGGGGAGTCAGGACGCCAACCTCAAACTTTGGTTATACGGCAATGATGTTAATTCTCCATTTATCAAAGACCGCTCGGGTTGGGACAAGGTTGTCACTCGAGTTGGTAATCCTTGCGTTATCAAGGCGGCCACAATAAACAACTTTGCCGGTCGAGGATTGGGCGCTCAGTTTGACGGCCTAGCCGATGGCCTCAATATGGCCGATGACGCCGATTTCCAAGTCCAATCAAATACCTCGGGTCTATCCTTCTCGGAGTGGCTCTATCCAGTGAATGATCAACCATATGTCGGAGCCAATCCTTACGCAATTTGGACTAATGGGACGACCGACTTGCTCTTGGTTCCCAATCGAACGGCCATTAATAACTTTACAGATTTTACGATCTCATTTTGGTTCTATCCGATAACAACCAACGCCGGATCGACTCCTAACATAGTTATCAAAAATTACCCCTCAAACAACTCGTTTATTCTCTATTATACGACCAATAGTTTTATCCTTAATTTTAGGACCGTCAACAATACCGGCGTCGGAGTTACGGCCGGCACTTATACATTGACTCCAAATAAGTGGTATCATGTTGTTTTAAGATTTACTCAGTCGACCGGCCTCATGGAGATGATCATCGACAATTTCGCAACCTCCTACACGGTCGGCCGTAATACCGGATGCGTCAATATTGGGACCGTTGCCGATCTCAAATTTGACGGCAATGCGAGTTTTAAGTGTCAATCAGTTTATGATGAGATCAGGATTTGGCGTCGAGCAATTACCGATGAGGAGGTCGGACTTGTCTATAATGGGATCGATATATCGGGGACACCGGCAACAAATACCGAGGTCCATCACGCATTTACCGAGGGGAGTGGGACGTCCTCGGTCGACGAATACAGCACCGCCACTATTTCGATAACGGGGACTTGGGTCGACCCCGCGGCCTATGTCAACCCCAACGGTCAAGCCGGTCACTATAGGCCCCGAAGATTTGCCACGATATACGCAAAGAGAGATGACGCCAATAATCACATTGTTGCTTATCTCAATTCTATAGACAAGACTCTCGGTATTCAATCAAAGAAGGGAGGCACCCTATCATATAAGAAAAGCACGGATGAGGCGGTGCTTTGGCTTGACGGAGTTAATGATTATATCGCCCTAGGGACTCAATCGGATCTTTGGTCCTCGACCACAAAAACGGCCTTTAGTTTTTCGTTTTGGTTTAACCCCGCCATACATGGAGACGGAAATTATAGGGATCTCTTTAGTTTTGGATGGGGCGGAAATCATAGTTTAACACTTTATGAAACGATCTCAGGATCGACCAACATATCGCTTGAGGTCTCGACAACTTGGCCGACTAGATTGGGCACCGCCACGTCCAACCTTTTATCGGCGATGAATAGTTGGTATCACGTAGTTGGAATCGTTGACGTCAACGCAACCCAACCCGTGAAACTGTATATTAATGGCACCCTCGCCGTCACAATAACAGGATCGCCAACCGGCAATCCTTTGAGTGTCTCCTATTCGGCCCTATTAGCCGGCTCGGCAAATGATCTTTGTGGGTTTATAAAAGATTTCCGTTGGTGGAATAGAGCAATAACCGCGGCCGATGTGGCCGTCCTATATGCGGGAACGGAAAACGATCTATTGTTGCCCGATTATTGGTTAAAACTTGACGAGGGGAGTGGGACAACCGTCAACGATTGTATTGGTCGCAAGACGGCCACGATTACAAACGCCGCTCCGGATTGGTATCAAAACCCCGAGGTCCAAGTCATCGATTTGGACGGAATTGACGATTATATTGATTGCGGCAACCAAGCGACCCTTTGGAGTCAGTCATTAACTAAATTCTCGGCCTCGTTTTGGTTCAAGTCCGACGGCTATGACTCCGTTAATAATCATTATATCTTGAATCATGGGGCCTTTGTCGCTCAATCGTTCTATGTGTATCTTGACGGCCCAAGTGTTGCAAATAGGATGGTTTTCACCGTAAGAAGCATCGCAAACTCCCCGATCAGTTCAACTATAACCAATGCCTCAGTCCATAATGGTCTTTGGCACCATTGCGTTATTGTTTATGATAATTCTCTCGGCTCGAACAATGCGAGAATATATCTCGATAATATAGCCGGTAGCACGGGCGCCAATCTAACCGACGCGATCAACGTGAGCGCGACACTTGGATTTGGACAAAACGCGGGAGGAGGGGGCCAAGCCTCATTTGACGGTCAAGTCGCAGATCTCCGCTTTTGGAAGGCCAAGGCCCTCACGGGGACGGAGGTCGGTAAACTGTTTAATGGGACCGATACCTATGACATGAAACCCGATTATTGGATCCCCCTGACCAAAGGAAGCGGCAACCCAATTGATACAATTGCAAAGTTAACCGCGACGCTAACCAACGGCGCGACTTGGGTCCAAGTAGAGCCAACAAGTCCGGCCCGTTATCCGGCGACCTTATTGACGATAAGGGTGCCTCCGAGATTTCGACAAGGTTATTCTCTCAGTAAATGGACTTATATCGTCTTATCTTGGGACTTTACGACTAATACGTGGATCTTTTACTCGGCCGGCAATCGGAGAGCGGTCCAAAATACAGGCTGTCATAGATATGAGCCGACCGATGCCTTGAGTCATTTTGATTGGAGCGGTCCAACCGCAGGGACGCCGGCCTCCATTTACTCAAATTTAGCCTTTAGGAATCTCAAGTTTTTCAAGAATAAACAACTCACCAAAGTTGAGATTAATAACGAACAATACAATAAATTTTCTATCAGTAATTTAAAGCCGACAGAGATCCCACTTGTAGGGTTTAGCACGGTGTCGCCATAATGGGAAATCAAGATCAAGTCTCGGTTGAAACTCCTCTTAGTGTGGGAGTTTGTCAAAATCAATTTGTCGCCGGCGGAACGGGGACATATATCACAACAACGATCACGAAACGAAAGGGAATGCTCGTTGTCTCATACGACACGAGCGGAGGATTAACTCAATGGCATGTCTACATTTGGGATGACATTGGCCTTGCTTGGATCGATATTACAAACCCTCCTCATGTCCATATGGATAACTCAACCGGAGGCGAGGCTCATCTTATCATGGTCAATAATTCCGGCCACGTTTGGTTTAATGATCTTTATCCCAAAAAAGCCAATTGGATGGGGCAAGCGGTGAGCGGGACGGGTGCGGCCATAACAGAAAACCCAACGGGGACAAACGCAGAAATTAATTTAGCGACCGGAACGACAACCACGGGATACGCGGAAATTTATCAGGGAGGCGCCTCGATTGATTTCGCCGATTATATGCGATGGACATCAGTCTTTAAATTCACAACGTCACCTTGGAATAATATTCTTGTCCGTTTTGGTTGCGGTGTTGAGGGTATCAATGCGGCGACCGATAACAACAATAAAATCGGGATCGAGTGGTGTGATTCACAAGCAACCGCCAACTTTTACACTCTCTCGGCCAACGGGACGACTCGGTCACTTGTTGACTCCGGCGTCGCCTTTACGGCCGGCAGTTCTCAGGGTATCAGAATGATCTATTTTCCGGCCTCGAAGGCTCAATATAAATTCTCGAACGGCACTATTTACGATAAGACCGGAGTCTTGCCGGCCGGCGTCGCAACATGGAGTCGTCAATTTACCTATGGAGTTAAGAACAATAACGGAGGATCCGCCAATCGCGATCTCCAAGTCCGCTCGACATTCCTAGTCGGTCAAGCCAATAACTCGGCATTTGTGGGGACGGGTTAGATATGACAATTAATGTCAGGGACGTCCGGATAAAAATAAGCCCCGAGTTAATCAAGAAATACAAGGGCGCCGCCGGAATCGATCGGACTTGGGTGCCCTATGATCCCGCAAATAATATTTATGATGTTAGGCTCACGGCCTCAGACCAATATCCTCACCCAAACGAGCGCCATGTCAATGAGGACTTGGAGAAGGAACTCGAAAAATTAAAAATAGTTGGCGACCGGATAAGGGACTCGCCTCTCTATGTCAAGACCTTCGATAAACAAAAGGTCTCAATGCAATTCTTTCATAACATGAGCGATGAGATATTGGATCCAATCGACAACGTGAGGTCCAAGGCCCGACAGGTCCACGACTCGACAAATCCCGATTGGCAAGCATATAAGGACTCAAGTTAGCCATGGTCAAGGGGAGCGAATTTCTTTGGACGGGCTCAATTAATACGGTGAGCGGGGTCTCTCGCCTCGGCGGGCCTCCGGTCTTGACCGACGTCATAGATCCCAAAGGCGAGAATAATATTTTTAACATCGCCCCAACCGCGGAGGTTGTCGCCGGCTCAACGAAATATCGCCTCCTATATGTCTATTATACAGGGACCGATACTCCGGTCGAGAATTGCTCGCTCTCCAAATTCACCGATACAAAGGACGCCCGAACGAGGGTCGATATTGCATTCGACCCACAAATGTCCAAGTATGTCTCGGCCCCTTGGCAGGATTTTAACGGGACCAGCACGAGGGTCGACCAAGCCGATGACCCAACTCTTGACTTGAGTGTTTGGACTCTAGTCGCTTGGTTCAGGACCGGCGCCTCCTATTCGGCGGAGGGAATGATTATCAACAAGGGCGGAATTGGTTCGGATACGGCCGGCGAAAATATGAATTATGGAGTTTTTATCAATACGAGCAACCAATTACAAGGGAAATTCGAGACGGGTGCCGGAGTTGATAACGATGTTACTTCGCCCTTGACGTATAATGATAACAAGTGGCATTGTGTTGTTTTCACTTATGACGGTTCAAATATGAAGTTATACGTTGACGGAGTCCAAACTCCGGTCGCGACCACGGCCACAAGCGCCACGGCCGAGCAAAACGCAAAGCCCTTGACTCTCGGGGCCAACTCAAGAGACTCGTCACGATTCTTTAACGGCTCACTCGACGAATGCAAAGTTTTTAATCGCGCTTGGACCGCTCAAGAGGTCGACGACTATTATAATCTTAACACCTTCGATGACACCGGCCTAGTCTACGAGAATAAATTCGGGACCGACAACGGCTCTCGAATCGGTCAATATTTGACAAACGAGACAACGGTCCCCGCGGGCTCTCCGGTTTGGATGAGTGTCGAGAATGCTCCAACTCTACCGGCGAATATTGGCACGTTCAGGACCGGCATGTTTTACCCATTTTTGATCAGATACAAGATCACGGCCACGAGTCCGGCTATCTCAATCGACAACGACCTCTCCGCATTCCGGATCTATTTTGGAATTAAGGATACTCAGACCGGCGGAGGCGGAGGAGAGGAGGGAGGAGGCCAAGGCGGCGGGGCCGAGGGAGATCTTAATATTTTCTTTAATGGCGACGGTTGCGAGAATAGTTCAACCGCGATCGGTCAAATAGATCAATGTGTCAGTGGCAAGGCCGATCTAGTCATCTCGGCCGGTGACAATGCTTATGGTAAAAACGCGAGCAAATTTTTTGATTGTATTAAGCGGGTCGATGATAAGGCGAGTCCGCCCTCGTCTATTGGTGCCAAGACCCGCATTTGTATGGGAAACCACGAGTATGAGGACGGCTCGGGCGGCAAAGTCAAGGAGGAGAAAAATCATTTTGGTCTCCCAAATACCTATTACTCCATTGAGGTCGGCAATGTTCACGTCCTCTTTTTGGACTCGGAGAGTAGTCCGACCGGTTCAACCCAAACAAACTTTGCAGACTCCGACCTAAATCAAGCAAGTAAGGACGTTAAGATCGATTGGATTATAGTCGTCTTTCACCGGCCATTATATACGGCAAGCGGCAAGCACGGCCCCGACGAGTCCAACATGAGGACAACCTATCACCCAATGTTTGACAAATATGGAGTCGATCTCGTTATCCAAGGTCATCAGCATTCTTATCAAGTCTCTTACCCATGCACAAATAACAAGAGCAACTCGCCCAAAGTTGTAACAAAGACCGCCGGACCTTATGATTTCAAGGCTCTAGGCCACGGCACGATTTTTATAGTTAATGGGACATGGGGCCACGACACGGGCGGAAGCCTCTACAAATTAGGGGCAAAGCCCTCATGGTCGAGATTCCAAAACGATGATACCAACGCGGTCGGTCGTCTAAAAACAACTAACTCGGGTAAGACTTTGACAATGGATTGGTTGGATGAGTCCGGCCAATCTCAAGATTCTTTCGTGATAAACAAATGAGAATGAGATCACTCCAACTTATCGAAGCCTTTGGACCAAGCATCGAGGACGGCCTCAACGTCGTCAACCTCGGATCTCTCCTTGGCGGTGAGTGCTCTCCCCTCTTTAAGATATTGGGGATCCGTGAGTCTATTCCTTTGGTTCGCGAGGGCGGTCTTGATTATCCTCATGGCATTTTTGTTAATAGAAAAACTCCCGTATTGTTGACCGTTGATCAGTTTGTAGGCGCCTTCAAACAAAACAATGTATTGTTCGGGGCCGAGATTTTCAAACACCATAATAAGATTAGTGCTTGGAGGTCTTATTAAGTTGACCAAAGATAAATTTGGCTATCCGATAATAATGGTCCGCAAGTCGGGCGGATTTGGTTATGAGTTATCATCGGATCCTAACAACGATAACTTTTTTGATTCACCCGTAAAAATGAATAAAAACGGAGACGGCTCTTGGTCCTTTGCAAATTATGACTCGATAAGGCCGGAGGGTCATCGTATTCCCTACAATGGACAAATCGGTTGCGATATGAATCAGACCGACGCGGAGGCTAAAGGTTACGGTTACAAGAAGGCCACGGACCTCCGAGACATAGAGTTTAAATTCGCCGTAAAGGTCACGGCCGGAGGATCCGGTTTATGGGACTCAGACATAACGATTCAAGGGCCCACGGGTCGACACACAAACCCGCAACCGTGTTGTGAGGGTTGCGCTTATGGAATTTCTGTTAGTTACGGCGCTAGTCCCATGCAGTTCCGATGGTCCAAGGAGCAAGCCCACTCCGATTATACATTCTTAGACGGATTTACTCACCCGTCTTTTAATTTTCAGTTGAAAGGGGCCGGAAAATACGTTGGTTTTGGGTTAATTCGTTATAACGTCCCTCAAAACAATGATCAGGACGGTGTCAAGTTGGATTTTATTGGCAATCCGGATCCCGACGCCGACCCGACCAATTGGATCGTTATTGCGCATATGGAGGACTTTGGCGGTTCATGGGGCAAGAGTGATGCGTCAAAAATATGTAACGCCCGCAAAAAGAAACAACAACTCAATTGGGCAATGCCCAAAGCGTTCAGAATTAAGATGACGGACACCAAACTAAGGTTGCAACTCAAGAATTTGTCTTTGTGGGAGATTGACGGCACCAAGGCCACGGGCGGAGACGACCAAGGCCAAGGCGGCGGGGGTTTGCCGTCGGTATCGTTTGGCTTTGGCGAGTTACAAGTCCGTCGGGATATAAACACGGAGGGGACAAGTGCTTGCGTGGCCGGTGCGACCTCGACCGCGGTATTTGACCAAGAGAATCAAAACGGAGATACAGATCTCGACGGGGCCAACTTCTCGGCCGGAGAGACTTGCCTATCGACAACGTCTAAACTCTTTAATCTAATGATCAAGTCCGGTAAAGTCTACTTGCTGAAACACGGATCGGGAGCCAATATCAACCTCAAGATAAGGAAGGGGACCGATAACTCAATCGCTCGGTCAATTACAACAATCAACGCCTCCTCAATTAATACGACAGAGACGGAGATCTCATTTACCGACTCGGGCAATACCTACAGAATGAAAGTTAACGATTACTTTAGTATCGAGCAAGTGGGCGGAGACTCGACCAATCACATCTCAGTTATGAGAGACGACGCCTCGACCTACGACGGCAATAACTCAAAACGTTTTTGGGCTAAGCCGACATACGAGATCCATTCGGGCGATATTAAGTTGATTCTTGACGGTGTTATATAGATCCGCCCGCGCGGTAAGATCATGGCAAAAAAGGAGCAAGTCTCTTTTTATTTAGAACAAAATAGAAGTGGTAAACTCAAGAAGATCAACGTTTACAAAGACAAGGATAAGGAAGATACAACTTTAACAGTTTGGGCCAAGCCTCCGACCGGTGAGGTCGTCAAGGTTGGTGAATATATCTTTAAGGAGGACCAATCAAACCCTCCGGATTGCGGACCCGATCAGACTTGGGATCCGAGTCAAAACAAATGTGTCCCAAAGCCTCCGGTTGAGAATAAACCTCCAACGATTGAAGGTCCAACCATGGAGCAAGCGAGGGTCAATCAACCTATTACAATCGAGTTAACAATTAAAGATCCCGAGGGCGGGAGCGTGACGACCGTTTGGCGTCAAACCCTACCGACTCCAAAGGAGTATCCAGACTTTGCAAACAAGGATACCGCGACCTTTGTTTATGATGCCGAGGGAGACTATACCTTGCAGGTATCGGCCACGGACGACAAGGGCGCCTCGACAGATCATTTGATAACAATTAAGGCTCGAACAGTGACACCCGAGCCGGTTAGTGATTTCCAAAAAGTCCTCGCATTTACCGGAGATGACGACAGCAACAAGACCGGAGTGGCCTCGATAAAAATGTGCTCCAAGGCGCCGGTCTCGATCTTTGGAGGAGACGGGCCTTATCCCTCCGATGCCAACTCGTTCATCGATGCGTGGCAATCCAACGTCTCGATTGAGCATACGGCCCTCTCGGAACGTGGCAACCATGACGATACCGAGGACAATACTCAAGCCGTAAAAGATGCCATGGATAAATATTTCAGTTGGGGCAAGATCCAAAATCCGGTCACAAAAATCAATAATATTGGAATTATAGGGATCGATACCCAAGACGCTAAGAGGGCCGACGGGTCCGGCGACCAATTTAAATTTGTGAGTGCGGCCCTTGAGACCCTCTCCCAAGATAAAAACCTCGACTTTTTGGTTGTCGTAGAGCATAAACCCCAATACTCTCATGGTTACAAACACGGAGATGAGAAGGCCATGAGGTCGGTCTATGGTCCATTATTTGCCAAATACAAAGTCGATTTGGTGCTCCAATTCCACAATCACAACTTTTGGCATACTTTTCCTTTGGACGCACAGGGTAACAAGACAAACAACGAGATCCCCTCGTCAACTTCGGACGTCATTTATGACTTTAGTGGCGAGCATGGGACTATTTATTGGGGAGCCGGAGCCGGAGGTCACGACCTTTATAAAATCGGATCTTCAATCCCCGCTTATGTCAGAGCATGGCAAGACAAGGACTTTGGGGTCGGTTATATCGACATTGACAAGAATAATTCAAAAATTATGAGAGTGACGAATGTCAACCAAGCCGGCAAAGTCTTGCACTCGGTTATCATAAAGAAAGGAGCAGGAGGGCAAAACGGACCGCCACAAAGACAACCTCCACAGATCGCGGGCGGACCTCCAAATGACAATATGATTGTCGAGCCAAATGGCAACGTCAATATCGCACTCAATATATTTGACCAAGACGGCGGGACCGTGGACTCGATCCAGTGGCAATTTATTCCGCCGGTATTGTCTCCAACTTATACCGCCGACAAGAAGGCCGTGACATTCCAAGCCTCGGGCAATGAGGGCGACGTCTCCGCAGTTATCACGGCCACGGACAACGATGGCCTCTCGACAAGCAAGACAATTCTAATCCATATACGCAAGACCCCTCCGGCCGATGACTTCGCGGGAGTCGAGATATTTGACTCGCGTAAGAATTGGGTGCCCCCCGACGGCAAGGATCACATAATTGTCGCGGAGGTCGGACAACAAAATCATAAGGACGGAGGCGGAGACATGGACGGTTGGATATTTCCTTGGCCTCAACCCCAAGCGACAACCTATGCGAGCCATGCGCACAGCGCACAAGACACTCCCGACTTTTGTATTGTGACCAAAGAAGGTCACTTGAAGATCAAGGACAACCAACATCGGACTTATACACAATTTGACAAGGAGGGCGTCGGTTGCTATAATTTCAGGGACGTGACAAAGATAAAGTGGCCTAGTGGCATTGATAACTACAGCAAGAAGGGCCGCAACCGTCACGAGTTTCACGCGGACAATGGTAAAAACGGTATTTGCGGACTCGGTTGGGCCTTGCATGATACCGTCATCGAGAGCAAAAAGGAGATCATACACGGACAAAACGAGCCGGTATTGCTCAACGACAAGAGTTTTGGGCATACAATCAAGAAGGGCGATATAGTCACAATTCAAGCCATTGTTTTCGACGAGGTCCAAGTCAGCGGACCGGCCAAGGGCAAGATATGGGTCCGAATGATGTTATACTTGGATTGGGGCGACGGTCTCAAGAAGGTCGCCGACTATTATGACAAAAGCCCAAGTCCGGCGGAATTGAATACAGATCTCTATTACAACCACGGCTCGGCAATGTGGAATAGATACAACGGTCCAGAGAACGCGCCCGAATATGTCGAGATACTCGAGGAGCAAATATACGATCTTGGCAAAGAGCCGAGGCAGGCCTCTCAATAATAGCCCCGTCAAGCCCCTCGACGGGCACCGTCACCAATGCGCTAATTGCGGAACGATATACTTATGTATGGACCCCCATTGTATGAGATCGTTATTTTATGGAGGTCGATGCTCAAACAATTGCATCAGTTGACAAGGCCGTCGAACAAATCACGTTTGCGGAATATATCGAGGCCCAACAAAAGAGGATCGAAGGCCTTGAGCAAGTCTTGGCCGATGAGGGTTTGGAGCCGTATAAACAAGACCCACAAATCGACAAAGTCCCAAAAGAGATCCGAGAGGCGATCAATAAATTGACTCGTGACCTCGAGGCGGATCTTGTTAGTATCGGGAATTTGTTCACGGATGATCAAATCGACTTAAAGGAATATTTGGAATGGCGGTTTAAAAAACTCGAGAAGTTTGTCGAGGTCTTTAATGAAAAATATTCACAAATAGCCGGCGAGACCATTAATATTGAGCGGTTCAGACCGTCGGATTGGATCTTTGCCGGTAGAAATTACGACTTTGATTTTTAAATTTTAATCGTCGGGCGCGTCGCCTTGGATTAACAATTGCCGGCGCTTAAAAGATAATTGACAGTAATAACACAAACTTTAAGGAAAAAAAGAGAGGGATTAACGGCCCCTTGTGTGGACTTTAATGATGTAGTGACTCATAAATTGCTTGTAGTCGAAAGTTGCCGGCATTGTCCCGTTGGTGCTTGTCGCGTTCGTTGAGTTAGTGCCCGTTGAGTTTGTGATTACTCCGCCGGTCTCGTTGGTGCCTCCGCCGGTATTAGTTTCGTTTGTCACTACTCCGCCCGATGAGTTGCCGGTTGAGTTAGTAACTCCGCCGCCTCCGGTATTATTCACGGGAGGGACTACTCCTCCGCTCTCATTCGTTGCTCCGCCATTGGATTCGTTTGTCACGACTCCGCCTCCGCCTCCGCCTCCGGTCGATTGGTTGCCTTCGACGTCGGTTATAGCGTTGCCAAGAGCATTAAAGATCGTCGCGTTGTTCGACACTAGAGTATTGATAAGGTCAGCGTCTTGAGATAATCTATCCTGAATTATTTTGATTTCCTTAAAGGCCGATTCATTGCTTGCAGTTAAAAGATCGACTTTGTCTTTTAGACCGGTGTTCTCAGTCTCTAAAGCACTTATCCGATCTCTTGCTTGTTGGTCGACGGTCGATGCGTTGCCGCCTCCGCCTCCGCCTCCGCCAAGGACGCCACTCGCGTCAATCTTATTGAGGACTTTAATGTCTCCGTTCTTTGATTTGTAGGTTTGATCAAATTCGCATTTGCCGGTTGTCTTGTCTATTTTGCAGTTATTCACGACGGTTTTGTCCGCCATGACACTCAAGGAGAGTGTTGGAGCCAAGGCCATAAGGGCCACGAGGCTCAGGGTTAGAGCAATTAATAATTTTGCTGTCATGGTATCAATTCATTTATTGCGGATAAATTTAAACTCTTATCGGTTGGCCTCGAGGATCCGCATATAATTAAATTGCAATCTTCTCTTTAACTCGTCGAATCGGTTGGGCATTGGAGCAATTTCAACCGGAAATCCATATTTATTGAGACAGCAAAGACGCTCCGGATATTTCCGATGATTGTTTGGCGACTTGCGGGTGCGGTATTTCTGACTACAACAAAAGCATTTATCGAAGGCCGAGACGGTCAAGTATAAACAATGAGTGCATTTTTTGAGACGGTAGCCCCTCAGTTTGTAAGATGGAAAATTAACCCCGATGACCGGACAAGGGAAGTCATCATAAATGCAAAGGTTACGACACGACCCAACCAACGAAAAAAAGAGGAGGGGCTATTTTATGAGTGCTTTTTATTCCAAGCCTTGCCTTGTTTCGAGTTGTTAAACTCAGACCAAGCGACCGCCGTGACCTTTGCCTCGGAATAGTGCGGAAACTTTTGTCTAATCCTCCTTCTAATTGACTCTAATATCTTCGGCAACCCCCAATCAAGGAGGATTAAAGCCCCCTCTTGTATTAAAATAAAGTAGATTGTTCGCCTTGTTTTTGCGGGTCGACCTTTGTTAACAACTCTCTTTTGAGCCGATCACAACGGGGATAAGTGTGCTCGACAAAGTTGACTCTAGTATAATACACGGAATTGATAAGAATCTCAAACGGTCCCCGTGTCTCTATTTTCTGGATCTTAACCTCGCCGGCCGCGTCAAGTAATTGAGGCAACTCGAGCCAACCGGTCGAGCCCTTCTTGTCGTGGTCTTTGCCGGCCCAAAATATTGTCAGACCGCAACCGCGATCACAAGTCTTAATTTGTGATTGTTTCAACATTAAGGTCGGGGCTCCAAGTAAAGAGTGCGGGCAAACTCTTGAAAATTCCAGAGAGCCTCCTTAAATTGGGCCTCGGATTCGTCGGCCCTCTCAAGCAATGATGAGATTTTATCGTCATCACCAAGGTCTCGGTTCTCTTGAGCGCGGTCGAGTTGTATCTCGGCCCTTTGCAATTGCACGTCCAACTCATTAACTCGATTGTAAAGATACAAAAAACGGCCGAGCCGAGGGTCAAGGCCCTCGAGCACTTTATTGAGTCGGCTTTGGATGCTCAATCGAAACTCGGTCCGTATTTTATGCCCCATTTTGAAAAATTCCGTCTTGCCTCGTTCATAGAGCCCCGACACGGCGCACAAACGTCCATTTTTGATAAGTCGTCATATACCAAATTGGACTCCGGAGCCGGAGCCTTGCCACAAACGGGACAGTTGTGACTAACCGAGGAAGTCATTATATTCCCTCACGATCTTGGCCTTGAGATCGGGCTTTATTCTCCAAGTCCAAATTATGTCGTCGGGAAGCAAGATCCGCCCGTCAATTTTGCAAGAGATATTTCGACCTTTGTGTGGGCGGCCTAAAAAGTGGCCGTGAGCGATAACAACGTCGACGCTCGGATTGAGGTTTGGATTTTTGTCTCCGGACTTATGTGTTGTTACATGACCATGACGGCCACAAACAGGGCACTTGACCCGCGTCAAATCGCAATCATCATATTTGCATCGCGCGAGCCATTCGTGATCTTGCGTGTCGTAGAGTGAGGCGAAACCCCTCACTCTTTGTTTGGTTGCCAAGTGGATCATGTCTCCTTGTATGGGTCCGCCTTGACCTCCCACTTGACCTTAAATTTATTGTTGCCTTGTTGCTTTTTGAGGATCCTCATAATAATCGGACCCGTCCAGCCCTCCTTAATTGCCAATCGTTCCAGTTCTTTGTTTATCTCCTCGATGCCTACCTTTGACGAGATTTTAAACAACCTAACCATGTTAGGGAATTTACTATTTGGCAGAGTGACCCTATAGGTTGTTTGCGGATAAGTGCGTCCGGCAACGTCGGGGTCGTCCTCGAGTGACCGCTTAACTCTAAAATCTCGCTCAGCAATCTCGGCGGCGTCGGCGGGAGTTTTTTTATTGACTTGGATTTGCTCGTTGAGTATGTCATCGTAGTCGAGATAAAAATCCGATGGAAATACCATTGTCTCGGCGACGTTTGGACTTAAACTAACGATTTGCTTTGTATCATTGCTGAAATCCTCTTGCTTATTCATCATTTTTTGAATTGCGGCGGATCTCTTGTCGTCTCCTTTGGGTTCCTGTTTTAACGCTTGCTCTTGATTTTTTGTTGCGGATGAGTTTAGACTCATGTCCGTCTTTGGAGTTAGTTATTAACTATATTAGTTTTACCTCTCCGATAACGAGAGCATTGGTTTTATAATATTTGATAACTCGGTCGTAAATCGCAATAAAAATATCCTCATCGGTCATATATTCCGCGTTCTTTGGGTGAGTGAGATTCATAACGTCGAATCGGACGACGGGGATCCTATACCTCAAACCGATAAGATTATCACGATTTGACATCTCCTTGGTATTCTTGCGCTTGCCTTGGTGCGGACCGTATTTGTCGACTTCTAGATCGACAATCTTATGCCATTTTTGATCAAACCAAACGACGTCGCCTTGGTATTGTTTGAGTTCACCGATCTCATTAAAGCACCAAAGCCTCTCCTCTTGCTCGGTAAATAGGTGATGAGCGATCCCAATCCTTTCGAGTCGCTCTTGGCCGGCAATGTGGTCCGGAGATTTGGATCCTCCATTATAATCGGCATAGACGTCGACGTTGGTCTTTGAAGTAATATACCAATCAACGTCGCCGACATTAATATCAATAGACAAAGAAAAAAAGAGGTTATTGGTTGATCTCGGCGGTCATAACTTGGATCTTTTGTAGGTCAAAATGTTCGTCGATAATCAACCTCAATTTTGAAAAGGTGCCCTCGGTCCTTGTTTGTGTGTATTCTCGGATGAACTCATCTATAATGTCCGTGTCGTCAATATCAATATTATAAGTCCTAGCATTGGCACCCGAGTGGCTTGTTGATCCCCCCTCTTTCTTTGGGATAAGATCTCCATACTTTGAGGCATAGATCTTGAGGATTGCGTTCATGTTATTGATCGTAAATCCTTTTTGTTCGGCCTCCTTCTTACCTTCGGGGTATCTCATCAGCACCGCGCACGTCATAGAGATTTTTCTTATGGACCTTTGATCTCCTAATGCCTCATTGACTTCTATAATAACAGGGTGCAGTTTATCGGCGACGTCTGATCGTGATTTCTTGACCTCATCGTTGTGTTGCTTCGCCACATTAATTTTTTCATGGAGACCGATCTCCATATCAAAACAATTCTCATATGAGTCTCGGAGGATTCCTATATTTTTGGAAAATTGTGGATTCTTTTCTTTCAGTGCATTGATAAAACTCACCATGTCGCCAACTTGGACTTGCTCATCAGGGATTTGCATCGCGTAGGTTATTGGATCTTTTTTTTCTTGCTTGACAAGTTCAGCCTTGCCGCTTTTCTTTGTCGGTTTAGACATTCCCTTGGGTTAAGGGAATAACTATAAAAACCTTCAAAACTCGAAAAAAATCACGCTCGGGGGGCCTAAAATTTAGACTCGCCCGTCTAGGTGTCCAACCCCAAAAATGGCACCCCCCTCCCGACAAGGTTAAATAAAAGTGTCAGGTAACAAATATATGGAGCATTGTTCTATACTATAATACCGGACGGTATAATCCTCCGGTCACAGTGGAAAAAATGAAGGACAAAAAACATAAGATTCCAAGACTACAAGCGGACCTCGTCAAGTATTGCAAACAGATCGGAATCGTAGAGCCTCCATATATGCACTTTGATCCCAAGGACTTTGACGCCCTTTGTGATCATGCAAAGAGGAGATCAAACAAAGTTTGGGGCCGGTGTTGTTGGGTGTGTGGACGGATCCTTGTGAATCTAAGACCTCATCGGACGTTGAGGGCCGTGATTCATACATTGATCCATGAGTTAGTCCATTATCGATGGCACTCACTCAAACATGGCAAGCGATTCGAGAAGCGGATTATAGAAATAAGACGAGGCCAAAAATTCGAGCAAAAAAAGGCACCCGAACCGGCCCAATGATATGTTTGGTTAGGGTTGTCTTATCGCTCTCCCCCTTTATTTTTTTGCATTTTGTGATTTAATCCATAAATATACGTCGGTCCAAGTGAGATCAATATGAGTTTTTCAAAAGCAAAAAAGGACGCGGAAGTTGTAGCCAAGAACGCACCCGATGAAAAGACAAAGAGCGAGGCGGAGGCCGTAATTGACAAAGCCGAAGGCAAGCCGTTTATCTGTCAATTTGAAAATTGCAAGGCCATATTTGAAACACAAGCCGACCTTGACACCCACATAAAGCAATTTTGGCACCACAATCAAGCGGAGACGGAACAACCAAGCACAGACCAATCGAAGGTCAAACCCTAAACTAACCCCTCCGTTTCCACTCCAACTTTTTTGACGACCTACATAATAATAAAAAAGTTAATAACTAATTAACTAACTAACTAACTGATTTTAGAGTATGGGAGGCAAGAATTTGATCGGATCCTTCTCTTATAATATAAGGGACATGGAGACGGTCGAGACAGCGACAAAGGAGGCCGAACGTTTAGGGATCTCATTTAGTGACTTTGTAGTCCGATCCTTAAAGGCGGCAGTTGCGAGCGGAGACGAAGGAAAAAAAGTTAACGGCCCGACCTCGATCGGTGTTGAGTTCAGGTCGTCAACTATAGATGAGTTCAATAATAATATTGTCCTAAGACTTAAAAATCTTTCACCCATGGAGCAAACGGATTTAATCAATGGGTTAGATAATGATGACTTGGAGAGATTGAGGGAGTCTTGTGTTGGTCTAAGTGTTAAATGTGCACAGACCAAAAAGCAAAGGCGGTTTAGATAATGGGCGAGTGCGCGGGTTGCCCCAAACAACTCAGAGAAGGGGATAAGGTCAAGGTCACGAGTGCCGGTAAAGTTTTTTGTTTGGAGTGTGCTGAAAAATACCAAGTATAGAATCGGCTCGGCCTCACCCTTGTAACTATTCGGATCCGAGTGTTTGGAAAAACATGACGTTCGAGAATTGTGTCGCCCTCAGAATGCGCAAGCGATATTATAATTGGGACAAGGATCCAAAGAAGATAAAAACCAAGGGCGGATTGCGACCTCCCGACGCTTGCGGTGTTTGTGCAATAAACAAGGTCGGACTCTCGGCCTATTTTTGTGACGAATGTATGTCTCTTATGGCAATCGGCGAGGAGGGTATTGTTGCGCGGAGACTATTCAAAGAACAACAAGAACTCGAGGCAATCGCCATAAACAAGAAGGCCGCAAACGTCGCCGAGTTTGGCGAGAGTCCCCTCTTTAGTCGGGCCTCGAATCTTTAGGGGCTAGTAAAATGTTAACCATATGGCTAACATTTTTCTAGGGTCAAAGTCTCCCCGAATGGACAAAAAATTTAATAAGTATTCCATTCTAGGCTAAACGATTAGCATGACATGATGACAGATCCGGAGGTCGTGACGAGGGATCACGATCAAAGGTTAGCAAGAATTGAGTCCAACGCCTTGCATTTTGTTAAAGGAGAGTTGGCTTGGAGTGGTAGAAAAAAGAAAATAATTTTAGACATGGGGGCAGATTTTAAATATTTAATCGACAATCGCGTAAAGGTCGAGGACGCCCGCACATTTACAACAATCGACTACGGTGCATATGTTCAAGAAAATATCGCCTCTCTTGTGTGTCACAAGTTGGAGCAATATGACGCGAGTCCGATCTCATTCAGTTATGTGAGAAAATTATTCGCTCCAAAGGGTTGGACCGACGTCACGGCCTATGAGTTGGCGAGTGCCGCGGCCCGTTCTTTAGATTACGATGAGAGCATACAAGAGGCCGGCAATGTTGATCTCCTAAAGATGGATTATATACCGAGGGCCGTCTTTGCCAAGTTGCCAAAGGCCGACAAGATCCGATATAAGAAGGAATATCGGGAGAGGTCCAAGGAGCGCAAGTTTAGGGATCGCGAAAATAATTCAATGATGGACGACGAACTTTTGAAGGACGGAATTGACCCGCGTTTGCTCAAGAGCGGACACCAAGCCGTTGATACTCCAAGCCCCGAGTTTTGGAGAGAGACCCTATCGAGCAAAGAACTCAAGCGGACCGAGGGTCTAGTCAATAGATTAAGCGAAATCTTTTCAGACCTACAGGTCACAATGGTCCAATTTCCGCCCGACCCCGTTCTTGACAAGAGAATTGCGGAGGCCCTCAAAGTATGGAATGATAATTTTTGGAGCCTCTTGGTTAGATTCTACAGTCCAAACAGCGATTATAAAAACGCGGATACGTTGGTCGGTTGGTTTGATCGTCTATTGTCTGATTATTTCGCCCTTGACGATCCACAAATAGCACGCAAGGCCCTCTTGACGGGCGAGTTTGTCATGTTGGAAAAGGACGGGACCGAGATGATAATTCCAACCACTCGCAAGGTCACGAATAAGCATACAAAGGAAAAATTGGCGGCCCTCGAGTTAGAGATGCGCAAATTACCGTTGTTCGGCCTTATGTTTTTCGGCATGGAGTTATATCTCAACAATGCCGGCATATACAGCGGAGGGGACCAAGAACAAATTGCCAAGGTCAGAGAAGCATTTAAGAAGGCTCAGCGTTCAACGTATAAATCCTTTGGCCGTGAGGAACCGACGGAAGCGGCGGAGATCACAATCTCAAGACCAACAATCGACGTCAAAAATTAAGGCTTAATAAAGACCTCCCATTTACTTTTCTTTGATTAATTTGCCAAAAGCAACTCCTAATCCTATTGATTCAAGTTCTAACACTAGCGAGGATTCCAGTCCAAAAGAGATAATGTCAGGCGTAGCCACGACCTCGAGCGGTGACGTTGTTGCATCAGCACCGACAACGTCGTCCTCGGGGCCAACTCCAACGGAGAATAAACGCAAGGTCGCCTTGTTATTCGACGGATCCTATGACTCGGCTTGGATGATTAACCGAGTGGCCCGTGATGTTAAAAACGGAGTAGAGAAGGATCTCGATCTTACAATTGTAACAACTCCCCAATCCGTTGCGGATTCAAAAGACAAAGCCAAATTCGACGGCATATTGGCCGGCGTCAAGAAGATCTTGCCGGACGTCAAGGTCGAATCTCTCGCCTTGGGAGGGGAAAACCCAAACTATGCCAAGCCGGAAGTCGCGACGAGAGTTAAAGAAATTTTGGCTCAGACATTCAAGAAGGGATTACAAATATTATACGTTCCTTGGTCCAACACCATCATGGTCCCGAACAACGCAACCGAGGCCGATACTCCAAAGTATGAAAATATGAGGGATCTAGTCATGCGGGTGATACCAAGTCACGCAAATGAGATCGAGGACGCAGACCCCGAGAACATTAAGGCCGATAAGGAAAAGAGGCCAAGACCCAATATATTCAGGGTCAATCTATTCAATCAAGCGCAGGATTTCAATGAGATGAAAAAAGATTTAGTTAACTTCGGACTCGATAACGCCTATCCAGAACTTAAAACAAAACCGCAAGCCCCTACAGTTTAAGGGCCCGCGCACCTTCTGAATTTAGAAAATTATTTTTCTGATTCGCCCGAATAGTCCGGCAAGACCTACAACCAAACCGCGAGAGAAGTTTTAAACGGGTCGTATTTGGACAATATTCGGAGACCCCACAGACAGGACAAATAGGATCGCTCATTCTAAAAGCCGGCTCTCACGTCCTCAACGCCTCGAGGATTATTTTTGTATTCATGGTTAGCGATTTTTATCATTTGAGTAAACCAATGCTCGTCGATAGAACGATCCAAGAGATACTTTTTCATCTCAGAATATTCCACTATACTCGAATCGAACCAATAACGTCGAAACTTTTTCATAAACTTGGGGTATTTCTGCTTATAAAAAGCCGCGTTGGTGTTAATGGATTCTTGATATTTAGGAGGCGACGAGTCCATGAGTCTCCCTTGACCGTCGTCTATTTCATAGACGATCGAGCCGTCGTCTCTTATGAATGGGCGAGCATTGACACCGTGGGCCTCAAGAGGCAAGTATCCAACCGTTCCGATCCTTACAAAATCCTTGGGTATCTCTTGGTAAATTGAACAAACTCCAAAGGCTTGGCCCTCGCCTAGTTTCTTATTCCAAATGACGTGACTCTCCGATCCCTTTTGCGTTGTGAACATCTGATTTATAACGAACTCATGGAGCGCGTTGACAAAATCTTGATTGTCTTTTAAATTCTCCTCCGTAGTCATTGACCTACTAAATGAAACAGACCTTTAAAAATATGTTTGAGGAGATTGATTGGTTTGCAAGGATTGAGGCTCATCACGTTCAATTTGTCCATTCTTATCTTGTTGCTTGCGATGCGGCCCGCCAAGGCGATCTCTATTGTTGGCTTTGTGCCTCGTATAATATGCAAAAGAACGGGATCCGAGTCTATGCCAATAAGGTGAGTTGTTCGTTTCATTGTTTAGATTGTCAGTCAGACATGAGTTATCCGATTAACAGGGAGCAATATAATAATCTTAATTTCCGTAAATCACGCAAAGGTCTCAAGAATAAATATAAACAACGGCGGCATTAAGGCGGTTTATGGTTATTAATGAGCAAATAGAGCGCGAGGCAAGTCAGATCTTAACGGCCCAAACTCCAAGTCTCTCCTTGGTTGGGACTATTGAAATTAAGGAGCCATGGGGTAACACGAAAATTTATCGGGTCAACGCAAAGGGCCGTATATTCTACGACGACCAACTCAAGAGACCGGTCAAGTGTGGACTTGGACATTTTATGTCAATTACCAAGGGCAATAAAACGATCGAATGTATGCGATGCGATATTGAAATCGAGGGGATATACAAAGACGCCTAAACTCACCAACGTCCAAAAAGAGGTCTTGCCGACCATTGTTTGCGATTCATTAATGTATCGTTGGGATAACCAAGAGGAGCAAATTGGATATATCACCAAGCGCTTGGGCCGTCATATCTCGGCCCGCACCCTACAACGGACGCTCAAAGTCATAAAGTCCGGCGAGGTAACTCGCGAGTTTTTTAATCACTATGCAAAGGAGAGATTTAGATTCGATCATATGCAGTTATTACAGACCGCCTATATGCTCCGACAATCATGTCTTAAAATTATTCTATACGAGGAGAATAAGGCCGACGAGAGTTTGAAGGATAAGGAGTTGATAATGAAGGCCTCGGCAGAATTGCGGGCCGTCTCACAAATGATAAACGACGTCAAACAATCGGCTCCAATTATGGCAGAGATGGGCGCCGTCATGGACAAATACGAGGCCCAAATCAAAGAGCAAGCCGAGACAATCCGGAGGTTGGAGGTCGGCGAGATTGTTCGACATATTGAGAAATAGATGAGATTTAATCAAGAGTCAACCTTTGCGTTTTATAACCAAAGGTTTGCAAGCGGGTCCGACGGTCGGGCCATGACCTCGAGGCAAGCCAATCAAAAAGCGGCCGACGAGTTTTATCAACTTTGTCACAATAAGGAGTTTTGGCTTTGGGGTCAAAAACATCACGAAACTTATAGAGTTTGTCCCAAATGCAATGAGCGATATTATGAAAAGCCAAGAGTTCAAAATATCGAGGGCAAAGTCCACATTTTAAACACTTGGGCCGACACTTGCGATCAATGCAATATTAAATTAATTTGGAATGATGACCTTATCCTCGGGACCGCAGATTGTTGTTATAATCATATTATCGGGACTCCGGTCAAGGAGCGCAAGGACTTTGATTTAAACAAAAGATTCGTTGATCCAATGCCAATATTTGATTGGCAGAAATCAATATTTGATACCTTCGAGGACGGGAATGATTATTGTTATATCAAGTCCACGGGCCTCGGATTCTCCGAGATTAAATTGAGACATTCGACTTGGAGATGCGTCAAAGATTACGAATATTCTAAGGCCCAAATCCCGATTGTTGTGGGCCCTCGCCAATCCCTTGCCATTCTTTTAATGGCTCGACTCAAAGGTTTTTTTCCATTTGTAACTTTTGATCCAATCACCGGCAAGCCGGAGGACAAGGAGACGGCCACGATAAACGGTTGTTGGATCCATGTTTTTCCGGCCAATAATATCGCCGGCATACGTTCATTAAAAAATCCAGTTGAGACCATTGTCGATGAGTTTGATTTCTTTGTCACGATAGATCCGCGGGTCGTTCTTGGCGCCTTGTTTCGATATATTGCCAAGTCCGGCCAAGTCTTGAGAGGTATCTCGACGCCCAATAAACCGGACGGCCTTTGTGCCTCTCTCGAGCAAGATCCTCAAAGATTCATAATTGTAAAACTGTTTTGGACCGTCGGCCTATTCTCACTTTATACTCCGAGGGAGATCGCAGAGCAAAAGAAGGCTCCAAACTTTGATCAAGAGTATGGCCTCGAATATCTCGGCGGTGTTGGTAATTTCTTTAATCCCGAGAATGTCGACGCTTGCATGACCGAGGAGTATAATCCAGATATTCCGGTCCGAGAGGCGATCACAATTATGGCTCAAGATACCGGTTATAGTGCGGGGCCTCGGCCCTCCTATTTTGGGATCACGATTTGGAGTTGGTTTAACTTTAAACTTTGGTGTATGTATGCCAAGCAATTCAAGCAACCAATGGAGTCAACCATGATCGAGTTGAGTAAATCTTTAAGACACAAGTATATGGTTGATAAGATCCTCATCGATGGCTCAGATCCCTCGTATATCCGTAATCTCAAAGAGTCTTTGCGCGAATTTCCGGTTTATTATGACACGGTGCCAAAAGAAGAATATCGAAAGATGATTGTCGAGCCGGTGCCCTTCTCTAAAATGCAATACGACTTTTTGGTCCATGACCGCTCCATGATTGACCGGAGGGCGGTCCGTTATCACCCGAGCCAAAAAGCCCTCGCCGTCGCCTTTAAGAGTTGTTGGGTTGAGGGCGATACCTACGTCAAAGAGAAGTCAAGCAACACGGATCTTTTAGACTCGTCGTCCATGGTCTTTAAGCGATTCAATCCAAAAACCTTTAATGTTTGCGTAAGAACTTAATTATTGACCAAATCAGTAAATTGCATCGGACGGAGCCGAGCCAATGGCGATGAAGCACTCACCCGTCCGGATTGGATAATTTAAAAATGCGCTCGGCCTCCTTTTCTATGTCATCGTATTCCGCGTTTATGGGTTTGGCCCTCGGCTTGACGGTTGAATATTTATCCAATTTTCCGCCCCGCTTGACCTTGCCCGTCCCTCTCTTGACTTTGACATAATTGGCCTCACCTTCTCGGTCCCATCTCCAATTAACCTCCTCGACCGTGACGCTTGGCTTAGTCCGTTCTATGATCTCATATTTGGCCCCGCAATAATCGCATTCAATAACAACATTGCATTCTTTACGGTTATCCTCGGCCCAAGTTATCCATTGTTTAGAGACGATCTTGGCTTGGACGTCGCAGAAAATACAGTAAAAAGCCTTGCGCTCGTAAATGGAGACAAAGACCTTGTCGTTGGGCTTGGGCAATTTATCGAATTGATAGATCTTGCCTTCGTTGTCGTTATTGCTCAAGCCTCAAGTCCCCAATAATCCCAATTGTCTCTTAGATTCAAGTATGCGTTGCGGGCAAACAACTCAATCTTGCGTCGTTCGTAACCAACAAGCCGGTCGATATGACTCGCAAACTCAACGGGCTTGGTCGAATGCTCGCCAATCGGATAATCCCAAACCTGTTTTATCGAGTGATTAATTATTAACTTTGTAGGTGTCGGGCCTCGGGTCGCAAGCAATACTTGGTCCGAGTTTGACCTCGTATAATGACCGAGTCCATATTTAGAATCGAATGAGAGATCTCCGTTGGTCTTGTGCCAAATAAAGGCCACGGTCCTAAATCTAAAACCCCAAGCCTTGATTACCTCGAGGGCCTCGGGGAGACATGGGGCCGTCGTCCATAAGAACAATAAACAAGTCTTTGCCGCCAAGTCTTGGATAATTCCTTGCCAACCCAAGGCCTTGATCTCGTCTAGTTTCATTGTCTCATAAAATGCCTTTGCCACTCGGACCATTTGACGCTTATAATTGAGGGTTGACTTGGTCCAAACTGTATAATCCCAAGGCGGATCCGCATAGATAACCTCGTATTTTTGATCCGGAACTTTGGCGATTGACTTGGCAATCGGACCCAACTCACCGCGCCAAACTTTACAACCATGAGCCCAATCTCTCGGCTCGGCCAATGAATTGCCCTCGGGTATTCTTGTTATCTCATGCGATTCAAAAGCCGAGGGGTCGGAGCCGAAGTTAAAAGAATTTGTCTCCTTGTCATAGGTCCAACCGGTTGGATCGTTATCTTCTTGTGCCATCATTAAGCGACTACAATCCTTTTATTATAGTTGTCGCAATTTTGCAGTATGACACAAAGATCAAACCGTGACAAGACGGAGATCCGGATTCTTATTTTGAGGGCTTTGCGTGAGTCTCCGACTTTGACAACAAATAAGATCGCGTTAACCGTTTGGGAGTCCAATGGGGGCAAGAATACCAAAAAATTGTTGTTCGCCTTGGCGAGATGCGGGGCCGTCAAGGGAGCGAGGCAAAAACTCAGTGGCGAGAATTGTTTTATTGACTATTGGAGTATTACGGACAAAGGCCGTCTCTTGCTGTCAAAATACGAGGGACTCTTGGAATTTATACCGGCCGAGTTCAAAGGCTCATTGATTCGTAAAAAATATGGAGTAATTGAAATATTAGCCTAGTTTTGATCTACTCTTGGATCATGGGTCGTAGAGCCTCACGGATTGCAGACAAGGACGGAGTTAGAGAGTCGGATCCTCATGCAAATAGGATCTTTTTTCCGGACGTGGCCCGAGTTAAGATGAGGGTGTCGAGTCTCCAAGACAAGATAAACCAATTATATCCAGTGAGCAAACCCAAGGCCGTCGACCGTCTAGTCGCGGAGAATAATTGCGACCAATGTGAGCGCCGAGTTTGGACCCGTCGCATAAGAATACAAAAGGCCCTATATGATCATATGACTTTTGACGTTTGCGATCTATGCTTTGCAATATGTGAGGAGTTGAAGCAAAAACACGGGTATAGAATCTATGTCTTGCATCATAGACCGACCGGTTTTTGAGTTGGACCATAAACATTTTTAAGCAATTTGGTTATTTACTTGTAGACTCTTACATGAATAACCACGGCGGGGGAGACGGGGGATCCGCCATTCTACCCCACTTGAATTTTGGATCCTCCTATCTCTTTCGTCGCTTTAAATGTAATAATTGCGGGGCGATTATAGTTCTAAAGGACGGGCCAACTAAATGCTCATGTGGCAAAATATTCCAAGCCATTGGATTCAAAGAAATATGAGCGATCGCATAATTCCGGCCAAAATGATCACTTTAGAACTTTGGAATATAGAGACAAGTCTCGTCCTTAACTCCAAGCGCAACGTTTGGAGCGTCACGGTCCACGCAGTTCTTAGACCCGACCAAATGGTCTTTAATCAGTTTGGCGCGGCCGACATTATTGAGATTCCTTTTACTTTGGGCAAGCGATTGGTTATCAAGAACGCGGTTTATAACGTGGTTGACCAATATGAGGCCAACGAGACACTTGTCGCCGTTTTAGAAATCAGCGGGCAAGATATAGATATGCTCGAGTTGGTGATGACTCCTTAATGTTGAGCGAGACGGATCCAACCCCATGCGACGATTGCGCTCAATTATTAATCAGAGATGCAAACACCGGCCGGCCCAAGAACTTTGTCGATGGCAATGGCGGATTTAGGGGAGGCGATCATATTTGCCCCAAGAGAATCGGCTCCAAATATCATAAAGTGAGCGTCGATTGGGACGAATATCACAAGGCCCAAATGGTTAGACATTGCGTAACTTGTGGACTCGAATTTTATACAACCGCTTTTAATTTGTGTCCGAATTGTTACGCTCTAGTATGTCGCAGTTGTCAACATAAGAGACCTTGGAAGAAATCAAAGGCCGGTGATATATTCAGGGTGCCGATAACTCAGGGCGAGGCCACTTATATCGAGGCCGTGATTCAAGAAGAATGCCCCAATTGTGGCTCGACCGACCAAGCCGACGTTATCAGTTTAATAGAAAGAGTAAAAGGAATTTAAGATCATGAGTTACGGCTCAATGAGAAAAAAAGGAAAAAAGAAAAAATAAACTAATTTTTTGGGTGTCGGCGTGGCTTGTCCCAATAAGGCGACTTGCACTTGGGACAAATCGCCGGCTTTGGAGGCTCGTCGCCCATATAGTGCAAAGAGGACGGCCAAACGTGACCGCAACGCTCGCAAGAGAAGCCGGCAATCATAACGCGGGGCAATTAAGCGACCTCCTCCGGAAATAGGGGCCAACGCGCGACCTCGACGCCGTGTCTTTTGCCGTTAATAATGTGAGGAGTGTCCCACGAAAACATAATACGGACGGAGCGCTCGCCGGCCTTGTGCACGTAGGCCTCGGACCTCGGGCGGTGACAGTAGTCGCAAAGGAGGCTCAATAATATCGCCCCACGCGGATGGCCTCGTCCTCAGAGACCTCGACCAACTCTAATTTTTCGATTGCCTTCGCGACTAAGGCCTCGCTCACATATCCCTCGTAACCAAGGATCCCGTGTCTCCTAACTTGTGCGTGTAGTCCAAAATATTCGGACTCGGTAACTACGACCTCAACTCGTTCCTTTTTGTTCACGTAAAATTTTTGATTCATGTCTGTATATACCTACGGGGTATAGTTATATAAACCTATACCTGACGGGTATATAGTTAATCCAAAGTAATCTCTATGTCGGAGGCGTGTTGTGAAAATAATCTCCTAATCGCACCAAAGGTTTGCTCTCCAACTATAGAATTGGCGTATTTTCCGGCCCGTCGGACTTTGACACCGCCGGCCTCGTCGAGTCTTTGTTGCTCTATTCCCTTGACGGTGAATTGTTTCACGGTGCTAAAATCGTCGTCGGAGTCAATCAGAAATCCGGCCGGATATTTCGACACGATTGGGCCTTTGGTGTTTTGTCTTGTCTGATTAAAGTATGCCTTCTCATTAATTGAGATACCGCTCGCCGAGTCGGGGACCAACGTGACCTCCTCCAATAGTTGAGTTTCAGGTATCACCAAGTTACATTTGGGACAAATAAATCGGTCGTTTTGAGTGGCTCGAATCATATTTGAGGCCCGACAGTCGGGGCACCTTATGACATTGAGATCTTTAAGATTAAATCGGTCGGGGACCGGAGGATCGACAATAAAATCCATTTTTATATTATATTAGATTGCCACTTTGATA
>Ga0075425_100000231_pt1 | contig 50872 bp, 55 predicted proteins | sample SoiMethybrSBSTD4_FD_75300 | JGI IMG/M metagenome (GOLD analysis project Ga0075425, IMG submission 75300) | Bulk soil microbial communities from a Populus tree surrounding site in Tennessee, USA - Soil MetaG P. TD hybrid SBSTD4 | ecosystem: Environmental > Terrestrial > Soil > Tree plantation... | reverse complement strand
GAGCTCGTTCGAGGACGGAAGGGCTTGATGAGGTTCGATGAGTTGATATGGCAGACGTAGTGTTTCGCGGCGTCGGCACCGCGCTCGTCACTCCATGGAAATCCGACGGCTCGCTCGACGAAGGCGCGCTCGCCAAGTTCGTCGACTGGCAGATCACCGAAGGGGTGAATTTCCTCGTGCCGTGCGGCACGACCGGAGAGAATCCGGCCATGTCCGCCGACGAGCATCGGCGCGTCGTCGACATCACGGTGAAGACGGCGAACGGCCGCGTGCCGGTGCTCGCCGGCGCAGGCAGCAACTCGACCGACAAAGCGACCGAGCTCGCCCTGATGTGCATCGACCTCGGTGCCGACGGGGTCCTCACCATTACGCCGTACTACAACAAGCCGAATCCCGACGGACTGCGGCGCCACTTCGGCGAGCAGGCAAACGCGATCGAGAAGAAGCGCAGCGGCTTTCCGATGATCATGTACAACGTCCCCGGCCGCACCGGCGTGAACATGACCGCGGAGACGACGCTCCGCATCGCGCGCGAAGTGCCGAACGTCGTCGGTGTGAAAGAAGCGTCGGCGAACATGGAGCAGATCCTCACCATCCTTCGCGATCGGCCGAAAGGATTCGTCGTCCTCTCCGGCGACGATGCCTGGACGCTTCCGCTCATGGCCTGCGGCGCCGAAGGCATCATCTCCGTCGCCAGCAACGAAGTGCCGCGATTGATGCGGCAGATGGTCGACGGCCGCGACGTCGCCATCATGAACCGCCTCCTGCCGCTGCTCACCGGCAACTTCATCGAGTCGAATCCGATCCCGGCGAAGACGGCGATGAAGATGATGGGGATTCTCGAAAATGATACGGTTCGCTCGCCGCTCGCGCCGATCAGCGACGCGAATCGAAAGAAGCTCGAGACGATCCTCCGCGACTGCGATTTGATCTGATGACGATCGAAGAACGCGTCAACGCGCTCAAGACGACGACCGACCGCATGGAAGCGGTGAAAACGATCGGCCTCTTTCTCGCCGAGCTCGAAAAGGGAGCGGTGCGCGCCGCGTCGCGCGACGCCGACGGCATCTGGCAGCCGGCCACGTGGGTGAAGGAAGGAATCCTGGCCGCGTTCAAGTTCGGCGTGCTCGCCGAGTTCGCGTCGGGCGCGCTCTCGTTCATCGACAAAGACACGATTCCCGCGCGCCGCTTCAAGATCGGCGACGGCGTGCGCATCGTGCCCGGCGGATCGTCCATTCGCCGCGGGGCGTTCATCGGCAAAGGCGTGGTGATGATGCCGCCGGCGTTCGTGAACATCGGCGCATTCGTCGATGATGAAACGATGATCGACTCGCACGCGCTGGTCGGATCGTGCGCACAAGTCGGGAAGCGCGTGCATCTTTCCGCCGGCGCGCAGATCGGCGGCGTGCTCGAGCCGATCGGCAACGTGCCGGTCGTGATCGAAGACGACGTCGTCGTCGGCGGCAACTGCGGCATCTACGAAGGAACGATCGTGCGCGGCCGCGCCGTCATCGGCGCCGGCGTGATTCTCACCGGATCGACGCCCGTTTACGACACGGTGCGCGGCCAGATCTATCGCTGCACGAAGGAACATTCGCTCGAGATTCCGTACGGCGCCGTCGTCATCCCCGGCGCGCGTCCGATGAAAGGGGCGTTCGCCGAACAGCACGCGCTGCACGTGGCGGCGCCGATGATCGTGAAGTACCGCGACGAGAAGACGGATTCGTCGACGGCCCTCGAAGAAGCGTTGCGATGAAAATCGCGCAGCGATTCGAGAACATCGAGCTCTCGCTCATTCGCCAAATCAACGCGCTCGCCACCCCCTTATCCACGAACCTCGGCATCGGCGAGCCGAACATCGAGCCCGACGCCACGTTTCGCGAGCTCGCCAAGCGCGCGACCACCGCGTCGTGGCACTACTCGGCGAACGCCGGACAACTGTCGCTGCGCAAGAAGCTCGCGGGCGTCGAAGGCGCCCTGACGGGCGATCCGAACGAAATCTGCGTCACCGCCGGCACGCAGGAAGGACTCTTCGCGATCTTTCAGGCGTACGTCGATCCCGGCGACGAAGTGCTCGTCCCGAATCCCGGCTTCGTCTCGTATGCGACGCTCGCGCGCATCTGCGGCGCGACGCCGGTCCCGTACAACCTCGAGCCGCCGGACTGGCAGATCGAGAAGCTGCCGATCACCTCGAAGACGAAGCTGATCGTCGTCAACTCTCCTTCGAATCCGCTCGGCTCGATCGTGAGTGAAGACAAACTGCGCGAGATCGCGAACGCCGGACCGCTCGTCGTCAGCGACGAGATCTACCACGAGATCTGGTACGACGCGCCGCCGCCGTCGATGCGCGGCATGTCGAAGAACGTCATCGCCGTCGACGGTCTCTCGAAGTCGCATTCGATGACCGGCCTGCGCCTCGGATGGATTCACGCGCATCCCGACGTGATGAAGCCGATCATCACTGCGCATCAATACATCGCCACGTGCGCGTCGGTGTTCTCGCAAGCACTGGCCGAAGCAATCTTCGACGCGACGGAGTGGAACGCGCAGTGGCTCGACGGCGTGCGGCAGCAGTTCCGCGCGCAGCGCGACGCCGCGCTGTTCGCGGTCGAGCGCGAGATGGAAGTGAAGATCCCGCAGCCGCGCGGCGCGTTCTATCTCTTCGTTCCGTCGCCGGTGTGCGACACGCTGTCGTTTGCGAAGACGCTGGCCACCGACGCCGCGGTGCTCGTGATTCCCGGCGCTGCTTTCGGCAGCAACGGCGAAGGATTCGTGAGGATCTCGTACGCAGCGTCGGTCGAAGAAGTGTCGACGGGCATCGAGCGGATCGGGCGCTGGTTGCGCAGCGCCGGACGGTGAGAAACTTGCTTAACATCTCGTGGGAATGAGAGCAGTCGAGAAACTCCCCGTTCAGCCGCACCAGGATTCCGTCGGCTCCGCCGAAGTGTCGCTCTATCGCAACGTGCTCAAACTGAAGAAGGAGCACGACCTCGAAGACCTCGGCATTTCGTTTTACGACGAAGAGACGACGATCCAGTGGTCGTACAACGGCGATCACTACTTCCATGCGGCGTCGACGATGAAGCTGGCAGTGCTGCTGGCCGTCTTTCGCGAAGTGGAGCGCGGCGCGATCTCACTCGAGTCGCCGGTGCACGTGCGCAATCGCTTCACCAGCATCATCAACCAAGAGCCGTTCATGCTCGACCTCACACGCGACGCCGATCCGAACGTCTACGGCCACCTCGGCAAGACGCTCAGCGTGCGCGAGCTCGCGTACTGGATGATCACGCTGTCGAGCAACCTCGCCACGAACCTGCTCGTCGAAGTCGTCGGCATCGACACGATTCAGCGCGCGCTCGACGAGCTCGATATTCACGGCGTGCGCGTGCTGCGCGGTGTCGAGGATCAACGCGCGTTCGACGCGGGTCTCAACAACGAAGTCACCGCCAACGGCCTGCTGTCGCTGCTGCGCGTCATCGCCGACTGCAGGGCTTACTCGAAGAACGCGTGCGATGAGATGATGAAGATCCTGCTCGATCAGCAATACCGCAGCGGCATCCCGGCCGGTTTGCCGAAAGCCGCGCGCGTCGCGCACAAAACGGGCAATATCTCCACCGTGCATCACGACGCCGGCATCGTGTTCCTCGAGAATCGCAAGCCGTATGTGCTCGTGATCCTCACGCAGTTCGCGGCAGAGACGGGACGCGGCGTCGCGGTCGCGGACGTCTCGCGCGACATCTTCAACACCATCGCTGGAATGACGTATGAGTGATGGGCAAGATGCCCTAAAAGTCGTCGACGCGTTCGATTTGGATGACGAGCTGCGCACGCTGCTTCGCCCCGGCGACATGGTGAAGGACGCGCAGCAGCGCCGGCACCGGCTGCCGCGCTACTTCTACGAAGTGCCGTCGCACGACTTCGCCATGCGCGCGCACCTCACACCGCACTTCGCGCTCAACGAGTTCACGCTCGTCGATCTGAAGGAAGCGCCGCGGCTCCAGCAGTGGCCGCGCTACGTCCCGTGCGCGGTGCGCGTCCTCGCGTTTTTCCTCGAGCAGTTCCGCGCGGCCGCCGGCGCGTCGGTGCACATCGCGGTCAACGGCGGATATCGCTCGCCGGCGCACAAGATGTCGGAAAAGACCGCCAGCCCGCACATGTGGGGAACGGCCGCAGACATCTACCGCATCGGCGCAACGATCCTGAAGACGAAAGAGGCGATCGACAAGTACAACGAGATCGCCGAAGACCTCAGTGAGGACGTGTATGTGCTGCCGTACGGCCACGTCACCGGCACCACTGCCGACGATCACGTCCACCTCGACCTCAGCTACATCACGCTGATCCCGCGTGAGATCAGCGAAGACCGGATGGAGATGCCGCAGGAACACCGGCCGCGGTTTGCGTTCGAGGAGAGACGGCAGCGAAAGGATCGCCGCCAGCCCGCCGAACACCCCGCCGACTGAGAAAAAAGGCGGCGCACCGTTTGCTATGTCCGGTTCAGACCGGATGCCCAGCAACTGGAAGACAGACAGCGCCTCCCCCGCGAGACTGGCTCGGCGCACGCGCCTGAAAATGCCTGTCATCGGGATGGAGTCCGAGTTCAATGTCTGGCTCGACGAGGTGGAGATCAACCCCGAGCCGTTCTGGAAGCACCCGAAGAACTTCATCGACGCGCCGCTGCTCAAGCGGGAAAAAACTTCCTCGCACATCCCCACCGGCGGCGCGGTTTACTTCGATCGCGGCGTCATCGAGGTCGTCACACCGGTCATCGAGCTCGCACCGCACTCGACCGCACGGATGGTTCGCAGCCTCTGGGAGCAGATCGGATTCGTGCGCGATCAACTGACGCGCTGGGAAAAAGAGACCGGCCACTCGGTTCGACTCAAGGCGTATAGCAGCCACTACAACATCTCGTACGAGATGCCGAGGCGGCTGCAGAACGCGAATCGCAACGAGAAAAAGCTGGCGCTGCTGCTCTCGTACATCCTGCCGGTTCCGGTGATGGTCGCCGGCGCGAATCGGCGCTCGACCGGCGTCGGCGTTCGTCCCCGCGGGCGCCGCATCGAAGTCACGGTCGACTTCACGCCCGATCCGGCGCTGATGATCGCGACGGCCACGCTCGTCGTCGGCATCGTGCGCGCGGTGATGGAGTGGCCGTCGTACGACCTGTCGATGCTGACGAAAGAGCGCGTGCCGGTGATCGCCGGCGTCATCCCCGGCAAGCACACGACGCGCAAAGGCTGGCTGACGAAAGACTTTCACTACCCGCAGAGCCCGTACACGTCGGACATCGACGAGCCGCTCTGGGACACGCAGTTGGGCGGCGAGAAGAAGTCACTTCGGCAGATGGCGAAAGAAGTCGCTTGGCACTTCCGGACATCAATACGGCGGTACAGCGATCCATTCAGCTTCAGACTGCTGTTCGCGATTCTCGACGGCCGCGCACCGTCGATGCTCGATCTCGCCGATCGACCGAAGGCGTACGAAGACGTCGGCCGACTGTGCAAATGGGGAATGGTGATCGACGAGCTGCGTAAGTTCGGAGAAGCGGCGCCGGCCGTCGAAGCGATCGCCGCTGAACGCCACGCCGGACTGGCGGACGCCCTCGTCCGCCAAGCGCCGCCAAGGGCGGCGCTGCTCAAGGAACCGAAGCAGGAACAGCCGCAGCCGGTTGCTGCGGCTGGGCGGACGGGGGCGTCCGCCCCTCCGCCGAGCGTTTATCTTGATCGGCGCGGCACGTCGCTGCTTCCGAAAACCCCGCGACGCGAGCGCCGCAAGCGCACCGACCGTCGTCGCAACACGTTCGGGACGCCGTTCCCCGATCGGCGCCTCACGCGCTCCGCGTACGAGCAGGTGTTCCTCAAGCTCGTTTCAGGAGGACGGCTTCGCGTCGGCGGTGAGCTCTACACGCCGGTCGGCATGAAGGGCTGGTATCACGCGATCTTCCGCAACGCCTCCGGTGAAGAGCGGCTGCTGACGATCGATCAGTTGCTCAGGAAGATGAACGACTGGACGTAGGTGCGTCCTCGGCCGCGCGCCGTTCCCAATCCTCGCGAAACGCCTTCCCCGGCGTGCGATCCTTCAACCGCGGCTTCTCCAGAATCGTCGCGAACAGATCGCCGACGCCCCAGGTGAGAAACGTCGTCGCCGCGATCGTCAGGAACTGCGAGATCGTCGTCATTCCGAGAAGGAGAAAGAGCATCACCGGAACGATGACGCCCATCAGCACGGCGCCGACGATGAGTCGAGGACCAGACACGCGCGAGATTGTATCCGCTACGGACCAGCGAGCGCCGCGGTGGCGTCGGCCATGTGTCCCGCGAGTTGGTCGCCGAGATCGTTCTGGAAGTCGCGCACGCGCTGCACGTAGTTACGCGTCTCGCGGAACGGCGGCACGCCGTTGAAACGCTGCACGTTTCCTTCGCCAGCGTTGTAGGCCGCGATCACCTTCTGTTGATCGCCGTCGAAGCGATCGGTGAGATACCGAAGGTATTTCGCGCCGGCGGCGATGTTGTCGGCGGGATTCGTGAGATCGTGCGCGCCGAACCAGCGTCCGGTGCGCGGCACGAGTTGCATCAGTCCGATCGCGCCGCGATTCGAGCGCGCCGTCGGCTTGAACTTCGACTCCGTATGCGCCACCGCCGCGACCAGCTCCGGCGACACATTGTTCTTCTTCGCCTCGCTATAGATGATCGAGCCGAACGGTACCTGCGTCTTGAAGAACTGCTCCTTGAGCTGCTCGCTGATCAGCCCGATCTGCTTCGGAGCTTGCGCAACCGCCTGAATCGGCGCTCTGGCCGCTTCCTGAACGCCGGTCGCGACAGCCTGAACTCCGCCCGCCACCTGCGAGGCGATGTCCTTCGCCTGCTCCAGGTCGCCCTGGATTTGGGCAGGCGACGCAGCGGGAGTTTGTGCCGGAACGGGTGCTTTCTGGGCTGCGGCGGGGCCGCCGGCATGCGACTGCGCGTCCTCAACCATCTTCATCGGAACGCCGAGGCCGCCGAACGCAAGCGACGCTCCGAGCGCCCAGCTCGCATACTTCTTTCGAAGCCCTCGAAAGCGCTTCGGCTTCACTTTCTCCACTTCGGCGCGCAGTTGCGACCGATCGAATCCGTCGAGAAATCTTTCCTGAAACGGTCTCTTGGTCTTCAGCTCCGGCATAGTGCTAATTTATTTGCAATCTATAGACCACCACTAACTCACTGATGAGCTTTAACTTAAGTCGATAGTTGAAGATGGAAACTGGCCCATGCATTGAAATGTGGTTAAGATGCGAACGCCGTATGAAGCGGATATGGATTTCAGTGGGCGTGGTCGCCGTCCTTGCGCTCTCCAGCAGCGCGCAGGCGCAAGCGCTTGGATGCGAGGATCAGTTCAAACCGACCGATGAACTGATGGCGTGCTATCGCTTCGGTCCCGATCCGCTGCCGCCCGTGCCGCCCGCCCCACCGGCGCCGGAGCCGCAGGCGAATCCTTTCCAGCTCCGCGCGCTGAAGTACGCTGCGCTGGCGGTGAAGCACAAGCTCGCGGGCTTGGCGAGCTACTACTCGACCTCACTCGACGGCACGCTTACCGCGACCGGCGAGATCTTTCACAATCGCCGTCTCACGGCCGCCCATCTCACGCTCCCTCTCGGCTCGTGGGTCGAAGTGACCGCGCGCGCGACCGGCAAGAAGATCCGCCTTCGCGTGAATGACCGCGGCCCCTACGTGAAGAAATTCGTCCTCGATCTCTCCCAAGCCGCCGCCCGAGCCCTTGGCGTCGACGTCGCAGAGGATCGCCACGTCGACATTCGCATCATCGCGTTGCCGGGCGAAGATCCGCTGCCGGAGAATTGGGACGTCGCGCCGACCGAAGCACCGGTGGCGCAGGCTGCGGCGAGCGCGGCGAGCCGCTGATCACGCCGGCAGCTTCAGGCAGAACGTGCTTCCCTCGCCGAGCTTCGTGTCGACGGTGATCTCTCCGCCGTGCGCTTCGACGATCCGCTTTGCGAGATAAAGTCCGTAGCCCGGACCGCCGCCGCGCTGCTTGTCGAGCTTCGACATTCCGCCGAGCTCGAAGATCTGATGCGCATACTGCGGATCGATGCCGATGCCGTTGTCGCGCACGCAGATGCGGATGCCGCCGTCGACGTTCGTGCTGTCGATGGCGATGTGGCGCGAGCCATCCTCTCGATCGCTGAAGAACAGCGCGTTCGAGATCAGCGCGCCCAACGCGTCTTTCAACTTCTCGGGATCGACGTTCACGACCGGCAGATCCTGCGGTACGTCGACGGTGACGTGGTTCTCTTCGATCATGAAGTTGTACTTCTGGATTACTTCCTCGACGATCTCGCGCAGCGGCGTCGGGCGCTTGATGTCGGGACGCGCGAGCGTCTTCACGATGTGCGACATGTCGTCGAGCACGCGCTTCATCGCCTGCGCGCCGGTGCGGATGCGGCGCAGAAAATCCTGCCCTTCTTCGTCGAGCTTGTCCTTGTAGTCGCTGAGCAGCAGATCGCTGAAGCCGTCGACGGCGAAGATCGGCGACTTCAGGTCATGCGAGAGAACGCTGAAGAGTCGCACCAGCTCGTCTTGCGTCAGGTTGTTGGCTTCGCTCACGAAGCGTGCGCGACTGCAACACTCTCGCCACGGCCGCGATCATTTTCGATACGCCGCGATCTGCCCTTCTCCCAGTACTTTGGCCTGACCGTCTGCGCCGACCGCGATGGCGGTCTTCGGCGGAATACCGATGCCGAGATTGGCGAGCGACATGAGGCGGCGCAGCGTCGCGTCGCCCTCGAGATCGAACGGCGCTTCGACGACGGTATTCGCCAGCCATCCGAGCGCCGGAAGCGCGCTCGTGACGCCGCGCATGTCGCGCGTGTGCGAGCCGAAGCACGACGCAGCAGCGCCGATCGCCGCGATCACCGCTCCATCCTCGGCCGCTTCGCGCATGGCGATGTCGGCAACGGACTCCCGCATCGTCGCCAGCAGATTGTTCGTCACGCCGCCGCCGATGTAGATGCATCCGGCGAATCGCAACGCTTCGATGTTCTTCTGCCTGCGGCTGTCGCGTCCTCGATAAATCGGAACGTTCTTCGTCTCGAGCGACGGATCGATCTCCTTGAAGTACTTGCCGAGGTGTTGGGCGTAGTCCGAGGAGCCGGAGGCGGCGGGGATGAACGCGATCGTGCGGTTGTCGCGCGCGATCTTCGAGACGATGTACTCGTCGATCTCGCGCGTCTCTCCGAACGAGAACTCGCCGCCGCCGATGAGAACGAGGTTCGTGACGGCGACGGCCAGGTCGAGATGCAGCGGTTGCACGCCGCTAGGTTATCGGATGAAGTGGATCCCGTGGCGCTCGCCGATCTCGCCCATCTTGTGAGCGTCGCGCGGAAACTCCTTGACCTCGCTCGCCACTTCGCGGAAAAAGCTGCCGGCGTGCGCGGGCGCGTCGAAGAAGAGCATGCGCGCCGGCTTCGCGCTGGCGCCCTGAAATGCGTGGACGGTGTTTGCCGGAACGTAGACGAAGTCGCCGCGCCTGGCGACGGTCTGCTGATCGCCGAGGGTGAAGCGGATCTCTCCGTCGAGAATGTAGTAGCCCTCATCCCACGCGTGCTGGTGCGGAGGCGGGCCGGAGTTCTCCGGCGCTGTGCACTCCGAGATCGAAAAGGCTTGGCCGGTCATGTCGCCTTCGCACAGCAGGCGAACCTCCGCTCCCGTCACTGACAGCGCTTCACTCTCACCGCTTCGCACGACTCGGCCTGACCGTGCGCGCCGTGGCGAAGAAAGCGGGCATGTCCGAGCGGACGATCTTCCGCTACTTCGCCACACGCGAAGAGTTCCTCGACGCCGTGGCGGCGGAGTTCACGCGGCTTCTGAACATGCCGGCCGCTCCGGCGACGATCGACGCGCTGCTGTCAATGCCGCGCGCCCTCTACACCGGCTTCGAGCCCCACGCGAGACTGATCAGCGTCGTCTTCCACACGGAGCTGTTTCCGCGGATGAAAGCCGGCGCCGCGCAGCAGCGCTGGGTCGGCATCAAGCGATTGCTCGACCGCGAGTTCCCGAAGGCGCCGCCGCGCGCGCGGAAGATCGCCGCCGCGAACATCCGCTACTTCATGAGCGGCGCGAGCTGGCACTACTACCGATTCGTTTTTCGCTTCGATCTCGAGGAGACGATTGCGTGCGCCGAGACGGCCATCCGGCAAGCGCTGAAGGGATTGCGCTAAGCTCCTCCGTATGCAACGTGCCGTTCGATTCGCCGCTCTCTCGCTGCTGCTCGCCGCCGCCGCCTTTTCCACCTCGCGCGATTTCTGGCACGAGCTGATGCTCGGCAACGGCCGCTTCGTCAGCGGCAAGCTCGTTTACAAGCACCTCAAGGCGCAGCGCCAGGAAAATGCGGAGCATCAATATCCGCCGGTAACGGTGCTCTCATGCGCCGATAGCCGCGTGCCGCCGGAGCTGATCTTCGATCACTCGGTGGGCGATCTGTTCGTCGTTCGCGTCGCAGGAAACGTCGCCGACGAGTTCGCGCTGGCCAGCATCGAGTACGCCGTCGTGAAGGGCTACACGAAGCTGATCGTGGTGATGGGACACGAGCGATGCGGCGCCGTCGAAGCGGCGATCGACGGCAAGAAGCTTCCCTCCGACGCGCTCAACAACCTCGTCGCCCACATCTCGAAGAACATCGGCGCGGCGCCGCCGCCGCTCGAAGAGGCGATCAAGAAGAATGCGAAGGCGTCAGCGAAGGATCTCCTCGATCGCAGCGCGATCATTCGCGATGCGGTGAAGGAAGAGAAGATCCGGATCGTGACCGCGTACTACAGCTTCGACGGACGGGTGACGGAAATCGACTAGCGCCCCATCACTTCCGCGATCTTCTTCCCCATGTCGCTCGGCGCCTTCACGACGTGAATGCCGGCCGCTTGCAGCGCGTCCATCTTCTCCGCCGCAGTCCCTTTGCCGCCGCTGATGATCGCGCCGGCGTGACCCATGCGGCGCCCGGGAGGGGCGGTCTGCCCAGCGATGAACGCGACCACCGGCTTCTTCACGTTCGCCTTCACGAATGTGGCCGCATCCTCCTCCGCCGTTCCCCCGATCTCCCCGATCATGATGATCGCCTCGGTCTGCGGATCGGCTTCGAACGCTGCGAGGCAATCGATGAAGTTCGTCCCCGGCAGCGGATCGCCGCCGATGCCGACCGCGGTCGACTGTCCGATGTTGCGCGTCTGTCCAACCGCTTCGTACGTCAGCGTTCCCGAGCGCGAGACGATGCCGACGGGACCTTCGCGATGAATGTGTCCCGGCATGATGCCGATCTTCGCCTGGCCCGGCGTGATGATGCCGGGGCAATTCGGTCCGATCAGTCGCGAGCCGGCGCCGTACTTTTTCAGGAAGTCGTGCGCGCGGACCATGTCGTTCACCGGAATGCCTTCGGTGATGCAGACGATCAGCTCGACGCCTGCTGCGGCCGACTCCATCACCGCATCCGCGGCGAACGGCGGCGGCACGAAGATGAGCGAGCAATTCGCTCCCTCTTTCTCTCGCGCTTCGGCGACCGTGTTGAAGACCGCGAAGTCTTCGTGCGTCGTTCCCCCTTTGCCCGGAGTCACGCCGCCGACGACATTCGTTCCGTACTCGCGGCACTGCTTGGCGTGAAACGTTCCTTCGCGTCCTGTGATCCCTTGCACGATGACGCGCGTGTTCTTGTCTGCCCAGATGGCCATTAGGCTTGTCCCTTCGCTGCTGCGACCACTTTTTGTGCAGCGTCGCCCATTCCGTCGGCGGTGATCAGCGGGAGTCCCGACTCCGCGAGGATCTTCTTGCCGAGATCGACGTTCGTTCCTTCGAGCCGAACGACCACAGGAACCGGCAGCCCGATCTCGCGCGACGCGCTCACCACGCCTTCGGCGATGCGATCGCCGCGCATGATGCCGCCGAAGATGTTGATGAGGATCGCCTTCACGTTCTTGTCGCTGAGGATGATGCGGAACGCGTTCTTCACCTGCTCTGCGCTCGCGCCGCCGCCGACGTCGAGGAAGTTCGCCGGCTCGCCGCCGGCGAGCTTGATGATGTCCATCGTGGCCATCGCCAAGCCGGCGCCGTTGACCATGCAGCCGACGTTGCCATCGAGCTTGATGTAGTTCAGTCCGAACTTCGACGCCTCGATCTCGAGCGGATCTTCTTCATTGAGATCGCGCATCTCCACGACGTCCTTGTGGCGGAAGAGCGCGTTGTCGTCGAAGTTCATCTTGCAGTCGAGCGCTAGGACGTCGCCTTCTTTCGTGACGAGGAGCGGGTTGATCTCGGCGAGCGACGCGTCGGTGTCGATGTACGCGCGCATCAGCTTCTGCACGAAGTCGACGCATTTCTTGAACGCGTCGCCGCTCAGGCCGAGCGCGTAAGCGATGCTGCGCGCCTGAAACGGCTCGACGCCGAGAACGGCGTCGATTGGCTCGCGATGAATCGCTTTCGGGTCGCGCGCCGCGACTTCCTCGATCTCCATGCCGCCCTGCTTCGACGCCATCACGACCGGCATGCCGATGCGGCGGTCCAGTGTGATGCCGAGGTAGAGCTCGCGGTCGATGTTGAGCGCTTCTTCGACGAGGACTTTGCGGACGACGCGGCCTTCGGGACCGGTCTGGTGCGTGACCAGCGTCATGCCGAGCATGTTCTTCGTGATGTCGTACGCTTCGTCGGCGCTCTTGGCGAGCTTGACGCCGCCGCCTTTGCCGCGGCCGCCGGCGTGGATCTGCGCTTTGACGACGACGCGCTCGCCGAGCTGTTTCGCGGCCTGGCGCGCTTCGTCCGGCGTGTCGACGACGATGCCGCGCGGAGTCGGCACGCCGTAGCGCCGGAGGATCTCTTTTGCCTGATACTCATGGACCTTCATAGGGGCGCGAGTTGTATCAAATCGGGGATCAAATCACCATCGAACCGGCGGAGCTCGTTGCGGGCGGCGCGGCACTCGCGCGCGTCGACGGTTTCCCGATCTTCGTCTTCAACGTTTATCCCGGCGACGTCGCGCGCGTCCGCATCACGGAAGTGAAGAAAGGATTCGCGCGCGCGGAGTTGATGGCGATCGAGAAGCCGTCGCCGCTGCGACGCGCGGCGCCGTGCCCGATCGCGGAAGAATGCGGCGGCTGCGACTGGACGGCGCTGCGCCTCGACGCGCAGTTGAAAGCGAAAGAGCGAATCTTGCGTGAGTCGCTCCGACGCATCGGAAAGTTCTCGTCCATTCCGCCGGTCACAATTCATCCCTCGCCGCTGAACTACCGACTGCGTTCCCGGCTGCATCGCGACGGCGACGCGATCGGCTTCTACGCAATGAAGTCGAATCGCGTAGTGCCGCTCGCACCAGAGTGCGAGGTGGTCGGCGTAGAGACCGCGCGTGTCATCGCTTCCTCGGAGGGGCGGACGCCCCCGTCCGCCCAGCCGCGCGGGAGCGCGGCTGTCGCTCGGGGTGACATCTGGGAAGTCGACGGCCGCATCATCACCGAAGGCGAGCTGACGATCCACGGCTACGTCGTCAACACCGACGCCTTCTTCCAAGTCAACCGCCACCTGCTGCAAACGATGCTCGACCTCGTCACCGACATCGCGAAGAAGACAAGCGGAAAAGCGATCGACCTCTACTCCGGCGTCGGCTTCTTCTCCGTCCCGCTCGCGAAGCACTTCGACGAAGTGATCGCCGTCGAAGGCTCGCGCCTCTCGCACGAATACGCGAAACGCAACGTCCCGAAGAATGTGCGGTTGATCAACGCGCCGGTCGAGACCTACGACATCCCGAAAGCGAACTTCGTCTTCCTCGATCCGCCAAGATCAGGCGCGAAGCGAAACGTGATCGACGCCATCGCCAGGCACGCCAAAGACGCCATTTGCTTCCTCGCCTGCGATCCGGTAACTTTCGCTCGGGACGCGAACCGGCTGATCGCGTCCGGCTGGCGCCTCGCCACGCTCGACCTCCTCGACCTCTTCCCCAACACACACCACGTCGAGACTCTCGCTTCGTTCGAGCGTGCCCCGTGACACACCTGCAGCAGTTCCGCTCCTCTTCTATTCGCTGGCGCTGATCACACCGGTCGTGAATCCGGCGTTCACGATCGTCGCGCTGATCGTGTGCGCATTTCTCTGGCGCCGCGCCGCGATTGCATTGCTCGCGTTCGCGCTCGGCGTCTTCATGGCCATTCCGAAAGCACCCGAGCCGCTGCCGCCGCCCGATCAGTTCACGATGATCGAAGCGACTCTCGATCACGACTGGCAGCCGCACGGCAATGCGTCCATGCTGCGCACCGATCGCTGCATCGTCTACGCGCGCTTCACGCCGCCGCCGATCGGCATGCATACGAGCCTCCGCGCGGAGGGCTTTCTGAAGCGCAACGAGAACGGCGAGCTGACGCTGTCGGTGAAATCGCCGCGACTCATCGCCTACGAAGGCGAGCTGCCGCGATGGTCGCCGCGACGCTGGAACCGCGCGCTGGCGATGCGTATCGAACCTCTGGCGCGCGACTACCCGACCGAAGTCGCGCTCATCGACGCGCTCGCCCTCGGACGCGGCGAGCGACTCAGCGACGACGTCCGCACGAATTTCAAACGCGGCGGCACGTACCACCTGCTCGTCTTCAGCGGATTGCAGATCGCACTCGCTGCCGGCTTCATCGCCTGGCTGCTGCGATGTCTTCACGCGCCGCGCGCATCGGACTGGCTGCTGCTCGCGTTCTCACTGCTCGCGCCGCTGTTCATCGGATCGACGTCGTCGGTCTCACGCGCGAGCATCGCCATCGGCCTCTTCGCGCTCTCGCGCATTCTCAAACGTCCGACGTCCGTCGAAAATCTCATCTGCGTCGCCGCGCTGCTGCGATTGATCATCGCGCCCGCCGACATCGGCGACTCGGCGTTCCATCTCACCTACGCCGGTGCCGCGGCACTCCTCTTCATCGCCAAACGCCGCAAGCTCTTTCTTCCGGTCGTCGTGGAGATCGTGATGGTCCCGCTGACGCTTTTTCATTTTCATCAGTACGCGATCGGCGGCTCGCTTCTGACGTTCGTGATGACGCCGCTCGTCTTCGCGATGCTGCTCGCCTCGATCGCCACGTTCATCTACTCGCCGGCAATTCACGTGATCACGGCGCTCCACTTGATCTGCGCGAAGATCAACGACCTCGGCGCGCACACCTCCGGTTTCTATTCGGCGCCATCCAAAGAGGCGATCGCCTTCGCCCTGCTCGGCAGCGTCGCCGCGATCGCGTTCGTGAAGCAGCGGCGCATCGTGATTCCGATTCTCTTCGCGCTCGCGTTGCTGACGGCGCTGCGCAAACCGAAAGAGAATCCGCAGCTCATCGCGCTCGACGTCGGACAAGGCGACGCCATTCTCGCGCGCGCCGGCGACCGCGTTCTGCTCGTCGACGGCGGCCCGCAGAAAGGAGAGTCGCTCCTCCTTCCACTGCTCGTCGATCGCGGCATTCGTCACGTCGACGCCGTCGTCCTCACGCACGCGCATCCCGACCACTGCACCGGACTGGCGGCGGTTCTCGATCAGCTCGACGTCGGCCAGATCTGGATCAACCCGCATCGCTTCCGCGGCGATTGTGCACAGCTCATCCTCGACGCGTGCATTCGCAACTCCACTCCGATTCATCTCGCGCACGACAACGATCGCCTTCGCCTCGGCGCGCTCTACGCCACCGCGTTCGTCAGCGACACGCGTTTCAAACACGCGCCGGAGAACAACAGCTCCATCGTGCTGCGACTGCAGATCGAGTCGCATCGCGCGCTCCTCACCGGCGACGCGGAACGCGAAGAGGAATCGGAGCTCGCAACGCGCAACATTCGCTGCGACATCCTCAAAGTCGCGCATCACGGAAGCCGCAGCTCGACAACGACGGCGCTCCTCGACGCCGCGCGACCGCGCATCGCGCTCATCTCCTGCGGCCGCCGCAACTTCTTCGGCCATCCGCATCCGAGCGTGCTCGAGGCGCTGCAGCAACGGAGCATCCGCACGTGGCGCACCGATCTCGCGCACACGATCACGCTCGACTTGCACGGGCATCACGTTTACACGACGCCCGAAATTGACACCTCTCATTGAGCGCCTTAGAGTGGACCAACCGCCACTATGTCGTCGACTCTCCTGCGACTCGGCCTCTGGATTCTCATCATCGTTCTCGCGCTGTACGTCATCCACGAATCGTTCGAGGACTCGCCGGTCGCCGAATACATCCCCATCAACATGATGTCGAAGGCTCTCGCCCTCGGCGCGATCCTGCTCGTCGCCGGCATCGTCCTGCGCCTCTTCGAGAAAGGGGCGAAGGCGGTCGTGAAGAATCGATGTCGCGTCTGCCGGACGCCCATTCCATCCGGTGCACTTTATTGCCGCCAGCATCTGCGCACGATCCTGCACGACGAAGACGAGAAGACGCACATGACGCGGTTGCGAAGATAAGTGCGCCTCATCGTCGTGGCCGGCCCGACCGGCACCGGAAAATCGGATCTCGCTCTTCGACTCGCGCTCGCGATGAGCGGCGAGATCGTGAATTACGACTCCGTGCAGATCTATCGAGGCTTCGACGTCGGCAGCGCCAAGCCGTCCATCGCCACGAGAGCCATCGTGCCGCATCATCTGTTCGACATCATCGAGGCGACGGACGAGTTCAACGCCGCCGACTACGCGCGGCTGGCGCGCGAGACGGTGCAGTCGATCGACGCGCGCGGCCATCGCGCCATCCTCGCCGGGGGGACATTCTTCTATCTGCGCGCACTCCTCTCAGGATTGCCGGAGATGCCGGGACGCAACGAAGCCGTTCGCGAGCGCCTGCGTGCGATTGCGAATCGCCCCCGCGGAGGGGAGAAGCTGCATCGCTGGCTGTCGAAAATCGATCCGCAAAGTGGTAGAAAGATCGCCCCTGCGGACCGCCACCGCGTCGAGCGCGCGTTGGAAGTCTGGATCACGAGCGGGCGTCCCATTTCGCATTGGGAACGGCCCGACGACGAAGCGGAGGAGCTTCCGGCCATCAAGATCGCACTCACACTCGAGCGCGCGCGGCTCGTCGAGATCCTCGACCGCCGCGTCGATGCCATGTACGCCGCAGGACTCGTCGACGAGACGCGCGAGCTGCTCGCGCAGTTTCCCCGCACCGCCCGCCCCTTCGGAACGATCGGTTATCGCGAAGCGGCGGCCGTCATCGCGAACGAAATGCCGCTCGTCGACGCAATCGCAGAAACAAAACGACGCACGCGTGCGTACGCCAAGAGACAGATGACATGGCTGCGCTCGGAGCGAAACGTGCAGTGGCTCGACGCCACTGACGCTGATGACACGTTCGCCGGCGCGATGCGACTGATCGCTGAGGGGAAGAGTTGAAACGAGTCCTGTTGACCGCCGTTGCGGCGATGACGATCGCCGCCTGCACCACCGCTCCACCGCCCGCTCCGGCCGTCGCGCCGCAGGGCGACGATCGTTTTCTCGTCGATCCGCGCGTCGGATACACGAACGTTCCGCCGGCGCTCAATCAGCGCTTCGATGAGATCTGGCAATCGATCCGCGGCGGACAGGACAACGCCGTGCGCGCAGATCTCCAGTCGCTGCGCACGAAGAATCCGAGCTATCTCCCCGCGCAGCTCGCCGAGGCGGCGATGGCGATGCATGAGAAAAACTTCAATGTGGCGCGGATGACCGTGGAGCGCGTGCAGCAGAAGCACGACTACCTCGCTGCCGACATCTACGAAGCCGAAGTGGCCGTGCGATCGGGCGACATCCGCCGCGGCGCTGATCTCTACACGCGTCTGGCTGCACTTGCCGACTTGCCGGAGGTCACGAAAGAACGCATTGCCGGCATCCGTCAGGGCATCTTCGACGATCTCGTGGCGAGCGCCATGGCCGCGCCGCCGGCGGAGTCGATCGCACTGCTGCGCCAGGCGCTGACGATCAATCCCGCCGCGCGCGACGTCCGCATGAGTCTCGTCCAGCGGCTTCTCGCGCAGCGCAATTGGGACGACGCACGCGCCACGCTCGATCCCGTGATCGCCAGCGACCCCGATCGTCCCGACGTGCAGGAAGCACTCGCGGAGATCGAAGTGGGACGCGGACAGTTCGAGCAAGCCATCGTCCGCTACGACCGCCTCGTGCGCCGCGAGCACGACCCTCGCTTCGCGCGCCGCCTCGAGGAGATCAAGACGCAGTGGAACGCTGCGAACATGCCGCCGCAGTTCATCCGCGCGTCCGAGAGCGAGGCCATCACCCGCGGCGATCTCGCCGTGCTTATCTATTGGAAGGTTGCCTCGATCCGCTTCGCCCAAAACTTGGGCGCTCCGCCGATCGCCGTCGACATCGAAGACGTTCTCGGACGCGAAGAGATCATCCGCGCCATCGCCCTCGGCATTCTTCCCGTCGATCCCGTCACGCGCCGCGTCGGTCCGAACACGCCGGTGACTGCGAGCGCGCTCACGCGCTACGCCGCGCGCATTCTCACGCTCCGCGGCGCCGCCTGCGCGCGCGGAATCGCGAACGATCCGTCGCGCGTCCTCAACGCATGCAGCGTGAGCGATCCGAGCATCACGCTGCCGCCGGATGCGCCGATCAGCGGAAGGGCCGCGGAGAGCGTGATCGAGGAGATTGATCGGGTGTTGTCGCGGTAGGGCGCGCGCTCCTACCGAAACAACGTCAACCGCGGCAACCCGAACCTCTCCCTCACCGCGCGACGCAGATTCGCTTCCTCCGTCCGCGCCCGCGTCTTCTCATCCAACTTCGAGATGTCTCCGAGCGATCGCACCACCTCCGCGCGCAGCGTCTCTTTGTCGATTAAATTCTCGACGATCGACTCGACCATCTCATGCTCCAGCTCCATCAACTTCGCCTCGATCTTCGGCGCGCTCTTCGTTCGCTTCAACGCGCGCACGCGCGGCGCGAAGAGTCGCGCTTCGTCAGACGCCTCGAGCTCGGAGGCGAGAGCGTCGAGCACTTCGCCCGGCGCGACTTCCGGCGTCATCCCTTCCTCGCCGACCGCCAACTCCTTCCGCTCGTCCCACAGCTCCTTCACCGCGTGCTTGCAATAGCTCAGGCTCGAGATCACTTTTTTCCGTCCGCTGGTTTCGTTGTTCTCGAAGACCGTGTCGATTGCTTCAATGACGATCGGCAAAGGAATCCCGTCGTCATACCAGCGTTTCATCAGGTGCCAGTCTTTGGCGGACAGAACAAATGGAGTGCCGCGGCGCTCCGCGAAGTGCGATTCGATCTCGGTGAAGTAATCAGTGGCCACGTGAGTGCGATGTTAGAATGACAAACCCCGTATCGGAGCACCCATCGATGGAGACCGCCCCCCCGCGCGCTGAAGTCACGGTGTATTCGCCGCTCTTCTCGCCCTTCCGACAAGCATTGGATGGGGAGACTGTCTCCATCGGCCGGGCCTCGGACTGCACGATCCCGATCAAGGATCGTTACCTCTCGCGCAAACACGCCGAGATCGTCGCGCAGGACGGCGGTTGGTACGTCAAAGACCTCGGCTCCGCGAACGGCACCTATCTGAACGGCACGCGCGTCGAGCGCGACTCGCCGCTGCGCACCGGCGATCGCATTCGTCTCGGCGACACCGAGATCGTCTTCGTCTCCGCCGAGCACAACACGGACAAGATGCTCGCCGTGGCCGAGGCGCCGGTGAGCGCGACGATCGCGATCTCGCTGCATGACATCGACAAAGTCACGCAGGGCGACAGCCAGGACATCTCGCGCCTGCAGACGCTCACGCTTCTGTCGCGCGAGCTGATCGAAGAGAAGCCGATGGCGGAGCTGTTCGGCTTCATCGTCGATCGCGTGATGCAGCACCTCAAGCCGTCGCGCGCCGCCCTCGGACTGCTCGCACCGGACGGCAAGTCGTTCGTCAACGTCGAAGTCAAACGCCAGGACGCGGAAGACACGAGCGAGCTCACGATCTCGCACACGCTGCTCACCGAAGTCGTCGAAGGAAAGAAAGCGCTCGCGTTCATGGACGTCAGCGTCGACGAGAAGCTGAGCCGCGCGCAGTCGATCATCATGCAGGGCATTCACTCGATCGTCTGCGCGCCGATGACCATCAACGACTCCGTCGCCGGCATCCTCTACGTCGACTACCTCTTCAACCAGCGCGCGATCTCAGAAGAAGACGTCCGCCTCGTCGCGCAGATCGCGCGTTTCGCCGCCATCAAGCTCGAACAGACGCGCCTGCGCGAAGACGCGATCCAAAAGCGCATCATGGACGAAGAGCTGAAGACCGCCTCGGCGATTCAGCGACGCCTCCTCGCCCCCGCGCCGCAAGCGATCGCGGGATACACGTTCGTCGGCGCGAATCGTCCGTGCCGCACGGTGAGCGGCGACTACTACGACTTCGTGGTGCGCCCGAACGGCAAGGTCTACTTCGCCATCGCGGACGTCAGCGGCAAAGGCATCACCGCCGGCCTGATGATGGCCGGACTGCAAGCCGCGTTTCGCATCTACACGAAGAACGATCCCGATCCCGCCGAGCTGATGTCGCAGCTCAACGTGACGCTGAAAGAGAATCTCCCGCAGTCGAAATTCGTGACGCTCTTCCTCGGACGTCTCGACACGTCGAACGGCGTGATCGAGTACGCTAACGCAGGACACACGCCGCCGCTGCTCGTGCGCCGCGACAGCGTCGAAGAACTGCAGGAGACCGATCTCCTCCTCGGCGTCGTCACGCACGCCGACTTCATCAACCGCAAGATCCAGCTCGAGCCGGGCGACGCGCTCACGCTCTTCACCGACGGCGTCACCGAGGCCGAAGACGCCGCGGGACTGCAGATCGGAAGCGCGCATCTCGCGCGCGTCCTGTCACCGTTGCACGGCGCAAACGCCGAGCAGCTCTCGAAGGCGCTCGACGACGCGGTGCTCACCCACGTCGGCGATGCCGAAGATCTCGGCGACGACGTGACGATGGTGATCGTCAGCCGCAATCCGTAAACGCGGAACCTTCGCGTCTTCTCCGCGTAATTCATCTGCATGGCTCGGTTCGCGATCGCAGTCGCTCTCACTCTCTCCGCGTCCGCGCAAACGTGCGACATCAACGCCGCGCAACCGTGGATTCAACACTGGCTCGGCGCATGGAACTTCACGTCGCGGCAGATCCTCCATCTCCCCGACGCGCCGCTGCCGAACATCATCTTCTTCGACAACACGTGCGTTTACACGAACGTCGGCGGCAAGTGGCACGCCACTCCGCATGGCGGAACGATCACGCTGCCGAACAAGAAAACGGTTCCCGTGCAGCTCATGTCCTTCGCCGACGCGGACGAAAAGAGCGGCCCCTTCTTCGTCATGGCCGCACCCGAGTTCTGGAAGCAAGCCGTTCACGCGCAGGAGCCGGGACTGACCGCCGTCTTCCTGCACGAGTTCTCGCATACGCGTCAATTCGCGGGAATGGCCGCCGTCATCGGACCGATCGACAAAGCGTGGAAAGGTCCGGAGGAGCTGGACGACGACATCGTGCAGACGCGATTCGGATCGAATCCGGACTACGTCGCGGACTACAAAGCGGAGTACGACCTCCTGCTTCGCGCCGCCAACGCCGCATCGATCGACGAGACGCGTGCGCTCGCCGCGCAGGCGCTCGATGTGATGAAGAAACGCCGTGCGCGTTGGTTCACCGGCGACAACGCCGTCTTCGTCCCACTCGACTCGACGTGGCTGTCGATGGAAGGCGCCGGTCAGTGGACCGGCTACGCGTGGCTCTCCGATCCTCATGGCGGCGGAATGACGCGCGCGGACGCGAGGAAGAAAATGATCGGCTCGGGAAAACACTGGACGCAGGATGAAGGGCTCGTGTTGTTCCTCGTCGTCGATCGCCTTCTCCCGGAGTGGCCGACCCTCGTGTTTCACACGCCGTCGATGGGAGCGTTGGAGTTGTTAGAGCGCGCCGTGAAGCCGTAGCCACGCATCGATGGCGTCGTTCGCGCGCTTCGTCTTGAAGTTGTACCAGGCGCGCTCGAGAGTGCGGTCTTGGGCGATGGTCTCGCGGAATGTCGTTGTGATCCGCAGGCTGTTCGCGGCGATGAAGGCGGCGCGATCTTGCTCTTCGTTGATCGTCGGGATGCGTGGCAGGTTGGATGACGGCGCCTCGATCACTTCGCCGCTTGTGAGATCGAGGTAGTAATTCGTGCGGCCGGATTGATCGAGGTAGGCCGACAGAACACCGTCGCGATCAATCCGGTGGAGGATAGGCGCCCTCGCCTGTCCTGCGTCCGACGGGACAGGCGAGGCGCCTGTCCTCCACTGGACATCCTTTCCGAACTCTTCGCGCCTTCGCTGCGAGCCCTTCCACCAGAGGCGGAGGCGCTGCATCAGTGTCATCGCCATGGCGTTGTCATAGTATCGAACCATGACGCAGGACCGGCTCGACGCGAGCCTCGACATCGATCTCGCTTCCCCCGACGAGATCGTGCGCATCATTCAGGAAGAAGACGCGCGCATCATTCCTGCCGTTGCCGCGGCGCGCGCACCCATCGCGCACGCCATCGATCAAATCACCGATCGCATGCTGCACGCCGGGCGGCTCTTCTACGCCGGCGCCGGAACGAGCGGGCGCATCGCCATGCTCGACGCGTCCGAGCTGCCGCCGACGTACGGCATCAATCCCGATCTCGTCCGCGTGATCATGGCCGGCGGCGACCGCGCCTTTCTTCACGCCGTCGAAGGAGCCGAAGACGACGAAGACGCGGCCATCGACGCGATCAACGAGCACGTGAAAGCGGAAGACGCGGTCATCGGCATCGCAGCATCGGGAACGACGCCGTTCACCGTCGCCGCGATTCGCCGCGCGAACATGATCGGTGCTCTCACCGTCGGCATCACGTCGACGCCGAACACTCCACTCGCCGCCGACGCCGACATCGCCATCGTCGCCGACACCGGGCCCGAAGTGATCATGGGCTCGACCCGCATGAAGAGCGGCACCGCGCAGAAAATGATCCTCAACACGATCTCCACCGGCGTCATGATCCGCCTTGGGCGCGTGCACTCGAATCTGATGATCGACATGCCGGCCACGAACGAGAAGCTGCGCAGCCGCGCCGTCCGCATGGTCGAGCTTGCGGCCGGCGTCACGCGGCCGATGGCCGTGCAAGCACTGCGCGAAGCGAACGGCGAAGTGCGCCTCGCGGTCGTGATGGCGAAGCATCGCTGCTCCGCCGGCGAAGCGCGCGAACGGTTGGCGGGAAAATCGCTTCGCGACTGCCTATGAAACGACTGTACGGCCGCGCCTTCGTTCGCGGCTCGATTCAGGACGACACGCTGATCACGATCGGCGACGGCGCCATCGCCGGCGTCGAACAAACGCACGACGTTCCGCGCGACGCCGAGCGAACCGCGGCGCTGATCGTCCCCGGCTTCATCGACATCCACACTCACGGCGGCGACGGCGCCGACTTCATGGACGCCGACGAGCGCGCCAACGCACGCATCCTCGCGTTTCACGCGCGCCACGGCACGACGGCGATGATGGCCACGACGCTCTCCGGCTCCGTCGCCGATCTGCAGAACGCAGTCGCTGCGTTGGCCAGATCGTCCGACGAGCGCGGCGCGGAGATCGCCGGCATTCACCTCGAAGGTCCATACATCAATCGCGAGCGCGCCGGCGCGCAGGACGCGGCGTCGATTCGTCCCGCCGACATCCACGAGATCGAGTCGCTGCTGCAGCGCGCACCGCATTTGAGATGGATGATCACGTTCGCGCCCGAGGTCGAAGGGGCGCGCGCGCTCGTGGAGCGGTTTCGCGATCGCGTCGTCTTCTCCATCGGCCACACGTCGGCCGATTACGCCGAAGCCGTCGCTGCACTCGAGTGGGGCGCCACGCACTTCACGCATCTCTTCAACGCCATGACCGGAATGCATCATCGCGAGCCGGGCGTCGTCGGCGCGGCGCTCGTGTCGCGTCAGGCAACGGCGGAGCTGATCGCCGACGGCACGCACGTCCATCCCGCGGTGCTCAACATCGCCGCGACGACGATTCCGCATCGCATCGCCCTCATCACCGACGCGATCCGCGCCTGCGGCCTCGCCGACGGCACCTACAAACTCTACGGTCAAGACGTCGAAGTACGAGACGGCGACGCGCGACTCAAGAACGGCGGCGCACTTGCAGGAAGCACGCTGACGATGCACGAAGCGGTGCGCAACATGATCGAGCTCGCGGGCTTGCCGATCGAGCGCGTGATTCCGATGGCGACCGAGACTCCCGCGCGCATCGCCGGCGTGCGCGATCGCAAGGGCACGATCGATCGCGGCTACGACGCCGATCTCGTGTTGTTGGACAAGAAACTGGAGATCGAGCGCGTGATCGTGCGCGGGAAAGACGTCGAGTGAAGTGGCGCGAGTTTTCTTCGTACGATGAGCTGTCCGCGCACGCCGCCCGAATCTTCATCGAGGCCATTCGCGAGAATCCGAAACTCGTCCTCGGCCTTCCCACCGGCCGCACGCCCGTCGGCATGTACGAGCGCGTCGTCAACGAGTGCTCGTGCCGCGACATCGTCACGTTCAATCTCGACGAGTACGCCGGCATCTCCTGCGATCATCCCGGCAGCTACTGCGCGTACATGCAGCAGCATCTCTTCTCGCACATCGACGTCGATGCATCGCGCACGCACATCCCCAACGGCATCGCCCCCGATCTCGACGCCGAATGCGTGCGCTACGAACAAGCGATCGCCAACGCCGGCGGACTCGGACTGACATTTCTCGGCCTCGGACAGAACGGCCACATCGGCTTCAACGAGCCCGGAACGCCGTTCTCATCGCGCACGCGCGTCGTCGAGCTCACGCACTCGACGCGGCTCGCCAACGCAGGACTCTTCGAAGGCGGCCGCGTCCCCGAGCGCGCGATCACGATCGGCATCGCTACGATTCTCGAATCGAAACGGATCGTGCTGCTCGCCAGCGGGGCGGCGAAACAGGATGCGATCGCGCGATTGCGCGGCGGTGAGGTGAGTGAGGAGTTTCCCGCGTCGGCGTTGCATGGGCATCGTGACGTGACGGTGCTGACGGCCTAGCGTCAGCTCCGGCATCAATCTCGCTCCTGTCCCGCGCGATGCCGAAGCGGCGCTGGTTTCTCGGAATCCTCTCGATCTTCCTCCTCTTCTTCCTCTATCGCTTCTTCACCGTCTACACGGTGCGCAGCGGCGAGTGCCGGCCGAAGCCGTTCAATGCGGCGACGCGCGTCGACGTCTATCCCGATCAGCCGATCGTCGTCATGACCTACAACATCGAAGGCCACGACGAGCTCTATCGCTCCGATCACATCAAGCAGATCGCCGACGTCATCAACGCCGTGCATCCCGACATCGTCGGCTTGCAGGAAGTGCATCGCAAGACCTGGCAAGCGCGCTTCCGCGATCAACTCGCCGAGCTCGAAGCGGCGACGCACATGCACGGCTATTTCGCGCCGAGCTACGTGCAGTGGGGCGGTGAATTCGGCAACGCCATTCTCACCCGTGGCGAGATCGTCACGGCGGAAGAGCATCCGCTGCCGTCTCTCGGCGAGCCCCGCGCGGTGATCGAGTCCGCCATCCGCATCAACGACGCGACGATCAACTTCTACGTCACTCATCTCACGACGTGGGCATCGCTCAACGCGAAGAATCGCGGCGAGCAGCTCGCCTGTCTCGCGCAGCATGTGCGCACGAGCCGGTATCCGTTCATCTTGTGCGGCGATCTCAATGCGCCGCCGGACGCCGACGAAGTGAAGGCATTTCGCAGACTCAACGCCGCGGAGCTGTGCGGCGAAGACATCGGCATCACGCATCCGAGGATGAAGAAGAGGATCGATTACATCTTTGTCGATTTTGGATGGACGGTGCGCAGCACGCGCGTCGTGAAGATGGGACCGTCCGATCACTGGCCGGTCGTCACGGAGCTGGCGTGGCAACGAAGCATAAGAAACTGAGCTGGATCGAGCGCGACAGCCGCGGCACGCATCACGTGCGCGTGCCGTTCGTCTTCTTCTTCGCGCTCATGTTCGCGATCACGATGATGACCATCCTGCTGTGGTCGATCTGGCGCGAGAACGACGCGCGCCTGCGCGTTCGCAATCCCGGCGATCTCAACGCGCTGTTGCCGTCGATCGTCGGACTGACGCAGTCGAGCCTCGATCCCGGCAATCGCGTGCAGCTCCTCGAAAACGGCGACGGATTCTTTCCGCCGCTGATGCGCGACATCGCCGCGGCGCGCGAGACGGTGCATATCGAGTCGTACATCTGGTGGGAAGGCAAAGTCTGCGACGATCTCGCCGCGCTGCTCGCGGCAAAAGCGAAGCAAGGCGTCGAAGTGCGACTGCTCATCGACGGGTCGGGCGGACACAAGATGCGACGCAAGCTCGCCGACGAGATGACCCACGCCGGCGTTCACCTCGTCAAGTTTCACATCCCCACGCTCGACAACCTCGGACGCCTCAACAATCGAGATCACCGCAAGATCGCGATCATCGACGGCCGCATCGGCTACATCGGCGGCTACGGCATCGCGAAAGAGTGGACCGGACATGCGCAGGACAAAGAGCACTGGCGCGACACCGGGCTGCGCGTCGAAGGCCCGATCGTCAACCGCATGCAGGGCGCGTTCGCCGAGAACTGGATCGAGGAAACGGGCGAAGTGCCGGCCGGCGCGAAATACTTTCCACCGATCGCGCCGGTGGGCGCGACGCCTGCGCATCTCGCGTACACGTCGCCCACGGGCAGCGTGTCGTCGGTGCAGGTTCTCTACTACCTCGCCATCTGCGCGGCGCAACACGAGATCATCATTCAGAACCCGTATCTGCTGCCGGACGAAAATGCCATCAGCGCGCTTGCCGCGGCGGTGAAGCGCGGCGTCGACGTGAAGGTGATGGTGCCGGCGACGTCAGCGACCGACAGTCCGATCGTGCAGCACGCCAGCCATCACAACTTCGGCACGCTGCTCGCGCGCGGCGTGAAGGTGTACGAGTACAAGAAGACGCTGCTGCATCAGAAGGTGCTCATCGTCGACGGCGTCTGGTCGTGCATCGGCTCGACGAATTTCGACTCGCGATCGTTTCAGTTGAACGACGAGGTGTCGCTCGCCGTCGTCGATCCGGCCGTCGCGCAACAGCTTCGCGCCGCATTCGACGACGATCTCCGCAACTGCGAGGAGCGCCACTTCGACGAGTGGGCGCACCGGTCGTTTTGGCACAAGACGATTGACGGATTAGCATACCTGGCACACTCGCAGCTTTGATCCACTGGATGCGTTTGCAACTATGGCAATCCTTCCCGCGGAAGGTCGCTGGTCTCTCAAAACGCTCGGCGATGACGACGCCGCGGCTGCACTCGCATTTCTGCGGCGCGATCCGCTGATCAACGTCTATCTCATCTCGAGACTGCTCGAGGAGCGCAACATCTCCGCGACGCAGATGTTCGCCGTGCGCCGCAATCGCGACATCGTCGCCGTGGCGTCGCTGGCCACGAACATCGTGCTCGCCGCCGATCCCGCGGCGCCGGCGGAGCTCACCGAAACCGCGATTGCATTCATCGCCGATCGCGTCGTGACGCGCATGCTGCCGGTGCGAGCGATCATTTCGCCGGCGCCGCTCGTCGAGTCACTTTGGCAGCATCTGCGATCGCGTCTCGATCCGCCGACGGTCGTGCGCATGAATCAGCCGATCTACGCCATCCGCAAACGCTTCGATTTTCCCGATCTCTCCGAAGCGCGTTACGCGACGATGAGCGATCTCGATCAGCTCGTCCCTGCGTGCGCGGCGATGCACAAAGAGGAAGTCGGAATCGATCCGCTCGAGCGCGATGCCATCGGATATCGCGAGCGCATTCGCGAGCTGGTCGAGCGGAAACGATCCATCGTCCGCGTTGCCGAGCGCAAGATCGTCGCGAAGATGGAGTTCTCCGCGGTGACCAATGACGCCGTGCAGTTGATGGGTGTCTGGACGCATCCGCAATACCGGCGGCGCGGCTTCGCGCACGACACGCTGCGCGAGGTCTGCGGTCATCTCTTCCGCAAGAGCAAGTCGGTCACGCTTTTCGTCAACGACTTCAATCGCCCCGCCATGGCCCTTTACGAAGGGCTCGGCTTCCAGCGCATCGGCGTCAACCGTGCGCTCATCTGGTGACACGGCTTCTACGGCGCGCCATTTGCAGCAAATTCCCCGAGTGCCCGGAAGTGAGGGGCCGAAACAAACGGCCGCACGCAACTGATTTGGCGGCCGGAGGTGGGGAATGCCCGAGATTGGTACCGTGAAGTGGTTCAACAACGACAAGGGATACGGATTCATCAAACGTGATACGGGCGAAGACGTATTCGTTCATCACACCGCCATTCAGGCGAGCGGCTATCGCACATTGAATGAGGGCGAGCGAGTCGAGTTCGACGTCAAGCAGGGACCGAAAGGCCTGCAGGCCGAGAACGTTCGCCGTAGTGGAGAAGGAGAATCGCAGCAACGGGCGTCTTAGGACGCCCGTCTTCACTCCTCACTCGGACCGAATTGGCCCATCATCAGGGCACCGAGGGTTGCGCCCGCCGCGAGTGCGGGAAGAGCTTGCGACTGCCCTTTGAGGACCAGCAATGCCGCCGCGACCGAGCCTGCGACGATGATCAGCGCGCGCAGCGCGACGTCCTTCAGTTCGAGTTTCTTCATCTTCATGGCCGGCGTTGGACGCGCCGTGACGATAGTTTAACTGCATTCGATCAGCAGATCGATGCCTACGTGAAACAGTACGCCGACCACGGATTATTCAGCGGCGTCGTTCGGATTCGCCGACCGCGCTTTCGGAACGCCGAACACGACCGCCGATCAAGTGCTGAAAGTCGACGCGCACGACGACGCGGCGAAGCAATAGGAGGGGCGGACGCCCTCGTCCGCCCGGCGCGGCGAGAGCCGCGCTAGCGCGCGGCCGGCGGACGAGGCCGTCCGCCACTCCGACAGGGACGACTCACATCCTCGCCGGCACCGGAATCCCCAACAACTCCAACGCCGCCACCATCGTCCGTCTGAACACCTCGGCGCACACGGCGCGGCGCTGCCGCTCGTCCGCGTCGGTCTCATTCATGATCGGATACTTGTGGTAGAAGCTGTTGAATCGCTGCGCGAGATCGAGTAGCGCGTGCGTGATCACCGACAGCTCCAGCGCCTCGACCGCGCGCCGCACTTGCGACGGCAGTTCGGCGCTCATCCGCACCAGCTCCCACATGTCGTCCGAGATGCCTTCCGTGATCATCAGGCGATCGAGCGATGCGTCGTCGATCATCGGATCGACGTTGCGCTCGCGCATCTTGTTGAAGATGTTGTTCACCCGAACGGTTGAATATTGCAGGTACGGCCCCGAGTCGCCTTCGAAGGTCAGCGCTTCGTTGAAATCGAATGCGATCACCTTGTTTCGCCCGTACTTGAGCATGAAGTAGCGCAGCGCGGCGAGCGCGATCGGCTTCCCGAGATCCTCGCTCTTGGCCGCCTCGCTCGCTTTCTTTTCGAGCTCGTCGAGGAGGTCGTCCGCCTTGACGCCGAGGCCTTTGCGGCCGGACATCTCGATGTACTGCTTCTTCGCGTCGTCTTCAGAGACGTCGATTGCGAGGGCTTTGGCGGTCGCCGGAGTCAGCGCGACCATCTCGTAGCTGAAGTGAACGGACTGCTCCGCAGCCGCCGAATGCCCGAGCTGGCGCACGCCTTCCTTCACTACTTTCTGTAGATACGACTGCCGCGTGTCGATGACGTTGTAGACGCGTTTCGCGCCGCCGAACTTCGGCGCGCTCGGATCGGCCTTCGTGTCGTCGTGCGTCGTCTCCCACAGCAGATAGGGCGCGGGAAATTTCGTGTACATGAACGTCCGGTCGAGCAGACCGAACTTCCAAAGCTGATACGCGATGTCTTTGCCGGTGTACGTCACCGTGCCGTTCGAGCGGACGAGGATCTTGTCCGGCTCGTTCATGCCGGCGAACTCCGCGCTCTCGTCGAGCTTCATCACCCAGCAGCCGGCATGCTTCCCCTCGGTCTCCCGCACGATCGCGCCCGATTCCTTCAGCAGCTCGAACGCGCGATCCCAAAAGTGCGCGTGGATGATGTCGCTCTCTTTCGGCAGGAGGTCGTAGCGGATGTCGAGGCGCAGCATCGTGGAGATGTGCTTCTGCACGATCGCGCGAGCGATCATCGCCGCGATCTTCGCCGTGTCGCCTTCGTTCTGCTCGATGCGATGCAGCGTCTCGCGACGCCACTCCTGCGACTCAGCGTTCTCGGCGTAGTAATTCGCCATCTGCGAGTAGAGGTCCCAGCAGTAGTAGTCGAAGCGCGGATGTTCGTCGATCACCTTGCGGACGTCGTCGATCGACTTCTTCTCGAGATGCTCGAACGCGACGACGACGTCGGCAACCTGCACGCCCGTGTCGTCGATGTAGTTTTGAGTCTCGACGCGATAGCCGAGCCACTTCAGGCAGCGCACGAGCGAGTCGCCGAGAACGGCGTTGCGCAGGTGGCCGATGTGCGCGGCTTTGTTCGGATTGATGTTCGTGTGCTCGACGATGACGCGATCGCCGTTGATCGCCGGCGGCTCCATCACCGTGCGAATGTGCGACGCCGTGAACGCCCCGCGATCGAAGTGGAAGTTGAGGTAGCCGGCGCCTTCGACGGTCACGCGCGCGACGTGTTGCGGCAGATGCAATCCGTTCGCGATCGTCTCCGCGATCTCGCGCGGCTTGCGCTTCAGCGCCTTCGCCAATTCGAGCGCAATCGGCGTCGCCAGATCGCCCATCGACAACTTCGGCGGCGTCTGCAGCACGACGCGATCGACCGCGTGGCCGAACAGGATCAGCACGCGGGACTTCAGAGTTTCGGTGAGCTCTTCTGTGATTTGTTCGAGAATCATTCTATGTTCACTTTGGCTGTCATTCTATCGGCGTGGTGTTGCCAGGTCGGCTACACGAATCGAGGCGGAGTTAGCGGTTAGACTTCAGTCAGTCTGTGAGAAGTAATTCCACCCGGTTGCGGGAAGAGGAACACGTTGACGCCCCGTCTCAAGATATAGTCCTTGACCAGTTTCGACACGTCCGATACAAGTCACGCTTCTCCCCAACTTCGCGCGCACTAAGCGAGAATCCCATGATCCACGCAGCGTTCCAACCAAACTGAAGTCAGCTCCAGCGCTGAGAGCAAGCTTAACCACATCCATACGCAAGGTGTCAGCGATCTGCTGTACTACGTCTGGAAAAACAAGCGAACGACGATTCACAACGAACGCGACGCCGCTTGCTTCCGCTAGCTCGTGGAGCGAGGTGCTTATGCCGTCAGTATTATCCATACAAGACGAACATGCCTGACTTTGACCAAGGCGACGCCCGAGCGATAGCATCGGCGCGAGTGACGTGAATTGTCGCGCCAAGACTGCCACGTCAGGAACGTTCAGTCGCAACGTCCTCCGTCCCCTATCTTGGAAGTAAGCGAAAGCGGCGGGCGTAAGACCAAGTGGCCGCGAGACAAAAATCGTATCACCAGGTTTTGCGCCGCGTCGCGTCAAGACGCGATCACGCCGAACACGGCCGATTGCCGTCGCGGAAATGCTCAACTCCGCCGCGTCACTAATATCGCCGCCGAAGATCGCACAGCGATGTTTCTTTGCCACGCCCAAGAATCCCTTACAGAGACCGACGAAATCCCTATACGGTAAGTGACGTGGAAGGCCAAGATTGAGGAGTAAGCCGAGTGGCTCGCCGCCACATGCTGCAATATCGCTAAGATTGAGTCGCGCGAGATACGAGCCAAGGCCTTTGCTATCGAGAATCTGCAGTTTATATGCACGTAAGTCGGCCGGCACGCGATCCGTCGTGAACAGCCACGCATATTCGGACGTTTGCGACAGTATCGCGCAGTCGTCGCCGGGACCCTCTAGTCGGTTGTTCGGATTAAACAGCGGCCTGATCACGTGCGCGATCAGGTATTTTTCGCCAACATCAGCAACAGTCAACGATCGTCGTCGCGCCAACATGTTTGGCCGTTATCGCTTGCCGGCGGCCCGATCAATTTCTGACAATGCCTCAGCGACGGCGTCACGTACCTGCTCGATACCCGCGCCACGCAATGGACGACCAACGAATGGAACCCCAGCATAACCCAAAGTCTTAAATGGGAGTTTACCCTGCAGATCTGTGTGGGCATCGAGCGACAGAAAGACTCGTGGCTTGTCCGGAAGTCGTCCAAGCTCATTAATCTCGGCTGCGATATTGCCGTCCGGCTCCGACACATACCGGCCGACATAATCCCGCGAGGCTAAGACGATCACTCCTCCGGCGTCCGCAACGCCCCTACGACTATTGTCAGTCGTCGCGTACCCGACACCTTGGTAATCGCCGGCAAAAACTCGATATTTCCGTTTCAGTGAATGCAATGCCTCGAGTATTAGTCGCACCACATCGATGTCTGCCGACGCGAACGACACGAAAATGTCCGGCGCTCTGAAATCGGCACGGTCCCGAGTGTCGAACGGCACAGTTAACATGCGGTGCGGATCGTGCCGCCTCAAGGTCGCGTGCAGATTCCCCTCGCGAAGCGCCTGGTCGACGCGCAACCAAGGACTCTTCGGTTTTGGATCCCTCGGCTTAAATACAAGAATACTGTCGGGCATAGGAAGAGCCGACCACGCGCCAGTCAACAATGCGTTAAATGGGCCGCTACACTGCTCCAGTGGTATTGTCTTACCGAGATAGTCGTAAGAGCGCGATTGAATCCGCACAGAATGTTCACGATACAAAGGCCTTTCGCGATAATCGGAGTACGTGTCGAAAAACAGGTCATCTGGCAGATCAATCGCCGCGTCATTAACGGCTGCTTGGGGAGGTGGTACCCAAAAAGATTCATAGTCGACTTCGTCTGAGGTGAGAATACGCAGCGCTCGCTGGGCTTGGTTCGGGAGCAGACGCCGCTTACTAGCTGCTGCATTCAGTTCGCATAAGCGACTGTAGACTTCCCCGTCGTCTAACTCATAAAACTCCTCGTGAAGTAACCGAAATGGAGTGCGGCGACCCCATAATATTTTCTGACAATCGCCGTGGACGTTGACGGCCTGAATAACCTTTCGAAGAAGCAGATTCTTGAAGCGGTTTCTGGGAGCCATGTACACATTGACCCAAAGATGGGCGCGAGCGGTCAGAAAATTCGCTACCGGGCCCGGGTCTTGCAGGACAGGCCCGTCGACATCGACATATGAAAAGCTTTCGCGTAGGGCCGTAAGATCAGCACGATATCCAGACGTGTGAAAGGCATCGCGAACGACGTAGTCCATTCGATCGGCATCCACAACGCCGTCAAGCAGATGACGAGCCGCACGCGCGCCATCCGGAACTCTTACGCTGTCGGTTACGACACCCGTGGCGAGATACAGGAGGAACGGAAGATCAAGGCCCTCGATATACGACTGGTTCTCCTTCTTGCACAAAGTAGCAGCAGTAAATGCTGCTTTCGGCGAGCACCCCCGCACACTCAATCCGGCGATCGGAACTATTGATTCATATACTTGATCCTCTAGCGAGACCAAACGTTCGGTCACTACACCGAAGGGCAACTCTCCGACGTCCTGCAAGAGCGCCGCTGCGAGCATGTGTTGCGCCATCACACTTTCATTCCACCCATGGCGGAAGCATCCCGGAAAGGCTGCCGCCCATTCCTTTCGCGATCCGCCACTTAGCCGAGTGAGAATGCCGTTTCTTTCAAGCAGACGACGCATGACCTGCATCGTTCCAATTGAATGAGCGAAGCGGCTATGATCAGCTGATGGATGCCGTTCAGACGCAAATCCTAACTGCTGGATCCGTCGCAATCGCTGGAGCGCCGGGAACTTCAGCAAACCGAGCAGAGTGCCGCGACGACCCCACACGTCGTCGAGTTCGATCGCACCATGGACAGCATCAAATAGTCCAGGCAATGCAGCGAGGCCTACCGCAGCAGACGCGGTTCGTTCGCTCACCACTCGATATCCCGTTGTTCAAGAAGCGATGTGAGCAGCGTCGCGCCCTTACTGAACGAGGGAGGCAGCGCGGAGTCTTGCCCGCGATACTGCTCATGCACATTGCGACCGGTACTGCGGCTCGCGAGGCGTGCAAAACAGAGCATTCCGATCGGAACACCCATCTGCAGCGCGATCCGAAGTGGGCCGTGGTTAGAGATTTCAAGAACTGGCCGGATCCAAGAATCCTGCGATCCGTCCAAGAAGGATGCAGTGTTATGAATAGTCACGCCCAAGCGTGCAATCGTGCTTCGGCCCTCGAGGACACATAGCAAATCGCCGCCCGTCTTGATGCGTTCAATTGTAGTCGCAAGTACAAACGTGCCCGACTCCAAAATGAAAGAACGCGACCGGATATCGTGACGTTCGTAACGAAGCTCATTAGGATCCGCCAAATCGACAAGTTGACCTCCTACGGGTACTGAGATTTCAGAGCCTAGGTGTACGCGAATACCGACGGGTCGAAGCTGCCCTGTCGTCAGCGGCGGATCAATCACGATACTGCCCTTCTTCAGACGGCTAAGGATAGATCGATCGCTTAGGAGCATTTCATCACCTCGTAACGCTTGCATGGTCCATGTAAGCTTTGGACGCGCACGGCCCTTCACTTCCTTGATATTTTCCTTCGTAGAACTTTCTGTCGCCCCGTACAGCCCAGAAAGTAACTTGGCCAATCCGCATGCCGGGATAAATACGCAATGGCTGGACTGCGTGAAGTTGCAACGTCCATTGATTGCGCGAACCTAGGTCAATTAAGTCCGCAGTGACATGAACGAATAATCCCAGGCGCGCCGTGGAGGAACGTCCACGAATGATCGGTACAAATGTATCACTACCCATCACCTCAACCGTGTGGCCGAGATAGATCCGATCAGGCTGCAGCAGAAAGCCATCGCCATTCATTTCAATCAGCTCAAAAGGGTTAGCGCGCGCCGAGTCAAGGACCGTCTCGGTATAGACGAGGAGGCTGCTTCCAAGGGTGAAATCGTAGCTATTCGGCTGCACATGCTGGATATCGAATGGTTCTATCCATATTCGGCCGCGCCGATACTCTTCAGATATTGCCGGCCCGGTGAGAATCATAAGTCCTCTGAAGGTTCGATGGCGTGGTATTGGTCCCCACGCAGAGATGGCATTGCGTGTGAGAAATCATGGTATCGACCCGCGTACGGCATCACGCTACCTTCGGGACACCAGAAGGCGACCTGACCGACTACCATTCCCGGATAAATACGGAGTCTTTGGACTACGGTGATCTCCAATGTCCAGCAGTGGGGCTTCCCGAGGTTTCCTAAATCGGCGGAGATCTGCAAAAACATCCCGAGCCGACCAAGTGACGACCGTCCGATAAGACTGGGGACGTAACAAAGACTTCCTATCGTTTCGACTGTGCAACCGAGATATAGCCGCCGTGGCTCAAGAACGAGTCCCTTGGGCGGAATCTGAATCGTCGACCAACTATGCGTCGCTCGCGCATCGAAAGATCTCTCCTCACTTACGCGTATGATCGGAGACAAGCGATAGTTGTAACTGTTCGGGTTGAGCTGTCTTGTCGAAAATGGTGAAATCGTCAGGGCTCGCAGCGAGACGGCACGTTCGATCTCAGGACCGGTAAGTATCACGGCGTCGCTCGCGCATGGGTCTCAGCTTGAGTGAGCCCGACCCACCATCTAAGACAGTCGCTGTGGCGAAAGACAGGCCAAACGAGGAATGGTTCTGCATGACAGCTCTGGTTCTCGACAGTGCACGATGTCGTCGGGACCTTTTTCACGGGTTCCCAGGCGGTTCGGCCGCACAACATCCGATAGTAGGTCTCGATCAACGTTGCACACCATCTTACGCGAATCCAGACGATTCGTTACGCAATTAAGCGGTTACCCTGATCAACTGCAAAGCAGCGACTCCGCCGACATCTCCTTCGGCTTCTCGACGCCGAGAATTTGCAGCACGGTCGGCGCGACATTCTCCAATGCACCGGGACCACACAGCTTTCCGAAACGATGCTGCGGATCGAAAAAGATCAGCGGCACCGGATTCGTGGTGTGCGCGGTGTGCGGCTGCTTCGTCTTCTCGTCGTACATCAGCTCCGCGTTGCCGTGATCGGCGGTGATGAGCGCGACGCCGTCGACGTTCTCGACCGCGCTGAGAATCCGATCGATGGCGACGTCGGTGTCGTGCACGGCGCTGACGGTCGCGTCCATGAAGCCGGTGTGACCGACCATGTCGGGATTAGCGATGTTCATGATGATGACGTCGAACTTCTTCGACTCGATCGCCTCGACCACTTTCTCGGTCACCTCGAACACCGACATCTCCGGCTTCTTGTCGTACGTCGCCACCTTCGGCGACGGCACGAGGATGCGCTCTTCGCCGGGCAGGCTCGTGTCGGAGCCGCCGTTGAAGAAGAACGTGACGTGCGCGTACTTTTCCGTTTCGGCGATGCGCAGTTGCTTGAGTCCCGCCTTCGACAACACCGCGCCGAGGTGATTGCGGACTTCTTGCGGAGGGAAGACGACGGGGAGCGTCCAGTCTTCGCGATAGCGATTCATCGTGACGATGTCGATCTTCGGATGCACGGCGCGTTTGAATCCGTCGAACGACTCGTCTTTGAATGCCGTGACGATCTGGCGCATGCGATCCGCGCGGAAGTTGAAGAAGAGGAGGACGTCGCCATCCTCGATGCGGCCGTGATGCGCGCCGTTTTCGCCGACGACTGAAATCGGCTCCATGAATTCGTCGGTGATGCCCTGCTCGTAGAAACGTTCGACCGTGGCGAGTGGATCTTTCGTCTCCGTGCCGACGCCGAGCGTCATCAAGTCATATCCACGCTGCACGCGCTCCCACCGCTTGTCGCGATCCATCGTGTAATACCGACCGATGATCGTGTTCACGATCGGAACCTCGGCCAAATACTTCAGCGCCGATTTCGGCGGCGTGTCGCGGCCGTCGAGGATGGCGTGAACATAGACATTCTTCGCGCCGGCTTCTTTCGCGAGCGCGATCATCCCGTGCAGATGCGACTGCAGCGAGTGGACGCCGCCGTCGGAGAGCAGTCCGCAGAAGTGGATGTTCTTCTCTTTCGCGAACGACAGATCGACTTCGTGATGCTCGATCGCTTTGCTGATGCGGACGATGTCCTGATCGACGACGCGTCCCGCCCCAATGTTCAGATGTCCGACCTCGGAGTTCCCCATCTGTCCGGCAGGCAATCCGACGGCGTTGCCCGACGCGTCGAGCGTCGTCCATGAGCAGTCGCGATAGAGGCGGTCAAAGCGCGGCGTCTCGGCCTGCGCGATCGCGTTGTAATCACGATCTTTGCGGCAGCCGAATCCGTCGATGACGATGAGGATGAGGAACGGGCGCGCGGTCATGCGGCGCGAAACGTATCAGATGTGCGCGCGCCCGAATGCAGAATGCAAAATGCAGAAAAGGCCTCATGCCGGTTTCTGCATTCTGCATTTTGCATTTTGCATTCGCGAGCGTCAGCTCGCGTTTACCTTCTCGCGTTTGAAGACCATTCCGATGTGATCAGTTGCGCCGGTCTTGAAGTTGATGGAGGTGATGCTCACCAGCTCCCATCCTTCATCGCCCAGCCGATTGAGCTCCTCGGCGCGGCGCGGATCCATTGAGTAGTTCTCGGACCGGACGTTGATGATCTTGTACTCCCAGGTCTTCATGGTCCGCCCCCTCCCGGCAAACGAATGGGATTTGCGCGGAGTGTATCAGAACGTGTGCAGTCGCCGGCGCCACGCGACCGCTTCCGCGGGATAGTCGGTGATCACTCCGTCGCACGCGAAGTCGCGCAGCCGATCCCAATCGCGCTCGCGATTCGGCGTCCACGGAACGACTTTGACATCGTGCGCGTGAAGGTCATCGGCGAGGTCGCGCGTGACGTAGCGCCACGCGGGAAAAAACCAGGTCGCATTCAATCGCTTTGCGTAGTCGGCAGCGTCTGCGATCGCGCCGAAGACGGTGAGCCCGAGGGGAAAGTCGACGCGACGTCGCGCGAGCTCGGCGATGAGTGTGTGATCGAACGACGCCACGACGATGTTCGGCCACGCGCTTACTTCGCTGCACAAGACGTGCTCCCATTTGCTGCGCTTGACTTCGAGGATCATCGTGGCGCGGCCGGCGAATTGGCCGAGGTCGCGGACGCGCGTGAGAGGGGAAAAGGCGTCAGCGGAGAGGGACTCGATCTCGCGCTCGTTCAGCTCGTCGTCGTGGAAGAGAATCGGCGTCTGATCGTGCAGCAGACGAAGGTCCGTCTCGAAGCCGTCGGCGCCCGCTCGCAGCGCCTCCTCGAACGACGCAACCGTGTTTTCCGGGAAGCGTTTGGGACTGCCGCGGTGACCGAAGATGAGGAAACTCATGTAAGCTAACCAGTCAAGAAATCGGAGACGAGACTGATGCCAAAAAAGATCCTCCTCGCGGATGACAGTATCACCATACAAAAAGTCGTCGAGCTGACGTTCTCGGACGGCGATTACGAGGTGGTCGCGGTCAACAACGGCGCGAAGGCGATTCAGAAACTCTCGGAGATGCGCCCCGACATCATCCTCTCCGACATCATCATGCCGGAGAAGAACGGCTACGAAGTCTGCGAGTACGTGAAGTCGCATCCCGAGTTCCGCACCATCCCGGTCGTTCTCCTCACCGGCACGTTCGAGCCGTTCGATCCCGATCGCGCCGACAAGGCGGGATGCGATGCCGTGGTCACGAAGCCGTTCGAGTCGCAGAGCCTCATCCACAAAGTCGAAGAGCTCGTGAGCGCGAGTCAGTCCGCGCCCGCGCCGGCCGCTGCAGCGCCGGCGGAAAGCGCGCCCGCCGCGTCGCCGTGGGATGAAGAGACGGCCGCCGTACCCGCGCAGGAGTTCCCGACACACAGCAATGACATCTTCGGCGCCGCGCCATCGGCCCCGCAGCCGTCCGCGGCCGACATGCCGTTCGAGACCGCGGAGCCCGAGGCGTTCAGCAGCGAGACGCGCGCATTCTCGCGGATGGATTTTGGGGAGCTTCAGCGGATGGCCGCAGAGCAGGCAGCACCGCCTGCCGCACCGACGCCGATCCCTCCCTCCGCCGCTCCGGAAGAGCCGCCACAAATCGAGTCGTCGCCGTGGGACGAGCAGCCGCCGGTGTTCGGCGGCGCGGGCGAAACGCGCGCCTTCCCGACATTCGAGATGCCGCACGCCGCGCCGCCGCAGCCCGAGCCGTCGCCGTGGGGCAGCGCGGAGCCGGAACCGCCGTCATCGCCGTTCGGCGAAGAAGCGCCGGCATTCGGCGGCGAGACGCGCGCGATTCCGAAGATGTCGTTCGAAGAGCTGCAGAAGATGGCGTCGCAATCGGCGCCCGCTCCCGAACCGGAGCCGCCGGCCGCACCGCCTGCGCCTGCGCCCGAGCCATCACCATGGGACGAGCCCGCGCCGGTGTTCGGCGGCGAGACCCGCGCGTTCTCGAAGATCTCGTTCGAAGACTTGCAGCAGATGGCGTCGCAACCCGCGCCGGCTCCTCCCGAGCCGCCCGCGGCAGAGCCGCCGTCGATGTGGGGAGACACGACGTCGCCGTTCGGAACGGAAGCACCGGCGGAGCCCGAAGTCTCGGCACGCACCGACTCGTCGCTCTGGAGCGAGCCGGAACCGGCTGCGCCGCCGGAGCCCGAACCGGAGTCGCCGTTCGCTGCAGCTGCGGCTCCCGAACCGGAACCCGAGCCTGAGCCCGAGCCGGCTCCTGCGGCCGCGCCGATTGCAGCCGCAGCGGAGCCCGCGCCGGCAGCGGCAGCGGCCTTCAGCGGCGATCTCACCGACGAGCAGATCGAGCGCATCGCGCGCCGCGTCGTGCAGATGCTCTCCGCCGACGTCGTGAAGAACATCGCGTGGGAAGTCATCCCCGACATGGCGGAGATGGTCGTGAAGGAAAGGATTCGCCAGCTCGAATCCGAAGCGTGAAGATCTACACACGCACCGGCGATCGCGGCGAGACGTCGCTGTTCGGCGGCGCGCGCGTCGCGAAGAACGATCCGCGCATCGAGGCGTACGGCACCGTCGACGAGCTGAGCTCCTTCATCGGACTCGCGCGAGCGTCGTGGGCCGATTCACCGGCCGACGATCAACTGCATCAGGCGCAAATCGATCTGTTCGAGATCGGCGCGCATCTCGCGTCGCCCGGAACGTCGCGCTTTCCCGGCGTCGACGCGTCGCGCATCGAAGAGCTCGAGCGCGCCATCGATGCGATGACGTCCGAGCTCGCGCCGCTCACGAGCTTCATCCTCCCCGCCGGATCACAACCGGCGGCGCATCTTCATGTCGCGCGAACGGTGTGCCGCCGCGCCGAGCGGCTCGTCGTGGCGCTGCACGATGAGAGTGACGCGACGCAGTCGACGATCGCCTATCTCAATCGTTTGTCGGATTACCTGTTCGTCGCCGCGCGCTTCGCGAACGCGAAGCATGGAATTGGCGATGTGCCGTGGAAGAGGTGATTACTCTTCCGTCGCCCGCCGCCGCGGCGGCTTCTCCGACGCTTTCCACGTCGACCACCACAAGTCGCGCAGCATCGACGCTCCCGCGGCGAGGCGCGACGCGGCGAAGTCGAAGCCTTCCTTCGACACCGGCTTGAAGAGATCGAAGCCACCGTCGCGATCGATGCGATAGAGCTTCTCCACGAGCGAGCTCGACTCACGCACTTCGCCGATCGCCGCAGGGAAATACTCCGCGCGCATCACCGGCGCGGCGACGAGCGGAACCACATCCTTCGTCTCCATCGCGTGTGAGATGAAGTAGCGCTCGAAACGAGCATGCGTGTCGCAGTCGTTCGGATAGTGATTCGGATTCGGCTCGATCCAGCCGTTGTGGTTCTCGGTGGCGTGATGCGGATTCGATGCGTCGCCGACGAAGTGCCCGAGGACGCCGGCGTCGCGAATGATGTCGGCTTCGATGAAGCGGCGCTCCGGCGAGCGCGGATTTGCGTTGCGCCATTGGCGCCACTCGTTCGTCAGTCGATCCGCCAGCTCGGCGATGCGCCACGGCAGAAAGCCGGCATCGGAGCTCGAGATCCCTTTGCGCCGCAGCGTTCCCGACGTGTACATCAAATCGATGAACTTGTAGCGATCGGGCGGCAGCTTGAGATCGGCGACGTATTCGTAGTCGAGAAAATGCTCGGGCGGATTCGCCGCATCTTCCGACTCGCCCGCGCCGCGCCAGCGGTCGGGATCGTATGCACTCCACACGAGCTGCGGGAACGCGCGATAGAAGAACGCCGGCATGTCGTTCGGCAGCGTGAGCGTCGCCGCCTCGTTGACGATGTAGTGCCCTTTCTCGCCCCAGGCGAAGAGGGGCAGCGCGATGAAGGTGCAGACGAGGAGGAGGAGGACGCGTTTGATGGAGTTAGTCCTCTGATTTCCTGATCTGCTGCGCGAGGTAGTTGTCGGCGCCGACCTGTTCGATCAGCGCGATCTGCGACTCGATCCAGTCGACGTGCTCTTCTTCATCCTCGAGGATCTCTTCGAGCAGGTGGCGGCTGTTGTTGTCGCCGAGCTCGCGGCAAAGCTCGATGCCTTTGTTGAGCCGCGGCAGCGCGTCCATCTCCAGCGCCAGATCGACTCTGAAGATCTCCGGCACGTTCTCGCCGATGTTGATCTTGTTCAGCCGCTGCATGTTCGGAAGGCCTTCGAGGAACAAGATCCGCTCGATCAGCTCCTCGGCATGCTTCATCTCGCCGATGGAATGCTTCTGGATGACGTGATGGAGCCGCTGGTAGCCCCAGTTCTCGCACATCTCACTGTGGACGAAGTATTGGTTGATGGCGGTGAGCTCGGACGTGAGGACCTCGTTGAGGAGGTCGATGATCTTGCGATCGCCCTTCATGCGCGAGAGCGTATCACGCGGTCGCGAGGGCGGCCGGCTCCTCCAGGCAGCACTGGCAGGCGCGGTTTCCGGCGACTTCGAGGACGAGATCGCGGAGCATGTTCTCGCAGCCGCGGCAGTCGCCGCCGATGCCGCAGCGCTCCAGCTTCTCGAGACAGCTGGCTCCGGCGCCGACGGCGTTCCGTACGTCGCGTTCCGAAGCTCCCCGGCAGTTGCAGACGATCATGGTCTCGTTCTCTCGGCTATTGAGACTGAGTCTCAGTCCCTACCGAACATGATCGAGCCTGCGGAGATTTCCGTCAAGTGTTGCGCGTCACACCGCCGCGTGACATAGGCTTGCGGCGATGAGCATCGAGTTCCTCCGCACCGTCCCCATCCTGCGCATGTTCGACGTCGCCAAGGCCAAGGAGTTCTACGTCGGCTACCTCGGCTTCACCGTCGATTGGGAGCACACCTTCGAGGAGAACACGCCGCTCTACATGCAGGTCTCGCGCGGCGACTTACGCCTCCACCTCAGCGAGCACTACGGCGACGGCACGCCGGGCACGCACATTCACGTGGAGATGAAAGGAGTCGACGAGTTTCACGCCGAGGTGTCGGCGAAAAAATACAAGTACTTGCGCCCGGGACTGGAGGATGCGTTTTACGGCGCGCGGGCGATGACGGTGATCGATCCCTTCGGGAATCAGATCACTTTCAACGAATACACGCGCTGACTACGTGCCGCTCTTCCAGCTTGCGACGCGTTTCTCGAACGCCGACGTGTCCGCTCCCTCGGTCTTTCCCTGCGCAATGGCCTTCTCCGCCGCGGCCATCGCTTCGTCGTTCTTTCCGGCGAGATGCAGGACGTTCGCTTTCGAGGAGAGATTGCGGAACGTCGGCTTGATCTTGATCGATTGATCGACGTACTTCAGCGCTTCGTCCCAGTTTTTGTCGTTTACGAACACGGACGCAGCCTGGAGCGGGAAGACTTCGTTCGTCGGATTCGCGGCGATCAGCGCGTCGGTCTTCGCGCGCCACAACGCCTTCACGTCTTTCACTTCGACCGTGAACGGGACGTTGACCTTCTCCCAGCGCAGATTCACGGTCGCGGTATTCGGCGTGACCGGATCGAACGTGTAGAGCAGCCATTCCTGGTTGTCCGCGACGGCCTGCGGCTTCGCCTTCACGCGCAGCACATCCTTCTTTGCGTCGTAGGAGAATGCGCCCCACGATCCGGCGTCGCTGTTGAAGATGATCGTCCACTCGTCTTTGCCCGGAATCGCGGCGAGGCTGTACGTTCCGGCCTTCAGCGGCTGACCGTTGATCAGAACGTCGTCGGTCACTTGAAAGACCGTCGCTTCGTTGGCGCCGGCGCGCCACACATGACCGTACGGCACGATCGGCTCGCCGGGCTTTCGCTCGTTCTGATTGTCGAGCGTCGCCTCACCCTTCGCGCGCTCCGCCATCGACGCCGGCGCGTCGGCGAAGATCGTGCGCCCTTTCACCGCCGGCCGGTGGTACGTGATCGTGACGTCCGTGACTCCGATCGTCTGCATCGCGCTCGCCTTTTGACTCGGGGCAAGCGGACGGAACTGCGCCTGCGGTTGCTGCGCGAGCACGAACGAAGTCGTCGAGAGAACGGCGATGAGCGCGATCGTAAAGAGAGTCGAGCGTTTCATGGCCGCACATTATGCCCGCGCGACCGGCGGAGGCGGCGACGGAATCGTCACAAGCCGGTCAGGCGCTCGAGACTTTCGGGATAGCGGGCGCCCTGCACGTCGATCTTCGACGTCGCGCTCTCGATCGCGCGAAGGTCGTCGGCCGTGAGCTCGATCGCGGCGGCGCCAATGTTCTCTTCGAGCCGCTCGAGCTTGCGTGTTCCCGGAATCGGAACGATCCACGGCTTCTGCGCGAGGAGCCACGCGAGCGCGACTTGCGCCGGCGTCGCATTCTTCCGTGCGCCGATCGACTTCAGCACGTCGATCAGTGACTGATTCGCCTTGCGCGCCTCCGGCGTGAAGCGCGGAAGCAGATTGCGAAAGTCGGACGACTCGAACGTCGTCGTCTCGTCCATCTTGCCGGTCAGGAATCCTCGCCCGAGCGGACTGTAGGGAACGAATCCGATGCCGAGGGTTTCGAGCATTGGAAGGATTTCGCGTTCGGGACCGCGCGTCCATAACGAGTACTCGCTCTGCACCGCGGCAACGGGCTGCACGGCGTGCGCGCGACGGATCGTCTCCGCGCCTGCTTCGGATAATCCGAAGTGCTTCACCTTTCCTTCTTGCACGAGATCTTTGACGGCGCCTGCAACGTCTTCGATCGGCACGTTGGGATCGACGCGATGCTGATAGAACAAATCGATCGCATCGACGCGGAGCCGCCGCAGCGATGCCACCGCGACTTCCTTGATGTGCTCCGGCCGGCTGTCGACGCCGGTCCAGCGTTCACGCCCGGTCGGATCGATTCGAAAGCCGAATTTCGTGGCGATGACAACGTGTCCGCGAAACGGCTCGAGCGCTTCACCGACAAGCTCTTCGTTCGTGAACGGTCCATACACCTCGGCCGTATCGAAAAAGGTGACGCCGCGTTCGACGGCAGCGCGCAACAGCGCGATGTTCTCCGTCTTGTCGCCCGGCTTGCCGTAGGAGAAGTTGAGTCCCATGCAACCAAAGCCGATCGCGGAGACTTCGAGCTCGCGTCCCAATTTGCGCTTCTGCATCGTGCCCTCCCCAATATCATGAATCGATCATGCGCAAAACGTCGATCGACGGTCGCATCGTGCTCCGCGACTGGAAAATGGACTGAGGACTGAGTATCTCCTTTCACCTCAGTCCTCAGTCCTCAGTCCTCATACGCCGGCAAGGCCCGCGTACCGCGGCGGAAAACGCGCGAGCCCATCGCGCGCACAGACTTCAGAATCTCATCGACGAGCTCAGTGTGCTCGTCGGACCGGTTGCGGATGGCAGCATCGGCACACCGTCGCTGTTCGACGTGACCAATCGCCGCGTCCCCGCGCGCCGTCTGAAGTTGATCTCGATGGAGCGGCGCGGCAGCGATCTCGTGTGGCTTCGCTACAACGTTCGCTGAATGGTCGGGGCAAGAGGATTTGAACCTCCGACCTCACGGTCCCGAACCGTGCGCTCTGACCAGGCTGAGCTATGCCCCGAGGATGAAGGGACGCGGATTCTAGGCGAACGCGTCGCACCGGTCAAACCGCACCCGTCAGGCAATCATTCCGCGCGAAATCAGTAGTGATACGCGAGGCCGAAACCGACGATCAGCGGCTTCACGTGCATGCGGATCGACGATCCGGTTCCGACGAACGTCGCCGTCGAATTCGTCTCGATCGGCACGTAGCGCGCGTCGCCGTTGAAGCTCCATCGATCCGACACGCGCCACTCCAATCCGCCGTCGACGACGAGGCCCGTCGGATCTTCGAATTTCACGCCGCCGATCAATCCCGTGTTGTGCTCGATGTTGCGCAGGATGATGTGCGACACGCCGGCGCCGATGTATGGACGCACGCTTCCGTGCTCAGTCATGTGCCACTGCGCGATCGCGCTGATCGGATAGATGTACGCGCGGCCGACGTGAAACGACGCGAAGTTGTCTTCGCCGAACATGTGAATGTTCATGTCCGTCTCGAGCGCCGAAACTTTCGCCTCCAGTGACAGCCGATCGCTGAAGAACCAGTTCACGCCGCCGCCGAGTCCACCGCCGCTGTGAAAGCGCGGATCGAAATGCGTCGTTCCGGGCTCGAACTGAATCGGCGTCGATTCGCTGCGGCGCACTCCTTCGACATCGACAATCAAATCAACGCGACGCTGCGCCGCCAACGGAAGCGCCGTCGCGATCAGAAAAAGCGTCGTTACAAAGCGTTTCATGTTCGTACAGCAGAGCAACAGTTGGACCCGGGGAGGAATCGGCTGAAGCCGCCTTCGCGTTGCCCATGACATGAAACGACTTGCACTTGCATTCGCCCTCCTTGCGCTTCCCCTCTTTGCGCAGGAGAAGCCGAAGTTCGGAGAGAACGTCGAAGTCAACGTCGTTCTGATCGACGCGGTCGTCACCGACGGCAGCGGTCATCAAATTCTCGGGCTCGACAAGAACGACTTCATCGTCAAAGAAAACGGCGCCGAGCAACCGATCGACTCGGTCGACTACTTCACGAACCGCAAGCTCCTCAACGCGCCGGAGCAGAGCGCGCCGTTCAAAGTGGAGCGCGTTCACGAAGAGCGCTACTTCGTCTTCTTCTTCGACAAGCCCCAAGACGCGCAGCTCTACGACGAAGTGTCGCTGGCGCGAAAAGCGGCGAAGGATTTCGTGGTGAACAACATGCGCGAAGGCGACCGCGTCGCCGTCGTCGGCCACGACGTTCGCCTCAAGGTCTACAGCGACTTCACGTCCGACAAGAATCAGCTCGTGCGCGCGCTCGACGACGCCGGCCGCTTCTCACTCGGCATCACCACCGGCGACGGACCGATTCTCAAAGCGATCGACCCCAAGAAGCTGATGTATCGCAGCGGCACCGTCTACGAAGCGCTCGACGTCCTCGGCGACGCGCTGCGCAGCATCAAGGCGCGCAAGAATCTCGTCCTCTTCTCCGCCGGCATTCTCGAGCAGGGACAGGACGTCACGCCCGGCGGCGTCGTGCTGAGCGAGAGCCGCTACTTCAAACCGATGATCGAGTCGCTCAACGCGGCGAACGTGACCGTGTACGCGATCAACCTGCAGCGCAACGCGCCGGAGGTTCCCGCGTATCACCAGACTCTCGACCGCCTAGCCGCGCAAACGAACGGCGAGTACTTCCGCCGTCCCGTGAACTTCGATCCCGTCGTGAAGAAGATCGAGCAGGAGACGAACGGCTACTACCTGATCACGTACCGCTCGCCGCATCCGAAAGGAACGAGCGGCTATCAGCACGTCGATGTCTCGGTGAAGAGTGCCGGCCTCCACGTTCGCGCGCGCGAAGGCTACTCATACGGCGAATAGCACACGCTCGCCCGGCCCAAGCTGGGCGAGCTTCCATCGCTCGTCCCAACGCACCGTCATCGGCTGCAAGTAACCGCCGGTAATCCCGTGATCCGGCCCCATCGCGACGAGCGATCCGTCGGGATGCAGTTGAATCGTTCCGAACTGCATTCCGCACGACGGCAGATCGGCCGGCGCCTGGATGTCGAGCGCTTGCAGCGGACGCAAACGAATCCCGACCCGATTGAGTTGCGACGTCACTTCGCATTCGACGTGATCGATCGACGGCTCATGCGGCCCGGGAACGATGCGGATGATTCCAGTGGAGGATAGGCGCCTCGCCTGTCCGGACAGGCGTGGGCGCCTATCCTCCACTGGGCCGACCGCCAACCAACCGCGAAGTCCGTTTCGAATCCGCCCCACGCTCACCTCAGAACAAACAAACGCTTCCCCTTTCGGCAAATCACAATCCGCCCCAAACCAAGCGACCGCTCTCGGCGAAGAAAACCGAACCCGCGGCCCAACCATCGCGCACTCGATCACCGGCGCATCATCGCCATTCCCCACCGCGCGATTCGCCGCGATCGCCATCTCTTCATCGAACGCGCCGCCCGGCGCTCGCCCGCTGGCGATCCGCGAGTAGTCCGGCAATGTAACGACTGTTACATAGCCACCGTCGATTGACACACCATCAATCGTCAACGGCAACTCCTCGATATTCGCAGGCGGCGACATCTCGCGATTGACGGCGACGAGAACGATCTCATCGCCCGCCTCGATCAGATTCGGCGGCGTGCGGCGCGCGTCCCACAGCAGCGTGTCGGTCGTGCCGAGGATGTTCCAGCCGCCGGGGGAGTCGACGTTGTAGAAACCGGCGACGGAGCCGGCGATGCCGAAGCTCCCGCGCTTCACCGGACGCGACGTCGGACGCCGCGGCAGCGCGAACTCCTTCGGCCATCCGTCGAGATACGCGAAGCCGGCGCGGAATCCGAGGTAGCGAGCGGTGAGATGAAGACCATCGACGAAGGAACGGAACTCCTCGCGCATCTCGGGACCGTTGAAGTTCACTTCGATCGTATGCGTGCGGGCGTCGCGCACAGTTCGTCGCGGAGCGGAGACGAGAGTCTCGCCGGCGCCGATCGCGTACAGCGAGTGATGTCCAACGATGCATGCGAGCGCCTGCACTTCAGCGGCATGCGCGTGCAGCTCACGCGCGGAGATGTTCGGGTCGAATTCGATGAGGAATCCGCGATCGCCGGCCGGACGCATCGCCTCAGGATAAACTTCACCGATGCAACGCAACTCGCAAGCGTGCCACTCGGACATCCTCGTCGGCCTCGCGCACCAGGCCATGATCGATCGCGGCCTCGAGCCCGACTTCAATCCCGAGATCGAGCAGCAGCTCTCGTCGATCAACGCTCCGGCGCAGGAAACCGATGCGTCGATCAAAGACCTGCGCGATCTCCTCTGGTGCTCGATCGACAACGACGACTCCAAAGACCTCGACCAGCTCACCGTCGCCGAAGACCTCGGCAACGGCAACGTGCGGCTGATGGTCGCCGTCGCGGACGTCGACGCGCTCGTGAAGAAGGGAACGCCGATCGACGATCACGCCCATCACAACACGACGTCCGTCTACACCGCGGGCGGCATCTTTCCGATGCTGCCGGTGAAGCTTTCGACGAACCTCACGTCGCTCAACGAGAACGAAGAGCGCGTGGCCATGATCATGGACATGGTCGTCGACAAAGACGGCTCCGTGGCCGAAGGAAACGTCTATCGCGCGCGCGTGCACAACAAGGCGCAGCTCACGTACAACGCCGTCGGCGAGTGGCTCGACGGCAAGGGCGAGGCGCCGCCGAAAGTAGCGAAGATCAAAGGACTGGCGGAGAACCTCAAGCTGCAGGATCGCGTCTGCGACACGATGCGCGAGATGCGGCACGAGCACGGCGCGCTCGATCTCGAGACCATCGAGGCGCGGCCGGTGTTCAGCAAAGACGGCTCGGTCGTCGATCTGCGCCAGGAGAAACGCAACAACGCGCGGATGCTGATCGAAGACTGCATGATCGGCGCGAACGGCGTCACGGCGCGATTTCTGGCGGCGCGCAAGATGCCCAGCCTGCGGCGCGTCGTGCGATCGCCGGAGCGCTGGGATCGCATCGAGAAGATCGCCGAAGAGCGCGGCGAGCGACTGCCGCCCGAGCCCGACGCGCAAGCGCTCGAAGAATTTCTCGTGCGCCAGCGCAAAGCCGATCCGATGCGCTTTCCCGATCTCTCGCTGGCGATCGTGAAGGCGATGGGGGCGGGCGAGTACGTCGTCGAGTCACCGGGACAAACGCCGATCGGCCACTTCGGACTGGCGGTGAAGGACTACGCGCATTCGACAGCGCCGAATCGACGCTTCCCCGATCTCATCGCCCATCGCCTCATCAAGTCGACGCTCGCCGGCACGCAGCCGGCGTACACGCGCGACGAGCTCGGAGCGCTCGCGGAACACTGCACGCAACAGGAAGACGCGGCGAACAAGGTGGAGCGACAGGTGCGAAAGTCCGCTGCGGCGTGCTTCCTCTCCGATCGCATCAACGATCATTTCGACGGCATCGTCACCGGCGCGGGACCGAAGGGCACATGGGTGCGCGTGTTCCATCCGCCGGTCGAAGGAAAAGTGGTGCACGGCGCGAACGGCGCGGACGTCGGCGACAAGATCGCCGTAAAGCTGATCGGCGTCGACGTCGAGCAGGGCTTCATCGACTTCGTGCGGACGCACCGCTAGCGCTACGCCTCCGTGATCGCCACCACCTCGTTCTTCACATCGAGCGTCACGACGCGCGCGCGATGTCCGAGCGTTTGGCCGTCGTGCAGCAGACCGTAGACGACGATCGAGATGATGTCGCCGGTGCGCACGGGGTGTTTGAGTCCGCCGTGCACGTGGACTTCGCCGTTGCCGTCGCCCGATGCTTCGGCCCAGGTGCGGAAGCGATCGCCGGTGGCGAGGTTGATCACTTCGACTTCCTCGAGCGGGAGGATCTCGGCGGCGCGAAGGAGCACGGCGTCGACGCGCAGCGACGCGGGCCACGACGCATCGGTGTGCGTCACCGTGGCGTTGTGAATCACGGAGCGGACGAACGAGCGAATCATGCGGAGCGAGGCACGCGAATGTTGTCGATGAGCCGCGTCCTGCCGATGCGGATCGCCCCCGCGAGGAGCAGCTCGCGATTGAAATCGGCCGGCGCATCGAACGTCAGCGGATCGACGACAGCAAGGTAGTCGACGTCGACGTTTTCGGCGACGCGATGCATCAGCTTCTCCACCCCTTCCACTTCATGAATGCCATGTGTGATCGCTTCCTCGCCCGCGCGCAGGGCGCGATGCAGCACCGGCGCGAGCGCGCGCTCGCCGGGCGAGAGGTAGCTGTTGCGCGACGACATCGCCAGGCCGTCGGACTCGCGAATCGTTTCGCCGAAGACGAGACGCACCGGCACGTCGAGATCGCGCACCATGCGCTCGATCACGGCGCATTGCTGCGCGTCTTTCCGTCCGAATGCGGCGACGTCGGGCATCACGATGTTGAAGAGCTTGAGCACGACCGTTGCCACGCCGTCGAAGTGGCCGGGCCGCCGCGCCCCTTCGAGCGGCTTGGCCACGCCGCCGAGCATGATGGTCGTCTGCGAGCCGGGCGGATACATCGTGTCGACGTCCGGCAGAAAGAGAACGTCAACGTCTTTACTTTCGAGCATGGCCATGTCGCGCGCTTCATCGCGCGGATAGCGCGAGAAGTCTTCGTTCGGGCCGAACTGCTTCGGGTTGACGAAGATGGAGACGACGATGAACGGCGCATCCGACTCGCGCGCGACGTCGACGAGCGAGAGATGGCCTTCGTGGAGAAAGCCCATCGTCGGGACGAAGCCGATCGCGGCGCCGTGCCTGCGCGCATTCGCTACCGCTTCGCGGACCTGATCGATCGTGCGCGCCAGGATCATGTCGGAAGTGTAGAACGCCTCAGCGCGTAGACGGCGGGGCCGGCAATGTGAATCAGCAGCCGATCCGCCGACGCATGGATGAGGTCCATCTGCGGCCAGTTCGTCACGCTGTACGCGA
>Ga0075425_100000228_pt1 | contig 51308 bp, 79 predicted proteins | sample SoiMethybrSBSTD4_FD_75300 | JGI IMG/M metagenome (GOLD analysis project Ga0075425, IMG submission 75300) | Bulk soil microbial communities from a Populus tree surrounding site in Tennessee, USA - Soil MetaG P. TD hybrid SBSTD4 | ecosystem: Environmental > Terrestrial > Soil > Tree plantation... | reverse complement strand
TACGTCGAGGGTCTCAAGGACCATGACGGGCTGGCCTGGCTGCAGTGGGCGAGCGGCGTGCAGCACCGCGCCAAGATGCACCGGCCAGCGCAGTTCGGCGCCGTGATGAAAGAGGCGGACCGCGATATCAGCCTGATCGGCAACGCTGCCATCTCCGTGAACGCGATGCCGGACCGCTCGGGGCTGCTGTACCAGGGCTGGCACATGCGGGATGTGGTGTGGACGGACGGGATCAACGGTCGGCCGAACATGGTGTTCCGCCGCTGGAGCCCGCGCTTGCAGCAGTTGGTTGAGAAGTTCGGCCTGGAGAAACTGAGCCTCAGCCTGCAATCGAAGTGGCGCGAGAAGCGCGGGCGCATGGAGCGCATCGAATGCATTCACATGGTTGTGCCAACCGACATGTACGCCGAGACAAAGTTTCGGACGAAGTATGTGTCGATCCACGTTGTAAAGAGCGACTGCAGCGAGCTGGAGTGCGTCGGGGCTCGCTCCATGGAATATGTTTTGCCGCGCTGGCGCCGGGTGAAGGGATGCCAGTACGCCTTGAGTCCCGCGGTTGAATGCGCACTTCCTGAGTCGCGCTTGCTGCAGGCCATGGTGTTGACCATGCTGACAGCCGCAGAGAAGGCGGCCAACCCGCCGACGCTGGCCATTGAAGACGTGGTACGCGGCGACCTGAACCTCTACGCTGGCGGCGTGACATGGCGCACGGCGGCATATGACGGCAAGCACAGCGCCCTGGAGGCCATCCAGATCGACAAGTCGGGGCTGCCGATAGGTTTGCAGATGCAGGCCAACTGCGAAAACCTGATTCGGATGGCGTTCTACCTGGACAAGTTGCGCCTACCGGTGCGAGATGGTACGCAGACAACGGCCTACGAGTTCGCCCAACGTGTGCAGGAGTACATCCGCAACGTGAGCGACCTATTCTCTCCGGTGGAGGATGAATACTCTGGTGGCGTGGAAGAGCGTACTTTTGAGGTGCTGCTACAGGAGGGCGCGTTTGGCCCGCCTGAGCAGATGCCGGACTCGCTCCGGGGCGCCGATGTGCAGTTCCGCTTCCGCAACCCGATTCGTGAGGCTCAGGATAGCGCCAAGTCTGAGATGCTGGCTCAGGGTATCGAGCTGGCGCAGCGCGCCTCCGCGATGGATCCGAATGCCCCGCTGGTGATCGACATCAAGCCGGCGCTCCGCGATGCCCTGATCGGCAAGCGCTTCCCGATGGCTTGGCTGCGCAAACCAGAGGCCATCGAGGCCGCCGAGAAGGCACAGGACGACCAGGCGCAGCAACAAGCGGCGCTGCAGGATGCGCAGATGGCATCGCAGACCGTTGCCAACTTGGTCAAAGCATGAGTGGCGCACTTGGGGCGACATTCGTCGGCCGGGCGAAGCAGACTGACCCGCTTGAGGCCGTCGAGGTTGATGGTGCCGATCTGCAGGCCATGCGCAACCTGGTCGCGTGCAAGGCCACTGCAGAGGATCAGCGCCGAGTGGTGGAGTGGCTCATCAAGGCTACCGCCTTCAAGGAGCTTGAGTTCCGCACGGATCCGCAACTGCACGCCTTTGCCGGCGGCAAGCGCTGGATCGGGATCCAGTTTTTCACAGCGGCGCAGTCCGCGATCACAGAGAGGTAACACATGCCTGAAGAAACCGTCGTCGACATGACCCCCGCGCCGGCCGCGCCCAGCCCAGCCCCAGCCCCTGCCCCAACCCCTGCCCCTGCGCCAGCTCCTGGCCCGGCACCAAGCCCGGCCCCAGCCCCGGCCGCGCCAGTGCCTCCACCTGAGCCGAAGGATTGGCGCCTGGAAGTGCTCGGCGAGCTGCCTGCCGATGCGGCCGACGAGGCCCGCAAAGAATACGAGGCAATGACCAAGCTGGCGGCTCGGTACAACAGCCCCAAGGAGGTCATCAAGGCTCTGCGCGCGGCCAACGTCAAGATTAGCAGCGGATCGCTAAAGACGCCGCTGGCGAAGGATGCCACCGAGGCCCAGGTGAAGGAGTGGCGCGACGAGAATGGCATCCCGCAGAAGCCTGAGGACTACAAGCTCGACCTCGGCGATGGCGTCGTGATGGGTGAAGAGGACCGCAACCTTGTTGCCGGCTTCCTGCAGTCGATGCACAAGGAGCATGCCCCTCCCGCGCTGGTCAATGCCGCGGTCAAGTCGTACATGGCGATGCGCGAAGAAGAGGTTGCCGCCATCGTGACAGCCAACCAAGAAACCGCCAGGGCGGCCAAGATCGAACTCACCGAAGAGTGGGGACCGCGGGACTTCGAGGGTAACGTGGGCGGCATCAAGGCTATGCTCGCGGCGGCCGGCGATGACGTGGCCAATGCCTTCATGTCGGCGGCGGGCGCTGACGGCATCAAACTACTGGCCAAGGCGCCAATCGTGCGGTGGCTGGCCCAACATGCGCGCGAAACTGGCTATGTCGGGCAGACCCTGACATATGGCACAGACGGCGGCGCATCGCTCACGGCAGAGATGGCGGCAATCGAGAAGCGCATGCTCGACGACCCGAACGGGTATTACAAGGACACCAAGGCGCAAGAGCGTTACCAGCAGCTTGCGGTAGCGAAGGCGCGCCAAGCTGGCAAGTAATTGATCATTGGCGCAGTTCTGATAGACTGCGCCAATCAATGGAAACATTGATGCCGTAGCGAGGCCCCAACCTCGGCTAGCCAGACCCGACAAGGGCACCCTGGCAACCCTGCTGGTGGACACCCCGGAGCGAGGCCAAAACCTCAACCTTTGGAGAATGCCACCATGGCAGTAGATGCATTCGAGGTACTGTACTCGCAGGAAACCACGATGGTTTTCATGCGGTCCAAGTCCTTCCTGAAAGACCGCGTGTTCACGAAGGGGATGGCCAAGGGCTATCAGTTCGTGTTCGACCTGTTCGGCGACCGCACCTCTGATGCCAGCACCCGCGGCACCACTGGCGACATCGTCTACGAACAAACCAACCAGTCGCAAGTCACGCTCACGATGGAGCAGTGGCACGCGGGCCTGGCCAAGAACGACTTCAACATCAAAGCATGCCAGGGCGACCAGCGCCGGGCCATGTCGGAGGATGTTGTCGCCCGGATCAACCGCAAGATCGATTCGCAGATCATCACTGCTGCCGTGGCAGGTACGCTGGTGTCTTCTGCGGCCGGTACGATGACGGTGGACTATGCCCTCAAGGCGATGGTCAACCTGATGAACGGCGATGCTGGCGGCGGCATGATCACTGGCGTGATCACCCCGGCGGCCTGGGCCTACCTGGTGCAGCAAGAGCAGGTGTCCAGCAAAGACTATGTGGATATCTCGCGCTTCAGCGACGGCACCATCGCCGACGACGGCTTCACCAAGATGTTCGATTGGAACGGCGCGCGCTGGATCGTGCACACCGGCCTGCCAGGCATCACGACCTCGTCGGCAACGTGCCTGGTCTTCTCGCAGAAGGCCATCGGCTACGGCATCAACGACTCGTCCACCGAGCACACCGCCGGCTACAACGCCGAACAACGGCGCTCATGGTCGCTGTCGTCGCTCATGGGTGGCGCGAAACTGCTGCAGAACAGCGGAATTATTCGCCTGTTACACGATGATACGGGCTTTGCGCTGTAAGCGCTAACTGACATGAAGAAGACTGGCAAAGAACGCGCAGCGGCAATCGCGGCAGGGATGAAACGGTATTTCACCGGCAAGCCATGCAAGAACGGGCATATTGCTGAAAGGCTTGTGCTCGATCATGGATGCGTTCAATGTAAGCTTTCTCATGCCACTTCATGGAAGCAGCGCAACGCCGATCAGCAGCGTGAGTACCGGCGTACCGTTGGCATTGAAAACCAACGACGCTGGTACGCGGCGAACCGCGATCAAGCCAATGCAGCCAGTCTGCAGTGGTATGAGGCAAACGCCGAGCATGCTTCGGCCAGGTCACGAGCCTGGCATGCCGCTAACCCGGAGAAGGACGCGGCCACGAAGCAGCGCTTCCTCACCAACAACCCAGGCATTGCCAATGCGTACGCTGCGAAGCGCCGCGCCGCCCTGCTGAAGCAAACGCCGCCCTGGGCCGATCACGATGCTATCGAGGCCATGTATGCGCTGGCTGCGATCTACCGCGATTTCGGCCACGACGTGCATGTGGACCACGAGGTCCCGTTGCGCGGCAGGAAGGTGAGTGGGCTGCACGTGCACCACAACCTGCAAGTCATTCCAGCGGCTGTGAACCAGTCGAAGTCAAACCGTTTTCATATCTAGGAACAAATCATGGCTTATTCAGTTTCGAACCCAGCCCAGTGCCTGCCTGGCGGCTCTGGCGGCGGCCCTCGTGTCTTCGTCTACAGCAGCACAGACGCGCATGCAACCGTGGAGGGCGCCAGCTATTTCAGTGACGGCTACACCTACGGCATGCGTGTTGGTGATGTGGTGATCGTCAACAAGACGACCGCCACGATCGAGACGACGATCCACCAAGTCATCACGGCTACCCAGTCAACCGGCGCGGTGACCATCTCGGCCGCCACTCTGGCGTAAGTACCTCTCGCCCTCACGGGCTTGCCCGCCCCGGCTATGTCGGGTGCGGGCTTTTTGCAAAGGACGAGCGTGAGCAAACACCTGAGTCACAGCGCTGGGCAGTTCGGCGCCGCACACCACCTGCAAGCCCAATTCGTGGCCCTGCCCGAGTACGGCACGGCTCCCGAGGATGTGCTGGTGCCGTCCTACTGGATGCACTATGCGCGCCGCCTGACGCCTGGCGCATTCATCCGCGTGATGCCGGAGGGCATGACCTGGATCGGTGACTATGTCGTGATCGCGTGCGACGAGTACACCGCCACCCTGAAGCTGGTGCACATGGCCAACCTGTCGGACCAGGCGATCAAGAAGGACAAGGCCGCCGACTTCAAGATTGACCGCGTGAGCCGCTGGGTGCGCGTGATCCGCAAGGCGGATGACAAGGTCGTGCGCGGCAATTTCACCAGCGAGCAGGACGCACAGAAGTGGCTGGCTGAGAATACCGAGGGCTGATCGTGGCGGCGACCAAGTTGGGCGTAATAAACGACAGCTTGAGGCTGCTGCGCAATGGCAAGCTCAGTGCCAGCGAGCTTGCCGGTAACACCCGCGAGCCGGCCCGGCTGGCCAATGACATCTGGGACAACGACTTCGTGCGCGGGTGCCTGGAGGATGGGTGCTGGCGGTTCGCCCTCCGCGCATGCCAGATCCTGTACGAGCCCGGCATCGATCCGCAGTTCAACGGTCAGGGGTTGCAGTACGCTTACCAGAAAGCGGACGACTGGATCAGGACCATCGGCGTATTCGTGGACGCGCACATGCAATGCCCGCATGATTGCTACTACGACGAGGCCGGGTTTCTGTTCAGTGACCTGGACACGCTGTACGTGCGCTACATCAGCGACGACGTGAGCTTCGGCGGCAATCTGGCCATCTGGCCCAGGTCGTTCCAAGACTACGCTTCGGCCAAGCTGGCATCTCGCATGGCCGGGCCGCTCACGGATGATGGCCGTTCCATGATGGGCCTGGCGGCGCAGGTACTGTCGGACGCCCGCGGCAAGGATGTTGTGAACGAGCCGACGCGCACCATGCCGGCCGGATCGTGGGTGCGCGCCCGCGCTGGAGCGAGTGATTACAACAGATTCGGCCCACGCGGGTTCCCGAGCTTCTAATGCGTGGCGCGCTGGAAATCCTGCGCTTCAACGGTGGGCTGGTCAGCAAGTACCTTCTTGCACGGCTGGATCTACGCAAGCTGTCGGTATGCGCAACCACGCTGACGAACTGGATGATTCGCAGTGTCGGGTACATGTTCATGCGGCCCGGCATGCAGTATATCGGCGGGGTCGGATCTGGCACTATTGGAAGACAAATAGCCTTCGTCAAATCCACTGACGATAAGGCGGTCATCGAGCTGTCTAACATCACGATGCGAGTTCGCATTAACGATGTTTTGGTGGCATACCCGTCAGTTTCTACCACGATTCTGAATTCATCGTTCTCTGCCGGCACCAACTGGACCGATCTGGATGAGGCTGGCGGCACATCAACGATAGGGGCCGGGTTCCTTGACCTTGTTGGCAATGGCACGGCCTTTGCGATTCGCGAGCAGGCCGTAACTGTAGCGGGCGCCGACCAGAATGTAGAGCACTGCATCCGCATCGATGTAGTGCGCGGGCCCGTGAGCTTCCAGGTTGGCTCAACGTCAGGCGCAGCGGATCTGTTTTCCGAGTCAGAGCTTGGCCCTGGCTATCACTACCTGTCGTTTACGCCAACTGGCGGTACGGTGTATGTAAGGTTCTTCAGTCGATACCTTCGACTGATCCGGGTTGATTCATGCAGCATCAGTACCGGCACGCTTGCTATTGCGACGCCGTGGGGCACGCAAGCGGAGTTGCGCAGTATTCGCTATGACCAGTCTGCTGACGTTATCTTTTTGACCAGCAAGACAAGCGGCGGCGCGGGGCGCCATCAGCGCAAGATCGAGCGCCGCACGAACGGCAGATCCTGGTCGCTGGTGGCGTACGTGGCAGATGACGGGCCGTTCATGGTCGAGAACCTGACGCCCACGACAATCACGGCCAGCGGCCTGACCGGCAACGTCACGCTTACCGCATCGCGGCCGGTGTTCAGCATCAACCACGAGCCGCCAGATCACGGCGTGGGGGCGCTGTTCTCACTGTCTTCGTCTGGGCAAACGGTCACCGCCAGCATCACGGCGCAGAATGTCTTCACGAACGCCATCCAGGTGATTGGTGTTGGAACGGCCCGCTCTTTCTCCATCACGATCACCAACACGTTCGTTGCCACGGTGACGCTGCAGCGCTCGGTTGATACGTCGGCCGGGCCATGGGCCGATGTGGCCACGCCGGGGCCTTGGACGGCTCCGGTTGCAACGACACTCGCGGATGGGCTGGACAACTCCATCGTGTACTACCGCATCGGCGTGAAGACCGGCAACTACACCAGCGGCACGGCTGATGTGCGCCTGTCAATCTCGTCAGGGAGTGTGCGAGGCATTGCGCGAATCACTGCGGTGGCTAGCTCTACGAGCGCGAGCGCAGAGGTGCTGTCAGACCTGGGCGCCACCACGGCCACAGACATCTGGCAAGAGGGCGAGTGGTCAACGAGGCGGGGTTTCCCGAGTGCCGTGAAGTTTCATGGTCTGCGTCTGTGGTGGGCTGGGTCCGGCAAGGCCTGGGGCTCAGTGTCCGACGCATTCTCTTCGTTCGATGAAACGTTCGAAGGCGATGCCGGACCGATCAATCGCACTATCACCAGCGGCCCGGTGGATTCGGTCAACTGGATTGCATCGCTGCGACGGCTGGTGCTGGGCGCGCAAGGTGCGGAGGTGTCGGCTATCTCGTCGAACCTGGATGATCCGCTGACGCCCACAAACTTCGATCCTCGCAATACATCTACGCAGGGCAGTGGGAATGTGCAGTGCGCGCCTACAGATGATGCGGTGTTTTTCGTCAACCGGTCCGGGACAAAGATATTCCTGCTGCAGCCAGATACGAGCGGGTTCAACTACACGCCTACCGATGTACTGAATTTTGCGCCTGAGCTTGGATATCCTGGCATTGTGGCGCTGTCAGTGGCTCGCCAGCCTGAGACAATGCTGTATGCCGTGCGATCAGATGGTAAATGTCTTGTACTCACGGCGAACGCTCCTGAGCAGGTGAATGCGCTGAATCTGATTGAGACGGACGGAGCCATCATCGATGTGCTTATCATGCCGGCACCCGATGGCACGCTTGATGATGAGGTGTATTTCACAGTCACGCGCAATATAAACGGCGTGGACGCCACATACGTGGAGAAACTCGCAAAGCAGACGGAATGCCGAGGCGGAACGACAAACAAAACGTGCGATGCGTTCGTGTACTACTCTGGGGCGCCGACGACAACCATTACCGGGCTTGGTCACCTGAATGGAGAGGCCGTGGTGGTATGGGCCGACGGCTCTCGCCTGAGCACTGGGCATGGGGCATCACAGGTCACATTCACTGTGAGCGGCGGACAGATCGCACTTCCTGCCGCGGTGTCAACTGCGTGCATTGGCTTGGCCTACTCGGCGGACTCGCGCTCCACGAAGCTCGCCTACCTTTCTGGTGGCGGCAGGTCGGCGCTTGGGGCGCGCAAGAAGGTGGAGGCGTTGGGTCTTGTGCTGGCTGACACTGACCGCACAAGCCTTCGCTATGGCCCAGACTTTGATACCCTTGACCCACTGCCGGAAATTGAGTTCTACGGCACTGCGGCAAATGCTATCGACGAACTGGAGGGCGACATGGTGACGTTCCCGCGTGGCGACTGGACAACTGACGCGCGAGTTTGCCTGCGCGCCGACTCGCCCGGACATGCGCACGTGTTGGCCATGGTGATCGACATGGAGTCGAACAGCAAATGACGGCCGTGCGCTACGCCACTGCGGAGGATGTGCAGCGCTGGTATGGTGGGCCGCCTCCGTTCAGCATGCGTGCGGCTGTCGCTGAGGTGAGCGGTCAGCTCGTGGCGATTGGCGGGATCGGCTTGGCCGGCGATCACCTGCAGCTCTTCTCATCGGTGACGCCGGCCGGCCGCGCGCATGTCATCACGCTGGCTCGCCTGGCTTGCCTCGTGCGCGGCATGATCGCTGGGCCGGTGATCGCGCTGCAGGATTGTGCCGAGCCCACTTCGGCGCGGCTGCTTGAATGGTGTGGCCTGGCTGACCGTGGCGACGGGGTCTGGAGCAACTGATGGCCGCAGCACTTCCCATCGTTATGGCAGTCGCGCCCACCGTTCTGAACATGATCGGGCAGCGCAGGCAGGCTGCGGCCGGAGAGGCTGCGGCCGAGGCTGATGCGGTTCAACTGCAGAGGCAGGCGCAGGTTGACCGCGCAATGGCGCAGCGTGATGCGTTGGAAGAGCGCAGGCAGGGCAGGCTCGCTCTCTCCAGACTGCTGGCTCGCGCGCCGTCGAGCGATCCGACGATTGCCAATCTGGCCGGCGACATCACGTCGGACGCCGAATACCGCGCCATGTCAGCCATCTACAGCGGCGAGACCGGGGCCAGGAGCCGCGAAGCGGCAGCGACACAGCGCCGCCGGGCCGCGTCCGACATGAGCGGCGAGAACCAGTTCCAGCAACTTGGAAGCCTGATCAGCATGGGCTCGAAGATGTATCAGAATTTCGGCGGCGGCGGGTTCAATGCTTACTCGTACAACAATGATGCTGGCGGCACGAAATACAGTGCCACTGGCGCCGATGTGATGGCGCGTCGCTGATGGCCACGCTACCGAACGACTACGCCCGCAGACAGGCTCCGCAAGACCGAGGCCAGTTTGTGCCGGCCTATGGTGGCTCGGCCACTGGCGAGGCTCTGCAGGGTGTTGCCGGCCAGCTTGGCAAGGTCGCCGACGAGTACCAGCACAACCAGGACATAGCCGCCATCTCCACGGCACGGCGTGCGCTGGATGACTGGGAGCGCATGGCCCTGTTCGACCCGGAGCAAGGCGCGATCAACAAGCGCGGCAAGGATGCCGAGGGCGTGCCCAAGCAGTTGCAATCGTCGTTCGACGAGGCGGCCGGCGGGGTCATGGAGGGCCTTTCGGCCAACCAGCGCAGGGCGTTTCAAGAGGTGGCGAACGGGCGACGCGGGCAGGTGCTCGACTGGGCTGCCAAGCACGCCACGAAGGAGCGCGACAGCTACGAAGAGGGCGCCTACCAGGCCGACGTGAAATCGTTCGTTGACCGGGCCGCGCTCTTCCCGGATAAGGCACCGGCTGAATTGGCATTGCTTGGGCAGCGCACAATCGGTTACCTTCGATCCAAGGGCCGTAGCACAGAAGAAATCAACGCAGCCCTGCGCGACAACATCGACAAGGCCCACATCGGCGTGGTGTCGTCACTTCTCAATGCGAATGACGATGCCGGCGCGCAGGCCTACTACGATCGGAACCGGGCCAGCATGTCAGCAGATGTGGGCGCCAGGATCGGCCAGGAGGTCAAGGCGCGCGCCACGCTTCTGAAAGCGCAGGCGAATGCGGACACCCTCACGGCATCCGGCATGCCGCAGGCAGAAGCCATCGCCGAGACGCGCAAGAAGTTCGCCGGCCAGGATGAAGAGGCGGCGGTGTCGCAGCTCAAGACACGGTACGCCGAGGTGGAGACGGCCAAACTGCAGCAGGCTCGCCAAGTGTCGAACAGCGCATGGTCCGTGCTCATGGAAAAAGGCAGCATGTCTGCCATCCCGGCGCAGACTATGGCCGCGTTGCGCACCCAGGCGCCCGAGGAAGAGCGCCAGATGCGCGACTGGCTGCAGTCCAAGGCTGATCAGGCTCGGGCACGCGCCAAGGGTACATTCGAGGCCGACGACAATCTGTACATCGGGCTGCGCCGCATGGCATGGGAAGAGCCGGCGAAGTTCCAGGCGTTCGTTGACGGCAAGGGAATCGAGCGGTCCGCCCCGAAGCTGGCCGATGGCCAAGTCAACGCACTGCTGAACGTGGCACAGGGCATGCAGCGGCAGGATGCCAAGGCCATGGAGACCAATCGTGTGGTTGCATCCACAGTCAAGGCCATGGATGCGCAGATCCGCGGTGCCGGCCTGAAGATCAACGCCAAACCAGACAGCGCCCAGGCGAAGGAGTACGCCAAGTTCCAAACCGCGCTGACCGATGCGCTGGAGGCGAAGATGGCGGACGTCAAGCGCCCGCTCACGGATCCTGAGGCCCGCGAGATCGCGGCCGGCATGTTGCGCCAAGGGATCGAACAGGGCTCCGGCATCTTCGGCATGTTCCAGACGAAGCGCAAGGGGCACGAGATCGCCACTGATCCTGCGCTTGCAGGCAAAACGTTCATCGCCAAGCCGTTTGGACAGATACCTGCGGCGGCTCGTGACGAACTCATGAAGACCGTTCGAGACAAGGAGGGCGGCAGGGGGCCGCGCGGATCTTTGAGCGATGAGCAGCAGGCGCTTGTTGAGAAGATGTATCAGGCCGGAATTGAATCCGGGAGGTACAAGTAATGCCGACGCTTGACGAGCTTTATAGCAATGCCGCTGGCGCACCTGTGGTGCCTGGAAATATCGACCTTGGCAAGCGGCCTGTTGTAAAGAATGCAGACGGGACAATTAGCACCGTCAGGTCAATGGGTGTGAATATCGATGGCCAAGAAGTTCTTATACCAACCGTTAGCGATGACGGAAGGATCATGGGCGACGATGAGGCAATCAGCGCATACCAAAAGACTGGCCGACACCTTGGTAAATTTTCAAGTGTGGCGGCATCAAACGCATACGCTGAAAGGCTTCACCAGCAGCAAGCCGAGAAGTACGGAGCGAAGATAGATCAGGACCTGGACGGTTTGTACGATGCGGCCAAGAACCCAAACGCCAAGCCAAACATGCTGCTTGGCGTCGGCGCGAACCCGGATCAAGAGGCCGAAAAGCAGCGCCTAGCGAAGCGGTACAACATCCCGGCCGACCTGGTGGACGCGTTCGGCGATGACTACAAGCAGCGCGCCAAGCTGGATGACGCCAACGCAGCCATGGAGCGCGCGCCGGCCCTGCGCTCATGGATCGCCGCGGATGGAGCGCGGGCCAAGGTGGCGCACGACGACGTGGACAACATGTCTGCGCTGGAGCGGGTTTGGTACGAGGGCGCTTCGGCGGTGCGCACGCTGGCATCTGGTGTGCCGTCCGCCGTGGGTGGCGTGGCCGGGATGGCCGAGGGCATCTCGCAGGCCAAGGAAGACATTTCGGCCAGGGTGCGCCAGGATGCGCGCGACATGGGCAGGTTCCTCACGGCTGCCGCCGTTGGAGCCAATGCAGGCCCGCTCGGCATGGCTGGATTCCAGGTTGAGCCAGACATCCGCCCAGCCGGACCGCAGCCAGCTACCGCAACCGACGCCATCAAGGCGTTCCGCAAGGGCGCCGAGCAAGTCACCGAAGACGTGGCCGGGCCGCTGCCAGAGGACGCCGGCGTGATCCGCCGCGGCGTGCGCTCAGGCATCCAGTCCATCGGGCAACAGGCGCCCGGCATTGCCGCGTCTATCGCCACCGGAAACCCGGCGTTCGCCCTGCTGAGTGCGGGCGTGACAACGGCCGGTCAGTCAACCGCTAAGGCTCTGGATGCTGGGCTGAGCGGCACGCGTGCGCTGGCCTTCGGCGCCATCGACGGAGCGATTGAGGTTGCAACCGAGAAGCTGCCGGTTGCCAAGCTGCTTGGCGATCTGAAGGCCGGATCATCGTTCATGAAGACCATCATGCACCAGATGGTCACGGAGATCCCGGGAGAGCAGGTTGCCACGCTGGCGCAGGATTTCAACGAGTGGGCCACGCTGCACCCAGAGAAGCCGTTCAGCGCCTACGCGGCCGAGCGGCCCGCGGCGGCCATCGAGACGCTGATTGCGACCATCGTTGGCACCGGTGCCCAGACGGGTGCCGCCCACGCGCTGGCGAAGGTGGCCGGCAAGCTGGAAGCAGATCCGCAGAAGCTGGCCGCAGACAAGGCCGCGGCGGGCGCGCAGGCGCTTGATGAAATCGACAAGCTGGCACAGGCATCCAAGGTGCGCGAACGCAGCGCCGATGACTGGCAATCGTTCTGGCAGGAAGTCGCCCGAGATGGGCCTGTAAAGGATGTTTACGTCGATGCGAGGGACCTGGATGAGGCTGCGCTACGTCAACTGGTTGAGGTGTCTCCTGCCGCGGCTCAGCAAGCCGCCGAGTCGCTGGCGTCTGGGGTTGACATCCAGATCCCCGCGGCAGAGTTCGGCGCCAACGTGGCCGGGCAATCGTTCGCGCAAGGAATCATCCCGCACCTGAAGACGGATCCGAATGGGATGAGCAAGGCCCAGGCGGATGTGGTCATGAAGGATGCTGGGCCAGATGCCGAGAAAGCCTTGTCTGAAGCGCTCGCCAAGGCTGACCAGCAGGACGCGCAAGACCGCAGCCGCAACGCGCTGGCGCAGCAGTTCATTGAGCAGTTGAACGCCACCGGCAGATTCACGCCAGACGTGAACAAGCAGAATGCCGCTCTGCTGGCTGCGCGCTATGCGGCGCTGGGCTCGCGCCTTGGCGTCACGCCAGAGCAGGCGTTCCAGCAATACCCGGTGAACATCGCCGGCACCACGCCAACGGGTGGCGCGCTTGAGCAGTCGGCCTTGAGCGTTTCGCCAGGCACAGCGAATACATTCACGCTTGGATCATCAACCATCGAGTATTCCGTGTCACGAGACGGCGGACGCATCGATGTATCCATGATCCGCACGCCGAAAGAGGCCCGCAGACAGGGCGGCGCACGCAAGGCGCTGGGGGCTGTGGTTGCTGCTGCAGACGCCAACGGCCAGCAGGTTGTATTGACGGCTGAGCCCATGGAGCCGGGCACCAGCAAGGCGAAGCTAGAGAAGTTTTACAAGTCGCTTGGATTCAAGCCGAACAAGGGCCGTAGCAAGGACTTCACGACCATGGCCGGCATGGTTCGAGAGCCATCCACAAGTCTCGGCTCACTTGCACAGTCAACGACGAACAACGCCAGCGGCGAGAGCGCGGCCGGCATGGAGGCGCAGAGCCGGCTGGCGCAAGAGAGGGCCGCCGGCCAAGTCTGCCTGATGGTGGACAAGAGTGGGGCCGTCCGCCCGTTGATCGGTGTCGACGCGGTTGACACGAAGGCGCGCGCTGGTCAGGTGATCCTTCAGCGCGGAGTCGGCGCCAAGGAGTGGACGGTGCTGAGCCAGGGTGACGACGTGAAGGCGTCAGCGGTGGCTCGCGCCAGGGCTCAGGCCGAGGCGCACGCCAAGTCACTCAACCAAAAGCAAGGCCAAGCGGGCCCGGCCGGCCCACAGGCGCCAGCCCTGCGCGGCACCTACACGCCAGACGCCAACACGATTGCTCTGCTTGCTGACGCGAATTTCAGTACGCTGATTCACGAAAGTGGCCATCTGTTCTTGGACCAGATGGGCGCAATTGCTGCGCGCGACGATGCGCCGGCCGACATCAAGACCGACATGGAAACGGTTCTTGACTGGTTCGGCATCAAGGCCGAAGAGGGCCTGACGGCAACCGAGGTGTGGAACTCCATGCCGCTGGAGCAGCAGCGCGAGCATCACGAGAAGTTCGCCCGCGGGTTCGAGGCCTACGCCTTTGAGGGCAAGGCGCCATCTTCTGCGCTGGCTGGCGCGTTCCAGCGCTTCCGCGGCTGGCTGCGCCGGCTGTACCGCTCCATGACTGCGTTGGACGTGAAGCTGTCGGACGAAGTGCGCGCTGTGATGGACCGCATGATTGCCACCGATGACGAGATCGCCCAGGCGAAGGCGGCGCAATCCATGGGGCTGATGTTCAACGAGGCCGACGCGAAGAAGTTGGGGCTGGACTACCGCGCCTACCAGAATGCCGATGCGGACGCTGATGCCGATGCGGAAACCACGCTGGACAAGCGCCGGCTGAACGATCTGAAGTGGCTTGAAAACGCCAAGTCAGCCAAGCTCAAGGAGCTGCAGCGCGAGGCGGCCGACAAGCGCCGCGAGGTCAAGGCTGAGGCGCGCAGCATCGTCATGGCGCGGCCTGTGTATCGCGCCTGGGCGTTCCTGACCGGCAAGTCCGGCGAGGCTGTGGTGCCAGGCGTCACGGACGTTGAGCTGCTTGATACGACAGCCAGCGTCGGCAAGCTGCGCACGTCGGCCATGAAGGAGATGTTCGGTGACTCGCCAGGTGCCGCGTGGCGCAAGCTCGAAGCATTGCGCATGACGCAGGAAAGCGGCGGCATGCATCCCGACATCGTGGCCGAGCTATTCGGGTACGACTCCGGGGAGGCATTGGTTGACGCACTGCGGATGGCGATGACTCCGGCCCAGGCCGTGGAGGCGCAGACCGACGCCATGATGATGGAGCGCTACGGCGACATCGCCAACCCCGAAGAACTTGCGCAGGCGGCCCTAGAAGCGGTGTCGAACGATGCCCGCGCCCGCGTGCTGGCAACGGAGCTTGGCGCCCTGGAGAAAGCGGCTGGCACGCGCACGAAGACGGTCACCAAGGCGGCCAAGGCGTTCGCGGCCCAAGTTGTCGGCTGGCAGAAGGTCGGCGAGCTGCGGCCGGAGAAGTTCGAGGCGGCGGCGCGCAAGGCGGCCATTGCTGCGAACAAGGCATTCAAGGCCGGCGACATCGCCAAGGCTGCGACGGAGAAGCGCAACGAGCTGGTGAACGTCTACGCCGCCGCCGCGGCACGTGACGCCCAGGCACTCATCAAACGCAAGGTGGACGTATACCGACGCGCCGCCAACAAGTCCATCAAGGAGGTGGCGAAGACGCGCGACGCAGACATGGTGCAGGCCATGCGCGCCATACTGGCGGACTACGGCATCGGCACCAAGGGCGAGCCGGCCATGAAGTACCTGGAGGCGCTCAAGGGTCACGACCCGGACAGTCATGCGCGGATGTTCGATGCTGTGGCGCAACTGACTGCCGACGCGAAGGACTACAAGCTCACCACGGTGGACGAGTTCCGCGCGCTGACTGACGAGCTTGACGTGTGGTGGGCGCAATCCAGGCGCGTGCGGCAGATGGAGATCGATGGCAACCTGATCGACCAGCAGGAGGCGGCCGAAGAGGTGGCTGCATCACTGGCGGCAGAGGGTGTGCCAGGCCGTATTCCTGGCGAAGGCTACGCGGTCACGCCGGCCGAAACGGTTGTGGCCACGCTGCGATCTGCGCGCGCCGGCCTGCGCCGGGTTGAATCGTGGGTGAACGCGCGCGATCTTGGCCACCAAGGCGCGTTCCGCAAGTACGTGTTCAACCCGATCAAGGATGCGGCCGACAAGTACCGGGCCGCCCAGGCCGCCTATCGCAAGCGCTACCTGGCTCTGCTGGACAAGCTGGACCTTGGAAGCTCGCGCATCGAAGCGAAGGAGCTTGGCTACACATTCGGTCGAGATACTGGCGGCAGCGGCAAGCAGGAGATCATCCACGCCATCCTGCACACCGGCAACGACAGCAACAAGCGCAAGCTGCTTCTGGGGCGCAGGTGGGCCACGCAAAACGCAGACGGAACGCTCGACACGACGAAGTGGGACGCGTTCCTGAAGCGCATGCACGACACGGGCGTGATCGGCAAGGCCGAGTACGACTTTGCGCAGGGCGTGTGGGATCTGCTGGAAGAGATGAAGGCTGAAGCCCAGAAAACGCACCGGGAGGTATTCGGGCGCAGCTTCGATGAGATCACGGCGAACGAGGTTGTGACACCGTTCGGGACCTATCGCGGCGGCTACGTGCCGGCCATGGCTGACCCACGCGCTGTGAGCGATGCCAAGACCCGCGCCATCATTGAGGAAGAAAACCAGACGATGGCGCAGGCGTACCCGTCCACATCCAAGGGATTCACCAAGGGGCGGGTCGAGTACAACAAGGCGCTGCTGCTGGACTTGCGCAGCCTGAGCGGCCACCTGGACAAGGTGCTGATGTTCACCCACATGGAGCGCCCAGTGCGCGAGGTGCGCCGGCTGCTGGGCGATTCGTCAGTGCGCGAGCCGCTTTCGCGCATGGACCCGAGCGCCTACGATGGCATGCTGATACCGTGGCTGAACCGGGCGGCGCGCCAGCAGATCGAAACTCCGGTGCCGGCGTACAACGGCCTGATGCGCTACATCAGCATCGCTCGATCGCGCGCCGGCATGGCTGCGATGTTCGCCAACGTGGTGAATGCGGCGCAGCAGATCACTGGCTTTGGCCTGGCGGCCCTGCGCGTGAAGCCGAAGCATCTGCGCGCCGGGCTGGTGCAATACCTCAAGAATCCCAGCAAGACCGCCAAGAGCGTGGCAGAAGCCTCTTCATACATGTCATCGCGCATGGATAGTGAGGTGCACGCGATGAACTCTGCGATTGATGAGATCCTGCTGAATCCGAACGTGTTTCAGAAGGCGCAGGCTTGGGCGGCTCGGCATGCGTACTTCATGCAGTCTGCCGTGGACAACGTGATGGGGCCGATCATTTGGACGGGCGCGTACAACGAGGCCATGGAGGCCGGAGTTGGCGAGCTTGACGCGCGCCGACAGGCTGATTCAGTAGTGCGAGAAACCCAGGGCAGCAACTTGCCGGAGGATATCAGCAACTTCGAGGCCGGCACGGCTATAACTCGGGTGCTCACGCAGTTCCAGGGATACTTTAATATGCAAGCGAACCTGCTCGGGACCGAGTTCGCAAAGACGCAACGCGAGCTGGGCCTGCGCGCCGGCATGGGCCGAGGGCTCTACGTCTTCACCATGGGGTTCTTTGTTCCTGCGCTCATCAGCGAAGTGATCGTTCAGGCTGCGCGCGGCGGCCCGGCAGATGATGATGGGGATGGCTATATCGACGACTGGCTTGCAAGCCTTGGGCTCGGGCTTGGCAGGTCGGCCTGGGCGATGGTTCCAATCGTCGGCCCAGTCGCCAACGTCGCAATCAACTCGTGGAACAACAAGCCCTACGATGATCGCGTTGGCACTGCGCCAGCAATCAGCATGATCGAGCGGGCTGCCCACTCTCCGCGGTCAGTCTATGACGCCGTGGCAGGCGAAGGCTCTGCGCGCAAGGCAGTCAAGGATGTGGCCGCCTTGATCGCTGTCACTGTTGGCCTGCCGGCGCCGGCCCTGGCCCGGCCGCTTGGATACCTTGCAGACGTGGCGCAGGATCGCGTTACGCCCACCGGACCAGCAGATGCCGTGCGCGGCTCCATCACTGGCGTACCATCGCCACAATCTAAGCAATAGCACCATATGAGCACCACACAGATCGACCGTATCGCAGGCGTATCCAGCAGCCTGGCAATGAAGACCGCGTGCGACTACACCACGACGGCGAATATCACGCTGTCCGGTCTGGCGGTGCAGGCTGGCGGCACCTGGGGTTCAACGCTCACGCAGGACGACGGCAACCCGCTGCGCATCCTGGTGAAAGATCAGACCAATCCAATCGACAACGGGATATGGAATCCGGGCGCAGGCACATGGACTCGCGCCAGAGATTTTGACGGTGCGCGCGACATCGTCAGGGGAACGGTAGTCCACGTTTACCAGTTCAATGGCGACCTGTGGTTCGAGGTGTCCACAGCGAACCCGATCACCATCGGCACATCGTCAATCGGCTTCGTTGCCAGCACTGCCGCCAGCATCCTTGCCCGACTCGCCGACCCCACCAGCGCGAGCAATGGGTTGGGCATGATTGCAACATTTGTCGGCTCGCTCACGTATCTAGGGGGCCTTGGTAAATTCCTGCAATACACGTTCGGCAGGACGGCATCTGAAGTAGCCGGCGGCATAACGCCAACAAATTATGCTTACGCGCCTTACAACGTCTTCAGATACGGTGCAGTTGGGGACTGGAATGGCACGACCGGCACAGATGACACGACAGCGTTTCGCAACTGCTCTGTAGCCACGCCAAATGGCGGCACTATGTACGTGCCGGGCGGTTTCAAATACAAACTAACAGATGACGTGCGAATAACAAAGCCCATGACCGTGCGTAGTGACGGACCCGGCAGCTTCATGAATGCATACACTGGTGGGGCCGGTGGGGCAGTTGTGCAAACCAACACAGCAAAGAATGCTTTCACGTTAGTAGCAGCAACGGCCAACTACGCTTTCGGTCAGTATGGAATAACTGATGTGCACTTCAAAGACATTGCAATTTATGGACGCTCCGGAGCCCTACCGCTAGCCGCTGTCGGGGTTGACACTACAGTAAACGCCGGGGACTTCCACATCCGTGAATGCTCAACGGATAATGTGGTATTCGCATTTTTTCAGAGTTCTGTTGATTTCACAGGAACCGCCTATCTAAACACATTCCGCAAAAGTTTCTGGGGGTTCAGCACCACGGGGGTGAAGATCGCAAAGGGCGCCGCAAGTACGGCGGGCGGGCAAACAACATTTGAAAGCTGCACTGGCGAATTCTGTGACGTGGCCTATTCACTAAATGAGGATGCTGATGGCGGCGATTTCAAATTCGTAGGCGGCTCCATCGGAGACGGCAAGATCGGCATTAAAACCAAGTTCTCGCAGAGCCTCATTTGCAAAGGCGTTCACTTCGAACAAAACACCAATACTGGCACTGGTGCAGCAATCTACAGGTATGCGCCACTGGGCGCCAATGCCAGCACATCGGCAGTTTTAGACATTACTGGGTGCGAGTTCTTTGGCAATGACGCAAGTCTATGGTGCGAAAAACTTACTCTATCCTCTTCAGATGGGAATTTCTCGTACCCCGTGATATTTGATGCTAATACTTGCTTGGACTCTGTAGCAATTAAGCTGACGGTCCCGTCAGGAGAGCCGGGGTTCGGGTCGAAGATGTTCGTAATAGGTGAGTCAAATTCTGGGACATCAGGAAACGCACTCGGCCCGTCTCAAGTAAGCACAAAATTCTTCGGCACAGATCTGCGTAAAAAGTTCATCTCTAAGCGGTATACGTGGGGGGCATCATCTGTAAGCGGTGGCATCGTCGATTTCTTGCCTGGCAGTTTTGTGCCTACGCTTGTGCGTGTGTATATGACGGCCAATGCCACGGGGTTTACAACACTAAGATTCGGTGACCAGGCGCTTGATACTAGATACGTCACAATTGCAAACGCGCAAACACAGGCCCTAAATACGTGGGTGAACTATACGCCCGCAGTGCCCGAGTTCGTCGTCGATACCACATCGAATCAGCTTAAAATTGTTGGAACCGGCGGAATATTGTCATCCGCCGGCGTAATTGAGGTGCAAGGATTCCAGCTATGAATACCATCAAACGCATCCACGCTGCCATAGCCGCAGCCTATCGCTGGGTCGTGCGCGTGCTGGGCGGCGGCGGAAGTGGCCAGGTCAAGCCGCAAGGTGGCGGCGGCAGCGGTCCGCCCACGCTGCCGAAGTGATGCGCTACCCGCCTACGCCCTGGTGGTCGGCTGCCGCCGTCGTGCTTGGCGGCTTTGCCGTCTACGGCGAGCACCTGTTCGCCGATGCTGGGCAGCGCCAATGGGCGCACTACATCGCCGATGCTGTCCAGGCGGCGGCCCTGTGGGCGTGCGTGGCGATCTTCGCTGTGGCACTGATGCGGCATCGGACGGCGCGGGCAGTGACGCTTGCGGCGGCCGCTTGGTACGGCGCAGAGGCCGTGCTGACGCAGGCATGTGGGGTGGCCGGGTTCTCGGGCGCCACGGGCGAGCCGGGGCAATGGCAGGGGCTCTGCGGGCGCCACCTGGGTGTGCCAATGGCCGCCATCGGGCTATCATCGCTCGCGGTGTTTGTGATGGGTCTACTATGGGGCCGAAATGGATCTGAAGCCAGATGATTTGATCGGCAACCCCTGGGTCCCAGGATTCCTCGGTGCACTGCTCGGGCAGCGTGCGCTGGGACCGGCCGGCCTGCTGGTCCGCCTCGGCTACCTGGCTTCGTCGTGGGGCGCTGCCACGCTCTTCGGCCCGCTGCTGGCTCGCTACCTTGGGGCCGCCGGCGACGCGACCGCTTCTGCAGCCGTGGTCGGGTTCGTTGGCGCCTTCGGCATCGTGATTTTCGACAGCGCGCTACGGTGGGCGAAGTCAGCGGATGCGCCCGACTTGCTTGGGCGCTTGGTGAATGCGCTCAACGCGCTGAAGGGGATTGGAAAATGAGCGAGTTCGTAGGTGTGGTCATCATCCTGTTGGCCGTGTGGCCGGCCCTGGATCCGCACATCGAAACCGGGGTTGTGCTAACGGTCGGCCTGGCGCTCTTCGCGCTGTCAGGGATCTGCATCACATTCGGCATGGCGCTGCCCGGGTGGATGCTGCCGGCCGCTGTCGTGGCGTCATGCATCGGTGAGGCAATGCTGTGGCGCGACTTGCGCAAGATCCGCCACCGGCCGCAGAATGGTGGCGCAGACCAAACAGCATAGGGAGCAGGCGACGTGGAACACATCGAACTCGTGCGCACCGTGATCGACGCCCAGGGGGCCTATGCGTTCTTCACCGATGAGACTGTGGCACTGGACTACGCGCGGAAGATGCATGCCCAGCTTGGCCCTTTGATGACTCGCCAGCAAGCCCATGATCTCGTCGCGCAGACTGCGCCGCCTGATGATGGGCATGGATTCTGAATAGTGATTGGCATCAGGTACAAGTGCGTTGATGGGTGGCACACCTTCACGGCCACAAGCATGCCTGGGCTGTATGTGGCAAGCAGGTGCCTTCGCACAGCGATGCGCGATCTTGAGCCGTCAATTATCCTACTGCGCAGGCTTGACGCCTTCTGATGAGCGATACTCAGCGCCCCACAAACTCAGGAGTTCGCATGGAACTGAAGCCGCATCAGCAGCGTGTCGTCGCCGAGAATGAAGAGCTTGCAGAGAAGCTCGCAAAGCTGCTCTCGTTCTTCCAAACCAAGATGTTCGAGGGCCTGAGCGAGGCTGAGCGTTCGCGTCTTCGCAATCAAGCGAGATTCATGGACGGCTATGCGGCTGTGCTTGAAGAGCGCATCGCGGCCTTCGAATAGTGACTCCCACCCAGATCAGCGCAGGCGTCATCGGCATGGCGCTGTTTCTGGGCGGCGCGATCCTGGGACGCAAGTCTGTGCAGGCAGATTGGGACGCCAGCAAAGCGCTACAGGCCCGCGCACAGGCCGAGTACCTGCAGCGCAACTACGTCAGCCGATCTGTTGCTGAGGCTCAATATGCAGCGCTGGCTAGCCGATCGTCCAAAGTCCTACGTGAGGTGATCCATGTCCCCGCTGAGCCGCTCCAGTGCCCGCAAGGTGTTGACGTTCGCGATGTGGTGCTGCCTGGGCTCGGTGACCGGCTGCGCAAGCTCCGCGACGCCTCCGGTGTCGATGCCGGCGCCGACGTGGGCGCCGTGCAGCCTTGAGGCGCCACCGGATGCGATGACAGTGCGTCAGGCCGAAGAGCGGCTGTTGCGCGCAGAGGCTGCGCTGGGGCTGTGCGATGCACAAGGAGTCAAGGTCATCGCATCGTGGCCGAAGTGATGGTGCCCCGGGATGGTCTAGAACCACCGACCGACTACTTACGAGGTAGCTGCTCTACCTGCTGAGCTACCGGGGCTGCGTTATGGCGCCCCTGCGGTGAATCGAACACCGCTGCTGCACGGATAGACAAGTCCGCCGCAATCCAATCCGGGGCGAGGTGCGCGGTGTAATTTGGCCCAGGCAACCGCCGCGCGAGGACTCCTGAGTTCGGGCCGTCCTATATTTTGAGCCCCCTGGATGGAGTTGAACCACCGACATACAACACGGTATCTCTCCGTGCTGGTGCTCTCCCGTCTGAGCTACAGGGGACGATGTGATTATGGCCTATCCCCGTCCCATTGCAATACCTCATTCTGCCTGCGCGCCTCGAACTCAGCGGCCTCTCGCGACCGGTCCGCATCGCGCTGGATCTGCCGCTGTGCGTTCTCTCGCGTGAGCCATGACCAGTCGTTCGCCTCTGGCGCGGCAGCGAGATGCCCATGCTCCCTGCCCGGCATATCGGTATCTTGCACCCACACGGCGCTGACTCCGGTGCGGTAGCTGTACTGCAGCATGTCAGGCGCCTGGCCGCACAGCATGGCCCACCAGATCCACATGGCGGCTTGCTGGTGGCCTCGCGCGTACTCCATGGCGTACTCTGCAGCAATTGGTGCCGGGTGAATGTTCATCATTCAATCCTCAGCCTACGAGCGATTGCAATGCCGCGCTCGCGAGCCGCAGCAAGCTCATCTGCGTGGTAGAACTCGTATCCGCACATCGCCTCGGGCCACGCCCTGCCATAGGCGGCCCAGGCGCGCTGATCGGCGGTCTGCGGCGACGGCTCAACCCACCCCGGCGCGCACTGCACGTGCCGCGACCCGTAGTGCGTCGGCGTGCCGCACACCTCGCACAGGTTGGACTCGAAGCCGTCTGCGTCCACGGGCCACGTTGACGGCCAGTGCGGAATGCATAGTTCACTGCTCATCGACTGCTCCGCTCAATATTGCAAGACCGAGAGCAGAAGTTTGGGCCGCGCTCTGCTTGGCAAAGCCTTGCACCATCACACCCGCAGTCCGGGAAACAGCAGTTGATGATGCGATCACCGCTAAGTGGGTTGCCGTACCTGTCAACAGGCTGATCAGCGCCCGCGCTGACGCATTCGTCCAGCCGATCAGGATCTCCAGGCACATCGTGCAGCAGCGCGCGTGCGGCCACTGCGCACAGGGCCTGGCGCTGGCTCGTCAGCTCGAGCACCGTGTCGGCGGCCACGATGTCGGCGGCGGTCATGCCGTAGTAGTCGTCAGCGTTCATCGGTCGAACATTTTCCACAGCACGACAGCGATAGCCGCAACGCATGCGGCGCCAAAGAAGGCTTCTGGCCAACTCATGGATTTCTCCATACCACCAGTGCCAGCACTCCGGCCACTCCAGCATACACGGCATACCGTAGGCCAAGTGACACGGCATACGCCCAGCCGTATGTAACCAACCAGTCACTTGCGCGTTTCATGCCTGGCTCCCGCCAAGTTGCGCCAGCACATTCTTCATTGCTTGGTCCAGCCCTTCTGGTGCGTAGGTAACGCGGCCCTCAGTGAACGGCGCCACTAGCGCCGGCATCGATGTAGTGGTCACCGGTGGGTTCGCCAGCGAGTTGCGCAATGTCCTGTAGTAGGCGGCATCCCTCCTGTCCGCTTCCGCTGCCTCGTCGTTGACGCAACCTTGCCGTGCGATCTGCTCGATGGCAGTTGCAATTATGCGCAGCGGCTCCCCAGTGAACGACACGTTGGCCGGCGGTCGCTGCGGGTCCTGCAGCCACTCCAGCAGTAGCCACGCGTGCACGCGCACATCGTGGCGCCTGAACTCTTCGCTGATAGTTGATGGCCTCATGGTGTTTCCTTCAGCGTGGACACAAGGTCCGCCCGCACGTACTCCACGTCATGCGGCCCCTGGCTTGTGTCGCACCACGTGACGCCCTCGGTGTCTCGCCCAAGGTCGATAGACCCATCCAGATCGCCGACGTTGAGCCAGATGCTTTCCGGCGCGTTCTGCACTTCGATCACTTCCGGCGCGTCTTCGTCGTTCTCGTTCATTGCTTTCTCCATGGCTTCGTGACCACATCGCGCACAGTATAAAAAACGCACGCGAGCAAGAAGCCAACGACTGCTGCCTCTATAGATCCGCGCTTCATTGGTCGCACCCCTTGCTCTTAGCGATCTTCCGCTCCCATGTTTTGATCGAGTGGCAGTTTGCGCACCGCACTTTGCGTTGGCCTGCGCTTATCTCTTCCTGAAGGCGCCTGATACTTGTTCTAGCGTCTGCTACCGCAATGGTCTTCTCTCCCTCATGGTCAAGCCGAAGTGCAGAAAAGTGGCCGCGATAACCGCAGTCCACGCAGCCTGACTTTACCTTGAATTCAGCCGGCCAATCTCGAACCTGCTTGCGGTAGACGGCCGTAGAGGCTTGATGCTTGTCACGAAACGCTTCATCAGTTTGCAATCGATTGCGTACGTAGGTTCTTATGCGTTGTTTGCCTCTATCTGCATGCCGACCTTTAATGCTCTGTCTCTCTCTAATATCGCGAGCGGACCGTTTGCACTTTTGTGGGCAATACTTGCGGTTATAACCAAGCGGGCTAGGTTGAATTGCGCATCCGCATTTAGCGCATTTCGTCTCTGGCACCGTTCGATCAGAATAGTCAAGCATTCCTGCCGTCTTCGTCATCAATCACACCCCCTTCCAATTGCGCCATTGTCGCGCTCATCTACAAACTGTTTCCAGTGCCTCCATCCTTTTTGGCAAGCAAACCCCCACTCCCTGTACCTGAATGACGTTACAAACAGGCTCCACGCTGGGCCTTTATGCAGCTCGATGCGGTGCAGCGTCACACCACGGCGGAAGACGACATCACAAACGCTGCGCTCAAACGAGCCATTTGTGGTGTGCTCCATGTAGGAGCCTCGAAGTAGGACCGACGTATTATAGAACGGATGATCATGCATCGCCCTATCATCATCGCTGCGCAGAAAGCGGTGCAGGTAGACGTTGAACAGCCTGTTGCGCGGGAGGATGTACCAGCGCAGCATGTATGGGTCATCGTGCCCACCGATCACGCGATCAGGCGGGCGAGCCGTGACGCGCCTGATGAATCTATCGATCATGGCCGGCCCTCTTTCATCAGCACCGGCTCGGTTCTGGTGTCTTCGATGTGGGCCACGCTCACCAGCGCATCTGGGTCGATGTGGGGATTGAATATGCGCACGCCGCGGTGCCTGAAGAACTCGCGCAACTCGTGCTCTTCTGCCTGCTGAATGGCCTTGAAGCATACGCCGACAAGCTCCTGTTTACACATGAACTCAGACAGGTAGTGCTTGGCGGACTTCCATTCGCACGGCTCCAGAGATACAGAGCAAATGGCAGCCGTGACGTGCAGTTGCAGGTACGGCCTAGACCCGTCAGAGTTCGCGTTGACTGTGAGTTGCCATCCAGGTTTGTAGGTGCGCCGCGCAACAACGGCGCGTATCTCGGCAATTGTCATGGCCGTCTCCCGGCTTCGCAAAGCGCTGCCACCCACACCTGATCGTGAGCAAGCGGGCGGCCCCACAGCAGCAGGTCCTGGATGCGCTCCGCATGCGCGCCCGGGTCGCGCTTCGGCCGCTGGTAGCGCAGGCCGATTAGTACGGCCGAGTGCGTGCAGTAGACCACTCGGCCACTCGGCAGCGTGTGCAGCCCGGCGAAACGGCTGCGGACGGATGGTTCGGTGCGCTTGGCGGTCATCTCAGATTGCTCCTCTGTTCCTCGGATCCGGGTGCTGCTCCTGTGCTGGCTGCGGCGCCACTGCCTGCACGCACGTCGCAGATAGGATCGCGTCGCCAGGCTTGGTGCTGGAGATGGTCGATGCTGCAGCCTTGCACTCGGCCTCGGTGAATCCTCGATTCCAGGCGCTGCGGGGCTCCTGGTGCGTGCTGCCGTCAGGCGCTGACACGGTGGTCAGCACGATCACGATGAGGATGGTGTCGATCATTTCTGCTCCGCAGTGGTGTAGGTGATGCTGGCGTGACGGATTACCATGAACGTCTTGTCGCAGGCGTCGCATTCGTGGTCGCTGTCGAACTCCAGTTCGTTCGGCTGCCACTCCCACGCATCCTTGTGCACGTGGCCGCAGTGTGGGCAGATTGGGTGCGGCGTGTGCGTCGTCTCGATCATGCCGCAGCTCCTGCAGCTGGGCGCCAGCCGGCGATGTCAAAGTCGTTCGACTTGCTCCACCTCCAGCCGTCTGGTGTATCGCCGAGCTTGACAATTCCGTTCGCCAAGCGCACGTCGATACCGACAATGCCAGATGGCACCGGGCACTTGCTGTCGGCCGTAGGCGTGTGCGGAATGAATCCGTCTTTGTCGCACAGGCGCCAGTCTACATCTGGCATTTGCAGCACCGACTGATAGCCGTGCATGGCGGCTTCTGACGTTGCATACGCATAGATCATCCCTGCGCTGGAGTTCTTGTCACTCACGCACACCAGGTAACGTAGGCCGCTGTCCAGCTTCGCCCCCACCAGCGCAGCCCCACTCGCAGCACTGCTAGCATCCGCGAGCCTGGCGCTCAGGTCAGCGGTGGCGTAGCGAGATTCGTCGTACTTGTCACCTTCCTTTGTGCCTGGTGCGGCGTGCCGGTACATAAGATTCTCGAATGTCAGAGAACCGGCGCGCCGGGCGGGGAACACCGCGCCATCAGCGCACCTGTTGTGCCACAGCCCCACTCGCTCGCTCACCGGGATGTCCGTCCCGCGGCGCCATGCAGATGCGCTCGGTTGGGCGGGCGGGATCGCCTTCTGCAGATCACCCAGCGGCTCGGACTTCTTGACCAAGCTCTTGAGCCACTCGGCCAGGTCTTCGTTGTAGCCGTACTCGTGGTCGGTGTGGTGCGTCGTGCGCGGGTTTGCTGCGCTGTGCGCGTACAGCTCGCGGGCGTTCTGAAGCTCGAACTTCTCCAGGGCGAGTTGCTCGCGCAGGATTTGGAGGCGTGGAGACGGTTTGTTCAGCATGCATGTACTCCGGTTGGTTGGGTGGGCGGCCACCTTCAGTGGTGGCGCGGCGGATCGCAAACAGAAAGTCGCTTGGTCGCCCGGTGAATAGCAGTATGGCGCGTTTTGATGTGTCGCACCAGTTGATTGCAGCTATCGCGTTGCCCTGTCAATAGTCCGGTTGCTGGCCTCCTGTGAACGCCAGATCTCAATAGCAGCCTCGCTGGCAACCATTCTCCACCGCAGAGTTTCCTCGGCCTCTACGGCTGCGCGCAGGCCGGCCAGGAGCGCGATGTAGTCAGGGTCCGCGTAGGCATCGCGCTCCTGCATTACGGCGCTTTTCTCCTGGCTAGTCTGCATCAACAGCGCCTTCTTGGACTTGCGGTATTCCTCCAGGTAGATGCGCTCCGACTTGGCCTTTGCGTAGCGTGGCGCCAGCTCCCAAATCTGCTGCATGGCGGCCTGCGGGTCGATTGGTTTGCTCATGGCAGCAGCCCAAGTTTTGTGAGTAGTGTCCGCAGTGCTCGCTCGTGGTTAGACTTGCACCTGAGTGTGTGCTGCGTGTCAGGCATGGCCCGGGACCCGAAGTCGCGCCGCTCTGCCTGCGTCATCTTCCCGAGCGTTCCAATGTCGGCGTGGCAGCCAGGCACCATCTGGCCAGGTGGGTCGGTGCGCAGGTCCAGATGCGGGCCGCAGAGCGGGTAGCACGTCAGGTCACTGCTCTTGATGGCCATGCCCTTTCCTTGATCTGCATGGGCGGCCTGAGAGTGCCCATGAATGCCGCGCCGGTAGCATGGCAGCATTGCCACCAAGCGCCTGTAGTCTGCGCTCCGCACGGGCCGCTCCTTCGGCACGCTGACCACATCATCGCCGGCCATCGCATGCACTCCGCGGCCCGTGCCTGGCGTCGGCACGGAGCGCACACGCTCGATGGTCTTGCGCTTGAATGAAGAACTGCGAAGCGGCTTACTCTTAATCATATGATGCACCCATCGTGTAGTCGCCTCTTTGCCTCAATATATGCGGCCGACGCATCCACATCAGTGTCATACACGCCAAGATGTATGCGAACACCATTTACCTTAATGGAAGATCTCCATATATTGCGTTGTTTGCACCAGTGTGCACCGAGAAGCTTGCTATATTTTTTGTTTGCTCGTGCGCGGCGTATGTTTTGTTTGTTAATTGTCGGCGTAACGTCGCGCAGATTGGAGAATGCGTTATTAGACGGATTGCCGTCGATGTGGTCTATTTCATTAGATGGCCAGCATCCATTAACATACGACCAAGCAACACGGTGCGCTCTATACAATCGTCAGTCTAGTACTATGTGAGCTCTTCCGTCTGGCGCTGTGTGTCCCGCAACATTGCTCGCATCGCGAGAGCCGCGCCCTTGCGCGTATAAAAATAACCCTGTTTCATGGTTATACACAACAAGCTCTTTTAGTCTTGTTTGTGTAATTTGCGGAAGTAGCTGTTCACGCTTATACCTCTCGCGATGCTCTGCCTTTAGTCGCTCACTGTGCTCGACTCGGTAGCGGCGATCTTTCTCACGCTTGCGCTCTTTTGCCGAGAGCTTGCTCTGTGTGTCCGCCGCAGACATGTCAGTACCCCGCCAGCGACTTGGCGATGTCCTCGGCAATTCGCATTGCTTCCTCGCGCACGAACACTCTGCGTTCCCAACCCGGGATCGCGTAGCCTGCATGCAGCGCAACACGCCCGGTCACAGGATCGGCCGGGCGCCCTTCGGCCCATACCAGATGCCCAAGGTACACAGGCTCACCAGCGGCGCGGCTGGCTGCGTGGTCGATCATGTATCCGACTGGCTTGCGTTCGGATACGCAGTGATTGATCTCGTGGTTCATGGCTGGAAGTCCTGCAGGTGGCCGATGATGGCCGTGATGATGCGCTGGAAGTCTGATTGATAGAAGAGCACGGCACGCCCAGTCGTGTTGCGCTTGGTGATTCCGATGGATTTGAGGAACTCTTCAGACACATGGAATCCATCACCTATGGTGTCGCAGAATGTGCCCAGCTTGAGCGTGGCCTCCTCGGCAGGAGCGCCGGCCTGCAGCATGATATGCATGTCCTCTTCAATCAGCGCAACAACCCGCAGCATCGCTTCGGACGGTTGGGCCAGCGCCACCCCTGCGAACTCTGCGTCAACCACGGGCGGAAGCATCGCCTCAAGCGCGTCTGCGATAACACCTGCGCGCGCCCGAACTCCACGCTCTTCCTGCTCTTGCGCGATGGCAGCGAGCCGTGTCGCCTCTGCGCGCACCGCCTCTTGATCGGCCTCGTCGTTTTGTTTCGCTTGTGATTCCATTCCGTGCCCCGTGAAGAGAATGTGTGTTTCGTGGAACTGTCGCACGACGTGCGAATAGTATTCGCGCGCCAGTTTGATCTTGTCAATCATCATGGCCTCAAGCGCTGGATCACGCGCATAAGCCCACGTCGTCACGCGCATGTGGTCCGGGATGTGGCCAACCATGTGCAAGCTCGGATCCTCCCATTTGCACAGTTCCTCGGGCGTATCCACGAGACAGTACACCACGCGGCCACGCGGCTTGTTCCACAGTCGCATGTAGGCCCGGACTTGCCATTCGTACAGCTTTCGCTGTGTGTCGCTCACATCCTCTTCAGACAGCGGAAACGTGGCGATAGACCATGCCGTTTTGATGTCGGCCACCTCGTCAACATCTGGAAGATCCGATTCACCGGTCAGGCAATCATCGGTGCGACGCTCGCTGTTCTTCGTGAGTGACTTGCCGAACACCGAGTTATAAAGCGCGATGCTTTGATCCTCGCACTGGATGCCCTTCTGCATCTCGCGGCTGGAAACAGAGAAATCCACGCCGAAAATGTCTTCGGCCGCCATCTGCCGGATGAATGTCTTGGCGGTGTCCGTGAGCGCCTCGCCCTTCTTCTTCGGCTCGCCCATCAGCTTGCCGATGGATGAACAGCGGAACAGGATGTCACTCATCGGTCTTCCCCTCTGCGGCATCCATGTCACGCACGAAATCATCATCCACCGGAGTCGCTTCAGCTTCTGCGGTGCGCTCATCGAGCGCCGCCTTGAGTGCGGTCCTGTGCGCAACCACCGCTGCCTTGAACGCGCCATACCCTGCGCGATCTTTGGCGGCAGTCAGTGCCTTGCCGCCGTCCTGCCACACCTTCGCAGCATCCGCATCCGTGGTGGTGGCCTGGGCGGTCTTTATCCATTCATCGACATCGGATGCCTTGTCTTTCGTGTCCGCGCCGCCGCCCGCTTCGCTGGCATCGTTGTCCATGTCGTTCGTTGCCATGCCGGTGACAGCCAGCAATGTGTAGCGCTGTAGGTATGATGTGGCGCTGGCGATCTGCTGCAGCGGGTTCTTTTTGCCGCTGGTGTCGGGTGGGCTATCCATCACTACGGCCTCAGAGTGGCCCAGCCGGTGTGTGACCACGCATGACACGTGGATTCGTCCACCATCCTGGCGGATGTCCCAGCGATGCGACAGCCCGTGCCTCCCCATGGCTGGAACAACCACGTCAGTAACGTCCGACAGACGAGCATGCGTGTAGCCCACGAAGTCACCGTCCTTGGTGGTGTAGCCAACCTGCTTCTTCTTGAAGATCGTCATTGGCTCGGCCTTGAATGCCGCCATGGCGGCGACGAAAGAGCGCTTCGCCTCCGCCGCCTCCCATCGCTCCTGCAGCGCCATCAAGCGCTCCAACTTCTCAAGGTCGGCCCCCTGCTGTACAGCAAGTTGCAGCAAGTACCCAGGAGTGGCCTGCTGCTGCACGGGTTGGATTGCGCCAGCGCCATGGCTGGTGATCTGTGTTAGTTCGTTGCTCATTCTGCCGCCTTGTTGTCCACACTTGCGCTTCGCTCACGCAGCGCCTTTATTGTCTCTGCCGTGAACGCGCTGTCCGCCGCATGGCCGAACCACTCGCATGCGAACACAACGCCAATGTCACGAATGTGATTCTCGAAGGCGTCGGCTTGGCAGGTGACTTTGCAGCGCGGAATCTCTCCGGGTCCGCCATGCGCTATGTTGCTCACGTCTTGTTCCTCGCGTTCTCGCGCACAGCGTCAACGTAGTCCTTGGCATGCTTGAGGCCGGCTCCAGAGTGCTCGCGGTACATCTTGATGGCCTGTATGTATTGATCGCCAGCACACAGGGCCAGGATCTTCTCGTCGATCTCTTTCGGCGGATTCTTGGGCTGCGTTGCTGTGTAGGCCCGCGCCACCAGCGACGGACTTGCCTTCGCAATCTCGCGCATCATCGCCACCAGTTCGGCATGCGACAGGTCCTTGCCGAGGATGTCGATGCATCGTGCGTAGTGGTTCATCTGTCGCTCCGTTGTTGATGCGCTACTGTACCGCCGCCACCTGCCGCCACGCGATTGATTTACTCAATCGACTGCGCGCCAGCAGATAGCAAAAGCCATTCTGCGGCGCGGTCAATGGTGCAATAATCTGCTATTGCAAGCAGAAAGGATGCCGAGATGAGTAAGTCAGCAAAGTCATTCGACAAAGGCTACCAGGTAGTCGGCCATCCGCCCGGCGCACTGGAGCGCGCCAAACAGGCGAACGAACGCGCGTGGCAAGTCTGGAACTCGCACGATGCCACCGCCCGCGCAATCGCAGTCGGTGCCGGCTCGAAGTCGCCAGACATGTGGGATCCCGACCATTGGCGCCGCACGACAAAGAAAGTGCGCGTGTGCCGGCCGCTTTCAATCGAATCATCCGCAAACATGGCCGCCGCCATCGCAACGCGCGATGGATGGCTCGACATAGATGTGATCCCGCTCCGCAAAGGATCGGCCCCGACCACTACCCCCCCCCTGGGACTTCTGACATGACCCGCCCGCTCTTAGCGCTCCGACTCGCCCAGCACAGCTATATAGGCATGCGCTGGCCAATCTCATCCCAGCCGCCCATGATCGAGGTGCCTGATCACGCACTGGTCAGAAGTCAATTCACAAACCGAAGGAACGATATGACCAACATCCCGCAGGGAGTAATTGATAAGCTCAGAAATGAAGCGAAGGAAGACATTGCTATGTCTTTTCAGCAGCCACATTTGTTTGCGGTGCTGCAATCAACTCTCAAACTAGAGCGCCAGTTTGGCGCAATAGGGTCTGATGTTGATGTGCTTGAACAGTACCATGCAAGATACTGGTTGTTCAAATTCAACCAGATAGAGTTGTTATGACAAACATTCCGAAATAGTTGACGCGCCAACCGAAGGAACGACATGACAGACGAAAAATCAGTCACCGCCGTAGATGCGGCACCAGTGGTGGCCACCATGACATCGTACGCCAGAAGCAACGAGCTGAACTACTGGACGCGGGCCGCCGCGAGCCTGCCAGTCGGTGAGTATGGCCTTGTGACAGAGGCGGCACACCTCGCCGCGGTCGCAGCACTGCGCGCGCGCATCGGTGCCCTGGAGTCCGGCCGGACAGAGGCGAAGCAGGCCTGGGTGCCGCTGGCAGATGAGGATCGCACGCACGCTTTCCAGTCGCTCCCCGATATGCTCGACGGCTTCATGAGGACGTGGGGCTGGCTGCACTTCGCGAAGGCGGTTGAGGCGATCTGCCGCGAGAAGAACGCGCCAACGAAAGGAGGGTGACATGGCAAACGATGCGGAGGCCGATGCCGTCTGCACGCACATGAACCCGTGCGAGGCATGCATCAACTCGTGGAGGATCTGCTGTGACGATTGAACAGCACAGGTTTTCGTGCATCGTGGCTGATCCGCCGTGGCGAGTCGGCGCCGGCCGATCAATTGGGTGCTACGATGTTCAAGATGGGAAACAGGTGTTCGGCGTGACGGACAACGCTGCGCGAAAACTTGCATATCCGTCAATGTCGGTCAATGACATTGCGTCGCTTGGTGTTGAAGCAATAGCGCACAAGGATGCGCACCTATACCTGTGGACGATAAACAAGTATGTCGAGCAATCGTACGCCGTGGCGAGGGCATGGGGATTCCAGCCGTCCACGCTGCTGACGTGGGCCAAGGCCACGATGGGCGGCGGCCTGGGCGGTGATTCGTTCGGGCTGTCGAGCGAGTTCTGCCTGTTCTGCAGGCGTGGCAGTGCCACGGCGCTGTCGCGTGTTGGGCGCTCCTGGTTCGACTGGAAGCGGCCGTACTTCAATGGCGCCCCGCGGCACTCCGCAAAGCCGCCAGAGTTCTTCACGATGGTCGAGGCTGTAAGCCCAGGGCCCCGCCTGGAGATGTTCGCCCGCAGCCCGCGGGCCGGCTGGGCTGTTTGGGGCAACGAGGTGGCATGCGATGTTGATCTGACGCATCACGCAGGGGGTTGACTTGAGCGAGCGCCAGGAAGTGTGATAGGATGATCGTGTCAGGTTTGGCGACCTTGGCATACGGACGAACTGGGTGAAGCCCCTAGAGTTTTTGAGAGGGGCGTGTGTTGTCGAAGCACAGAGCCTTCCCGGTTCGTCCATGTGTCTAGATCGCCCACGCCAGGGTCACGCCCCTCTCAAGCATTCTCGGGGCTTTGTCACGTCTGGCGCCTGACGGCCGCTCGCGAAAGCGAACCATGCAACCTATGCGCGGCACCGCAGGGGCTTATCAGGATAGCGGATAGGAGCTTGAGAGTGTGTTTTGTGGTGCGCTCATCGGAAGAGCGCACACGCGTGGGGAAGATGTCGGGAAAGGCATGGATGCCGCCCCCTTGAGGGGGTCCATGGCGCTGCGCTATCCGTGCAGTCGCTGGGCACGATAGGCCGACACGCGCCAACGAGCGCACCACAAAGCGCATTCTCATGATGGCTGCAAGGTCAGGTCCTGTAACCGGAAACGGGTGGTTCTCCCACTCCCAAGCAAACACGCTCGGGGGGTTAGGGGGGTCTTCCCGGTCCTTCGCTTCGCTCAGAACTGTCTTTACTCTCTATGCATTGGGTGTAGTTTTCTTCAGTCCAAAGCCGAATTCAATTCCAGAGACTTACTTAGAGAGGTGCGCGTGACAGAAGAACGGACGCAGATTTGGAACAACGGCGGCGGCACGCAATCTGCTGCGATTGCAGCGCTGATCGTCACTGGCAAGCTACCGAAGCCTGACTTGGCTTTCATTGCAGACACCGGGCGCGAGAAGAGTGCGACATGGGACTACCATGACCGCTATATCGTGCCGGCGCTGGCCAGCGTGGGCGTGATCATGCACCGCGTATTGAAAGAGGACTGGGCGACGAAAGACCTTTTCGGCGGCGCAAAGGGAGAGACGCTGTTGATACCTGCATTTACCACGCAGGGCAGCGAGGTAGGAAAACTGCATGGCTACTGCTCCGGTGAGTGGAAGCGCGATGTGGGCCGGCGCTGGGCAACATCGCTAGGCGTGAAGGCTGCGACGAACTGGATCGGCTTCTCAACCGACGAGATGGGCCGCGCCTACAAGACGCAACACAGCACCAAGGCGCAGGGGAAGTGGCAGGTTGACTTCCCGCTCATCAGGCTTGGCATGGACCGTGGCGCATGCTCGCACTACGCACTGCAGGTGCTGGGCGCGCTGCCTGGGCGTTCGGCCTGCTGGATGTGCCCAAACCAGCGCATGGAGGAATGGCGCGAAGTCATGGCCGATCCGCGCGACAAGCCGAAGGTGATCAAGTTCGATCGCGAACTACGCCAGCGCGACCCGCATGCATGGCTCACGGATCAAGCCGTGCCGATCGAGTTTGTTGACTTCGATGACCGCAACGAGGTACTTTTTGGCCGTGATCGTGGCGCGTGCGATAGCGGCATGTGTTTTGTGTGATGACTAATTCGCCGAGTATCCGATAGCAAATATCAATGCCTCCGCGATGAAGTCTGAGGCATAGTGCCAATCACGCCAAGCGGCCGGGCGAATCGGACGCACAAGCAAGGATCAAGCGTGAAGCCACTGTACATTTTCGATCTCGACGGCACGCTGGCGCTGATCGGCCATCGGCGCCACATCATCGAAGACCCCTCGCGCGACGACACGAAGTGGCGCCGCTTCTACGATGCGTGTGACAGGGATGAGCCGAACGAACCGGTGATTCGCGTGATGGAGTCTTTGCGCCGGTTGGCTGACGTGTGGATTTTCAGCGGCCGGAGTGATGAGGTTGCTGGCAAAACGGTTGACTGGCTTGTCAAGCACACGAGCTTCATGCGATGGGATTTGATGAATGGGCATGAACTGACCATGCGGCAGGCCGGCGATTTCACGGCTGATGACGTGCTGAAAAAGCAATGGCTCGATGGCATGCTCGTGGATGATAGGCGCAGGCTTGTGGCTGTCTTCGATGATCGTGACCGCGTTGTGAAGATGTGGCGCGATGCTGGCGTCACGTGCTTCCAGGTTGCGCCTGGAGAGTTCTGACCCATGCGAATCACCCGCCCCATAACCAGCCTCGCCGCACTGCTGTGCTGGCTGGCCGGTCTGCTGCCGCGCGCTGCCGTGTGCCTTGGGCGGACTGCAGCCGAAGCGCTGCGCCACTGGATGCCGGTAGTGAGCCGGATCCTACGAATCGGCGCCTACAGATGCCGTGCTGCCTATGGGCGAAAGTGCTCGTGGCGATCCGTTCGAACCTGGGCATACCGCATCGCCCATCCGCGCAGCCTGAAACGGTTTGAGGTGCGCAAAGTGGGGAGCCAACGCAGAAGCGGATAGACCCGGGCAGCGCCGGTGACAACCCCCGCCACAGACCATGTTGGCGGGGGATCAAACGAAGGAACCCATGAAGCACGACTATACAGAATTTGATGCCAAGATGCCGGACCTGATTCGCGCAGGCAAGGTCTCGGCCATGGCGCTGACAATCGCCCTGGAGCCCGACTGCAAGCAGTTCGAGGAGACCACCAGCCCGATGCTATGCCCTGCGTACCGCGTAGTGGACAAGCGGCTCCAGGCGCTGCGCAAGGTCGGAAAGATCAAGGTCAACCTGGGCTCCAAGGCGTGGCAGGTCATCGAATGACTCCAGAGCAGATCCGCGAGGCCGCAAGCGCGGCATTCAACGCAGCCAGCACTGCCCAACTCATCTGCACGGGGATGCTCACGGAAGGCGCGCTTGTGTGCCTGGATGCCGTTTTCCGCGCAGGGCTGGCGGCTGGTCGCGCAGAGGCAAATCCGAAGCGAGCCAAGAAGGAGCCGGCCGTGGGCGACAATGCCGTGACGGTCAACGCGGCCGAGCTGATCCGCGCCGGGGTTGATGCGCTGGATGCTGAGTGCTGGCTGCGTGCGCGCCGGGAGAAGCGTTTGCCGCTGACGCGATCCGCATGGCGCCGCGTCCAGGCCAATGCCGAGGATGCCGGCATCACGGTGGCCAGGCTTGTGACGATCTGCGCAGAACAGGGGTGGGCCGGGTTCAAGCTGGACTGGGCTGTCGAGCGCGGGCTTATTCCTCACCCCGCCAGACTGACGCCAGAAACCAAGCGTGAGCGTGAGGCCCGCGAGCGCGTGCAGCGCGTTGCCCCCGGCGCCGCTGCGACCCAATCACGCGGCGCGGTAGAGTTCGACGATGCCGGCATCAAGAGAATATATTGACATGCTGTTCGTTCGCCTGGCCGCTGCGTACACAACGCAGTGGCTGGCGAAGTTTGACGGCATGGATATGGACAAGGTTAAGTCAGTATGGGCTGATGACCTGGATGGTATGACTGTCAGGCGCGTCAAGTACGCATTGGCAAACCTGCCGAGCGACTTCCCGCCGAACAGCATGCAGTTCCGCGACCTGTGCCGTCGATGCCCGGATGCGCCAGTAATGATGCTGCCTGCGCCGAAGCCAGACATAAAGCGCATGGCCGAAGCGATAGCAAAAATGAATGAGCCGAGCGCCGAGATGATGGCAATATCTCCTGGGCGCAGGTGGGCATGGCTGCGCAGGGATTGTGAACTGCACCGTGGTGGCATATTGCCGTCTGGGCGCAAGATGACGGCTGAAGAATGCGACGACTGGCGCAAGGCATTGGGCCACGGCAAATACGCGCCAGGTGCGCAGAAGGAATTCGAATGACCACGAACCAAACTGAAGACGGCCCTTCCATCGCGCAGATGGAGGCTGGATCCCAGGCGCTGAGTGACTGCGGACTTGGCGGCACGCGCGAAAGCCTGATGGCCACGGCCGACTCCGTGTACCGCGCAATGCGGCAGGCTGTCGAGCCGCAGCCTGCCGCTCTATGTCGCCTTGGGTGCATGGAAGAGTGCAAGGCGCGTCTGCACGGCTGCCCGAGCGAGTGCCCGGCGCCAGCAGCCGCTCCGCAGGTGCGTGCCGCGCAGCCCGCTGGCGATGCGGCAATGCTGGCCGGCGTGCCGCTGGGAGCAATCGAGAACGGACGCGCCTACGCTGAGTGCCTGGAGCGCGACTACAAATTCGAGTGCGAGGTCGGCTCTTTGCCGTATTGCGATACCTGGAGAGAATTCCGCCGCTGTTTTGAGGCGCTAGCGGACTGGTGTGCTGGCCAATCCAACGCACAAGCAGCGAAGGACGCGGAGATTGCGGAACTGAAGGCCATGCTATCGGCTGCCGAGGATGGTGGCGATCTGCTGCAAAAAGACCTTGAGGCCAAGGGCGCGCGCATCTCGGCGCTGGAGGCCGATGTCCGCGAACACTACGACCGCCGCCAGGCGATGCGCACAGAATGGGCTGCAGAGGTGGCGGCGCTGACGGCGAAGCTGCTGCACGCGGAAGAGTCCACAAAGAGCGTGGCAGAAATGGCGCATACCCGTATTGCGGCGCTGACGGCCCAGGCCCGGCACGCCGAAGACGTGGCCGACGCAGCAAAGGAGCGCATCGAGAAATTGGACACGGCGCTGCAGGCCGCCATAAACAGCAACTGCGACAAGATCATGGCCATGTCTGATGAGCAGGTGACCGCGCTGACGCGACTGGACGGCAGCAACCCGGACGATGTGGCCAGGCTCGGCAGGCAGGCGTTTGAGCTGGCCCGACAGAAGGTTCGAATTGCGTCCCTGGAAGCTGAACTTACTCTGGCCTCAGAAACACTGCGCCGTTACCAGGCGCTGCATGAGGCGAAAGGAACGCCTGACAGCGCGCAGAAGGCTGATGCAAACCGTGTGCTGGCTGAGCGATTCGAGCGCATTCTGGGGATCGCATCATGACCGGCGGACATGGATGGGTTGTGCCGAATCCAGATGGCTCGCTCGCAAAGTGCGGCGGCCCGTTGGTGTGTGCAGAATGCGCGTCCGAGAAAGCGCAGTACAACGCATCACGGATCAGGGTGGCCGACATGATCGCGCCGGCCGTTTCGGACGCGCAGGATCTGGTCGAGCATATGGCGCTTGTGCGCACCCTGACACGAGGCATGCCGATGAACGTGACGATCGACAATCAGCTTGCCGCGATCGAGGCATCCGCCAGGCGCCTGATGGGGCTGAACGAATGATCGGCCGCCCACCAACCACGCGCATTGCCATCCTGGCCGCGCTCGCAGAGCACAAAGACGGCATCGATCAGCGCAGAATGGTGGCCATCACAGGTCTCACGGAGTCGAGCGTACGCGATATGCTCTTCAAGCTGCGCAAGTCAGGCGAAGCGCACTGGCTGAGCCGCGGCAGGCTGGTGCTGCACTTCGGCTCCGCGGAAGACTGCGCCGCATACGCCCTGGATCATCCAACATTCGCCCAACGCCAAGCGGTGCGGACGTACATGGGAAGATCGGCCCGAGTGCCGGAGGTGGCTGCGGCGCTTTCTGCGGCACCAGCAATCGGCATGTCGGTGACCGAGGTGAGCAAGGCCGTGAGCGTGACGACGGGCAATGCATCTAGGCTGCTGGGCGCGATGGAGCGCTCTGGCGAGGCATGGCGCCACGGGCCGGCGCACTTCCTGCGCTGGTATCCATCGCAAGCGGCCAAGGAGGTCGGCGCCAAGCTCGTGGACGCGCATATTGCGGCAAAGCGAGCATCAATGGCGGCAGGCAAGAAGCGCGGCGGTGAGGTGGTGGCGGCTCAGGGCGCATCCACGAAGTGGACGAAGATGCCGGTAGCCGCCAGCGTGCGAGAGATACCGCAGGCCATGCGCGGCGGCGGCCAGCGTGCTGCCAAGGTACAAGCTGGGCCTCCAGAGGTTGTCTGGCCGGCGAGCGTCACGGTGCAGCGCCTCGAGATGCCGCCATCTCGATATGCGCCGGATCCCGGGCATGTCGGCGACTTCTCTCGGCTGGGGCCGGGGCGATACTGTGATTGAGGTGCCACTGCGAACCGGGCGCGGTCAGAATGACCGCGAGCACTGGAGGGCTAGAGCGCGAAGAGTCCGCGGGGAGCGAGAAGTCGTGGCCTGGGCTCTGCGTGGCTGGACGAAGCCGGCCGTGCCATGCGTGATTCGCTTGACGCGCATTGCGCCATCGAATGGTTTGGATGACGACAATTGCTCGGGCAGCCTCAAGGGCGTGCGCGATCAGGTGGCGCAGTGGCTCGGCGTGGACGACAAGCGCAGCGACGTGGTGAGGTACATCTATGCCCAGGAGCGCGGCCCCTGGGCTGTGCGGATCGAGGTGACCGGGTGATCAGGGCGCGCTGTTGTACGCGGCCACGGCGGACTCCTCGAAGGAGTCGGCGAGCGGCGTGCTGGTATGCGGCATCGTCAGACGACGTGCGCGCCTGATGGTCTCATCTTCATTGTGAATCTGCCAGCCGGCCTTGCGCAGAGTGGGCAACGCGCATTCCAGATCATTGGCCGCAGAAACGAGTGCGGAGCGCAGGCGTGCAATCTCCTGGATGCGCTCATTGAGTTCGGCTGCCACGCGCTTTGCGGCGGCCTCGTGCTTGCATTCAATGCAGCCGTTGTCAGGCGTCAGAACGATGGATTCGTTGGTCGGGTGAATCGAGTACATGGCGGCTCCAAGTAGTTGATAGGCGGGGACTGATACCGGTTCCCGGCCGGATGCCCCTATGTGACAGCGAGATCAGCCCATGCCGCGGACAGCCGCACGCATGTCGCGCGCACGGCTGGCAGACAGGCGCAGGCCGTTGGCGCGGTTGATGTGGTTGCGCAGCCCGCGGCCGTATGCGCCGGCCTGGCGTTGCTCGGATGTGCGGGTGCCGTCGCCCTGCTTGTGCTTGCGCCCGGGGCCGCGCTTGGTGCTCGACGGCATCAGGCGGGACTCGGTCGTGACCTTGGGCTGCGTGCGGTCGATGCCGAGGGCCGCGAAGATTCGTGCGATGAGATTCATGGTTTACTCCAGTGTCTGCCAGGATCCTCCGGGCGGTGGTTTCAGATGGTTGGCGTGGTGGCGGCTGCGGCTCGCGCTGCTTGCGCAGCACACATCATCAGCAGCATGTCGCGGTTGGCGGTCCAAAATTCGGAGGCCTTGCTATCCATGGCCGCGATTTCCTTGGCGCTGAATCCGGGCCATGCGGCGTGCGCATGAACTTGGTAACCGATCCGCAGCCTGAATTCGGTGACGGTCACATCCCAGTGCAAACCGGAGAGCGACAGCGGAGATATGGCGATCTTGTCTCCGTACAGGTTGGCCCCGTACAGGTTAGCCCCGTACAGGTTGGCCCTGGACAGGTTGGCCCCGGACAGGTTAGCCCTGGACAGGTTGGCCCCAGACAGGTTGGCCCCGTACAGGTTGGCCCCGGACAGGTTGGCCCCGTACAGGTTGGCCCCGTACAGGTCGGCCCCGTACAGGTCGGCCCTGGACAGGTTGGCCCCGTACAGGTTGGCCCCGTACAGGTCGGCCCCGTACAGGTTGGCCCTGGATTTGACTGCGGCTTCCGCGGCATCGCGCATGGTCATGCCGCTGGCGTTGTCGTGCGTGTAGAGTACGGCGCCAGTGTGGCGGTGCTTGATCTCGATCATTTGGAGTATCCTTGTTGATGCGCCACTGGCGCGGTGTGTGGTCAGAACAGGGTGATGTTGCTGCCGCCCATTGCCCCGCGGCGGATCTCGACGGCTTCGGACGGGTGGCGGGCCTTGGCGGCGAACAGCGCCTCGAATTCGCTGACCTTCTCGCCCTGGCTGGTGGCCGTGAGGGTGTTGCCGCGCGCCTCGTACCAGCAGCGGCCCTCGGTGTGCAGCTCCAGGCGGATCGGAGCCAGCACCCGGGTATGAGCCTGCGGGCCGGCTTGCTCGATTGCGCGGGCGCGCTTTTCGATCATCAGTTGGCGGCGGAGGTCGGAATCGTGGGCGATGGTCAGCATGATGGGCTCCGGTGGTTGCTGTATTGCGGTAGCGCCCAGAGGGCGCGGGGTGGTCAGGCGGCTGATTTGACGCGAACAGCGCCCACTACTTGTGCAAATTCGTCTTGCGTCAGGGCAGACACGATGACGCAGACTTGGCGTCCTTCGTACAAGCAATCAAGCAGCTCGCTCATGTTCGTCGCTCCTGGTGGCGGACCGCACTGCGATCCATGAGCTGTAGTATCGGACAGAGAGCCCGACTTGTGCAGTAGATTTTGTGCAAGCGTTGCGTGGCACGATAGTAAAAGCCAATCACGCAGAGCATTATGGCGGCCATAATCACTACTTGCAGCAAGCACTGGGCGCGCTGCAAAACCACTGGAGATCGACATGGCGCAAACTGAAAACAGCGGGTGGTTCTGGACTGCAGACGAATGGGCTCGAATCGTGATGGCCGCCAAGGAAGAGCGGCACTGCCGCCCGCTCAGTGACGAGATGGCTAGGCGTTTGGCCGACCGCGCCGCACGTGCCTTGCGCCACTACGCCAAGTGCGCAACCGTTCAACGCCGGCCGCAAGCACGCGCAATCGCCCGCGTTTGCTGACCCACCCTCGGCAGGCCCCGCGCCTGCCCAACTACCAACCAAGGAACCACCATGTTCATCATCCACGTACAGCACACAAGCATCACCAACGCTCGCAAGTTCTACCGGTTGCGCCGCTGCGGCGTTGGGCACCTGGAGGCCGCGGGATGGAGCCGGGCAGAGTGGAGCTACACATGAGCGCGCACACCCGAGGCCAAGAGGTCTACAACATCCACGGCCAGGCCGGTAGCTACGTTGTTGCTGCGGCTGGCGGGCACATCGTTGAGCCGATCTACGACGATGAGCACGGGGAGGAAAGGCTGGGCGACCCGGAGACGTGGCGCGAGGTGTTCGCGGTGCCCCCTACCGCGCGGCTGCACGAAGACTGCGCAAAGCTGGAGGCGCGGCTGCGTGAGTGGCGGGCGCAACTCGATGACTGCCGGGCAGCAAAGACGGCCGCCGAGCGTGCGCAAGAGGATCTGCGCAAGCGCATCGCGGCTCAGCCGGATCTGCGCGACCTTGATCTGTGGCTGAAAGGCGAGGTGACGCACATCGTGACGCTGAATTACTATGGGCTGAGCATCGATACCGTGGATGCCGCACTGGTAAGTGGCAACGACCGCGGAGATACAAGCCTGCGCCTGCTGAATCTGCGTGTCGATCCGAAGGCGCAGAAATATTGGGTGGCAATCGCCGGCTACAGCGACGGCTCAGGGAGCCAGAAGCGGTGCTTGCTTGCCACGTCGATGCAGCACGCTGTTGCCCGTGCGGAGGAATACCTCGCGGCGGCAGAGAAAAGCTATGACCGCAAAAACGAGGTGGTTTCGCTGGCCCGCTGCGTGATGAAGTACGGCGGCACCGTGAGCGCTGAGGCCCGCGCCAAGGTTGAGGCGGAAGATGCGGCAGCCCGGGCGCGTGGCCTGGAGTCTGCACGCAAGGCGCTGGAAGGCGCGCAGGCCACGCTCCAGGCGGCTGAGGAGGCTGTCGCGCGAGCCACAGGAGCATCCAAATGAGCACCACCGCAGCCATTCTACGCGCAGCAGCGGAGATGGAAAAGACGCCAGCAATGCCGGATCAGCTCAGTTCGTGGGTGCAGTTCGATTCCGACGAGTGGCATGCTGTGGTGGGCTGCCTGGACAATCCATGCCCAACCAACATTGGGCTGCTTGGGGGTCTGAAAGACGCAGAGCGGCGCGCACTCCTGATTCTCGTCGCTGAGGTGATCGGCAACCCTCAGTATCCGCAGGAGGACGCATGACCGACAGAGAGCTACTTGAGCGCGCTGCAGAGTCGGCTGGCATGGATGCGCAGTGGGATTGCGAAGATCGCGGCATGATGGTGCTGACACCGGATGGTATCGACACGAAGACATGGAATCCGCCCAAAGACGACGGCGACGCGCTGCGGCTGGCCGTCAAACTCGGCATGGAAGTGTTTCTGTGTGGCACAGACGTTTTTGCCAAGGTTGGGTCAAGGGTGCTGGTGCAGCAGTTCTCGGGCCCAGACCGCAATGCGGCAGTTCGGCGAGCCGTCGTGCGTGCTGCCGCGGAGTTGGCATCATGACCCGCTCCATCGCACTGATTGCCTGCGCCGCATCGGCTATGCTGACGGCCTGGGCGTTTTGGTTGGGGGCGCTGGCATGAGCAAGAGTTTGCTTGGCTGGAAGCCAGGAAGGAGGTGATCGTGACCCGAACCCTGCGTGATCTGGCAATCGCTGCCGCCATCTGCGCCGCCGCGGTGGCTGCGGCGTTCTGGAGCCCGGCCGCCCAGGCGCAAACCATGGGCGTGAATCTGGTCACGGCGCACGCGTCCGGTGGATTCCGATCCTGGACGCCGGGCCTTTATGCCCGGAGCGACTCGGGGCTCACGGCCGGCATCCTGCGCAACAGCGAGGGCGGCGCGTCGGCGCACCTGTCTCAGACCTGGCGCGTTCAGCCGCTGGGCATCCCGCTCGACCTGCAGGCCGGCGCGATCACGGGCTACCGCAGGGCGCCGCTGCTGCCGCTGGCCACAGCATCGGTGCTGGTGGGGCAGACGCGGCTCGTGTGGATTCCTGGGCCCAAGGGCGGCGCAATGCACCTCGCCGCGGAATGGTAGTTGGCAACTGATCACATGCCCATGGCAGATGGGCGCCGCTCGACCATCACCCAGGCGCTGTAACGCCGCGGGCGCGACGCGTGAGCACGGCAACTTTCTCGGCGGATGGCAACCGCTGATAAATCTGCTGATAGCCGCGAGGAAAGAGGTGTGCAGACCGATGCACGGAGAATCGTGCCCTACGTGTCTGCACACCGCTCGCTTAGTGCGCATCGATAGCGAATATCAATGCATCAGCGGCTTGCGCGAAGCATAATCGGGCATCGACAACGCAACCGGAGCAGCAAAATGATCGGCACCAACAATTACGGCAGGCCCTACAAAACACGCAAGCCTGCACAGCAAGTGTGGGCAGTCGGAGAAACGGTCAAGGTTGGGTTCATGGCGCTGCGGATCGTCGGCAAGGACGGCGGCGGATGGCGCCTTGTGAATGCTGACGGCTCCAAGAAGTACCGCTTTGAGCCGCACATGGGCTGCTACGGCATACACGAATTCTGATACCGCACTGTGATACTATCGCGCCCACGAAGAAAGGAGCGCAATCATGTGCGAAGTGCAGAAAGTCAGAATCGATGTGATGTGCGGCGGCCAGCCGGACGACGCTTTCCGCGTACTGATCGCTCAGATTGAGCGCGCAATCGCTGAGCGCATGCGTGCGGGTGGCGTGCAGCGGTTTGCCGTTGTTGTGGGCGCTCAGGATGCGCCGCATAAAGTCGGGGCCGCGCTGGAGGCAATCGCGTGATGGTGGACAGCAAAGCTGTGGCGCAGAAGAGCCCGGGTCAGGAGCTTTGCGAGGCCGACCCGGCACTTGATGAGTCGTGGCCGTGGCAGATGCTTGATGAGCGCGAGCGAAGTGATTATGAGCGCTGGGCATCGAGGCCGGCGGTGCTTGTGCGCGGGCGCTGCGCCCAGGCAGGAGCCAAAGTTTGCTTTACCGACAAGCAGGCTGAGCTAGTCGGTGATGCCATTCGGCGCATTGTCGTGTAGTATCTGCACGCAGCAATCCCGCTGCGCAACCAATCTCACACACAAACACATGGCAAGCTACCAAGAACTGCTGTCTCAAAAGGCCACGCTCGACGCACAGGCCGCCGAGCTGGCCGCCAAACTCGACGCAGCGCGCGCCGAGGAAAAGCAGGGCGCAATCGCCCTGATCAAGGAACTGATGGCGCGCAACGATGTGCGCCTCTCGGACCTAGGCACCCCGCGCAGCAAGAGCGCCCGCGCCGCCAGGCCGGCAAGCGCCAGCACCAAGCCGAACCCGCTGAGCGGCAAGAAGATCCCAGCCAAGTACTGCGGCGTGGATGAGGAAGGCAAGCCGGCCGCATGGTCTGGGCGGGGCTTGCAGCCCAAGTGGCTGAGCGCCGCCATCGCGGCCGGATGCAAGCTCGAGGACTTCAGGGTGACGGCGTGACCCATGATGACGTGCGGCGCGAGTTTGAGGCGTGGGCCCGCGTCCGAGACTACGATGTGACACGCTCCAGGCTCAATGATGAGCGCTATGCAAGTGAGCGCACTCAAGGCGCATGGATATCTTGGGGCCATGGCGCATCAAACTGGCAGGCCACGCGCGACCAGGCGATAGCGCTGTTGCGTGAGGCCCTCGGCGCTCTGGAGCATCACAAGGAGCGGACGCGAACCATCGCCCGCATAGATGAGATGATCGGGAGGATTCGCCGAGCGCTTGGCATGGAGGATGACGCATGAAAACCGCGGCGCAGCGCATGATCGCGCAACGCCGCCTCGCTCTGGTCACGGAGCGCACGAAGCTGCAGCTGGGCAACGAGGCGCCGGTCGATGAGCCGCGCATGTTGCATGCCGGGTGCGGCGTGGCGGCTTCAGAGGCTGACTGGTCGGTGCTTTTTCCGTGGCCAGTGCTGCAAAGCGGCGAGGTTCTCTTTGTGCAGAGACGCCAGCCAGTTTTCGACTTCGCCGCCTTCCAGACCGACATGCGAACCATGATTTATGAGGCATGCCGCATCCCGCCTGAGCTTTTGCGTCCGATGCTGCATGGGGAATTGATCTGACCATGACTTCTGCCGCAGGTGACTGGATGGGTCAAATCGTCGGCTTGGCGGCGGTTGCGTCCGTATTGGCTGGCGGCTTGGTGTCGCTGTGGCTGGCTCGATTGCTGGTTTCGTAGCCATGGCCGCAAAGCAAAACCAGCTCGCTCGCCAGATCGTGGCCATGCTACTGCGCCGCAATAGGTTGGCGTACTGGCGCTGGAGGCGTGCATGTCGCGATTGCTCTGTGCCCATGGCGGACCGCTTAAAGCTATGTCACGACTGGCGGATAGAAGGCAACGCCGCGGAGTCCGCCCGGCGCATGCTCTACGGGATAGAGGGCTGACCATGCAGTGCAAGGACATAGACCGCATGCCGATTCTGAGGCTGCTTGCGGAGCGGCCCGGCCAGTGGCACACCTACGGCGCGTCGGATGTTGCCTTGGCGATGCCTACCGTCGTCCAGGCTTTCCCGCTAGGCTGCCCTGACAAGCTCGTGCCGGCAGAGATGGGTAGCCTAATCCGCCGCAAGTGGGTGGACGGCTGCGCCTGCGGGTGCCGCGGCGACTTCGTGATCACGCCGGCTGGGTTGGCAGAGATCGCGCGCACCGAAGCCGTGGAGGCGGCCTTCGTATGAGCCGCAAGCAGATCGACTGGGAGGCCGTAGAAGCCGACTATCGTGCCGGCATGCTGTCGCTTCGTGAGATAGCCGAAGCCCATGGCGTCAGCCACGTCATGATCAGCAAGAAGGCAAAGGCCATGGGGTGGGTTCGCGACCTCAAGGCGAAGATCCAGGCCAAGGCAGACGATCTGGTTAACAAGGCATTGGTTAACAGTTCGGTTTCCAAGGTTAACGAGGTTGCCATCGTAGAGGCTGTGGCCATCGCGTCCGCGACGGTCCAGATCAGCCAGCGCAGTGACATCCGCAGGGCTCGTGCGGTGAATATGGCTCTGCTGGATCTGCTTGAGGCGCAGATCGCCAACATCCCGGAGCTTGAGCACCTGGGCGAGATCATGCGCGCCCCGAACGAAAACGGGCAGGACAAGCAAAACGACATCTATCGCGCAGTCATCGCCCTGCCTGAGATGACCAAGACCATGAAGGCGTGGACGGAGTCATTCAAGGCGCTTGCTATCCTGGAGCGCGAGGCATACGGCATCGTGGTGGAGCCGCCCAAGGTGGCTGTCGAGGTAACCGAAGCGCCCAGGCCGGACGACGTAGCGCGACGCCTGGGCTCGCTCCTGGATCGTCCGGAGGTGGCCGCCTCTATACTTGCGAGGCTGCAGGCGCACCTCGCCGCGAAAAAGGAGTGATGAGATGGCTTTTGACCCTCGGAGTGGCCCGGTATCGGCGACGGTAACCGGGCTTGCTGACGTGGTGACGATCTACGTGCGCCAGCAAGAGGTGCTGTGGGTGGCGTTCGTGGTGGGCGTGGCAGCGTTGTCGCAGTTCGTGGTGCAGGCCAGGGTCGGCGCCGCCGGCACGTTCTTCACGCTCGCCAGCGCTGCGGCTGACTACACGGCGCCTCCGGCCAATGGCGCGATCGTCGGCGCGAGTGGCGACCTGACCACGGCCGCTGGCGACGGCACCACGGTGCGTTGGCTCAAGATCGACGTGAAGGGCCTGGAGTCGATCAAGATCCGCGCCGCTGGCACTGCCAGCACGATCACCGGCACATTCGAGGCGCAGTGACATGGCTGTCGGATTCTGGCGCGGCAGCCTCAGCGGCGATTCACGGGTTTTGTTCCGCCTGATCGGCGCGAACATGAACGTGACCACGGATCAATCGTTGGTCAAGCTGTTCAACTTCAGCGACTACACGATCGACCGCATCATCGTGACGAACGCGAGTCTGTCGCTGACAACTGCGGCCGGGGGCGCGTACTCGGCGGCGAGCAAGGGCGGGACGGCCATCGTGGCGGCCGCGCAGGTATATTCGGCGCTCACGACTGCGGCCGGTGTGCTGGCCCTGACGCTTGCCAACACCAACAAGCGCACCGAGACGCCGATTCTGGCGCTGACGACTGGGCAAGGCGCCGCGGCAACGGCCGATGTGTACCTGATCGGCGTGGCGCTGACATGATCCCGCAGCCGCTGTCTCTGCCTGGCGAGTACACCGTAGCCACATCGCCGAGCGCCGCGAGCTACAAGGGCAAGTTGATCTGGGTCACGGACCGCCCGGGTGGCGCCGGGCCGATGATCTCAGACGGCACTGCATGGAGGTTCCTTGCGCCTGGCAAGCGGCCGGAAGTGTTCACTGGCAGCACCAACGGATCCGGGCTGTTCAGCGGCACATTCTCAGCGGCCTACTCGGCGCCTCCGGCGATGAGCCTGGAGCGCGCGCCGACTGCAGACCCGGCCGTGGTGCTGCGTCTCACGGCCCTGAGCACGACGGCATTCACTGTGATCGCCGAACGGCGCGCGACCTTGACCGTGCTGGGCCTGGATGTGCTGGCCAGTGCGCTCACGCCGGCCGCATCGCAGGCCGTCAGTGTCATCTCTGTGGGGGACTGACTATGGTGCGGATGACGGTTGCGCCCGGGTTGCGCGTCAGATGGCTGACGCCTGCCGAGCACTCTGCCGCATCGAAGGCCGAAAAGCGTGAGGCTTTGCCGTGGGTGGTTGAGCCTGATGCTTCACAGGCAGAAGCAAAAGTCTCAGGCCCGCCGGGCATTGGCACAAAAATAGTTCCACAGTTTAACCAAGACGGGTTTTGACGGCGCGCGCGTAGTGTCGTGCCGATCGAACGCTGTACACTGATAGGCGCGTACTATCGCGCAGATCCCGCCGATGGAAATTCGGTCAGCGTCCCGGCGAGCCGGGGGAGTGAATCATGTCAGACGTAAAGATGTTCAGCCTCACCAAGACCGTCAAACCCGATCTGTTCGGGATCAACGACGACGGCAACCTGATCCTGCGCCAGAAGAACATGTCCGGATTCCAGATGAACCGGATGATCAGCGGGCGCTTCTTCAAGCAGATCACCAGTGCCCAGGTGCTGGCGCTGAACGCGACGCCCATCACGGTGATCGCGGCGGCCCCGGCCGGGTTCGCGTGGGTTGTACAGCGGGTGGCGGTGCACAAGCCAGCCGGCACCGCATACGCTGGCATCGCGGCCGGTGAGGACCTGGTGCTCAAGTACACCAACGGCTCGGGTGTCCAGGTGTCGAGCGTCATCGAAACGACCGGCTTCCTGGATCAGGCGACGGTGCAGACGCGGTACGCCATGGCGCCGGCGACAACTGGTTCCACCGCTGGCGATATCACCCCGGTGGCCGCGGCGGCGGTGGTGATGCACTTGCTCGTGGGTGAAATCACGACGGGCACGAGTGTGCTCAACGTCGAGGTGATCGCCGATCTGCTGCAGGTTGCCTTCACCAAGTAACTCAGGCGGGATCGATATTGGACCTGTCAGAGATACTCGCGTCGGTCGCAAAAGATCTGCCGATTATCCTGGCAGGCCTCCCAGAGGCAGAGCTTCGGGAGTTTGACAAGCTGTCGCGTAGCGCGACAGGCAACAAGCTGTTCACAGCAACCATTGGCCCGCAGAAGCGGGCTTACTTCAGCCTGGCCGACGTGCTGTTGTTCGGCGGCAGCCCGGGTGGCGGGAAGACGGCGCTTGAGTGCGGTTTGGCGCTGAATGAGCACCACAGGTCGCTGATCGTTCGGCGCGAGTTCGTTGACCTGGCCGGCGTGCTGCATACGCTCGACAACATCGTCGGCAAGCAGAGGTGTTACACGGGCGGAAACCGCCCGGTGTACAACAAGCCGGAAGGCGGCGTGATCGACTTCATGGGCTTGGGCGATGACCTGGGCGGCAAGCAGGGCAACCCTCACGACCTGATCTGCGTGGACGAGGCGGCACAGGTGCCTGAGGACCAGGTGCGGATGCTCATGGGCTGGATGCGCACCCAGAAGCCAGGCCAGCGGTGCCGGATGGTGCTGGGAAGTAACCCGCCGCTCGACAGTACCGGGGATTGGCTAATCGAGTATTTCGCTCCGTGGCTCGATCCCCACCACAAAGACCCGGCGCAGGATGGGGAGCTTCGGTACTTCCTGCCAGTTGATGGTGGCGCAGGCTACCGCGAGTGCGCGTCAGACGAATTCATCATGCTGCACGGTGTAAAGGTGATGCCGCAATCGCGAACTTTCATAGCATCAAGGTTCACTGACAACCCGTATTACGATCCCGAGCAGTACGCAAAGGCGCTGTCTGGTCTGCCAGATAGCGCGCGCAACAAGCTCATCAGCGGCAGCTTCCTGATTGACCGTACTGACGACGAATGGCAGGCCATACCCACAGCCTGGATCCGTGCGGCTATGGAGCGCTGGCGCCCGGCCCCGCCGGTAGGAGTGCCTCTGTGTGCGATTGGGGCGGACGTGGCGCAGGGCGGGGCTGACAATACGGTGTTGGCGCGGCGGCACGATGGATGGTTTGCGCCAATTGTCAGCGTCACAGGTAAGGAAACTCCGGGGGGCACGGATGTGGCCGCGCTGGTTATGAAGTACCGCCATGACAATGCAAAGGTGGTTATTGATGTGGGCGGTGGCTGGGGCGGTGATGCCCATGGTCACCTATGCCGAAACCAAGTTGATTCGCTTGCGTACCTAGGTGTGAAGAAGAGTATGGCGCGCACTAAGGATAATCAACTTGAGTTCACCAATGTGCGCACAGAAGCATACTGGCGCCTGCGAGAAGCGCTAGACCCAGATCAACGCGGCGGGTCGCCGATATCACTTCCGAACGACAACAGGCTCTTGGCCGACCTGACGGCGCCTCACTACAAGGTCACCGGCAGAGGTATCGAGCTAGAGTCAAAAGAGGATGTTGTGAAGAGGCTTGGCCGCTCGCCTGACAGGGGCGACGCCGTGGTGATGGCCTGGCACTCCGGCGCTAAAATGATCGATAGCTACAATGAATGGCGAAGGCCGAAGCATCAGTCTTCGTCTATGAAGCACCAGCCGCTGAGCGCGCGGATAAGGAGATCGTGATGGGCGTGGCCAAGAAACTATTGCCGAAGGGTGGGCCGGTTCAGTCCTTGCTAGGTGACCCGCTCGGCCTGATCATCAAGGGGCCCACGCTGGACAAAGCTGCGGCCGCGGCGCCGGCTGCTGAGCCGGTGGTGATGCCGAGCCCGAACGATGAGGCCGCCCGGGCTGCGCGCCGCCGTGCCCAAATGCAGCTATCAACGCGCAGCGGGCGCCAGTCAACGGTGCTGAGCACATCCGACACCCTGGGCTGATATGCGCCAAGGCATCAAAGACCTGGTGAGCTTCGCCGACACGCTCTTCTCGGAGCGGTCTGGGCTGCTGGGCATGTGGCAAGCCGTGATGGAGCACTTTGCCCCAGCGTCGGCCGACTTCCTGGGTGAAAAGCCACTCGACGACAACTTCGGGGACCGGTTGGCCACGTCGTTCCCGGTGCTTGCGGCTCGGGACTTCTGCGACCAGATGGGGCAAATGCTGCGGCCCTACGCCACGCCCTATTCGGAGATGTACGTCGAGGGTCTCAAGGACCATGACGGGCTGGCCTGGCTGCAGTGGGCGAGCGGCGTGCAGCACCGCGCCAAGATGCA
>Ga0075425_100000227_pt1 | contig 51310 bp, 84 predicted proteins | sample SoiMethybrSBSTD4_FD_75300 | JGI IMG/M metagenome (GOLD analysis project Ga0075425, IMG submission 75300) | Bulk soil microbial communities from a Populus tree surrounding site in Tennessee, USA - Soil MetaG P. TD hybrid SBSTD4 | ecosystem: Environmental > Terrestrial > Soil > Tree plantation... | reverse complement strand
AACGTGATGCTTAGCGTACATCGAGGACAGGAAATCAAGGCCTTGAGGTAGCCCGGGCCAAGCAACGTGTTGCATGAGGCGCGTGTCATGTCGCAACCTTGGCACATAGCCTCTTCGGCGGGCGGTGTACTGTGCGTCGTAGAGGTAGTTTTGGCCAACCAGTTCGATATGCGGGTGAGTGCACAATTCTCGTTCCCGCTGCCAGAGAGACACATCCTCATCGAGCGTGAAGTACCCTGTCGGCCTTTCCACGCACATATTAGGGATACAAATTGCATCAGTGCGAGACCACGCGTAGCCTGAGCAAGCGATATATCCTCCACGCGTTTCAAGGTCGTTCGATAGTGGCAGAGGTGGAAAACCTTGGCGCTGTCGGACATTCGCCCTCCTGATCAAGTCGCCAAGGCAATCCATGGCGTCAGTAAATGATGGCCGAACTAGGTACCTCTTTTCCTTACCCGGCCAGCAGCCGCGGTCAAGTGCTTCCTTAGCTCGTCTGAGGTCATGAATAGCAATTGAGCGCCAACCCCATTCTCGAAGAATGAGGGCAGGATGGTAAGTAGGCATGAGGAGTGCAACGTGCTGAACCCCATCTGGTGTCTGATAGTGATGTTCCAGCATACTTCCACGCCACTTGGTAATCCCAACCCTACCTGTAACGGCCCAGAGCGCAGTTTTTCCCATAAGTAGAATGAGCCGAGGACGGACTTTCCGTATCTCGTCGCGTAGCTCGGCAATTCCTTCAAGAATGAGTTCATTGGGCTTGGTTTGCTTCTTGTCTAAGAAGAAGTGCTCGATCTTGTTCTCTGGTGGTCGGTACTTGCAGACGTTGGTGAGGAAACAGTCGGACCTGAGGAATCCCGCCTCATGGAGCATTCGATCCAGTTCTGCGCCCGAGGTCCCCACAAACGGCACACCTTTAACTTCTTCCTCAGCGCCAGGGGCCTCGCCGCAAATAAGGATGTCCGCGGGTATAGGCCCAGACGGACGGGTCTTGATGAATTGACTCTGTAGCGAGACCAGCGGTGTTGCAACTGCGTCCATTTCCAGGTTCCCTGATATTGCTCAATGAAGAAAGCCAAGGCCTGATAACTGGTCTTGGCGTTGAGAAACTTGCGCGCTCGCTGCAGGTGCTGGTATATCACGCTGCGGTTGTTACCGAGCACGGCTCGGATCTGCGCGGGTTCGAGCCCGAGGTACATCAGGAAGAGTATGTCCTCTTCCCTTGGGCTCAAGCATACCTTGTGCGGGACGTTGAGCCGCTTGCTGTACGAGGGACTCACAGCCCCAGCTTCCGAGCGAGCCAGGACTTGATTTCGATATCCGTCTCCAGCCCGACCACGTCTCGGATGTACTTCTCGTCCGGGTCGACGAGCTGGGAGAATGGAATCCAGACCGGACCCTCGCCCTCTGGCTCGAATTGGAAAGCGAGGTCGGTAACTCTCAGCACCTTGCCGTTCAAGCTCGCTGTGTCACTCACGGGGAACGCGCTCCTTGGGATATACTACAGGTTTGGGCGGCGCCATCTTGACGACCCACTCATAGCACTCTTCATCCGGCTCGATACGCTCCAGATGTGGATATACATTGAGCAATATCCACGAGTGCGAGGGTGTGACCCAGAAGGCTCTGTCTTCAATAGTGTCGTACATCAACACTACGTCGATCGGGTGCTGACTACTCGCCATCGCTCTTGGCTATGGCTCTCCTGGCTTGCGCTCCCAGCACCCGAAGCATATACAGGGAGCGGCCGTTCATGCTGTCAGGAATGTTTCTCCTGATCAGCCCCTCGAGCTGCATCTGGTAGAACCAGACGTCGTTCGCGTCCAGTTCCGGCATTTCGCTCTCGAGCGGGTCGTACTTGGGTACTTCAGGCACCTTCGAGGTCGATTGAGGATTCTCTTTCACGCAGTCTCCTGTTACTTAGTGTTGCATTTTGGGAATCTGATCTGTTGTACCTTTGCTCCGACCACGAGGCCCATTTGCAATTTCCAGGCTCGTAGTGACCGTCAGGGTTGATTCGTTCAAGGGTGAAACCTTCCGGCCTCTCACCCATGTCAGCTAGGAATCGGACGAAGCTGCTCCACCGTTTGCAAACTGTAATGCCTTTGCCTCCATACCACTTGTACGCCTTGTTGCGTGAATTGAGGCAACGCATTCGCATAGCATTCCAGACACTGTAAGTTGGAGTTGTTTTCATCCTTCAAGATCGATGGCTATACCATCGTCCTCCTTGGCTCCATCGTCGATTTCCTTCTGGTTTACGCGAGTGACCGCGATGTTGAAAGGGGCGTCCTGTTCCTCGATGTATGTGGCGGTCAGCCTCATCCTGTTCGCAGCAACAAGGATAGGCCCAGTGCCACCAAAGCAGTCCAGAACACTATCTCCAGGATTAGCAGACCGACTGAGGAGGTCACAGTAGAGCGCAACAGGCTTTTGAGCCGCGTGAAGTTTGTTACTGACCGGAGGTATGCGAGTGATCGCATCGCTCTTGACCACCAGGGTCTCGCGGTCTCCTTTCCAGGCATACAGCACGCACTCGTAAACTCGTCGAGGGCCGTGTTTCGGCCAAGGTAGCATGCCGTCCCCTTTGACCCAAATGAGAGGAGTGGAGAACACTTTCCACCCGGCAAGACACATGAGTGTTTCCAGCCTAGGAAACATCCGAGGGTCACAGAATACGTAAGCGTGGGCCCGCTGCTTTGCGACTCGGAAACTCTCGTCAGGGAAAACAGACATGATCTGCTCCCATCGCTTGCGGGAATCCCGATACTCGTGGGGAGTGGTTGCCTGCGGACCAAAGTCGTCAGCGTCAATTCCGTAAGGTGGGTCGGTAAGCACAACGTCGAAACTTCCTGCCGGCAACGTTGGCAGTATCGCAAGCGAGTCTCCTTTGATCAGCTTGTGGCTGGTTTTGGTCAGGTCGAATTTCTCGGCCAGCTTTGCCTGATGGACAGCCTGAGCATCTTTCTGGATGACCTTGAGGGCTTCTTTTTCATTCTTTGCTCCGGCCACGTGAGGGAGGTGCATATGCTTGGCAATGATGGCAGCATTGGATACCTCTGTAATCTCGCTCCCCTGAGCCGGCCGGCCAAGCATCGCACTGGCAACTGCCTTCGCGTTAGCTGGTTCGCCCTTGGCCTCCCTAAGTTTTCGTCGAGCCTCAATCGCAGCGATACGTTCTTGCCAGGTGAAGTCAGTACGATCGACGTTCTCACTGACTTCAATTTCCAGTCTCTCGAGGGGGCTGAGCTTGTCCCATTCCAGACCCGGCACGCAGCCTCGAGGTGCGTCTTCCAGGCCACAAGCGAACGGAATACTTTCGGCAATAAGAGCTCGCATAGCACGGAGACGCCTCTCTCCAGCCCGGAGTATCCAGCGGTCGCCATCAGGCTCACGCTCAAGGGCCAGCGGGTGGATGAGGCCTGTGCGAGCGATGGAGTCCTTGAGCTCCTTGAGCTTGTTTTCATTGAACTCCTTGCGGAAACGGTCAGGCGGGACGATGACGTCCTCGTGGTGGACGAAGATCACTGGCGTACAGGCTCCAAGAAAAGTGAGACTGGGTCCATGAGCTTGACTGGCTTGTCGAACTCACGCGCGATGCGAAGCTCGTAGGTGATGCCTCTGGAATCTTGCCAGCCATCGAGCGTCAGCACCCATAGCTCATCGCAGGCGCGGATCATCTTCCTGTCGAGCTCTTGCCAGAATTCGTATTCGTAGGGAAGGTTGTGATCCTGAGCGATAGGTGCCCAGTGGGCTATTGGCGCTATAACATGAATGCTGCGCCTGGCGAGTTCAGCGCAGACACGTTGAACTTGCTTGCAACGTACTTCCCTAACGTCGTAGTTAGGGTGAGAATACGGCGAGGCGAGATAGATTAGCATAGGAAAACCGGCAAGGAGCAGGATAAATCACGGTGCTTTTACATTCCCTAGTAAGCCGTGAATTTACTGCTTGATCGGGCAACCCGCTCCTTGCCGAGGCCGTTTAGCCGCGAGTTACCGCAGCGATGTTCTGGTACGGGTTCTGCGGATCATCCGGGTTGCGCGAGTTCTTCAGCTTGACCATCGCGCTCTTGCCGATGAAGTCCGAGAACTTCCACTCGATGCCCGGCCTGTTGAGATCGAACACCTCGCGGAGCTTGTTGAGCTCGCTGTTCTTGTACTCGCCCATGTCCAGGCCACCGTTCGGCGTCAGGTCGAGCCAGACCGTCTGCCGCTTGGTAGGCATCTTCTCGAGCTTGAACTGAGCCTGGATCTCGGGGTCGTCCAGCCGCCAGACGACGATGAGCGCGACTGCACCCTTGTCGGACGTGAACAGGCGAGTCGCCTTCTCGTCCATGAACGGGCCCTCGACGACCGCCCGATAGTCCTTTTCCGGGAGCTGCAAACGTCTGGTATCGCCTTCACCTTCGAAGGAACCGGATGCAAACGCTTCTACGTTGAAACCACTGGGAGCTCCAGCCATGTAAAATTTCCTTAAAGTAAAGTTAAGAGAAAGGTACTACTTGCCTACGGGTGGCGGCTTGGCCGCGTCCTGTAGCTGGGAATTCGCGCCCTGGGCGGCTTTCTCCGCCTCTATCATGCGGTGCCACTCTCGGATCATAGGCGCGAACGTTGGCAGGATGACCCTGCTAAAGGGAAGGTTTCGTGTCTTGGTGCGGTAGCTCTCCTCTATGGTTGACCAGGTGAATTGGTCGCCGACGCGCTTGGCTAGGACGACGTCGCTGAATGGCCGTGGTATCTTGGGCGCCAGCTTTTGCCCGAGCGTAGCGACCATGTTCTCGAAGCCGCCGGAGACTTCGTTCGGCTCGCGGTCGATGTGAGCCATCATGACCGCCATGCTGGGGATCATCCCGCAGAACATATCGATGTAGTTGCCGATTTGGTACATAGCGTTACCGTACTCGCCCCTGTGGACTGCCGGCTTAGTGCCGATGTGTCCGAGGAGGAAGGCTTTGCTGATGGATGTAAGTGAGTCGTTGACCACGGCCCACTGGTCATACGGCTCCAGGTGATCGGCCGGCCCGAAGCGCTCGTTGCACCTGTCGCACTTGAGGTCGCCCATGGTAGAGACGAGTTCCATGTGCGCCTGGAAGCGCTCGCGATGCTGCGGCGCCACGTTAGCTACGCCCTCGTAGGACAGGGTGTTGAGGTACTTGGCCATCTCCCGCAAGTCCTGCCAGGTGGGCATCGCGACTGGGATGTACTTCCAGTGTAATCCCTGCGCACAGGTGTACACCGGCCGACCCCTGCGTGTGTCCACCAGGACCTCCATGCCCGGCTCGACGAACACGACGAAGCACTTGAGGCCAGCCTCGATGATGGTGCGGATGCTGTCGGTTTTCCCGTGACCTTCCATGCCCATGAGGAGGACCTTTGGGCCTCGAACCCAAACCTTCTGGGCAGCCGAGGTAGGCGAGGCGCCGGCAGGCGGGATGGGGAAGTGCTTGGGTAGAGATTCGACTGCCATCAGGGAGCCCTATAGAAATGGTAGTGATAGGGATTTGCGCTGCCGCCCGGAGCCAAGGGCGGGTACGGATCAGCGAGGAGTGGCACGTGGCTGATGCCGGCAGACTGCGGGTAGATGGCCAGGCGGTCGATCCCGCGAAGGACGCAGAGGCGATGCGCCTCGAAGGACTGCAGGCGCATGGCATCGCACTGCATGACAACCTGCGCTGCCGGGTCCGGCCGAGAGTTGATGCCGACGGGCTGCGCTGGAATTGGCTGGTCCCACGCACAGGACCCTAGGAGGAGAAGCGGGATTAGCCTTTTCACAGCGCAACCCATCCGGCAAGTTTGAGGCTCGGTGCTTTTCCGGGTATGGTCGCCTCGTTGTCGACCGTAGCGCGGAGATAGTTCGAGACGACTGGAAGGAACTCTTGACCAGCCGACTGGACTGTCACCTCTGCCTTGATGACGTCGATGATTCCTTGGTCGATGCCTTCCAGGATCTCGTCATCCAGGCCCGCTTCGTCTCTGACTTCGGACCTTCCGTCTTCGACGTACAACACTAAGACTTTCATTCAGTGCTCCTTTGATGTGCCGGTTAATCGGCGGTTAATGTGCTCATGTGCCGGGCAGCCTAATCCCCTCATAGATCGCGCTCCGAGGGAGGTCGTACCCGCCTGTGGCGGCTAGCCTCTTAAAGCGTACAGCGCCACCAAGATACTGTTCCCGTCGACTCCAGATCTCGTCACGTTCAGCCTGTGTGAATCCAGAACCAACTCGGACTTTTCGATCTTCCCATAGGCCGACGATTGCCCCCAGTGTTCCACCAGGAACTTTGCCACCTTGTGCAGAACTTCGTTTGGTATACCCTCGCTCGTCGCTTGTAGGTTCATTAAAGTTTCGCTGTAGCTCTTCAAAGTCGACAATTCGAGCCTCGTGATGCTCGACCCGCTTGACTTTAAGGAGAAGCTGTTCTCGGAGAGTCGAGCGTCCGTTTTTGTACCGGCCGGTAGGGGACCGAGTAATGATGCCCTCATAGCGTCGGTTGACGGCATACTCCTCGAACGTGACGAGCTCTTCGAACTCGGTGAGGAGCACTTGATTGAGAACGACACAGAAAGGAGACCTGTCCCCCAGTTGCTGAATGCGGTCCGCAAAGCCGCCAGGCGCGAGCGAATGGTCGAAAACAAAGAAGCGTACTCCTTCAGGTGGAATGGGTTTGGAGCGAGAGTTAACAAACGACTCGGTTTTGCGAAAGCACATGGGATCAGTAGGGTCGCCGACAATGATCTCACCGTCCCAACCAGTGCAGCCCGCGAGATGCTCTGCGGCTAGAGCTCGCAGGTTGCGGTTCGCTATGGTCTTGAACGTCCGGCTCATGAACTCGAGATGCCACCACCGAGCTCGGATGCCGTCCAACTTGAATGAGGCGAAACAGGGCAGCCTCACGTCGAGGAGCGAGTCAACCTTCGCTCCAAGTATGCAGCGTGCAGAGTCAGGCAAGTATTCCCACCTCACTCCGTCTGACAGGTATGCACGCTTCGCCCTGTTCGTGAAGCAACCGCTCCATGTCGTCGAAGCTGATGAAGAAGTCTCCGCCGACACCCCAGGATTTGCCCCAGTTGTTGTGCCCGCGGAAGTACTTCTTGCCCACGTTGACTCCCGGAATGCAGACGCAGTGGCCGCCTGCAACCTGGCCAGTGACGTGTATGAACCCAGCCGAGTCCGTGTCGAACATGCCGTCGTACCAGTTGACACCAGCTACAGCTGGTCCGTGGTGGCCGACTGCGAGGATGAGATCCTGGAGCCCGAACGCCCAGCGATACTCCGGCACGAAGCCCCAGCCGTGGACCACCTGGGCGCCGGCAATGACGCTGGTGCCTTCTTCAGGCGGCGTGTCCGTGTACTCGTCGAGGATTTGGGCCTTGTGGTAGATGTCCCTGGCGAGCGCTTCAGTGACGTTTGGCACTACCACTGGTCTGGCCACGAGCTCGTGCGCCCAGCCAAAGCCGACGCATGCGCCCTCCTGGCCTTGGTCGAGGTAGACGCCAACCTTCCAAGTGTAGCTCCGGGGCTTTTCAGGAACGAGCGCTCGGATGGGGAAGGCGCGGCTGCGTTGGTCGAACTGGGGAAGTCGGCCGAACTTGCGGCCGTTGATTACAGGTAGGGGTGCGGGCAAGGGGGACCTTTCAGAAAGGAATGTCGTCGTCAGAGTGCTCTCGCTCCGGCTGACCAGCTGGCTCTCGCTCCGGTGGGGCGCTGTCGGAAGGGAACAACTTGATGGTCATGCCAGGTATTAGCCCAAGCACGACGCATGGATCGAGCTTGAGGTTGAGGCTACCGTCTTCGTTCAGCCATGCACCGCCGATAGTGCCACGAATCTTGCTGTCTGGGGACGTAACCCAGATGCGGTAGTCGGGCTTGCGAGACTTGGCCACTGACTACTTCCCTGGCGCCTTGGCCTGGACCTGCGCTGGCTTGTCGCTGGGCAGGTCGTACTTGGCGGTGAAGTCAGCGTCCGTGCACGGGTAGTAGCCGGACCCGTCGCGCTCTTTGATGATCCAGTCGCCGATCGACGCCAGGACGTTGCCGTGCTTGTTCCTGAGCATGATGTTGTAGGGGTCGAAGCCCTCGCGGCTGTCGTCGTAGGCCTGCCGGCCGATGAGCTTCTTGACCGCCTCGGAGTTTTCGCGAGAGAGGCGCACGGCCTCGATGGTGGCAGGGCGGGTGACAAATTTCTGGAACATTACATGAGGTCCTTTATATTGATCTCGAGGTTGTCAGAGTCCATGTTGTATGCGGCTCCGGGGTGAGTCGAGAGGTGCTCACCGCGATCCTTGGCAAGCGGGTCCCAAACCCGAATGCGATACTGGTTGAGCCAACGGGCAGGCTCGGGCGACTCGCAGAGGGTAGTGAACCCGCAGCCGCCGTACGACGAGCAGGCGCCTTTCGCTATGGCGAGGTCAAAGTCGAATTCCTCATACTGCTGAACCATCCGCCGGAGGTCCTTATGCAGCTGCCTCCACCACCGATCTATCTCCCACGAGTGCCGCGAGAGGATGACTTCGGCGTGGGTGATCTTGGTCTTGAGTAAGCCCACTCCTCGAACGAGCGCGCCGGCGACAGGAAAGCCATACGTCCGCGCAGCTGCGCAATATCCAGTGAACTGACTTTCGAGCTTCCACTGGTCTGCCCAGCTCTCGCCGAGACTGCCCGTCGTTTTCTCGTCCGTGACCCAGAGGTTGCCATTCATCTCTCCAATCATATCGCAGCGGCCGGAGTACAGGATCGGGTTGCCAGTACTGGGGTTCTTTACCTCAGTGGGAATCGAGAACGTGAACTCGATCATGTACTTGCCGTCTTGAGTCTTGAACGGCTTGATGCGGTCGCGGTCTAGGGGGTAGAGTTGGAGGTAGGAATCGAACGCCCTGATTACGTTCTCGAGAGACTTGTCTCCGGTCTTGGTAGGCGCAGGGACGAAGTTGCCATAGGAGACCATAATGGCTTCCAGACCGTCGCGTTTCGCCTCGCCGATCGACTTGCCGTCTCGGTAGAAGGACAGGCGAGCTACCTCGAGGCCCTTGGCAAAGGCGCCGCCCGCGTGCAAGTGGACGTTCGGGGCCATGCCTGTGATGCTGAACAGGAACCCGTACATCCACTTCGTAGGGCAGGCGACGAAATCCCCTCGGGCGGTGTTGTCGACCTGATCGGGGAAGGGAGGCTTGGTGCGGAGGTCAACCGGCATTACAGCGTTACCTTGATAATCAGGCAGCGCTTGTAGGACGACTGGCTATCTTGAGACCAGGTTGGTATTACTCGTGCCTCGCGTGTTCTCTTCGGTTCGCTGTCATACTGGTACTCGTCGTAGTTTGAGTTCCAGCCTCCTAACAGGGCCGTGAGGAGCTGCTCTTCCCCAGGGTTTTCGGGCTCCAAGTAGATCGACTTGGAATGAGGTTCTACTACCAGCTTGAAATGCATTCCTGCTCCTTTGCGTGAGTGGTGCCGCCGCACTTGAAAGACAGGGGCCCTGGTGCTGATGAGGCTGATAGGACTTACTGGTATGCCTAACAGCAAACTCTCCAAGGCCCCTCTCTTTGGGGACTGTATGTCGGTCAGTCCCCGTACCGATTCGGAGGTTCTCCTTTCAGTTAGAGGTTAAACGTCTAACCCGAGGTCTTTGAGGTCCGCGTCCAGCGCCGCGTCAGCATAGGCTTCCTTCTTCGGCTTGCGCTTGGACTTCGTGCTTTCCCCTGTGATGACCACGGCACCTTGGCCGGTCCGCAAGGTTTCGTACACACGCCGAGCCTCTTCCACGGACATCTTGTAGCCCGCGTTGACTCGATTCCGCAAGTCATGGCGCTCCTCAGGGGTAAGAGGAGGCTGCTGCGGCTCTTGTTGCTCTTGTGGAGCTTCAAGTGCTTGAATCTGTTCCATCTGGTGCCGGCTCCTTAACCGGCGAAATGTCTGAAGCAACGTCGTTCATGGTACGCGCGCGGGGTTCAGTTGTCAAGCGGACTCTTCGCTCGCGTAGGTCCTTCTCGATCAGCGCCTCGAGGTACTCAGTACGTGCGCCATACCTGGCGCCGCCGCGCACAGGGTCCTCGAGAAGGAGCTCGAGCTCGGCGATGAGATCCGTACGGCAGTAGAAGCGGTACAGCTGGCGAGGCACCGCGAGTGGCTTGCGTCCGGGCTTGGCCATTAGATATCCAGCGCAATGGCGACAAACAGGTTCTCGAGGTACTTCGTGCACATCTCCTCCTCGCCCCGAAAGAGGACGTATCCCTCTTCGCCGTTGCCAGGAGGTACTGCCATTACCGTTCTGACTTCGGAGTCAGGATCGGGTTGCGACAGCTGTATGGCTTCCATCTTGTGCAAGTTAACCAGGTCGCCGTTCTCGTCCTTGACGTATGCCCACTGGCTCATATTCCCCTCCCCACTGACGGCAGCGTTTGCGGTTCGGGCGCCTGCTCGATCACCTTCACTGCGGCGACGCAGGAGATGTACAGCCCACGCCTGCCGTTGCTGTCACAGCCGAGGCCCATCTTGAGGATGGTTTCCTTTGCTGGGACCATCTTGAGAAGCTTGAGCGCGCGCCCCAGGTTGCGGAAACGGCCCTGGAGTTCGCGCTTCGTCTGGCCGATGCGGAAGCAGAGGTCTAAGGCTTCCCCTTCGAGGACCCCGAGTTTCTCTTGCGGAATCCAGTACGCGGACGCTTCCGCGACTGCCTGTACTGCAGGGTGGTCATTGGTTTGGCTTTGCATTTACCGCCTCCTGCGCGGTGAGGATATGGATAGGCGCTGCACTTGCAGTGGTTCACTGAAGATTCCAGTCCCTAAGGGCTTGCTTGATGCCTTCGTTAAAGGCGTCCTGATGATAGGGGTCGTAGCCGCACGCCTCGACGTAGTCGTAGTTGCCTTTGTGGAGCTCGTCTTTCGCCCACGTGTAGCCCTGTTCGTAGCGCGACTGCTGGCGCGCCTTGCGACTGAACAGTTTAGAAAGGAATGTCATCGTCGAGCTTGTCGATCTGAGCTTTGTTCTCTTGCTCCTCCGTCGCGTGGTTCCTCCACCCTCCCCGCAAGTCCAGGCTTGCGTTCAGCCCTTTCTTGTCTAACCTGGTGACCATGCAGTTGTGCACGACCGCTCCGTTGTCCATGCGCCAGGCGAAGCGCGCGGCTATCTGTGCGGCCACGTAGCCGATTTTCCAGTCCTCTCGGCCGTTAGTGTCGAGGCGGACGTAGGCCGCTATGGCGTTAGGGTCGTACGGGTTGTTCGGCTCACGCTTGAGGTGTAGCTGGCAGCCGAGGTACAGGGCGTGAGCGTCGAGCGCGCGGTCGAAGTCGTGATGTTGTCCGCCTCGGACGCGAATGTCCTGGAGTTTCATGTACTGACCTTTGCTTGAATGAGGAGTTGAAGGTCCGACAGCGTAAGGCTTTCGCCAGGGTTTAGCGGTCTGTTGCTCTCGAGAGAGGCGATGAGATTCAGACCCTGGTACGCTAGTACCTCTACCGAGTTGCGCTGGTTAGTGATTACTAGGCGGTCGACGAACAGGCGCCACTCGAGCGCACCTGTGAGTACTGCTGTGGTGTTGACATGCCAGCGCATTATCCTTTCCCTCCGAACATGTCTCGCAGGAATTGGTCGAAATGGTGGCTGGTTTTGAGTGCCGCCTCGTGCGGGACGCCAAGGTGAACACAAAGGGCCTGGTGAAAGCCTTGCAGCTCTTGGCGAACTTCCTGCTTGAATTCGTCCAGCCGGTGGTGCCTGTTGGGGGCGTACTGGTCGGAGTTGTCTCCGAGTATCTCCATACTGTCGCACACGCTGCGCTCGATCGCCATGAGCCAGGCACAGGCGCCAGCGGCGAACGCAATGTCCTTGCCGTGTGTCATCTCCACTGCACGTTTGAGCGCGTCAAACCGCTCCTGCATGCGCTTGGCCCGCTCTTCGCTCATCCCTCACCTCGGACGTACATCTCCGCTCCGTAACGGATGCTCTCCTTGACGATGGTCCGCAAGCGAGCGTTAGAGACTCCTGCAAAGCGAGCGAGGGAGTCCGCGCACACTATTGCCATACGCAGGTGAACCAACATCGCTTTCTCGGCGACGTCGTCTCGCATGTGAACACAGTCGATGAGCATCCTAGCGACGGTGTTAGTGCCAATGACGTGCAAGGCGCGCGCCAAGTCCAGGTCAATGTCGAACTCCACTGCGAGGCGGTTGACCTCCTGAATGGCCCGTGACTTCATGAATGAGGGGAGGTGTTCGACATGCTGATCGATTACCTTATTCGACGTGTCGACCAGATCGTTGGCTATCTCCTTGGTGATGATGCCTTTCATAGCGCGATCCTTGCTGGGCGCTGCAGCTTGGCCATGCCGACGGCCTGATCCATCGCGCACTCGGCCTCGGTAATGCAGTCGAGTATGTCCGGCTCGGGAAGGAGCAGCATGCTGACGGCGCCGATCAGGTAACCGGCGAGGAAGGAGACGAAGATCACCAGTCCAATGACAGCCTTGTTCACCGCTTGCTCCTTTGAGGTAAAAGCTCGATCATGGCTCGAGTTATGTAGTCCATAAGGCCTGCATAATGTTCAGGTGTGAGAACGATCTGAGCCAGAACGTGCTCGTTGTCACGGTCGTCTACTTCTTTGTCCGTAAGGACAATGTTACCTTCAGTGTTGACCGACACGTAAAGGTAATCGCCGAGGTGCTCTTCCTTCATGTCTCGAGCTCCTTAGTCGTGTTTGCCAGTCGCGCGATTGCGGTTCTGGTATTCGGTAACCAGGTCTTCGAACAACCGTCTGGCAGCTTCGTAGTTGCCTTTCTCTAGGCCGAGAACTATCCACTGCCAGATCTCTTCAGGTGTCATTTCGATCTTGTCTGGCATCACATCTCCTCCTCGACCGTGATCCTGATCCTTCGCGGCATGTCTCCGAAGGCCTCGAGCAGCGCCTTGGTAACCAGATACACGCCGGACTTGAGCTTGACGCCGAACTCCTCGTCGCTCACGTCATACCTGCCCGTGTTGATCGTCGGCTTCGTCAACTTCAGCCCCTGGATCACCAGCCTCCTCGGCGGTGTCAAAGGGGTTTTCTGCGAGGTGTCCTGTTCCATGCCACTCTCCATGTTCGTCGAAGTAGCCTTGCGGTTTGCTTGCAAGGAGCCATTTGCTGATCATGACGCCATGCTTGTCGTTGATGTGCTTACCCCGGCGTCTGTTAGGGCAGTCACAGTGCATCTGCGGGTCAGTGTGACCCTTGTCGAAGCGCTTGTCGCCGCGCCTGACCATGGTCACAAAGTACACGTTGTCGGGCTCAGCTGCGTCAAGGAACTTGGTGACCTTGTAGAAGCTGGGCCCTACCTGGGAGGGGTAGTACTCGATGCTCACGCAGGCGCTCCTGGCTCCTGGAACTCCGCAGGGAACCGCTTCATGAACTCGTCGTCCGGTCCCTCGTCGTTCATGAGAAAGGAGCCGAGGAACCAGCACATTTCCACCTCGCTGTCGAACGTCGTCTCCTGCTCGACGCCAGTCCAGGTGTCCAGGTAGCGAAGCACCTGCTTGCCGTCCTTCACGTAGGACGTGAACATCGCGTCTCCGATGAGCAGGAGAGTGTTGTTGGGGTTCTGCGCTGCGTGATCGCCTAGGACCTTCTTCTTCAGCGCAAATGCTTGACTCGCGGACATTTACTTCTCCTTGGTTTCCACGCTGGGATCGCGTGGGTTAGTGGGACTGCTGCGAAGACTGTAATTGAGTACGTTCCTCATCCATATGAGGTTGGATTCGGTTTCAGGTAAATCGAAGCGAAAAAGCAGTTGCCGCGCGCTGAACCCTTGAGACTCGTGTAGGCGCCGTGCCTCGATTATCTGCTCATCGCTGAGCTTGACGTAGCCGTTGTAACGACGATAGCCGTGGCGCCGGCCGTACTTGGCCGATATCTGCAGGCCGATGACCGTGGCGAAGGAAGAGGCGATGCGCTTCATGACTTAGCTCGTCGAGTGCGCTGAGTAAACCACCTGTTGCAGATCAGACACCGCCACCAAATCTTGCTCACGCCCTGCGGGCTGATGCGTGCTAGACGCTGACCACAGTGCTTGCCGATCATGTCACCTTCTCCTCAACGTGGTAGAAGACGTGAAAATCACACTGGTTGTGCAGATTGCTTAGCGCGTGTTCGAAGTTGGCGAAAATATCGCGCTTGACCGTGTTGATGCTTTGGCCTGTTTTGTAGCGAAACTCGCACACGCACTTGCGAACTGGCCTGTGGATCACCGGCCGCTTGGTGTCTACGCCTGTGGTGACGAGCGGCTTTTCCTTTGGCGCTGGCGGTTCGCGCACAGGAATCGTGCGAGCGAGCGGGGTGTCCGGACTGGGTTGTACGTAGACGAGGTCTTGTCTGCCTCGAGAGTTGACGGCGATCTGGAAGAACCTACCCCTGTGGTCCTGCTTGACGCCTGGGATGAGAGTCCAGGCCATTAGTATGGCCCCTCGCTGCGGGGTTCGAGTGTTACTCCCATGCCGTTCTGCATGTTGGCTTGGAACTCTTCCAACATTTCGGAGTCGAGTTCCTCTTTCAGCCAAAGTATGGCCTTGCTCTCGTCGACAGGGATGAGCTTGACCTCGATGTTGTTGCCGAGCAGGAGCCCAGCTCCGTAGACTACGTCTTGCTGGTTGCCGATGAACGCTTGGGCCATTATGGTCTCCTCGAATAGAACCACGCCTTGGCCGCATCGAGCGAGGGCATGTCGATCACTGCAAGCACCTGCCAGAAGCCGTACTCCTCGACTCCGAGATCCTCGTTCTGCTTGTTGCGACGCTCGGCTTCGCCCTCGCTCGCTACTTGGTGCGAGGTGAGCACTCCACTGTCGTCACGGAAAGCGATTATGACTTGTTTCACTTGACCTCTCCTTCGATCTCGATTGTGATTTCGCCTGTGGACTTGGCGACCTTGTCCGGCAGCGGCAGCGTGACGTCCAATACCGCCTGCCTGTACTGCGTCCTTTCCTGCTCCAGCGCCGCTTCCCAGATCTCGACCGCCTGTTGCTCGACGGCGATGCAGCCTGGGCATCGGGCCACGTCTTGGCTGTGCCACTCGATGATGTCCTCGAGGGGTTGCTCGATCGAGTGGAACAGGAATAGGTCTGCGCAATGCTCGCTGCGGCGGAGTACCTCGCCTCCGAATGGCATCACGCTGACGAATTTGATGTACTCGCCGCCTATGAAGTCGACGTGGCCATTGCAGCAGCGGCAACCTTGCCTGACGACGTGCGTGATCTTGGCGATAGGACGCCACTGACTGGAGTCCTCAGGATTGAGCCGCTCGGGCGACTTACCTAGCCCGCCCTGTATTTTGGGATTGGCTGCGTGGAACGCCTTGTTGGCTGCTTGAGCGAGCTCAATGTCAGTGGGTTTCTTTTTGCCTTTGGCCGGGAACGCCTGATCGAGTTCAGCGATGAACGCGAGCAATTCGGCGTCAGCGGTGGGTTTGTCAGTCACGATTGAGCTCCCTTCGCGCGAGAACCATCTGGATGCAGAAGCAGGCCACGTCATCCCACTGCCCATCAGGCGAGTTGCTGTAGAACACGGCTGCGCGTCTCAACTGCTCGTCGGTATAGCGATCCGTGAGCGCTAGGATTTGGTTGTATTCCGCTTGTGTCATTGAATCCCCCTTCCTTGCCACGGAGCCATGCAGATGTTCGCCTCGGTGACCTTTTCCAGTGGAAGTTTGCCCTCCAGCACGGCGAGCTCGATCAGGGCTTTGCGCCATGTGAACTCGTCTGTGCTCAGGATGCGCTCACAGCACGCCTGGGATGCGGGCGGGAGTGGAGTTGCGGAATTGCTCATGTTATCTCCAAGGTGAGGGTGAATAAAGGTGCGGGTTAACGCACCATTATTGTGCACATGGTTCGGTCAGTTTGTCAAGCACTCTATTTCGCGACCAAGACCCTTTGAGCTGGGATCCACCTTTAATCCAAGCACCAGGTTGGTGAGGCCTGACCTTGGCCCCGAGTCACCGGCTCGGGCTGCAATCCCCTGTCAAAGGGCCCTGTACTAGCGGCCCTTGTGCTACGTGGAGGTCAATAACTTCACAGGGATACGTGTTCCCACAGCACGCCCTCCGTTAGAGTTGACCTGCTTGCTCTACTGCGGCGCGCTTTCCTCCTCGCCGTGTTCCGGCACCTCGATCTCGAGCGCCTGCTCGCCTGCGGTCTCGGCCGCTTTCGCAGCCTTCTCCGCGCGGATCTTCGCGATCATGGCCTTGACGCCGGCGTTGGAGCGCCAGCCCTTGCGCTGGTCATCGGTCGCCTTCTCGACTGCGAGTTTCGTCTTCTCGAGATCGGTGCCCTTGATCCTCGAAATGGCCTCGGCGAGCTCGGCCAGGCGAGGACGCGCCTCGTCTCCGGCGCCGCGCCACTCGCCGGAAGCGAGCTGGGAGAGGATGTCTCGGAGATTGGCCTTCGCCTGCGTGACGTTGCCCTTGACGCTGGCATACGAGTCGCCGCCCTTCTGGCTGAGGCCGTGCAGGCCGAGTTGGACTTGGATTTCCGCTGGCAGCTGATTGAAGTCCTGCTCGATGGTCTCCTCGTTGGGCGTGCCGGGCTCGAAGATGAAGCTCACGACCTTCGTATCCAGGTCGTATTCCTTCTTGCTGAACTTGACCTTGGCAGCCGCTGAGCCGCCCTGGCGTTGGCCGTTGCCACCTGTTGCGCGCTGCGCCTCGGCTTGCTGCATGAGGCCGGCGACGATGGCTGTGGACAGAACCTTGAGTTGCATGTGATACCTCCGTTGGTTGATAAAGCCGGGATTAGCCCGGACGATGATGGTGCCCGAATTGGGCAAGTTTGTCAAGTGAACTATACAACGTTTCCACAGTTGAAGCAATGCCAAAGGGAATCCGATTCCTTACACATGACTTTGAGGCATTTGGGGCAGCCGATGAACACGTCGCCTGGTTGGAGAGTAGGGACTGGAGTGCTTACAGGCATGCTGCCCGGCTTGCATTGGCACTCCAGCGCAGGTCGCCCGCAAGTGAGACAGAGGTCAGAGTTGAATGCCTCGTCGTAAGCTGATGCCTTTTCCTTTTCCTGCTCTGGCATGCGGCACTTGCGCCAATCTGGAGGCGCGTTGGGATAGACCCTGTGGATCTTGCGCCAGTCGCCCGTGTTGCGAAAGCCGTTAATGATGTCCCAGGCTCGACCGTCGGCCAAGAATATCGCATGACACTGTACGCCTTCAATCCAGATCCACTGCTGTCCCTTGGCCGCGGACTTGCGCTTGGCATCTAGCCGCCAGTCTTCGATATACGCTGGCTTGTCTGCTGGCCAGTCTTGAAATACGCCCCCTTCCCGCTCGACATAGTAGACTATTGTTTGCCTGGGCATGGCTGTGTCTCCTCGTGTTTGATCAGGTTTGCTTGGCGCCCGCACTTGCTGCATATGCCAGTGTAGCCGTTAAACCTGCACCTTGTTGCGATCTGCGCTTTGCGCCGCTTGGCCGTGAGCCCGAGTAGCGCGCACATCAGTGCGTAGTACATTTCCCTGGTCATTGCCACTCCTCCTTAGGCTTCCCGCACAGTATGCATACGTCGTACTCGTTTGCCTCGTGAGCACATGCGGCAGGTGCACCCTTGTCTGCTGGCGCAGGCTGGGATATGTATTGCTTTACCCACTCCTCCGCTGCGTCATATGAGGGCTTGCCTTGCTTCTCGATGAACTGGCTGGTTGGTAGCCCTTCAGTGTCGACTTCGGGCAAGGTCACGGTTTGCGCCTGCTCGTGCGTATGCGTGCCTTGCATGAGCTCAGGTGGTAGCCCAAGAAACTGTATTTGCGCAGGTGCTACTGGCTCCTCCTTGCCGTGTGGACACCAGCGTGGATCCTTGTTACAGGCTGTGCATCGCACCTGCAATATGAGGCCTATAGCGTTCATAGCCATGTGTTGAAACGGCCCTGGATCAAGCGAGAGGATTTGCCTTGCAGTGTAAAACCTCTGCCGCTGGTTGGTGGCCGTCCCACCTGTGGGCATAGTTATCGCTGGCGGAATCTTTCCCTCGGCGTACGTCTTCAGCGTGTCAATAATCCACTGCGGTGTACTCCTGTCTGGATTCTCCCTCGAGCGCAACAACTTACTTCGCTTGCTATTTGGATTCACCTTGCGTCCCATCTGTCAGTCTCCTTGTGGTCTGTTCGACTGTGAAACTGTGCGACTGTGCGTTCAAAGGGGTTATTCCTCGACTTGGCTCCTCTTGTATCTCTATAAAAAAAAAAAGAAAAAAACAAAGGAGAAGAGGCCAAGGCGAAACCATTCCGAGGCGTGTGGCATGTGCCTCAGGGCGGGTAAACCATACGCTCGTGTAGTCGCACAGATTCACAGGTTTACGTGTATAACTGTACACGCGAAACCCGTCAGTTGTCAAGCGCACTGTGCGGGCGCACAAGCGCAATGGGGAGAGGGGACGATAAAAGGAAAGGGGACCGGGAGGGTTTCCCCTCCCATCCTTGGTTACTCGGTTTCCTCAGGGACTTCGATCTCGATCTCGCTGTCGGACTCCTTGGCGAGCTTGGCGGCTTTCTCGCTCCGGATCTTGGCAATCATCGCCTTGACCTTGGCGTCCGCCCTCCACGTCTTGATCTGCTCCGGCTTGAACGCGAGGGCCTTTTCCAGCATGTCTCGCTTATGGCCCATCCTTGCCATTGCGTCCAGCACCTCGCCGGTGTTGTCACGCTCGGGCGTCATCTTCCAGTCGCCGCCGGCCGACAGGTGATCGACGTACGCGCTTGCCCGTTCGTAAGCCGCGCGATCCTTCTCGGCGTCCGTCATATCCTTGTCGAGCGCCCGGAAGTCGCCGAATCGCTGCTTCCACCCGTGGTCGAGGCATTCCGCCGTGTAGTCGCCAACGTCCTGATACTGCGACAGCTGGCCGACAGGGACTTGCAATTCCTTCCCAATCGCGGGATACTTGACCGTCATCACGCGCTCGGGACCGACGTCGCCTGCGAACGACACTCTCGCTTCTTTTGCCATTTGAAACCTCATCTGTTATCCGTACCTTGATTGATACGGTAAAGATATGATGCTCTTATTTAGGTTCCTTGTCAACACCTATTTCCTCTTTAGAATCAACTACTTATCCCCACCTCACCCCAATCGCGGTCGGCTTGCCGAATCGATAACCCACTCGCTCCGCATAATCAGTTGGGAAGATAATGAGCATATTAACGCACGATTAACCCGCACATGAATCCCCAGTGGGCGCCTCCATCTCGGGTTTAAGATCCAGACCAACCTTCCGGCGGAAATTTCCCCGCGTCCCCCTTGACACCCGCCGCCTGTTAGTGTACGGTGCAGGATAGAGGCATGGTATGGAAACTGCGCAAACCCGAATCCTGAAGAACGGTCTCAAGCCCGTTCACGAGCTGCTGGCGGAGTACATCCTGCAGCGGCCGCAGGCGACCCTCCACGAGATGAGCGCCTTCTTCGAGTACAGCCCGTCGTGGCTGTGCCAGGTCATCAACTCGGACATGTTCAAGGCGTACATGGCCGGCCGGATGAAGGAGGTCCAGGCTGTGGTCACTCAGGACGTGCCGGCTCGGATGGCTGCGCTCGCGCATCTCGCTATGGACCGCATGGAGGAGACCCTAAACAAGACAGGGGATCCCGAGCTCATAGTCGACTCGTTCGACAAGGTGATGCATCGCTACGGCTACGCTCCGAACGCGAGGAACGCGGTCAACCAGGGCGGCGTCATTCAGCAACAGAACGTGTTCTACCTGAACCAAGATCAGTTCCGTAAGGTCCAGGAGAAACTGGTAAACGCTCACTCAAACCCTGCCCCAGCCCCAGCGCTGGAGCACAACCCACAAGGAGATGACGAGGGATCAGAGCTCAGCCCCGTTAGCGAGAAGGTTCCGGCCAGCGGTTGACGTCAGGAGTGCAAAGTTCCTTGGCGGCAAACCACCCTGGATCAAGCGCGGTAGGTCTACTGGCCGGTTCGCTGTCGGTATCCGCTACGAGCGTCAGACGCATGAACATCTGGCGCTTGTGGCGCTGGGCATGCACCAGGTCGAATACCGTGAGGGACCATGGATCGAGTTCTGGGATCGGAACGGCAAGCGTGTTTGCCAGATCGATGCTCTCATGGCCAATCATCAGCACAAGGTCTGCATAGTCTATGAAATCAAATACCAGCATTGTCTCGACGCCTGGTTCCAACTCCGAGAGCTCTACTACCCAGTCGTCCAAAAGCTCTTTCCTGGATACGTTATCGGCCTTATGGAGATCTGCCACTGGCACGATCCGGCAGTGGTATTTCCTCAGGCGTATTCGTTCACAGACTCGCCCTTACGCATTCCTAAGAGCAACCAGGTCGCGGTCTGTATCTTTAACCCCAAGAGACGAGATCGAGGTCTCGTTTCCCAAGCAGGATATCATGGCGGCCAAGGTATTGGTCAAGAGACTGGTGGGTGCCGGATTAAGGCCGGGACCAGCAGCGGGACTTCTAGTTCTTCCTCGCCACGAAGTCGAGATGTGGTTCGACAAGGAGGCGGTGAAGTTCCTGAAGGAGCAGAAGGAAGCTAGGCAGCGACCCATAGCGGTACTTTAACGAAAGGAGCATCATGGCAGACGCAACACAGCAACGGCCACCGCAGCAGGGTACGACTGCTGCAAGGGATCAGGCGATCATGAGGCAGGGCGCGGATATCGCAACCGTTCCGCCCCCCAGACACGCCAAACCCGAAGAGATCATGGTCGGCCCAGGAGAAAACCCCATCGGAGTGCCAGTCGGCAGCGAGGCCTCGGTCGAGGGCAATGACGTTCGCCCAGTCGCGGCGCCGAACCGAGCTCACGCCGAGCTCACCCAGGTGAAGAATTCCGAGCTGCGCCGCCGAGATGCGGCCGAGTTCAAGAAGCGCGGGCTGCGAGCCGACGGCTCCGGAGTGCTGGGGCGGAACATCGGCTTCAGCGGCGAGGGAGTATTCGTGGTCGAGCCGCAGGGCGACAGCGGAGTCGAGAAGCAATTCGTCTCTGGTGGTGCCACAGTGGTCATGCCCGAAGCGGGAGTACTCATCCGACCGCTGAGCCCGAAAGAAGAGCAGGAGTACTTCGGCACGCCTCCGCAGGTCAAGGCCCAGCGTTCCAACGACCTGGTCAAGGGCGGAGGCCAAGGCGGCGGAGGCAATCCGATGCACGCAGGCGATGTTCGTGGCGTGAGCTCGAATACAGCCGAGCGGAGCGGTCAGGGTGGTGTGACTTCCAAGGCCGGGCCGGCGCCCGCACCTCGGCCGAACAACGCAGGGCCAGTGACGCCGCAGGGCGGTGGAACAACCAGCAAATCCTGAGCGGGCGCTAACCCCGCAAGAGGCGGCCGATGCAGGGGCGGTAAGTCTAACTGCGTACGGTCGCCTTTTCTTTCCGCGTACCTTTAGGCAGGAGAGTCCTGCCTTCCACGAGGTGATTGGTGCGGGGCTGTATTCGCCTGCGCGCTATAACGCCTTTGAGGTTTTCCGTGACGGAGCGAAGACTACGCTCCTGCGAGTGTACAAGGCCCAACGTATTAGCTATGGCCTCAGCCGAACGATCATGTACGTCTCGGTGTCCCAGCCGCACGCTAAGATGTCAGTACGCTGGCTGCGACGTCAGATACAGTACAACCGAAAGTGGACCCAAACCTTCGGACTGGAGAAGGGAGAGAAGTGGTCCGACGAACACTGTGAGATCATACACAGGAACATGCCGGTCAATGAGGACGGCAGCCCAGTTGTCATCACAGTGCTTGCTATGGGGATCACCGGGCAGATCCGAGGATTCAACCCAGACGACTTCAGGCCAGACCTGATTATCATTGACGATGTGCTTGACGAAGAGAATACAGCAACACCGGAGCAGAGGAAGAAGATCGAGAACCTCATATTCGGTGCCATCCTTAACTCTCTTGCGCCAGCTTCGGAGAGTCCTCTCGCTAAGGCGGTATTCCTGCAGACCCCGTTCAACAAGGAGGACGCAATCGAGAAGTGCATGAACGATCCTGAGTGGAATCCAATCAGGTTCGGCATTCTCGACGAGGGGAATAGGAGCAGGTGGGAGAAGCGGTATCCTACAGAGCAGATACTGAAGGCGAAGGAAGCTCACATTCGTCGTTCTCAGTATCGGCTTTGGATGAGGGAGAAGGAATGCAAGCTGGTGTCGGGCGAGGAGAAGGCGCTCAATATCGAGCTGCTTAACTACTTCGAGGTCATGCCGGAAGGACTCAGGGTGGTGGTTTCCTTCGACCCGGCGTCGAGCGATAACAAGGATGCTGACGAATTCGCAGTCGGGGCGGTCGGGTTTAAGGGCATGGACGTGTATCTGCTGGACTATGCGTCTGAGAAGGCAACCATGCCTGACTCGGCAGTGAATACCGGGTTCCAGCTCACCATGCTGTACAAGGCGTATCGGTGGGTAGTGGAGACGGTGAGCTTTCAGAAGATCATGGCCTGGTATTCGAGGCAGGAGATGATTCGACGTCGTCTGTTCTTTCCTGTCTACGAATTCACGACCAGGAACAGATCGAACGCTGACCGGATCATGCAGACGCTTCCTGGCCTGTTGGCGTTCGGGCACCTGCATGTCAGGCCACATCACACTACCTTCGTAAGTCAAGCTGACGACTACGATCCTCAGGTCAAAAAGATCAAGGACGACATTCTCACCATGCTGGCAAACGCGATCATAGCGGAGAATCCAGTTCTCCTGGCAGCAATGGAAGGCAGTGGGGATGTTGCAGGCCCGGGATTGGAGAACGAGGATGAGTACAAGCCGCTGATGGTGGGAGGAGCTCCGTGACCCCGGAGATCGCCAAGAAGCTGGCTTTCAACTCCCCTCTGCACAAGCGGCTGGTCAGGGCGATACAGGAGCGGCTCAAGCTGTCCGAGCGGCGGTTCTCCGACCGCTATCGCGCGATGGCTCAGGGGGAGGAGCTGTTCCAGGCGTACATTCCCGAGCGGGAAGTAGATCGCCTGCGACGGTTGAACAGGGAACAGGCTGGCATTCCTGAATATCGCACGATCGAGTTGCCATATGCATACTCGGTGTTGATGACGAGTCATACGTATTACAGCTCGGTGTTCCTCGCTCGGAATCCGATATTCCAGTACACCGGAAGACACGGAGAGGGCGAGCAGAACGTCGCTGCGGTAGAAACCCTGATGAACTACCAGATGGTAGTCGGCGCCAACGTGCTGCCGTTGTTCGTCTGGTTGCTGGATCCAGGGAAGTACGGCTACTCCGTCGTCGGCCACTACTGGGACGTGGAGACTCTTCGGGTACGCAGGATCATCGAGCAAGCGCCTGAGTTCTTCGGGCAGCCGATTGCAGGAGCCACTCCGGTGAAGACAGCCGTGGTGGAGGATGTGCCTGGGTATGAAGGAAACAGGCTATACAACGTCAGGCCACAGGATTGGTTCCCTGATCCACGAGTGGCTCTGGTTCATTTTCAACGAGGTGAATTTTGTGGCCGCTACGTCGAAGTCCCCTGGAATGAAATCTTCGTCGGGAGTCGGGAGAAATCGGGTAACTATCGCTATTTCAATTACGACGTCCTGCGGAAGCAGCGCAGCGATCGAGACCATTTCCAGAGCTCTGGTCAACCTTCAAGAGATGAAGGAAGTTCGGCCGTCACTACGTTGCCAGGTTCAGCGGGAGTTGCCGAAGGGCTCGATATTCCAGTCGGCTTCATCAAAGGCCACGAGTTCTACCTCAAGCTCTCGCCATCGGACTGGGGGCTTGGGGACGAAGGGGACCAGGAGATCTGGTTCTTTGATATCAGCACGAATGGTGTCCTCTTCGGAGCTGGACCAGTTGAAGACTATTCGGCCAAGTTCCCGTTCGACCTCCTGACCGACGAGATCGACGGGTATAGCATCTTCCCTCGCAGCACGCTGGAACGATGCAAGCCGCTCAACGATGTGATGACCTGGCTGATCAACAGCCACTTCTACAACGTTAGGCAAACCCTCAACAACCAGTTCATCGTCGATCCCTCGATGGTGGTGATGAAGGATGTGGAGAATCCTGAGCCGGGCAAGATCATCCGGCTGAAGCCCACTGCCTATGGGAAAGACGTCAGGATGGCGCTGTCTCAGCTGCAAACCATGGACGTTACTCGCGGACACGTCGCAGATTTGCAGCTAGTGATGGATATGGTTCAGCGGATGGTACCAGCAAACGACTCGTTGATGGGTGTGCAGCCGGCCGGAAGCAACAGGACGACGGCCACTCAGACGCGGACGTCTACGCACTTTGGCACTTCAAGGCTGAAAACTCAGTGCGAGTGGTATTCGACGACTGGATTCAATCCATTGAGCATGAAACTGCTCCAGCGCACCCAACAGCGCTATGATCAGGCCAAGAAGATGCGGCTGGTAGGAGATCAGTCGCAGTTTAGCACGTCGTTCCTGGACGTGACGCCGGAACTGATTGCCGGGTTCTACGATTGGGATCCAGTCGACGGCGAGCTTCCTATCGACCGGTTCGCTCAGGCGAATCTGTGGCAGATGATTCTCGGGCAGATGAGAAACTTTCCTGAGATCATGATGGAGTATGACGTGGCCAAGATCTTCGCATGGGTTGCTCAATTGGGTGGGATCAAGAACCTCGCTCAGTTCAAGTTGACACAAGACGATATGATCCGCAGGCAGATGCAGGCCGGCAACCTGGTGCCGATGAGCCAGGCGAATCAAGACATCACTGGCTCGCCCAATCCTCCCATTCCGATCTCTCGCGCGAAGCCCAAAGGCAATCCGCAAGAGCCGAGGCAGATTCCCAACCTGGGGCCGACAGGATGAGCGAAAAGCGCGAAGAGCTCGAGGGCCAACTGTCCGAAATGGCCAGCCTGGCGACCACCTGGAAAAGCTTCATGGAGCATCCAGGATGGGAGCTGTACAACCGAATTCTGCGCGAGCAGATGAACTTGCGGCAGCAGACAGTGTGTCTCACTCCTATCTCGAGTGAGAATACTGTCTATGCTCAAGAGTACTACAAGGGCGAATTCTCTGGGATTGGAATGGCCCTTGCAATACCGCAATCTCAGTACGAGCTTGTGGACCTTAGACGTAAAACCTTAGTCAAGGAATTGGAGATTGAAGATGACGTGGAGTCTGAGATGGCCGCTCGAGAGTCCGGCAGAGAGTCAAGGATCGGCGGGGACCCCTTCGGGGAATAGCGGGCCAGCAAGCGACGGTGAAGCTCGACTGCCGGCGGGAAGCGAAGTCCCGACCGAGCGTCACGACGGGCACGAGGAAAACCTCGAGTCTTCAACTGAAGAGCATGGTGAAGACTGGTCAGCTTTAGCCGAGGAAGGTGCCGAAGATGAAGTGCCGCAGGAGGGTGAGCAACCACCTGCGCCGAAACCTGCAGCGAAACCCGCGGCCAAGCCGGCGGCGAAGCCAGCTGCAGCAGAGGCCAAACCCGGTGAGGGTGAGCAGCCCAAGCCTGGCGAAGGCCAGCCTCCGAAACCAAAGGAAGGCGAGCAGCCTCCAGCGAAGAAGGAGCAAGAGACGCCCGAGCAGCAGCAAGCAAGGGAACGTCAGCAACAAGAAGCGGCAGCGAAGTACACGAAGGACCTCGAGGAGTACTACAAGCTCCCCGACGACCTTGCCGCTAGGCTCGCTACAGAGCCCGAGGTCGTTCTACCTGTATTGGCAGCCAAGCTTCATCAGGCGGTCGAGAACGGCATGCGTCAGTACATGTTTCAAGCGGTTCCTCAGATGCTACAGCAGTACACCGCTGTGCAGACGGCAAACGAGCAGTCGAAGAAGTCGTTCTACGATCGTTGGCCGTCGCTGAAGAATCACGAGAAGCAGGTGCTCGAAGTAGGCCAGATGTATCGCCAGATGAATCCGCAGGCCACTCCGGAGGACGCTCTCGAACGGATCGGAGCGACGGTTTGCGCCGCCCTGGGGATCCAACCTGACCCGAAGCCGGGAGGCAGTCCTGTTCCTCGGCAACCGGTAAGGCAACCCTCACGCCAGCCCATGCGGCCGGCAGGAGTTCATGGTTCCCAGCAAGGTGCAGCGCCGCCTTCGGAAAACGAATGGACTCAAATGGCCGAGCAACTTATCGAAGAGGATAAGGGCTAGGTCTAACTGGAGGTAAACATGAGGTTGTTTCAGAAGTTCCTGGACCTGTTCGGCCCCTACGGCTATCAGGTTGCAGGGTTCACGGCGGTAGCCGGCCTTCGCGGGACCGGCGACTGGGGTACGGACGAAAGGCCGAAGAACTTCCGCGAGATGATCCTGTGGCGGAGGCCGAACGGGAGCGCACCCCTGACGGCATTCCTCTCCAAGACCAGCTCGAAGAAGGTCGACGACCCTGAGTTCGCCCACTGGGAAGAAGAGCTCAATGCGATCCGCCTGCGAGTCGACGCCACAGGTGCGGCGGCCGGCTCCACTGCGATCGGCGTCGATCAGGGCAATGCGCAGGACCTGGTCGCCGGCGATGTGCTGCTGGTGGAAGCGGCGATCACGAGCGCCTACACGCACGAGATTCTCGTCGTGTCGAGCATCACCAGCGCCTCGGCCTTCGTAGCCAAGCGAGGTCAAGCGGGCAGTTCGGCGGCGGGCATCGCTGCGGCGACCTTCCTGACGAAGATCGGCAACGTCTTCGAGGAAGGGAGCCTGTCGCCGGATGCCAGCACCCGGAACCCGGTGAAGATCTTCAATTACACGCAGATCTTCAAGACCGCCTTCCGGGTTACCGAGACTGCGAAGCTGACGCGCGCTCGTACCGGGCCGGTGCTGACGAACGACAAGAAGCGGAAGATGTTCGACCACAGCGTCGCGCTCGAGCTCGCCTTCCTGTTCGGCAAGCGGTTCGAGACCGTCGGGCCTCAAGGCAAGCCGCTCCGCTTCACCGCGGGGTTGCTGCAGCTGCTGAGCCTGTATGCTTCCAGCCGGATCGTGGCGTTCACTACCACGCCGACCGAGAGCGCGCTGCTCGATGCCATCTATCCCATCTGGGACTACGCGACCGACGCTGGCGATCAGCGAATCGTCTTCGGCGGGAACGGCGCCCTGAACTCTCTCAACAAGCTGGCCAAGTCGGCAGCCTCCACGCGCATCAACTACAACGGCGTGGTCAGGGAGTACGGGATGCGGCTCACGAACTGGGTCCTGCCGCAAGGGGACTTCTTCGTGCGAACCCATCCGCTGTTCAACACTCACGGCAGGTTCACGAACGACCTGCTGATCATCGATCCGAGCTGCCTCGGGTATCGCTACCTGCGGGATACCAAGGCCCAGAACAACATCCAGGCGAACGACGCCGACGAGGAGAAGGGCCAGTGGCTGACGGAGTGCGGTCTCCAGATGGAGCACGCCAAGACGATGATGTGGATTCACAACTTCGTGGTGCCGTAAGCCACGGGAAAGGAGCAGTGATGGCGAAGAAGCGCAAGGGTAGCTCGAAGCGGAAGAACCCGTTCCCGGGCTACTGAGCGAAACAAGGGCATGTTAATAGCACATTAATGTGCCCTTCTACAGCGAGCTGATATGAAAGTATTTAGCTTTGAACGGAAGTTGAACCTGCTCATAGGCATCCCGAGCGGAGACTTTTGGGTTCGCCACTTCGGCATGAGTCTCTGCAACATGATGGGGTACCTGATGAGTACACCAGTGCCCGGATTCCGTGAGCAGCGGATGCAGCCGATGGTGCTCTCAGGGTCCATTTTGAGCCGTGCTCGATCGAAATTGGTCCAGCATGCGCTCAAGGAGAAGTTTACTCACATTCTCTTCGTGGATACGGACCAGGATTTTCCGCGTGACACAGCACATCGGCTACTTCAACTGGGTAAAGACGTGGTTGGCTGCAATATTGCGATCAAGCAGGTGCCTTCCAAGCCTACTGCTCGGAGCAAGTCCCCCAACCCCGGAGGAGACGAAGTATTCACCGATCCTGATTCGCCACCGCTCGAGGTGGTTTGGCGTCTTGGCACAGGAATCATGCTCATCGACGTGCGAGTGTTCGAGAAAATTGGCGCTCGCGTGTTCGCAATTGACTGGAAAGAAGAATTACAAGATTATCAGGGTGAAGACTGGTCAATGTGTGAGGCACTTGAGGCTGCTGGATACAAAATCTGGGTCGATCATCGGCTCTCTGACGAGGTCGGGCACTGGGGTCTGTTCAGATACACACACGAAGTCGTCGGGGAGAAGGTTCTGGTTGAAGACGAGGGGCCAAAGGTCATAGGAGAAGCATGATGAAGCTCATTTTCGCACTCATTCTGGCGGTCGCGGCGCTGACGGCGCAAGCCCAGCAGTCGTATCGCGAGATTCTGCTCGTTCCGAGCGCTGCGCAGACGGCCACAGGGACGGGAAATAACATAGATACGAACGTCAGCCAGATCGACTACTTCAACGAGGGCGTACTCGTCCTGGTGAACGTGACCGCAGTGAGCGGAACCTCTCCCAGCATGACGTTCTCGCTCGAGGGGATCGTGAATGGAGTGAATTACACCCTCGGCTCGTGTGCTGCCATCACAGCGGTGAACAAATGTGTGCTATTCGTGACCCAAGTACCGGCTGTGGTGCGAGGCGCGTGGGTCATCTCGGGCACTACGCCCAGTTTCACCTTCACCGCCACTATCGTGAGGCAGTAATGCCGACGAGCCCAGACAGACCAATCACCAGCTCTGCACATATCAACCTGCAGGGCGACCACGTCGGGCTGGTGAACGAGGAAAAGATCCGCGCAGGGTCGAAAGTGCGTATCGTCCTCTACGGAACGGTCTCCGAGGTGAGCGAACACGCCGGAGACCCCATGGATCAGGGTGGCGATGGCTCCGCCTCGATCGGGATGGACGTCAGCACGGTGAGGTTGGCCAGCAATAACGACATTGCCGAGCTGTTTGACGAGGAGCTCGATGGCTGATGGTTATCTCGCTGTCGCTACTCGTGCAGGTGAGGCTCGGATCGCGACAGTCAACGAAGTCGATCCAGAGTTTGGCACTCTGCAGAAGCCGGAGCTCGCAGACGGGACTGGAGTGGACAGTATGTTGGTGATTTCCACTCGGGCGGGCGAGGCCAGGTTGGCGACGGAGGTAGTGAACGATCCGGTCTTTGGGTTGGTACATAAACTGAAGGTAGTTGGAGCCGGAGCAGGCGGCTTGCCCGGACCAGCAGGCCCAACTGGCCCAGCGGGGAGAGATTCTCCCTTTATTCTGTTTGAGGAACCAGAGGAAGCTGATGAGCCGCTCATGCTCAGGGGTGCTGCAGGACCTTCTGGATCACAAGGGGCTCAAGGACCTCAGGGGATCCAAGGAAATCCAGGACCGCAAGGTCTGGCAGGCCTTACAATCTTACCTGAGCCTCCAGACGAGCCAGCAGAGCCAACTCTCATTCCAGGGCCTCAAGGGCCTGCAGGACCGCAGGGAATACAGGGGCCGCAAGGCCCAGCTGGGAGTTCTGGAGGTGGAGGTGATAGTCCTCTAAGTCTTCCATTTCTGGAATTGCCAGAGGAGCATACGGACCTCCCGTATGTAGGGTTCCCAATTCCGCCTGATTGGGATTACCTAGGAGGGTTGAGGCTCGCAGGAGCGGCAGTAACGACTGGTGTACTGTCAATTCGTCCTCGAGATGAACTTCTCGTCATCGTCTCGGTTGCAGGGTACAGTGGTGGAGATATCGCTTCGCTGAGGTTCAACGGAGATGCGGGAGCCAATTACTGGAGCAGATACATCAGTGCGGCGGCTGGTGCAACTACGCTTGTCAACAACCAGAACGTAAGCCAAACACTTGCGCGTTTGTTCGCCCTGACTACTACTCTCCAGCGGAGCGCTCTTGTAAAGATTAGCAATCCCGCTACGAGGTCGAAGACAGGTGTAGTCCTCGGACAAACCTCGACAGGAGCCGCAGCTACTGCGGGAGGTATCGAGTTTGGTGGATTCGAGTGGGTGAATACAACGGCTCGGATCAACTCAGTTGAACTGCGGACGGCAGGCGGAAGCATTACCCTCAATGCCGGTTCTGGCTTTCAGGTCTACGGAAGGGATTACGGAGGTTAAGCATGGGACGCATTCCAAAGCGGTTATTCGGTCCAGCGCAATTGACAAACGCTGCTGCAACAAAGTACACAGTGCCAGCGAATCGTCGAGCTATCCTGCGGCACATTAGGATCTCGAATCCGAGCGGTAACGCGGTGAACCTCACTCTATCAATTGGAGCTGATACGGCTGCGACGAGGATCTTCGATGCGTTCCCTATCGCCGCGAACAGCGAGAAAGATCATTTCTGTTACCATGTCCTCGAGGCGACAGAAATTATCCAGGCCTTTGGTAGTACTACTCTCGTTCTGGTCCTCGTAATCAACGGAGACGAGGTGGTGCTCTCGTGAACGTCAAGAAGTGTCTCGACATCCTCATGCGGCGACTCGGTAATCGCACGTCGCCTGTACTTCGAGCCACCTGTCTGGATGAGATGGCACTGGTGCAGGCAGAGGAGTTGGAGACCATGGAGGCACTGCCGTGGTTCCTGATCTCGGAGCAGGCGACGACTCTCACAGTGCCCGATGAGCCCAGGATCATTCTTCCTACCGACTTCATCATGGAAGTCGAGGACGACAACGTGACCCTCCTGCAGGATGATGGCTCTATCGTCGACCTCGAGAAGGTGGGGTACGATGAGGGGAGGTTGAGAGTCCCTGACGACGCCGAGGCCGGGCCTCCGCAACTGTATTCCATACTCGGAGGCTACATCATCCTGCGGCCTACTCCGGACCTCGAGTACACGTTGAGATATCCCTCGTACTACGGTCGGCAGCCACCGCCTGAGGATACTGAGGACTCGGAAAACCAGTGGTTTAAATGGGTTCCAGGTCTCTTGATCGCCAAGACTGGGGTAGTCATTGCTGGGGAGATGCTCAAGGATGAAGAGCTCACTCAGCTTTTTGGGGCGCAGCAGCAGCGCGGCATGCAGCGTCTGGAGAACATGATTACTGCCCGCGAGGAAGCTAACCGCTCGAGGAGAATGGGCTAATGGCAGCGTTTAACAAGTTCAACTCTTTCGTCGAGGCGCGAGGGCGGAAGGTTCACAACCTGCACACGGACGTCTTGAAGGCTATGCTCACTAACGTGGCGCCAGTGGCAGGGAACTCGGTCAAGGCGGATATAGTCGAGATCGCGGCCGGGAATGGCTATGTTGCCGGCGGAGTCGCTATCGCGAACACGAGCTATTCGCAAGTGGCAGGGGTTGCCAAACTGCTGGGTGATGATCCAGTCATCACGGCTGTCGGAGGGTCAATCGGACCGGCCAGGTATGTCGTGCTCTATAACGATACGGCTCTTAACGACGAGCTCATCGGCTGGTGGGACTATAGTAGCGCATTCACGCTGAACGTGAACGAAGCGCTGACGGTCGACTTCAGCCAAGCGACAGGTATCCTGCAAGATAGCTAATGGCGCTGCCGGTATACCAAGCGACGGGAACGATTGTGGAGAGCGCCTCCGGAGCGGTCTCGCCTGCTTGGCCGACGCATCAGGCTGGGGATATAGGCATCCTGATCGTCGAGACTGGGAGCTATGGGATTCAGCTCACGACGGACCAGGGATTCAGGCCGTTTCCCTGCTCTCCGAGAGGTGGCGGTACGGCTGGGGTCGACCCTCAGCTGGGAGTGTTCTGGAAGAGGGCGGCTTCAGGTGCGGAGCCAGCTCCGACTGTCGGCTTCGTAGACGTACACCCGAGTCAGTCCGGAGGCTCGGCTGACCACGTTAGGGCAGTGATAGTTACGATTCGTGGCTGCGCGGCGACAGGCAATCCGTTTGAGTTCTGCAACGGAAACCAGAGCCAGAACACTCAGACTACCAACCCGAGCATCCCTGCGGGTACGACGTCTAATGCCGATTGCCTGGTGATGGCGATTGTAAGTCATGGGATTGACGTTGCTTCGAGTACGATATTCAGCGCGTGGACGGACTCCTCGCTGGCGAACATAATCGAGCGGATTGACAGCTCCAGCATTATTGGAAGTGGATCTGGGCTTGGTGTTGCGACTGGCGAGAAAGCCGTAGCGGGAGTGATCAACAACTTTAGTGTTACTTCCAGTATTAGCATTCACTGGGCTGGCATGGTGATAGGATTTACGCCAGCTACTATGCCGGAAACCAACGCTGCGTATGTGATGAGCGAGGGCGCAGACGTTGAGTCGATTTCCGCAGCGGTAAATCCAACTTGGCCACCACATCAGACGAATGACATTGGTCTGCTGATAGTTGAGTCAGCCGGAGCTTCCGGGCCTTCGGCGCCGAGTGGATGGGCGCACGTCACTGGCAGCCCGCAGATAGACGGTGTGTCAGGGGGATCTCAATCCATCCTCTCCGTATTCTGGAAGCGAGCGGCATCTGGAGCGGAAAGCGCGCCAACTGTAGGATTCAGTAGCGATCACGTCCGAGCGTTCATTCTCACAGTGAGGAACGCCAAGACCACTGGCGACCCGTTCGATGCAGGGGCGGGAACCATCGCTGGATCGCAGATAACCAGTATTACGTTCCCCAGCATCACGACTCTCAAGGACAACTCACTCGTCCTCAACATTAGCACCAGCTCCATTGACGGAAACACAGGTCGGATTAGCGATCCTGCTGGATGGGCGAACGCGAACCTGCGGAATTTCATGCAGCGGAGAGATACCACCTCGATCATTGGGTCAGGATCGGAGACCCTCATAGGCCAAGGATACAAGGACGTCGCTGGAAGTACTGGAAGCAGTACCGCTACGCTTACTTCCGCCCAGCGGCAGGGTCTGATTACACTGTCGTTCCCTCCGCTCATTGATAACAAAACTCTCGTTGCTGCTACAGGGACGTTTAACCTTTCTGGACAGGCCGCAACCCTTGCGCGGACGCGCGTGCTGTCGGCGAGCACGGGAGTATTCAACCTGACAGGCCAGGATGCGTCCTTCCCTATCAGTATCAACAAAGTACTCGTGGCCGATACAGGGATATTTACCTGTCAAGGTAGCCCTGCCGTTCTGAGGAAGAGGCTTGGCGCCTGGGAGCGTACGGATCCTAAGGAAGAGCAGGTTTGGACTAAGAGGGCCCCATTAAGTGACTCTTGAGAACCCACAGTTTATCAACGACCTGGACACTACGGCGCCGACGTTTCAGGACTTCCTGAACGAAGGTGACGACCACATCCGGAACCTGAAGAAGTCTCTCAAGCAGACCTTCCCAGGCTTCAATGGCCGGATCTGGAGGCGAAGGAACGTAGCCGCGAGCGCGGCGCTGGATATCAATGACAACTCGTCGTTGGTCAGAGTATCGACTACTGCGACGCTGAGTCCAGCCTCTGCCTCCGTTCTCGGCAACTGGATGGCTGTCATCCGAGCGGAAGGTGGCAACGTCACTATTGACCCGGCTGGAGTGGAAAAGGTCAATGGTGCTACGTCGATGGTTATACCTAACGGATACAGCGGGTTTCTGTTCTGCGACGGGACAGAGTTCTTTATGATTCTGGCCTATCAGGACGTGCCTGCTACGGTCAAGGCGTTTCCAACCGGAACTCGAATGCTGTTTCAGCAGACGAGCGCGCCTGCCGGCTGGACCAAGATCACGAATACCCAGTACGACAACGCGGCGCTGAGATTTACCACAGGGACGGTTGGCACAGGCGGAGCGGACGCGTTCACTACTCACTTCGGCTCGGGGAAGAGTACAGCGGGGTTTTCCCTCAGCGAAGGCCACAACGGACCTCACGCGCATGGAGGAGGGAGAGATGGAGTGGGCTTCGGTGTCGGCCCTGGATGGGGAGGAGACGCGAGCGGGTACCTGTCAAGTCGCACCTCCACGGACAGTTCAGGCAGCGGAGTGGCGCACGCTCATACCTTGAACAGCTTCAATATCAAGTACGCTGACTGCATCATCGCGAGCATCGACTGATGAAGACCTGCCCGTTTCTAAAAGAGCCGTGCATTGGCGACAAGTGTATGCTCTGGCGGCCAGTCACCGTGAACAACCCTCAGGAAACCATAACCGAGCACGATTGCGTGCTAGGCTGGATGCCGTTTCTCCTAATCCAGATAGCCAAGGAAACTAACCACAATACAGCTAGCACGGACAAGGTGGCGAACGAAATCAACGCTGCGGCGGGAACGATCCTGATGCAGCGAGCGACAGGTATGCTTCCAGGAGGTAGATGATGAAGTTCACAATCAGCCGAGATGCCGGTGCCATGCTGGTGGATAGAGTAGCCAGGCCGGTCAACGTCAGCAACCTTCGGCCAGGGATCGAGGTCGTCTACTGGGATACTGAGCAGCAACAGGGGTATATCCAGTGGGACGAAGATACCACAGTCGAGATCAACGACCGGGACCTGGAGGCGGAAGAGGCGCAGAATCGGGCCCTGCGGGCGGAGAACAAGCGGATTCTGGAGGATCCTATCTATAAGAAGATCAAGGTCCACCGACCTACCGACAGGATTACAGATTTCTCTGAATTCATGCCATTCTACAACGAGTGGGAGGCGTACGTTCCGCCTCCGCCGCCGCCACCAGATCCGGACGTGCAAGCCAAGATCGACGCTGCAGCGGCAGATTCCGCCGATGCTCGGGCGGCGACACTTGGTAGCGTTCAGCCAATGACAATCGACCAGTTGAAGGCAATGTCTCGAGCGGACTTGCGCACCTGGTTTGATGCCAATATCACTAACCTCAATCAGCTTACGAGGTTAGTGAGGTGGATGTTCGTTTACTTCCTTAGGAGGCTGCTATGAGTCTGTCGCTGATTTTGCTCATCGTCCTGATCCTCATTCTGGTAGGCGCGCTGCCTACCTGGGGATACAGCTCCGGCTGGGGGTATGGACCAGCGGGCGGTGTCGGGCTGCTGCTCGTGATCATCTTGATCCTCCTACTCGTAGGTGTGATCTGATGGCTGAAGTACCCAAAGCAGCGAATGGCGTCCCCCTGCAACAGTGGTTCGAGGAGCGGTTGACCACCTTGCAAGAGATCATCCTCGAGCGATTTGACAAGTCCGAGAAGGTCCTTGACAAGGTCGAGCATCAACTCGGACAGCGAATCAGCGACCAGGCTGGGAACGTCGATCGGCGCTTTGCACAAATAGAAAAGTACAAGGAGGAAACTCGGCACATGGTGGAGCTGATAAAGGACCAGATGATGGAGCGTGTTCGTGCTCTGGAGCTGTATAAGGCGAACATGGAAGGCAGGATGTTGACCTTGAGCACTGTCGCTGGTCTCATTACTATCCTCATCAGTGTCTTACTCAACTACTTTTTAAGGAAGGTCTTGGAATGACGTACTACAGCAAACTCATAGCGGCCGTAGTCGGCCTGGTTGTCATGATCGCAGCGCGGTACGGGCTCGATCTGGAAGGTAGCCAGCAGGCCATCATCGACGCTCTCGTCGGCATAGTGACGGCAGTGAGCGTTTATCTGGCGCCGAACAAGCCGACTACTCCCGAGCAGGTGCAGGAGGTCCGCGAGCAGACTCCGACCAAGAGGGAGGTTGCGAAAGACTCGTGAGCGCGCTGCGGGAACAGCGACTGAAATTCTCGGAGATGATTTCGGAATTCGTGCTCTGGGTTCCGAAATCACTTCCGGGGTATCAGGTGGTTTACGGAGAGATTTTGCGTGGGCCTGCGCAGATCGCCTGGAACGTCGCGCATGGAGTGGGTATTGGCAAGACTTTACATCAGTATGGACTTGCCGCTGACCTCTCCTTATACATCAATGGAGTGTATCAGACGGACACTGAGGCGTACCGCCCCCTTGGTGAGGAATGGGAAAGACGTGGCGGAACCTGGGGCGGGCGGTTTAAGGATGGCAACCACTTCAGCCTCGAATGGAAAGGAATCAGATGAGGAAGTATCTTTTGCTGTTGCTGTTCCCCATGCTGCTGTCGTGTTCGAGCACGGGAGGCCTCATAACGGTCCCAAAGACGCCGGAGGAGAAGGCTGTAGCGGGCTTTATCGCGCTGGACGAAATCACCAAGGGCGCGAAACAGGCCCTGAATGCCAAGAAGATCAGTGGGGCCGACGCTCAGCACGTCCTGACGACAGTCCGCACAACCCGGCAGGGAATCGACGTGGGGCTGCAGCTGGCCAAGGTGGATCCGAAGGCAGCGGACGCCAAGATCGCCGCTCAAATGGCGATCATCAAGGTGCTGGAAGACTACCTCGCAACGAAAGGAAACTAGATGGATTCCACTACCCTGCTCGCCCAGATCATGCTCCGCCTGCTCGATTTCGAGCTCACGAAAGAGCAAGCCGCCCTCGAAGGTAGGGGCCTCAACGAAGCTGAGATCGACAAGTTCAGGCAGCAGTTGATCACTCACGAGAGTGACCTCGAGGCGGCGATCGCTCAGGCAAAGGCCGAGGGCCGGTGAAAATCCCTGTCGCACAGGTTGGTGAGGTTGGGTTAGTTACTGACCAACCTCACCACGAGCTGCCGCTTAATGCATGGACTGACGCGAACAATGTCAGGTTCCGTGACGGCGCTGCGGAGAAGTTCTCCGGACATGTGGAGGTGTTTCAAGGCGTGCTGTGGTCACCTGAGTGGCTTATGGCCGCGCAGTACGGCGGGTTGGCCTTCTGGCTCTACGCGAGCGGAAATAAGGTAGGCGCGGTGGATGGCCTGAACCATTCCGACATTACTCGGGCGGTGGGGGGAGACTATACGATGAATCCAGCCACTGGCTGGACAGGAGCGACGATTGAGGATATTCCTGTAATCAACAACGGCTTTGATGTTCCACAGCAGTGGAAATATCCTGCTCTCGCGACACGTCTTCAGAATTTGGAGAACTGGCCCGCAACCCTCAGGGCGAGCACTATCCGAGTCCTGAAGAGGTATCTCGTGGCGTTGGATATTACTAAGGAAGGCACTCGCTTTCCCAACACGATCAAGTGGTCGAGCGAATCTCCGTCTGGGGCCGTGCCACTCTCCTGGGACGAAAACGACGAGACGAACGACGCTGGCGAGTGGACTTTGCCTGGCGCTGGTGGATTCCTAGTAGACGCGCATCCCATGAGGGACGTGCTCATCCTGTACAAAGAGCGCCAGACGTGGCAAATGCAGTTTGTGGGCACGGCTGCGGGTGTGTTCAGGTTCTCACGCATCTTTGGCAACATTGGCACCCTGGCGCGGCGATGTGCAGTGGAATTCTTCTCCGGACAGCATTTTGTATTCACCTGCGAAGACGCCATAGTTCACGACGGCCAGAACGCTAAGTCGATCATGAGCGAGCGTGCGCGCCACATGCTGCAGGATACCATCGACCAGACCAACTACAACAAGTCCTTTGTCGTGGTAAACTATGCGACGAGCGACGTCTGGGCCTGCTATCCCGAGGTGGGGCAAACGTATCCGACTCGGGCGTTGGTTTGGAACTGGGAGAAGAATCGCTGGGGCGAGCGGGACCTGCCGAAGATCAGCTTTATTGACTCCGGACTGGTGTCTCCGCAGTCTGCGACGGACACGTGGGCTGGAGCGACGGCTACCTGGGCTACGGCAACCAAGATCTGGGGCGATCGAGCGAGCGATCCGACCAAGCAGAAGATGCTCATGGCCTCGCCGACAGACACAAAGCTGTACGTCCCAGAGATCGGCCAGTCAGTCAACGGCCAACCGATGGAGTCGTTTGTGGAGCGGCAGGGGATTGGTTGGCCGCTGAAAGCCGAGGCTCCTCCGGATTACACGAGGATGAAGCAGGTTACTGCGATCTGGCCCAGGGTGACTGGTACCCAAGGCGGAGTGATCAATGTGTACTTGGGGACACAAGAGAAGATTGGCGGTCCGGTGAACTACGGGCCCGCTCAGACGTTTGTCATTGGAGAGACGGAGTTCTGCGACTTTGCAGATAGCGAAACTGCTCGCATTCACGCAGTGAAATTCGAGAGCAACACTGACATTAGTTGGCGCCTCTCGGGTTACGATGCTGATGTTATTGACAGAGGAGAACACTGATGGCACTTTATCAACCGGACCCTAAAGGTCCCAGCGCAGCCCTCGAAGATGTGGGTGCTTATATGCAGCGGGAGTTCGAGAGAATCTCTCAGGCAATTACAACACTCGAGGGCCACGGCGGCAGTACCTCGAGCGTGCAGGAGCTTCACAAGCCGCCAGCAAAGCCATCCGACTTCATGCTCGTGGCGGCAGATGGAACGGACTGGAATCCTGGATTCGGTCGAGGGATTTACGTTTACCTGAACGGCGTCTGGAACCCTATCAACATCACTCCGCCAGAGCCAGACGCGCCGAGTCCTCCGCCTGATATCGACCCACCAGCCGATCCAGCGATTGAAGGTGCGGATTTCGTCTCCTCGTTCGAGACAGACGTGACGGACGGTGGGAACTGGGTAATCCAGGCCAGGAGCCCAACTCGGGTCACGCTCGTGCCAGTCGGCAGGTTGGGTACCAGAGGTGTGAAGCTCACTACTCTGCCAGGAGATACTGGCATTTCCGGCTCAGGTAGCTTCGAGCGCTGCGATTTACGAGCGGCAAATGACGTCGTCAGTGGCAACATCGCCGAGGGACTGGAGCAGTGGTGGGCTCATAGCATCCTCCTGCCGGACGACTGGAAGGATCCGCCGGATGGTGCCTGGCACACGAACGTGCTGTTTGACTTTCACCACACTGGAGGCACAGGGCCAGCCCCGATGACGATGACTGTGACAAGGTTAGGCGCCGGCCAACCGCCTCGATGGGTCAGCAACATCTACGGCGGCAGTCCGGGCGCGAACAGGACGAACATCCTACCCTTCGGAGATGAACCGCCAGCGAGGAATACGTGGTACGACTTCGTGTACAACATTATCTGGTCGTCGGGGTCGAGCGGGCTGTTCAAGATCTGGGCGCGGAAGGAGGGGGATGCGAATTACACCCTGCGATATACCAGGTCCGGCCTCCCGACTCTCTACGCCGGCCAAGGAGCGTACGTCAAGCTGGCGAATTATCACGACTATACTGGTCCCTGCTCAGTGGTCCATGACAGGATCGCCCGTGGTCGCTCGAGTCAAGCAGTAGCCATGGTACCTCTGGTGTGAGACTCGCTCTGCAGCCTGGCCTTCGGAAGGACAAAGGCTGGAATGTCTACCTCATGCATCAGGTAGAGGTTCCAGTCCTTTGGGAGCTGCTCGAGCCTCTGCTTGCCCGGGCCGTTCAGCATGGACGTGGAATGGTGACCTGTGAAGGGATGCGGGAGCTGCTGTTCCAAGGCGTAGCGAGGGCGTTTATCCTGCTCGAGGATGACCAGATTCGGGCGATTTTCGTAGCAAAGCCGGTTTGCTACGACAAATACCGCGCTGTGCGGATCATTGCAGCGGCTGGACGCGGCATGAAGCACGCCATGGCCCAGCTCCATGTGCTCGAAGCTTGGGCACTTACTCTCGAAGCCGTCGAGGTAGAAGGTTGGTGTAGGCCGGCGATGGAACGCCTGCTGCGCAAGTACGGCTTCAAGTACAAGGCCACGATCGTTTCGCTCGATCTTCGGAGGAAGCTGCAATGAGACTGTTCGACTTGTTCAAGATGTTGCTGGTGTGCGGGATAGGCGGGGATTCGCCACCTGCACAGACCAGCACTACGAACGTGGTGCAGCAGTACTCGCCCGAGGAGGCTGCGCGGCGGGCGCAACTGATGCAGACCGCCCAGCAAATTTACGAAGCCAACGCTGGTCGAGTGCAGGGAATGGCGCCAGGTGGGCCGACCGCCGATACTCTGCAGGCGCAGAACCTGATGCGGAACTTTGCTAACTCGGCTCCGTATGCTGGCATGATGGGCCAGTTGCAGAACGCCCAAACCTTTGGCCTGCAAGGCGTGCTGGATCCGACGTCCAGCCCGGGGTTCCAGGCCTCGCTGGATACAGCTACTCGGAAGGTAAACGAGGCGTATACCGGGCCCTCTGGCCCGATGGCGCAGATTCGTAGCCAGTTCCAGGCTAACAACTCCGGCGGCTCTGGCACTCGCGAAGGTATCGCGATGGGGATGGCTGGAAGGGATTATCTCAACACCATCGGAGACGTGACCGGCAAGCTTACCTCGGACGCGTACACCAAGGGGCTGGACGTGTTTAGCCGTACCATGGCCCTCGCTCCGCAGAACATCCAGACGGAGATCTCCACTGGAATGCTGCCAGCGAACATCATTGGATCTATCGGCCAGCAGAACGAGGCGTATGACGAGCGCCAGCGGCTGTGGGATATCAACGCTCCGTGGCAAGCGCTGGCTCCGTACGCGAACATAGTGTCCGGCATGAGCAACCCGAGCACGCAAACTACCAGTACGGTTCCAGGGCCGCAAGCCAATCCCCTGGCACCTGTCGGCGGAGCGATGATGGGAGCAAGCCTCGCGGCTATGACAGGCTTCAATCCGATCATAGGCGCGGGAGCGGGCCTGATGCTCTCGCTCTTTAGCTAGGAGGCAGTATGCCAATTGACGCTTATAAGCTGTCGCAGCTGGCCCAGGAATGGGATCCTACGCCGTTCCTCCAGGCGACCGAAGGCGGAGCCATGGATATGTTCGGTTCTGCGGCGAGTCCGATGCAGGCGGGGAACGCGATGCAGACAGGCGCGCCCTACGCCTCGATCTTCAAGCCGCAGACACCGGGAGCGATGCCAGGCGGAAGCCCCCTTCCTCCACAAATGATGCAACAGTTCATGCCGCAACAGCAGCCTGTGCATCCCGCCCCAGCAAGCGCCCCCCGGCAGCCGGGTATGATTCAGTTCCCGGGTACAACACTGCCGGAGGGCCTCAAGCCGGTGCCTAGCTTGGCGCAACTGCTGAAAGGAGGCGTCTGATGGAATGGTGGGAGATGATGGGACAGAGTCCTCAGATGCCGCAGGCAGATCCGTCTGGTTCTCCGGCGGCGATGGGGGCTATGATGCAGCCTGACCCGACGGCCCAGATCCAGATGTACAACCGGCCTGCGAATGATCCGCAGGAGTACGAGAAGCGCCTGGGTGGGTGGAGCGAGCTGGTACAACGGTTCCAGAGCAATCCGAACCTCCAGCGAGCCATGATGATGACAGGGGCGATGATGGCCCAACCTCTGCAGCCCGGGCAGACGGCGGGTGGCGCGCTGGGGAACGCAGCAGTGGTGGGCATGAACGCCTATACGGCAGGCACGGCTGCGGACCGCCAGGCGATGATGGAAGCTGCCAAGAACGCCAGGGAAGAGCGACGGCTTGGGATGGAGGAGGCGAAAGTCGGTCCTGAAATCGCCAGTATTGAGGCGGGTACGGAAGGTCGGAAGGCTACCACTGCCGCCACGCAAGTCAAGATCGGGATTGAGGAACGCTCGGCGGATGACATTGTAGCTACTACCAAGGCTAACCGTCAGAAGGCACAAACTGCCGCAGACGAGGGTGTCAAGGACGCTGCGCTCAAGGAACTCCAGCGAGATAACGACGCCCTGAAGGCGATGGCTCAGCGCGGGAACATCAGCACGATGGTCCAGCAGGAGATCGACAAGAACGACGCTACGATTCAGCAGCTGAGAGCGAGCGCCACAGAGAAGGGGGCGAAAGGCAGGCAAGAAGTCGCCAAGGCCGGCATGGACGAGATGACTGCGGAAATTGTCCGTAGTCTGCCAGCGGACGAGCAGCGAGATTTCGCCCTCAAGCGCGGGAAGTACGGTGCAGGTAGAGATTCCGCCCTGGTGCAGCAAAGGGACCTGTATGGCGAGCTGTATGACTCACTGCCTGAGGACGATCCCAACAAGCGAGGGATGGACAAAGCGCAATTCGTGTTGCAACGGCTGAAGGAAGGCAAGCAGAGCTCTGCGCTCAAAGAGCTTACCGACTATGTCGCGAAGATGGAGGGAGCAGGGCTTACGCCAGACCCGGAAATCGTCGACCTGTACACGAAAGCAGCGAAAGCCGCAGGAGCTGGACGCTCGGCAGGTACTCCTGGAGAACAGCCCCCCACGCAGAAGGTCACTGGAACCATTGCTCAGCCGGGCAAGGGAAAGAAGGCGGCGCCGACAGGGAAGACTCAATCCGACCCGGTAGACTATCCGGGTGATGCAGCCTACGCGGCGCTTCCCAGTGGAACGTGGTACAAGGCGCCAGATGGCACAACCAGGAAGAAGAAATGAGCTGGGAAGATGATCCAGTACTGAAATGGGGCAGGAACCCCAAATCTCCGCCAGACTTTCCAGCCGAGAGTGCGGATGAAGCTCAGCAAAGGGCTGGCCTCGCTGTGGGAATCATGGAAAGTGAACGTGGGGAACACCCTAATCCTGATACTCTGGAGCGAGAGATCGACAGAACGAAGGCTCTGGCTGGTCCTGCTGCTCCTGCACCTTCTACCGCGAGTTATGCAGCTCCTAGTCCGGCGCCGAAACCGACCTGGCAGCAAGATGAGGTGGCGGGGTCCGATCAAACTGCCGGAGGATGGCAGTCTGACGTAAAGGCTGCCTCGTGGTGGGACACTATCAAGGCCATTCCAGGTACTTTGGTCGGCCAGCTCAAGCAGCAGGCAGGCGGATTTATGCAGGCGTTAGGGGAGAGCGGGATACTGGAGTCGGACGCCCTGAAAGCGGGGCAACTGGAGGCCGCCGGCCTGCCGAAGGAATACGCGCTGTTGCCGAAAGAGGAGCAGCCGTATGTCAAGTTCATTTCCAAGAAGACTGGACAAAGCCCAGCGGAGGTTGCGGAAAACTTCGAAATCGACGATCCCTCGACTCCGGTAGTAGAACGGGCAAGGAGCCTGTTCAAGGAAGGCGAGGCGATGATCAAAGATTACTCGCCTGGAGAGCTGTCGTTCTGGAAGCAGGCGGTGTTGAATGGCGGTACCTCAGTATTGTCCCAGGCACCGTTCCTAGCGGCTAGTATTGCCACAGGCAATCCGGCGATCGCGCTGGGAGCTGCAGCAGCTACTCAGGGATCGCAGACATATGGGGAGGCGAGAGAGGCAGGGTTGTCTCCAGGCCGATCTGCCGCCCACGCTAGCTTCGATGCAGTTGTGGAAGCCGGCATGGAGCTGGTGCCACTGAAGTTCATGATGGATAAGGCAGGAGGACCAGTAGGTCACCTGATTCTTGGCACCCTGTTCCGTGAGGTGCCGACGGAAGTCGCTACTACCATGCTCCAGTCGGCGAACGCCAAACTGAGCACTCGGCCTGACATGGGCTGGGAGGAGTACTGGCAAGACGTGCTGGACACGGCAGGTGCAACGTTGGTTTCCGCTCCCCTGTTAGCAGGTGCGGCGAAAGCTGCCAGTCCCCTTGCACCAAAAGGCGCTTTGCAAGGGGAAGCGCCTACGGCGCAGCCTGGGCCGTCGGTTGCCGACTGGCAGGATAATCCCATAGCGGTGATGAGTCAGTCGACCGACCTTGGGCACATTAATGGGGAGTTAACAAGCCCAAATATCGACGAGCCTACGAACATCATGGACACCTCGACCGTGGATCAGGTTAAGCAGTCCCTGAACGCGATCGACCCTGAGCAACTCACCGAGAAGGAAGTGAATGAGGCGAAACGCCGGCTTGAAGAAGACAGGAAGCAGTCTAAAGCTCCTCCGCTCCCAGCTGCAGAAGAAGCGTGGTCTCACATTGCGACCGCACCTACGACGGCCGTGGAGGATGCCGGGGAGCTCGGAGCGAGTACAAAGTCGGTTGGCAATGCAGCGAATTACGTAAACCCTAACACCGGCGAACGGCTGGATAGGACTTTCCTCTATGGGCCCGAAGGCTTCGAGGGGTTGACTCCTCGGCAAGTATTGCCAAAGCCTGGGACGTATACCTTGGGCGTTCCCAGCGAGGACCGGCCCGCGGAGTACCTTCGGCCCCTCCACGACACGATCGAGCAATGGCGACAAGAATACCTACCAAACGACACGATAGTACTGTCAAACGAGCAGCTTTTCTCGAATTCGGCACTCGGATGGCACTACAGTACGGACAGCAACAGCCACCTGATCGTACCGGCAGTGCTCCGGAAGCCTTCTCGTGGCCTTGGGCAGTACAATCCCAATACTATCGCGAGCGCATTCTACAATGCGACTCACGAGTTTGGCCACGCACTTATCACGTCGAAATTCTTCGAAGGCGTACAGAACGCCCAACAGGTGAGGGATGAGTCGCGCAAGGGGCTGGTTACCAGCACAGAGGGTCTGCCCGAGGCGCAACAGGCCGTAGTGGCGGAATTTAATGCCCTGAAGGAACAGATCCTCAGTGGGCAAATGAACGCCCAGCAGTTTGTCGAGCGCTGGATGAGCCCGAGCAAGATCGGGAGAGCCAACTTCCTGAAGGATCACAAGGTAGCTCCAGAAGCGCCAGCGAAGCAGCTGATCAACGCTATAGTTCGGCGTGGAGTGGTGAACTCAAACATCAGGGACGAGGTTAGCCAGACGGCGTTGAAGCAACGGCTGAATGAGGACTACCTATCCCTAGACGAGTACTTGGCAGAGCAGATGTCTCGGCATGCGTACAAGCAGCAGTGGGACAAGACAAGCCCATTGGGTAGGTGGTTTGGGGAAACTCTGGCTAAGATGCGCAGCTTCTTTGTCAAGACCAAGAAGGATGGAGTTATCGCTCCGGGAGTGGGATTCCAGCAGTGGGTCGACGGCCTAAGCAAGACCGCTCGAGCGGATGAAACCACCGCTGTGGTAAAGAATCGCAAGGAAGCCGGCAAGAAGGTACAGAAGCCTAAGGCAGCAAAGACCGCTCTCGCGGGCGTTAAGAAGCCCAAGGTCGCCAAGGTGGCCCACAACGTCCAGTCGGACACGTACGAGAGGGAGAAGGCCAAGGCAAACAAGCTCGTCGACTCGCTGTTCAAGAACGGCTCAATCAACACCGAGACGTTGAAAGAAATGAAGGCGTTGATCGACGCCGCGGCTTGGGACGAGCTCGTAGACACCATTCAGCGCGAGTCTACCAAGAACGTCAACTTCGAGCTCGATGTAGGAGAAAACGTCGAGGACCAACCCGATTGGAAGGACGGCAAATTTGACTCACCCATGTTCAAAGCCTGGTTTGGGGAGTGGAGAGACGATCCTACCAGTGCAAGTGTTGCGCGAGTTGGCGTGTTTAGGCAGCAAGCCGACGGTACACTGGCAGTTGATCGAGAGCGTGATTCGCCTCCACTCGTCCTTTTCGCGTCTGCAGAGAGAATCCAGACAGGCGAGAATACTTTCCACGTGGGTACCCTGAGGGGCGTGGAGTACGCTGAAGCTCATCACCCCCAGCCCCCACAAGACCGCTCGCTGGTGCCGGTCGTGCTCAACATGCGGAATCCCTATATCGTGTCAGACTTCCAACAGGCTGCGCCGAATCGGGCAGAGTTGGAATCTCAGGGGCACGACGGGATAGTCTACCAGAACGACCTCGAGGGGGATATAAGTTTCGTTGTCTTTCGGCCTAACCAAGTCCGAGTCATGCAGGACCGTAATCCCTACGGCCGTAACATGCAGATGGAGCTTGATTACGACTCCGCGACACCCGAGGGACATGGGGCCGGCCGGCTGTGGCAGAGCATCAAGAACTTCGTAAACGAGCCCGGGCCGACCCGGCGAGCTTTGCGTCATGTCAAGGGCCTAATATTCCAGGTCTCGCAAATGCAGCAGCTTGCCCAGCTCAATCCGGACCTTACAGATCTTACGTACCTGATCAATACTAACACTGAATACGCGCGTTACGGCTCCAGTAGGAGAGCCGACGCCGACCGACTCCTCGACAAGTGGAAGAGTCACGGGAAAGAGAACATCGCTAAGATCAACCGGGCGCTCATTGCGGAAAAAGAGTCGGGTGAGAACTGGTTCGAGCTCGTCAAAGACACAAAGCAGCGCGAAGGGCAGACAGTGCCCTGGTGGAAGTTTCAGATGTCGGAGAAGGCCAGGGCGCAACTTAAAACTCGAGGTATCGACGTTGACACGGAGAACGGTCGAAGCCTTGCAGGAGATATCCTCGCTGTAAAAAACAATCTCCTGGACTACCTGAACGAGGACGAACAAGTACTCCAGGAGGTCCTCGGCCACAGGTACGCACATTCTCAAGCTCGTCTCAACGACGCTGTCAAAGTCCTGAAGTCGCAGGTTCACCAGTTCCGGCAAACGCCCTTCTTTCCGGAAGGCAGGTTCGGTAATCTCGTACTCACAATCGCAAAGCAGAAGCTTTCCGGGCCAGGCCATGAGGTTGTGTACAGGGAAGCGTTTGAATCCAGAGCGAAATGGGAAGCCGCTTTCAAGAAGGCTCAGGCTAAGGCTACCCCGGATGAGCAAATTCGTAAACATGAGGTTGCGGACTCCAGTTATGTTCTAATGTCCCTGCCTACGGATTTCCTTGACATCACCGCGGCAGAGTTGGGTTTGACGGAGGCGCAGGTCGATTCGCTCACTCAGGTGCTTCAGCCTGTGAAACAGGAGCGTCTCCTCAGTGAGTTCGACAAAGCGCGTCTGGGGGTGAAGGGGTACAGTTCCGATGCCATGCGAAGCTACGCAAACTTCACCTGGCACCATTCTAATGCGGAGGCTAAGCTCCTTTACCGGCGCAAGTTCAATGGAGCTATCGCCAGCATGCGCCAACGCCTTAGGGCGTCGGAGCTCGATCCCCGTCCACAGTCGCTCAATGAAGTTGCTCGTCTCACGCGAGTAGTCCGAGCAATGGAGGGTATGCGAGACTACGTCATGAGCCCACCTAATGAGATGCAGAACGCTCGGGCGGCCGTGAGCGTACTCTATCTCGCTTACAATGTGAAGACCGCGCTCGTAAATCTCTACGGTCTGGCGACAGTCTGGAGCGATCTCACTTCCAAGTTTGGGGCTGTGGATGGTGAGAAGCGCTTTGTTCGAGCAAGTTATAGAGCCGCCAGCTCCCTGCGACTCACAGACCTGAATGCACGCAAGCAGGGCGATTATCTCCCTCCCGACATTCAGCGGGGACTCGACCGAGCAATCGAGGAAGGCGTGCTCTCGCAGAGTTACGCGTATCATTTGGCTGGCATGGCGCAAGCTAATGCGCTGAGGAGGCTGCCGTTGTACGAGCACTCGGGCAAGTTGACCCAGGGGGCGGTAGATTTAGGCATGTATCCTTTCCGTCTGATGGAGCTCGCCACGAGGAGGATTACGTTCGTAGCTGCTTTGGAAGAAGAGCTGAGCAAGCACAAGGGCGAGTTTAACATTGCCTATGAGAATGCAGTAGCGCAGACAAACAAGCTGCAGAACGATTACACTCTCGGCAACCGGCCTCCAATTATGCGAGGAGGAGCTCTCAAGATGGGGCCAGTAGTTCCGCTGGCTACTATCTTCGCCAGCTTCGCGCAACATATGGCCTTTCACGGGTTTGGCGGCTATGAGCTCGGGCAAAGGCGTGCTCTCAAACAGGCGATTTCGAACGGCGAGCTGGATGCCAAGCATGATCCCAAGTGGTACTCATGGGGATATGGATATACTGCGAGGATCTGGCTCCTGACCCTCATGGTCGCAGGGTATGCAGGCCTTCCAGGCGCTGAGAACATCCTGGATCTTATCTCTGCCTTGTGGCGCCAAATTGGAGGGAAGAAACCTCTCAGACAGGAACTCCGGGAACTGGTACAGGCAGTCGACGAGAATCCGGAGGACTGGAGCCGGAATCTGGGGACCTCCATGCTGAGCCTCGAGCACGGCCTGACGGGTAACGTAGCAGGGTTCGACATCAGCCGTAGCATAGGTTTCGGCAGAATAGTCCCTGGCACTGACACGTTTGCTCGTAGCTCGGCAGCAGATCCGGAGAAAGCCATGGGTGCGGCTACGCTTGATGTTCTGGGGCCACTTGGCGGGGTCCTGAAGTTCGGCCTTCAATCCTACTCGGCCATGACCTCCCAGAAGACGTGGAAGGACGCTGCGAAGTACACTCCAGGCGGATTGGGGAACCTCGTCAATGCTTATATCTGGTCGCAAGAAGGGGTCCTGGGCCCCGATGGAGGCAAGATCACTCTGGAGCGGACGCCTGAGGGCAAACTCGCACCACGCGATCTGACATGGCCGGAGATTGCTGGCAAAGCGCTGGGGTTCAACCCAGAGATCGTAGCGCGCAACAGGGAAGCCAACTTCACCTCCTTTGATCAGAAAGTGTACTGGCAGAGTAAGCGGACAGAGCTTATCAAGGCGAACGTTCGCGCTCGCGAGGAAGGAGACGGAGAAGCTATCTCGGATACAAAGAAGGCGATTAGCGACTTCAATCTGGATGTGTCCGGCGAGGAGTGGAGTCGGAAACTTCGCGTCACGGGCCAGGACATTGGTAATGCCTGGAAGGCTCACATTAGGAATAAGCGCCTCGAGGAGAGTGGGCAGCCCAAGGAGAAAAGATACCGTGGGCTGTATCAGGATATTAGGAAGAGTTACGAGACGCCTGAATCTGAGTCTTCAGACAAGTAGGTAACCGCTCGCAGGACTTGCAGCCTTGGCGGAAGGCCCGACGTTGGTGCCGCACTGCTCGGGCCGTAAGCTTGAAGCCTTCATCCTTAGCTAATCGCACCAGGGCCGAGGTCGGCGTCTGACGATGGACCGAGAGGAACATCCAGATGCAGCAGTATCCTCTAGCCCTGACGAGTTTTATCAGCTTCTCGTACATCTGGGATCTCCTTAGGTTTCTCGGCCGGTTTCTCCTCGGGCGGCTTCTTTAGGTAATAATGTGGCCCGTCGCTGCGGGTGATGCAGTGGATTTTTTGAGCGTTGATGGCGCCGTTGAGGGCTTCGGTGTAATCCTTGTAGGAAAGGCTCCTGAAGAGATAACCGAACAGTTCGGCGCCCGGGATGCCTGGGTTCTTACTTACGATCTCGACGATTTCGCTCGAGCCGCGCGTGATGTCGTTCTGGCCGATACGGGAGAAGACCTTGGGCATGTCAGCTTCGATCGATCCTGTCATGTCGACCGCCGCCTGAAGGTGCCGGGCGTAGATCTTGAGGGAGTCGTCCTGGGAGGCGGACAGTACCATGGCCAGTTTATGTACATGAGTCTGCTTACGGGAGATGTAGCCGGAGTATTGATCCCCTGTGAGTTGAGGAGGAGGGTTGGCCCACAGTTGGCGATACCACTCCCTACCCCATACGCGAGCCTCTTCGGTTATCTCATACTCGCCGAAAAGCTGGGAAATAACTTCCAGGTCGTGTGTGAGCTCCTGCTTCATCTGCTCGAACTTGGCCGGCACATTCTCGTCTACGTAAGGCACCAGTTGGCGCTTCGCGTCAGCGTAGACGAAGATACATCTGGAGGTGAACCCGCCGCCTATCATGTACTCAGGCACGTTGAGCGAGATCCAGGACGGTGTCGTACACCCTATGATGTTAACGTAGGGATTCTCTACCGTGTTCTTGCCCATCGTCTTAGTCGCCTTCTCGAACGAGCCCTTTTTCCCGTCCCAGAGTGCGACCAGCGCGTCTATCAAATCCCCGTCCTTCATCTTGAGCAGGTTCCCGAGCTCGTCCGAGCAGAACGTCACTGCAGACATTGGGTAGAATGCGCCTGGCTCTCGAGGGTCTGGGTCGTGCTGAGTGTTCTCTGACAGCGCCTTGATCAGTTCCTGCCAGGTGACCACGTCCGCTCCGAAGTGGATCTCCTTGAGCGGCCGCAACAGGTTCATGCCTACGTTGGCTGTGGTACTCTTCGCTATGATTCCCGGCGGAGCTACCATTATGACGTAAAAGTTGGGAATCCATTGGAAGTATTTTTGGTCGATCCAGACCCGACGACGCAGCGCTCCCGCGACCGTACTCACGCCGGTCCAAAACAGCATCTTTAGTGGCGCCTCCCCGAATGAGGCGTACTCTACGAACGCTCTCAGCCAGTCATCATGATATCTCTTTCGTCCCATTTCCAGTTGGCCATGACCGCTTCTCGCAATCGCCCCAGGACTTTAGGCTAGTCTTGAGGCCCCATGGTATTATTAAGGGGTCGTCGTATGGAACTGTAATGTGAACTAGAGGATGAATTTTCGTCAAGACTTCGGTGCGATAGATGACTGGGTATTGGAATACTAGCTCGTCGTGAACTTGTAGAAGGAATTGGATTCTAAGGTCTTGGATAAACTGTCCGCGATCGTAATTCTCGGCCCGAACCAAGGCTCGGTTAGTAACACAGGCTGTCGTAGACTGACCAATCCACGCGACAGCTTCAGGGAGAGCGGTCTCAATGCGATCGAAGCAAAACCAGCGATAGCCGAATTTGTTAAAGACCTTTCGAGTTTTGCTGAGCTGGTCAGCGATACGCTCGTGCCACTCGCGTATTGCAGGGTGCAGGTGAAACCAGGTGGCCCGAAAGGACGCAGCCTCCCACTTAGGAACTCCCATCGCGTGAGCCAGCTCATCATCCCCGCCAAGGTAATTAACGAGGTGAACTCCGGTTCGGATAAGATCGTAATATGGCTGCTCATATCCGGTGGGACAGTGCCGGGGAAACATGCCCTTAGCGTTATGAGCATGGATCTTAATTTTGTTCTCGCGGAATACGCGCTTAAGATCTTCGTCATTAGATTCCCATGCGACAGTCTGGGCGTCCGCCCCAGTGAGGTCAATCGACGCGATCTCGAAGCCGAGGTCAGGGATTAGAAGTTTCCTGACGTTGGGAATTGGGTACTGGCCTAGAGCGTCAGCTTTTCGGGCCACGACTGTCCTCTCTGAAGAGCATGATTCCTCCCAAAGCCATCCATGCCGATCCGACTGGCCACCATAGCCAGTAGCCAGTGACGGCGCCTATGAGAAAGCACAGGTGACCGATTATCATGTAGTGGCCTATGTTCATGCCTCCTCCTCCTCCTCATCGCCCTTGGTCCAGTTCTGCAAGTTGGTCCCATCGCCAAAGGCGTCCTTGGACGAGGTCCAACGGAAACTCACTGCGGTTGGCGAGAACTGGCTGCGCATCCTGCCGTCCGGACACCGCGCCTGGACGACGTTGGAGTTGAGGGTGTTAATGGCTCGGATTTCGGTAATCCGCTCGACTATCGGGCGAAGGAGCGGCTCGCGCATAGCGAACAGTTTGAGGGCGTCCTCGTCGCAGGTGGGACGTCGAGTCTGCTTGTTCCTTACCACCTTGCACTTGAGCTCGCCGTAGAACAGGCCGCTCATTTGCGGGAAGGATTGAGTATTGAACTCCCTGCCCAATATGGCATTCAGCTCGTTCTGCCGCTCCTGTGCCGCAAGCATGAGCTTGCCCGCGATCTCACCTCGACGGAGCGTATCCACCTTGATTCCCCTCAGCATCATGCGCAATATGCTCCACCACATACGCATCTGGAAGCGATACAGGTCATACAACCCCAGTCGACGCAGCATGCGCTCTAAGCCGAAAAACACCTCCAGAGTGCTAGTGCTGTCATCGCAGTTGTAAGCCCAATAGTCATCTTCAGGAATTTTGGGATTCCACTCCTTTCCCTCGTCCTTCCAGTAAACGTGATGCTTAGCGTACATCGAGGACAGGAAATCAAGG
>Ga0075425_100000224_pt1 | contig 51529 bp, 49 predicted proteins | sample SoiMethybrSBSTD4_FD_75300 | JGI IMG/M metagenome (GOLD analysis project Ga0075425, IMG submission 75300) | Bulk soil microbial communities from a Populus tree surrounding site in Tennessee, USA - Soil MetaG P. TD hybrid SBSTD4 | ecosystem: Environmental > Terrestrial > Soil > Tree plantation... | reverse complement strand
CTTGGTGTGAAAAATTCCCTCGAAGCCGGGGACCATCAGCCGCAGCGGAAATCCGTTCTGAGGCCGCACGGCCTCGCCGTTCATGCCGTAGGCCACGATGCAGTCGTCCATCGCCTTGGCAATCGGCATGCTCGACGCACCCTTGACTTCCTCCGTCCCTTCTGCGACGAACCAGGATGCCCCGCCCTTCAGTCCGCACTCCTTGAGCAGCGTCGAGAGGAGCACGCCGGTCCACTCGGCGCAACTCGTCATGCCGTGCGTTTCTTGAACGGTTGTCGCTCTCCGCGACGATCGATTCCCTGCGCACTCGATGAAATGCAGGCGGGTGACGGACGGGAGGCGCTTCAGGTCCTCCATGGTGAAGGTCAGCGGACGGTCGACCATGCCGTGGATCATGAAGCGATGTTCGCGCGGATCGATGTCCGGGAGGAAGGATCCACGAGTCGTCGCGAAGTAGTGGAGCGAGGATGGCGTGATCACGCCGACGGAGTCCTGAAGCGGCGTCGCCACATGAAACGTCAGCCCGAAGGTATCAGGCGAGGGCCGGCCGCCGTGGGGGATGCGGACCGACTTCACATGCTTCGAGCGCTCGCCGTAGGCGATTTGACCATCTGTGTCGCCCTTGATCATCGGCGGGGATGCATGTGTCGTTGCTTCCTGGCCGAGCGCGGGTGCCGCGGTTCCCAGAGTGAGCCCGCCGGCTAACGTGGCGCCGCTCTTCAGAAGTTCCCGCCGATTGAAGCGTTTCGAACCCATCGGTCTCTCCTCCGGAGATGAGCCTAAGACGAAATCGCCTACCCGAAGCCGAAAGTATACGCCCGTCTCGGGGTCCATTCGAGCAAGTCCGGCGTGCGACGAGGCTTCCGGCGTTAATATGCCTTGACATGTATATACGACATTGAGTATGTTTCGGCCATGGAGTCGGTGTTCGAAGTCATCGCGGAGCCCAACCGCCGCGGGATCTTGAGCCTGCTGGCGTCCTCCGAGCGATCGGTCGGCGAGATCGAGCGTCGGCTCGGGATGACGCAGCCGACGGTCTCGAAGCATCTGCGCGTGCTGCGCGAGGCCGGCTTCGTGGAATCCACCGTGGACGCGCAGCGCCGTCTCTACCGACTGAAACCCGGAGCACTTCAGGAAGTTGATGCCTGGCTCGCTCCGTTCCGCCGGTTCTGGTCCGCTCACGTCGATGCGCTCGAACGCCACCTCGACCGCATGGATCACTCGACACGAACGAAAAAGCAGACAAGGAGAAGGCGATGATCGCGCGCGAGCAGTACACGCCGGGTCCGGCCAGCGGGGCGCACGTCGAACGGGATGGAGAGAAGTGGACGCTCGTGCTCACGCGAGACCTGCGCCACCCGCCGGAAAGAGTCTGGCAGGCGCTCACCGACCCGGCGCAGCTGCGCGAGTGGGCGCCCTTCGACGCCGATACGAGCTTGGGCACGGCTGGAACCGCGGCGAAGCTCACCACGCTGGGAGCGCCGGCGTTACACGTGACGGAAACGAGAGTGACGCGCGCCGACGCTCCCGAGGTGCTCGAGTACAACTGGGGCGGTTTCGATATGCGGTGGAAACTCGACGCCGTCGGCGGCGGCACGCGCCTGACGCTGTGGACGAACATCGATCGCCGCTTCATCTCGATGGGCGCCGCCGGCTGGCACATTTGCTTCGACGTGCTGGATCACCTGCTCAGCGGAGCGCCGATCGGCCGGATCGTTGGTCCCGACGCGATGAAGTTCGGCTGGCAACGACTGAACGCCGAGTACGCAAAACAGTTCAGCGTCGAGACGGCCGGTTAGGCGACGAATACAGGAAGCGTTCAATCGAAGAAGGAAAACATCATGGAATTGACACTGCCGACTCCCACGGATCTGAGCCTGCCGCGCGCCAAAGGAATTGTCGCCGGCTTCTGGATCGTCACCGCGCTCTTCTGTTTGCAGATAGCCTTCACCGCCTACGCGCAGCTGCGTCTGCCGCAGGTGGCGGAGGCGTTCGCGCGCCTCGGCTTCCCCGCCTATTTCCGGGTGGAGCTCGCGTGGGCGAAGTTCCTCGGCGTGGCGCTGCTGCTGGCGCCGGTGCCGGCGCGCCTCAAGGAGTGGGCCTACGTCGGCTTCGCCATCACGCTCGGCTCGGCGCTCATCGCGCATCTCTCGGTCGGCGACGGCCCGGAGGCCTGGGGCTGGGCGGCGGGCACCGGCGTGCTGTGGGCACTGTCGTACGTCTTCTGGTGCCGCTTGCCGAATCGCAACGTGAATGGGCGCTCATGAACGAGGACGGCCGAAAAACAACACGTAGCCGTCAGCGTCCTTGAGTTCGAATCCGCGCAAACCATCATGGGTATCTTTGAGGGGTTCGGAGAACTCGACATTGCGCGACAGGAACTCTGCCGCCAACGCATCCGGATCGGGAACATTGAGGTACGCGTCCCAGCGCGCGCCCGGTTCTCGTTCAGGATTCGGAAGCGGATCGACGCCGACGTCCTTGAACATGATCATCGCGCGGCCCCGTTCGACGATGCCGAAGAAGATGTCGTCAGCGGGCCCTTGAAACGTAATGTCGAACCCGAGACGATCGCGATAGAACGACAGCGCGGCGGGAACACTCTTGACGATGAAGAACGGCGCAATGCTGGAGATTTCCGGCTTGGTCATGCGAGTCTCCACCGTCGGTTGTCGTGAACTTCACAACAGCCTGCGAGGATCAGAAGATGAAAAAGGCGGACGCGAAACAGGGCCAGTCGGCGTCGGAGCACATCTCGACGAGAATCGCCGAGCTCGCGGACTGGCGCGGGAAGACCCTCAGCAGAATGCGCACGCTCATCAAGGAAGCCGACCCGGACGTCGTCGAGGAGTGGAAGTGGGTCAAACCAACCAACCCCGGCACCCCGGTGTGGTCGCACGACGGCATCATCTGCACCGGCGAATCCTACAAGAATGCTGTGAAGCTCACGTTCGCCAAGGGCGCATCTCTGAAGGATCCGGCGCGTCTCTTCAACTCGAGCCTCGACGGAAACGTACGCCGCGCGATCGACATCCACGAGGGAGACGACGTTGACGCGTCCGCCTTCAAGGCGCTCATTCGCCAGGCGGTCGCGCTCAACGGGTCTGGCAAGGCGAAGCCCTCGAAGAAAGCGAATCGAAAGACGGCAGCGCGCGCACGCAGAAAGCGGTGATGCCTCGTCCCAAGTGGCGCACTCCCCCAGCGTATATTGGCGGATCCTGGACGGCATCTCGAATGTTCGAAGGCCTCTGTTCCCAGACTCCGCCACCTAACGATTGAGCGGCGTTTGTCGACTGTCCGAGCTTACTGCGCGATTGGCGTCACTCTCGGGCGACACACGGCGACTTGCGATTTGCACGCGGGAACCGGTGGTCGCCACCTCGAACGCTTCAATCGGCTCGGTCGCGGGCCCCTGCTCGACGGCGCCGGTCGCCACATCGAACTGCGACCCGTGCCACGGGCACTGCACGACGCCGCACGCGAGCACGCCGTCGGCCAACGGGCCGCCTCGGTGCGTGCAGCGATCTGAAAACGCCGCCAGGCCCTGCTCGGTGCGCGCGAGCGCGATCCGCGCGCCGTCGCGTCCGCGAACCAATCGCATCTGATCGACGCCGAGCTCCTCGACCGCCGCGGCGGCGACCTCCATGCGGCCACCGCTCGTGTCCGCGTCGATCGTGCGCCACTTGCCGGCGTTCGCGTATCGATGATCGACGCCGATCTGGTTGCGATAGACGAGCGTCCCGCCGATCCAGCCGGCGGCCGTGACGAGACCGGCGCCGCACAGTTCCGCGGCCACGGCCCACCAGCGCGGGCGATCGTCCGCGTCGCGCCGGCCGAAACGCGCGAGCCCGAACAGCGCGAGCGCCGACACGTTGGCGAGCATGTGTTTCGTCGCGCGCGCTTTGGCTGAGCTGCGCGGCGGCACAGCCGAGAGATAGTCGATCAGGCCCGGCACGGCGGCGACGCATGCCGTGCCGATGCCGAGCGCGCTCATGTGGCTCGCCGTGCGATGCCACTCGCGCCGCCCGGTCGCATTGGCCCACGCGTCGATCCACGCGCTCCCGAACAGGTACGCAGCCGGAAATCCGACGAGCATCGGATGGAGCGGGTGTCCCTGGAGATGAGCTGTGCTTCGCATCGGCGGTGCAGGGTGCAAACCGGCTGCCGGCCGCGCAAGCTTTTCTGAATCGCAGTAAAGTGTCGCCATGACGGTCAAGGATCTGCAGACGCTGTTCGACTACGGGTATTGGGCCAACCGCAAGCTCTTCGACGTCGTGTCGCAGCTGACGAACGAGGAGTTCACGCGAACCGTCGCCGGCAGCTACGGCTCGGTGCGCAACACGCTGGTGCACATCATGAGCGCGGAATGGGGTTGGCTCGATCGCTGCGGCGGCCTGCAGCGCGGCCCGGCGCTCAACGCTGCCGACTACCCGACGTTCGCCGTCCTCCAGGAGCAGTGGACGAAGGTCGAAGCGAACATGCGCGAGTTCCTCGCATCGATCGGCGACGAGGATCTCGATCGGATCGTCGAGTTCTCGCTCGGCATCACGGGCAAGCGCGCGATGCCGGTCGGCGAGCTGCTGCATCACGCGGCCAACCACGCGGTGCATCACCGCGGGCAGGTCGCGCTCCTGCTCCGTGCGCTCGGCCACGCGCCGGGCAACTTCGACGTGCTCTTCTACTACGGCGAGCAGCCGCGCGTCGCCGCGTCGTAAGCCGGCTTCCGTACTCATCCAATCCAATCGCCGCACGCCTGCGTAGTGCTGGTGATCGCGGCGCGCCATCCCGCGCGGCCGCGAAAGGGAGCGTCTTCATGCGCAGGTGGAAGTGGACGATCAGGGCCGGCGGCGCGCTGGCCGCCGCAACGCTCGTCGTCGGCATTCTGCATTTGCCCGCCGCGCGGCCGCTGCTCGCGCTCGTGGGCGCGTGCCCCGTGGGCCGCGCGAGCGCGCGCGAGATCGAAGAGGCGCGCGCGATGGCGCTCGGCACCCTCAGAGGCCACGCCAAAGCGCCGGCGAGGCCGGCGCTCGGCTTCGATTTGGAGCGGTCGACGATCGACGATGTTCGCGCGTGGGCGCGGGCGCACGCGGTCGCGTGCGACCTGTCGCGCGAGTCGACGCTGCTCGTCTGCTCGCGCGTGCCGGCGTCTGCCGTTGGGTCGCCCGCGCCGCAGCGGATCGACGAGGTCGCGTTCGTCTTTCGCGTCCGCGACAAACGGCTCGTCACCGTTTCGACGCTGACGACGGGGATCGAGGCGTCCGGCGCGGCCGACTCGTTCGCAGCGATCGCGTCGCGGCTCGGATCGGAGCTTGGCGCGCCCGAGGCGAGCCGCGTGCCGCCGGCGCCCTGGGACGGCACGCGTCCGGCGTTCGTCCGATATCGCTACGCCGATTACATCGCCGACTTGAGCGCAATGCAGTTGCCGGGCAGAGGGATCGTCGTGCGGGAACAGTACATGTCCGCTTCGGACAGCGAATCGTAAGGAGGCACTGATGGTGCGGAAGGTGAGAGCACATTCCTGGAAGATGATGGCGTCAGCGCTGCTCGCGGCGCTGATCACCGGCGCCAGCGTCACGGCGCGCGCGGCCGGCGCAGACGACGGCGGGAACACGAGCGTGGCGGCGCGGCTCGGCGGCTTCCCCGGCATCCTCGCGTTTCTCGACCGCTTCGTCGTGCCGAACGAAGTCGCGGACCCGGTCGTCGGGCCGTTCTTCGTGCCGAACATCAAGGAACCGGCGGGCGACATCGAGCAGTGCCTCGCGATGCTGCTCGACCACGACCTTGGCGGATCGTCGCCGCACTTCGGCGCGATCCTCGCCGACGGCCATCAGTGCCGCAGCTCGATGTCCAACATCCATCGCGGCTTCGGCATTCCCGACTTCGTGATCGATCGCTTCATCGCGATCGTCGGCGAGCAGGCGGCGATGGCCGGCGTCGCCGATTCGGACATCGCGCAGGTCGCGAACGTGCTGAACAGCTATCGCGGCGGCGTGCGCGACAAGTAATCGGGAGGGGCCGCGCGCGTCAGACGGGCGATTCCGCCTGGCGCGCGTAGCCGAACGTCGCGAGCCGCTCGCCCGACGCGGCGTACGCGGCGGCGGGCATGTCGCTGACGCCCGTGGCGTCGATCCACTTGTTGTAGAAGTTGAAGAGCGCGCAGACGGTGACCGCGTCGTAGAGCGCCTCGTCGCTCCAGCCGGCGTCGCGCACGGCGTCGACGTCGCGCTGATCGATCCGCGTCGACTCGCGATTCATTTTCTCGATGAACGCGAACAGCGCGCGCTCGGCGGCGGAGATCGGCGCCGTCCGGTAATCCTCGAGCACCGCTTCCACCAGCCCGCGATTTCCGAGCAGCTTCGCCGCGACCGCGGCGTGCGAGCCGATTCAGAACAGACAGTCGTTGCGCCGCGACGTAAAGGCGGCGATCAGCTCGCGCAGCCCCGGCGACAGCGGCGAGGGTCCGCGCATCACGCCCTGCGTGAAGCGCGAAAGAAACTCGGTGCGATCCGGCTTGAACGCGAACAGGTGCATGATCTGCGGCACGGGGAGTCCCGCCGCGCGCAGCTCGTTGATCGGACCGGCCGATGGACCCTTCGGCTCGGCGTGCTCGACCTCAGGCAGCAACATCGGATTCATTCCGCGATTGTAAAGCGTCTCACGGTGTCAAGAACACAGAGGCGAACAGAGGACACAGAGACGTGCGACAGTCAGCGGACCATTTTTTTTCGAGGCACGCGAACCGGCGTCGGCGCGAGCAGGCGCTCGCCCTCGATCGCACGCTCCGGCAGCCCGTGGATGAAGAACGTCGTGCCGCATGCCGCGCACCGATAGTGGCGGTTGCCGTCGTCGTGCGCCGAAGCAATGCCGCGAATGCGCTGCTGCCCGCACCACGGGCAGGCCTCGGGATGGCCGGCTTCGCCCGGCGTCATGCGGTGCGCCGATCGCTCGCGCGCCTCGGCGGGCGCGTCGTCCTCCTCGACGCGCCGCCACCCGAGCGACTCGCCGATGTCGTCGGGCACCTCGACGCGGCCGCGCGAGATCTGGAACGCGCCGCGCGCCGTCTTCACGACTCCCCGGGTGAGATGCGGATGCAGAAAGACGCCCACAGGCCCTCCTCGCTAGACGACGCGCCGCAGCGTCAGCCGCTGCGCCGTGTGCTGAACCTTGTCGCTGACGATGCGATTGAGCGACTCGACCAGCCGGCGCGGAATCAGCGCCGGCAGCAGCCGCGGCGGAACCGAGATGGACAGCGTGTGCCGGACGTCGAGGCCTTCGACCACGAAGTCCCAGCGGCCGCCGACGCGCGAGGGCCTGACGGTGATCTGCCACGCGCCGGGCAGCGCCATGTCGTCGAACGAATCGCGGACGGCCTTCTCCACGGCCGCAACGATCTCGGCGTCGTCAATTCCCTTCACGGTGATCGAGAATCGGTTGCTCACGCGTCTGCTCTCCTTTGGTTGAGGGGCCGCGCGGTCACGATGCCATGCGATGCGGCACGTGCAGCGCGCGGCGGATCGCCTGAATCACCGGGGCGACGAGATTGGACGTGCTCACGAGCTCGACGAGCGGCGTCGCGGCGTCGGCCGCCGCGAACGGCAGCAGATCGCGCAGCGCCGGCAGGTCGCGCTTCGACGCGAGGATCACGTCGGGCCGCAGCCCCGCGTAGGCCTCGAGCGCGTGGCCCGGCTCGCTGAACGGCATCACCGCGAACTTGCGCTCGATGAGGAGCGCTTCCCAGAAATGCAGGGCCGTCGCGTCGGAGGTCACCAGAAAGACCAGCGGCCCGTAGGTGATGCGGTCGGTGCTGCGGCGCCCCCCGCGCATGTGCGCGCGCCGATCGCCGCCGCGTCGTCGTTCCTGAAATGCCATGGCTAGGCTCGCTCCGTGCGCGACAGCGCGTGACGGCCCGCCGAATTGCGCGAGCGCCGTCCCGCCTTGTCGCGATACATCCGCTCGTCGCCCGCGGCGAGCAGCTCTTCGAACGTGGTGCCGTCCTCGGGGAACCTCGCCGCGCCGGCGCTGATCGACAGCGACACGCGCACGCCGGGCCGCGGCTCGAACGGATGCGCGGCCACCGCGCTCTGCAGGTCGGCGACGCGCCGCGCCTCGTGTTCCGGATCGCAATCCCACAACACGACGATGAACTCGTCGCCGGCGAAGCGCGCGCAGAGATCCTGATGGCGAACCGTCGACCGCAGGACGTTGCCGACGACGCGCAGCGCGCGATCGCCCGCTTCGTGGCCGTAGGTGTCGTTGATCTCCTTGAGCCGATCGAGGTCCAGCACGACGACGCTGCCGCCCGTGCCGCCGCGCGCGGCGCGCGCGAGCCCGGCCTCGAGCTGCCGATCGAGCGAGCGGCGGTTCGGCATCCCGGTGAGCGGATCGGTGTGCGACTCGTGCTCGGTCTGCTCGAAGCGCGTCGAGTTGTAGATCACCGCGGCGGCCTGTTCGCTCACGCGGCCGAGCACGCGGCGGTGCTCGTCGGTGAAGCTGCCCGGCACGGTGTGATAGATGACGAGGCCGCCGATGAGCCGCCCGTCGAAGGTCAGCGGGCACGGCAGCAGCGCCGTGAGATCCTCGCCGCGCGGCCCGCGGCCGTCGGCGCACGGCGGGATGCGCAGCGACAGCTCGCTCCACGACTTCGGCGTCCACTTGAAGAGCGCTTCGGTCCCGGGTCCGTGCCCGTAGCGGCACGCGAAGCCCTGTTCGTCGTCGCCGAGGAAGAGCGCGCACGTCGTGAACGGCACGAGGCGGCTCACCTTCTCCTGAATCAGCGCCATCGCCTCGGGGACGCCGAGGCTCGAGCCGAGCGCCTGCGCGATCTCGTAGAGCGTCTGTTCCTCGCGGTGCGCGCCGGCGATGTCGCGCAGCGCGTGCGGCGCCGCATCCACCCATTCACTGGGATCGGCCGGCGCGGCGGCCGCAGGCGCCGACGTGTGCAGCCGCGCGATCAGCAGATCGACGAGCGCCGGATCGAACGCCGAACCGGCGAATTCCTGGAGGATCGCCAGGGCCTCGGCCTCGCTGCGCGCCGGACGATACGGGCGATCCGACTGCAGCGTGCTGTAGGCGTCCGCGATCGAGAGAATGCGCGCGCCGAGCGGGATGTCCTCGCCGGCGAGCCCCGCGGGATACCCGAGGCCATCCCACCGCTCGTGGTGGCAGAGCACGAGGTCGCTGACCGGCGCGCCAAACGGCACGCGGCGCAGGATGTCGGCGCCGACGCGCGGGTGGATCTTCACGCGCTCGAATTCCTCGGGCGTGAGCGCGTCGGGCTTCGAGAGGATGTGCTCGGGCACCGCCATGTTGCCGATGTCGTGGAGCAGCGCCGCCGTCCGGAGCGCCTGGATGTCGGCGTCGCTCAAGCCAACCGCCTCCGCGAGCATCGCGGCGTACTGCTGAATCGATTGAATGTGCTCGGGCGTGCTGCCGCCCTTCGCTTCGATCGCGAGCGCAAGCGCCTCGGTCGTCGCGAGCTGCACCTCCATCGCGTGCTGCGTCTGCTGCTGCTCTTCGCGCAGCCGCGACACCACCGTGTGATAGCTGCGGAAGACGAGATAGAGCGGCACCGCGAGCAGCGCCAGCCACCCGAACCAGCCGCGGTCGGTGGCGGTCGTCGCGAACGCCGCGAGCGCCGCGCCCACCAGATAGCTCGGCGCGCTCCACATGAAGTTCCGGTGCCAGATGCCGACGAACGCCTGGCGCGTCGAGAGCGCGACCGCGCCCGCGACGAGCGCCGTGTTGACGAAGAAATAGATCGGCGCCGCGATCGCCGCCGTTTGCAGCAGCATCGCCTGCGACGGACTGGCTTCGAGGAGGAGGCGCACGGGGAGGCCGGCGCACGCGACGGTCACCGTGAGCGACGCGATGCTGAAGACGACGCGGTGCAAGGGATTCCGTCCGCCGACTCGCAGCGTGCACTGCGCCCACGCGCTCGCCGTCGCGATGCAGACCGTCGCGGCGGGGCCGAGCGCGAACAGCGACCAGAAGTTCACCGCGTGCGAGAGCGACAGGTTCGACTGGCTGCGGCCGAGCGGCAGATCGATCTTCGCGGCGGAGGTCGCGACGCCCATCGCCAGCAGCACCGCGAACAGCATCGGGTGCGTCAGCTGCAGCTGCATCGACGCGACGACGAGACAGCCTGCGCCGGCGGCGACGACGGCAGCCACATAGGCGCGCGCCGGCATCGTCAGCGCGCGGAACGTCGGGACTCCTGATGCGGGGCTCATACGGCTCTCGCGACGAGCGTCGTCGGATCCTGCTGCGGCGGGTCCTGCCGCTTCGCCGGCCGGTAGATCCCCGTCGTCGGGCGAAGCTGCCAGACGATCTGCAGGAACGCGTCGGTGAACTCGGGGTCGAACATCGTCCCGCGGCGCTCGTAAATCATCGCGATCGCCGAGTCGTGGCCGAGCGCCCGGCGATACGGGCGGTGCGACGTGAGCGCGTCGTAGCAGTCGACGATCGCGAGAATGCGCGCGCCGACGGGAATGTCGTGGCCGCTGCGGCCATCGGGATATCCGCTGCCGTCCCAGTTCTCGTGGTGATGCCGGACGATCACCGCCAGCGGTCCCGCGAACGAAACGGCGGCGAGCAGGTCGGCGCCGATCGCCGCGTGCTCTTTCACCTCGTCGTACTCGCTCGGCGCGAGCGGACCGGGCTTGTGCAGCAGCCGATCGGGAATCGCGAGCTTGCCGATGTCGTGCAGGAGCGCGCCGGCGTCGAGCGCCCGCAACAGCCGCTCGTCGCCGACGTTGGCGCGGCTCGCCAGCGCCATCGCGAAGCGGCGGACCCGCTCGGAGTGCTCGTGGGTGGCGCGGTCTCGCACAGCCAGAGCGTGCGAGAGCGCACGCAGTGCTGGATCTGCAAGACTTGAAGTGACAGGATAGGACAATACAGTCACGCTTAGCCGTTGTGCAACTGAAATGCCCAGCTGGGCCTCGCGTCGGCCGGCGGGCTAAAACCGCGTGAAACCGGGCGTCAAATCCAGCCAGGTCACCGGTTGCGGGCGGCTCGCGATTGGCGTCGCGACCGTCGGCACTGCGCGGAGGAGTGTCGAGAGCGCGATTTCGTGTGCTGTTTCAAGGCAGGCGTGATCAGTCGTGTCTCAGGATGGAGCGTACCGGGCGCGCTGAAATTGTTCCAGTTCGAGACGCGTCGCTTCGGCGGACTACTTGTCCTGCTGCGTGATGAAGAACGGGTGGAGACCGGGCGGTTCGGGCAGGGCTTCCGGTCGCCGCGCGCGGACGGCGTCCTGCGCGCTGACGACGGCCTCTCGGATCGCCACCGCCGCGTCAGCGGCCGAGAACCGCGCCTGCGACGGCGCCGGCCGACGCAGATCTTCCGCGGCAAGGCTCCAGAGAAACTGGCGGTCGCGTCGAAACTGGCGGCGGAAGGCGTTCTTCAGCTCGCCCTCCGGCCGCGCGCCGATCTTCTGCAGCGCGCCGTTGCCGCGGCCGTTGTCCACCGTGGCGCGCGCTTCGAGCCGATGGACGCCCATCGTCTCGAACGCGAACCGCGCGACGAGCAGCGCGGCGTCGACGAACGCGCCGGTGCCCCAGAACATGTGGCCGATCGCGAATCCCCACTCCGCGGTGAAGAACGTCGGCTCGAGCGCGCGCACCTGAATGATGCCGACTGCCGACTCTGCGCCGTGCGGGACGATCGCGAAGCAGACGCTCTCGCCGTTGGCGCGCTGCTGCCGCGCCCACGCGATGAAGCCGGCGAACGCGGCCACGGAAGGAGGCGGCGCGGACATGTGCGCCGCCACGACGCGATCGGAGAGCAGCTCGAACAGCGCGGGCGCGTCCGCCCACGCGATCTCGCGGACGCGCACGACATCGCCGACGAGCAGGGGGACGCCTTCGACCCAGGGATGAGTGGACACCGCGGGAACCCCGCGGATCGTAAAGGAGCCGTGAGACGCCGGTCAACACGACAAATTGTGCAGTCGAGCCGCGCGCCGCTTCAGATGCACTTGCCCGCGTGATTCGACCACTCGAGCTGGACGACGTACTGCCCGATCTTCTTGGTCTTCCACGCGCAGATGTCGCCGATCTCGCCGTGCGCATCGTCGTACCAGCCCTGGCCCGGAATCGGATCGGTGAGCGCCTCGCAGAGCTCGTGCGAGCTCGTCGAGGTGAGCGCGTCGAACACCGGCAGGCCGCCGCGGCAGCCGGCGCAGCCGGGGAACGGCATGGCGGCGTAGAAAATCTGCCCGGAGATGTCGCTGTGATACCCGCAGAAGGCCTGGCACGACGCCGCGCCGCCCTGCACCACTTTCACGCCCGGCTCGACGTAGATGAAGTACAGCGTGTTCGGCGTCGGCTTCGGCACCGCGGCGTTGGTGGTGATCTCGTGCTGCAGCATGTGCTGCACCGCCGCGTCGGTGACCGACGAGTGGAGCTTCGGCGTCGCGATCATGATCGAGCCGATCCGCTTGCCGTGCGCGATCTTCTTGCCGGGCACGGAGTACTCGTGCATCTGATCGATCAACGCGCTGGCGAGAATGAAGTCGAAGAACTGATTGATCTGCGTGACGAGCGCGCTGTTGGGCGCCTGCTGCCACACCGGCCCCCAGAAGATCGTGAACACTTCGACGTTCGTGATGAGCGGACCGTGGCGATACGTGAGGCACGGCCGCGCCGGCGCCGCCGCCGCAAACGCCTCGGTCGCCTGCAGGACGGTGTCTCCGACGTGCAGCGGCACGATCCGGATCGGATCGCCGGGCGCGGCAACGACCACCTTCGGAGCGACGTCGGACTCGGCCATCGCGCAGGTCTCCTCGCTTCGGTCAACGCGACCAAAGGAGCGAGTACATGCGCTACGCCTGCGCGTGTTTCAAGCAAAAAAGCACGAGGGCAGTGGGTTGCCCGGCGCGGCCAACGGGTTGGCTGATCACGACAGGCCGAACAACGGACGCAGCCGCGTGCCGAGCACGTTGCCGGCGAACGCCGACGGCAGCCACACCCAGCCGTGCAGGCTGCCCGACGCGATGCCGCTGAAGTACGCGCCGATGTTGCAGCCGTACGCGATGCGCGCGCCGTAGCCGAGCATCAGCCCGCCGAGGATCGCCGCGGCCAGCGATCGCATCGGCACGCGCCAGGCCGGCGCGAAGCGTCCGGCGGCCGCGGCGGCGGCGAGCGCGCCGAGAATGATCCCGACGTCCATCACCGAGGTGACATCCGTCACGACGCTCGCCTTGAGCGACGCCGCCTGCGCCGGGGCCGTCCAGTACGGCCAGCGCGCCACGTCGACGCCGAGCGCCATCAGCGCCTTCGCCCCCCACAGCGCGAACGCGGCGGTGATCCCCCACGGACGTCCGGACAGGGCGAGCGTCGCGATGTTGACGAGCGCGAGCGCGACGCCGCCGGCGACGAGCGGCCACGGCCCGTGCAGCGCGCGCGCCCAGCCGCGCTGCGCCGATCGATCCTCGGCGAGCCGTCCGTGCGCGCGCCGCTCGATGGCGATCGTCGCGGCGGCGATCAGCGCGAACGCGGCGAGGCTGATCGACAGCGCAGGCATCGCGCCGACCATCGCGATGAGCGACAACGGCTTCGTCGCGGGGCGCGCCGTCCACCACGGCATGTGCGCCGTGCCGATCACCGATCCCGCGATGAAGGCGCCGAGCGTCGCGAGCATCCGCGTATTGCCGCCGCCGGCGGTATAGAGCGTGCCCGACGCGCATCCGCCGCCAAGCTGCATGCCGACGCCGAAGAGAAATGCGCCGACGACGACCGACACGCCGACGGGCGAGACCGACCCGCGCACCGTCTGCCCGAACGCGTGTCCGCTTGCGAGCGCGGGAAAGAAGACGAGGCAGGTGAGCGCGAGCATCAGCATCTGCGCGCGGATGCCGGCGCCGCGGCCGTCGGTGATGAACCGCCGCCAGGCACCAGTGAAGCCGAACGCCGCATGGTAGAGCGCCACGCCGGCCGCCGCGCCGACGAGGAACAGCAGCGCCTGGCGTCCGGCGACCGCCGCGTTCAGGTACAGCGCCGCGAGCGCGATCGCCGCGCACGCCGCCACGACGGGCCCGTGATTGACGGCGGGCCGGCCGACGGCGGAGCCGAACGAGCGGTCGAGCGCAATCGTGGTCGTTTCCATGAGGCGGATCGTAACGTAACTTTTCGCGGCGCCGGGCGTTTATATACTCGGCTACGAATGACGGATGCCGACGAGCGCCTGCTCGTGGAGGCGGCGCAGCGGGACCCATCGCGCTTTGCCGAGCTCTACGAGCGGCATTTCGCGCGCGTGTATGCGTACGTGGTCCATCGTGTCCGCGATCGGAATACCGCCGAGGATCTCACCGCGGAAGTGTTCCACAAGGCGCTCGCGAGCCTGCCGCGCTACGAGTGGCGCGGCGCGCCATTCGGCGCGTGGCTGGTCCGGATTGCGGCCAACGCGGTGGCGGATCGGCTGAAGCACGCCGGCCGCGAGGTCCCGTCGGCGTCGCCGCCGGAGCAGGCCGCCGAACCCGACGTGGATCTCGCCGAGGTCGAGCGATACGCGCAGCTGTTCCGCCTCGTCGACGAGCTGCCCGGCGAGCAGCGCCGTGTGATCGTCGAACGCTACGTCGAGGAGCGCAGCATCCGCGAGATCGCCGCGCGCCTCGAGAAGAGCGAAGGGGCGATCAAGCAGCTGCAGCTTCGCGCGCTGCAGACGCTCCGCGCGCGCATGGAGGCCGCCCATGCCTGACTCCCGGGCGATGGACTGGCTCGAGCGCGCGCTCTCGAATCTGCCGAGCGACGGCTTCAAGGCGCGCCTGAAGCGCGAGCTGGAAAGGACGATCGATATGACAGCGGTATCGGAACCAATCAGCGGAGTCCGTCAGGCGGCCACGCCGCAGCTGCGCGTACGACACGCGGCGGCGGCCATCGATTTCTACGCGCGCGCGTTCGGCGCGCACGAGGTGATGCGCTTCACCGTCGGCGACAGCGTGGCGCACGCCGAGATCCTCATCGGCCCGTCGCTCATCATGCTCGGTGAAGAAGCGCCGGAGCACGGGTTCGCGAGCCCCGAGACGCTGGGCGGATCGCCGGTCGCGATGCATCTGCTCGTCGACGACGCCGACGCTGCGATCGCGCGCGCGGTGGCGGCAGGCGCGCGCCTCGTGTCGCCCGCCCAGGATCAGTTCTACGGCGATCGCTCCGGCCGCGTGGTCGATCCGTTCGGCTACACGTGGACGATTGCCGCGCGAACCGAAGATCTGACGGTCGACGAGATGCAGCGGCGTTTCGCGGCGCTCGTCCCCGCGCCGGCGGCAGATGCCGGCGCCCGGCGGGAAGGATTCCACGCCGTCACGCCGTACATCGTCGTCCAGGATGCGCCGGCGTTGATCGAGTTCCTCGCGCGAAGTTTCGACGCCAAGCCGCTGTCGCGATCGATCGGATCGGGCGGAGGCGTGCATGCCGAGGTCGAGATCGGCGACTCGATGCTGATGGTTGGCGGCGGCGCGCCGGAGCTGTCGTGGCGCGGGCAGCCGCTGCCGTCGGCGTTCCACGTCTACGTCGCCGACACCGACGCGACGTTCGCGCGCGCCGTCGAGGCCGGCGCGACCGTCGTCGCGCCGCCGGAGGACAAGCCGTACGGCGAGCGGATGGCGGCCGTGAAGGATCCGCAGGGCAACTCGTGGTACATCGCGACGCAGCACGGTCCGCGGTTCGCGCGCGAAGACCGGCACGTCGTCATCGCGTACCTGCACCCGCATCGCGCGGAGCCGATGATCGCGTATCTGAAGCGCGCGTTCGGCGCGGTCGAGCTCGAGAAGCACGCGTCGCCGGAAGGGATCATCTTCCACGCGGCGGTCCGCATCGGCGATTCGACGATCGAGATGGGCGAGGCGGGCGGCTCGTTCGGGCCAGCGCCGACGATGTTCTATCTGTACGTGCAGAGCGTCGAGGCGGCCTACCAGCGCGCGATCGACGCGGGCGGCACGTCGATCGCGCCGCCTGCCGACCAGGCGTTCGGCGATCGCACGGCTGGCGTGAGGGATCCGTTCGGCAACCTCTGGTACGTCGCGCGCCCGATCGCAGGACGCGGCTGAGGCAGTAAACGCGAGCGCGCCGCGGTCCGTCTAAGCGGGCGGAGGTTTTATGGTTCGCTTCGCGTTCGCCGCCGCGCTCGCGGCGGCTGCACTGGGAGTGGCCGTGTCCGCGCAGGGCCGCCGCGGACCCGACCGGCCGCGCGCCGGATGCGGCGACTTCGGCAACTCGGATCGCGCCTCGTTCTGCGAAGTGCGCGACGAGACGGTCCCGGGCGGAGGCGTGAACCCGCTCGACGTCGACGCGGGTCGCAACGGCGGCATCCGCGTCCGCGGCTGGGATCGCGCCGACGTCCACATGCGCGCGGTCGTTTCCGCGTGGGCGGACACGGATGCTCAAGCGCGCCAGACCGTCGCCGGCGTTCGCATCGTCACCGGCGGCGGCACCATTCGTCCGGAAGGTCCCGACACGAGCGGCGGCAACGGGAATTGGTCGGTCAGCTTCGAGCTCGACGTGCCGCGCACGGCGATCATCACGCTCAACGCGCACAACGGCGGCGTCTCGATCGACGACTTCCAGGGCACGGCGAAGTTTCACGCGGTGAACGGCGGCGTCACGCTGCGCAACGTCAGCGGCGACATCCGCGGCGAGACGGTGAACGGCGGCGTCACGGTCGATCTCACCGGCGATCACTGGAACGGCGCCGGCCTCGACGTCGAGACGCGCAACGGCGGGATCCGCATGACGCTTCCCGAGCAGTATTCGGCGTCGCTCGAGACGGCCACCACCAATGGCCGCATCAACATCGACTTTCCCGTGACGGTGCCGGGGCGCATCACGCGCAGCCTGACGACGACGCTCGGCGCGGGCGGCGCGACGCTGCGCGCCGTGACGACCAACGGCGGAGTCTCCATTCGAAAACAGTAAGGGCCGGCCGCCGTGCCATACTCGTGGCATGGCGGCCAGGCGTCGCGCGCGAATCGCCGCGGCCGCGCTCGCCGGCGTGCTCCTCGCGGCCGGCGCGGCGCTCGCGCAGTTCGGCTTCGCGCGCGGTCCGTTTCACGAATACCCGAACATCCCGTACGACGGGCGGTTCACGTTCGTCCGTCTGAAATACACCACCGCGCCCGGCGGCTACTGGTACGGCGGCTGGCCGGCGTGGGGGCACGGGTATCCGCTCGCCGAGCAGAACCTGATGCGGATCATGAACGAGGTCAGCTTCCTCGGTCCGCACACCGAGGAGATCAACGCGATCACGCTCGACGATCCGGAGCTGTTCCGCTATCCGATCGCGTACGTGATCGAGGTGGACTGGTGGGCGATGACCGACAGCGAAGCGGTGGCGCTGCGCACGTACCTGCAGAAGGGCGGCTTCGTCATCGTCGACGACTTCAAGCCGCGGCGCTTCCGCGGCAGCTTCGGCGGCGGATCCGGCGGCTATGGGTACGGGAGCGGCTGGGACGTGTTCGAGGCGGCGATGGCGCGCGTACTGCCGACGGCCCGGTTCGTGGATCTGGAGGCGTCGCACCCGATCTTCCACTCGTTCTTCGAGATCGATCGGCTCGACATCGTGCCGCAGGCCTACATCGCGGGCCGCCCGATCTTCCGCGGCCTGTTCGAGGACAACGATCCCACCAAGCGCCTGCAGATGATCGTCAACTACAACACTGACGTGTCGCAGTTCTGGGAGTGGTCGGGCACCGGCCTGCGGCCGATCGATGACACCAACGAAGCCTACAAGCTCGGCGTCAACTACATTGTCTACGGCCTGACGCACTGAACCGGTGCCAGGCACCGTCTTCCAGGTTTCTACCTGGTTGCAACCAGGTTCTTACCAGGTAACAACCAGGTTTGAACCAGGTTATTACCAGGTTACGGTGGCGGGAATTGCAGCGGGCCGGTGATGAGGTGTTGGCAGTTCCTGACGCGCACCTGCGTCACGGGATGAGGATCGACGGCATGCGGCTGCGCTCGCGCGCATATCGCTCGGCGACCGCATCGGCGATCTCGTGCGCGATGCCGCGGCGGACGAGGATCACGACCGAGCCGCCGAATCCACCGCCCGTCATCCGCGCACCGAACACGCCGCGCTGCCGCTTGGCGATCTCGACCAGCGCGTCGACGTCGCTCGTCGACACCTCGAAGTCGTCGCGCATCGACCGGTGCGACTCGTTCATCAGCGCGCCGAACGCCGCCTCGTCGCCGCGGCGCAGCGCGTCGCGCGCGGCGAGCACGCGCGCGTTCTCGGTGACGACGTGGCGCGCGCGGCGATCGAGCGGCGGCGGCAGGCGCGCACGCACGAGGTCCGGCTCGCCGGCGTCGCGGAGCGCCGTTACACCCAGACGCCGTGCGCTCTCGGCGCACTCTTCGCGCCGCACGCGATACTCGCCTGTCGCGTGCGCGTGCGCGACGCCCGAGTCGATCACGACGAGCTCCGCGCCCGGCGGAAGCGCCAGCTGCTCGAAGGCGAGCGTCCGCGTATCGAGGAAGAGCGCCGCATCGGCGGCCGCGAAGCTCGCCGCCATCTGATCCATCATGCCGACCGGCGCGCCGACCAGCGTCGTTTCGGCATCGTGGCCGATGCGCGCGCCTTCTACCGGATCGATCGAGAGGCCGAACGCGTCGCCGAGCGCACGGACGAACGCGATCTCCAGCGCCGCGCTCGACGACAAGCCGGCGCCGAGCGGCACCGCCGACTCGACGCGCGCGTCGAAGCCGCGAATCCGCAGACCGCGCGCGCGCATCGCCGAGGTGACGCCCTGCACGTAATCGATCCACTCGCCGCGGCGCGATTCGGCGCCGACGCGAAACTCCGCCGGCCGATCGACGGCGACGCTCGCGCTCCACACGCGCGCGCACTCGTCGGCGCGCGGCGCCAGCTCGACGCGCGTGCGGTGCGGCGTCGCAATCGGCATCACGAAGCCGTCGTTGTAGTCGGTGTGCTCGCCGATCAGGTTCACGCGGCCCGGCGCGTCGCGCGCCACCGCCGGCGCGCGCCCGAAGAGGCTCTCGAAGGCAGCCGCGGCGACGTCAGCCAAGCGACACCTCGACGGCCCGGAGCTCCGCCGCGGTCCGATCCGGATCGGCGTCGACCGTGAAGACGCCGGCGCCGATCTCGCTGCCGGCGAGAAATTTCAGGCGATCGCGCATCCGGTACGGCGGATAGAACTCGACGTGCAGGTGCGCTTCGGGGTGCGGCTCGCCGTCGGTCGGCGCCTGGTGAAACGCCATCACGTACGGAAACGGACGATGCCAGAGCCGATCGTATTTGAGGAGCACCGTCTTCAGCGCGCGCGCGAAATCGACGCGTCCTTCCTCGTCGAGATCCGCGACCGACGGCACGGCCGATCGCGTGGCAATCCACACCTCGTACGGATACCGCGCGCAGGCCGGGACGAACGCGGCGGTCCGCGGGCCGGCGTACAGGACGCGCGCGCCCGACTCGAGCTCGGCGTCCACCATCGCCTCGAGCAGCCCGCGGCCGTGCTCGTCGAGATACGCGCGCTGCTGGGCGAGCTCGCGCGCCGCGATCGGCGGCACGAAGGGGTACGCGTAGATCTGGCCGTGCGGATGGTGCAGCGTGACGCCGACCTCGACGCCGCGATTCTCGAAGGGGAACACGTACTGGATCGCGGCGCTCGCGCCCAGCGTGCGATAGCGATCCGCCCAGACCTCGATCAGCAGCGCGATGTGATCGAGCGGCAGCGCCCCGAGCGAGCTCGCGGCGTCGCGCGTGAAGACGACGACCTCGCAGACGCCGACCGCCGGCAGCGCCGCCACCGGCAGCGACGGCGGATCGCGCGCCTCCATCGTCAGCGTCGGAAAGAGATTCTCGAAGACGGCGGCGTCGTAATCGCCCTCCGGCAGCTCGGTGGGCGGCGCGCCGGGCGTCGTCGGGCCGAGCGGGTTGTATTCGGGGGGCGGCAGGAACGTCCGGTGCTGCCGGTGCGCGGCGCAGGCGATCCACTCGCCGCGCAGCGGATGCCAGCGCAGGTGGGCGTTCGGAAACGCCGGCTCCGGCGACGGCGAAGGCGCGGTCAGCCGCTCGTCGATCGGGCGCCGGGAGTACAAGAGGAGGCGGCGGCCGTCTGGTTTCGTGAGCGCGCGCGTGAACATGTGGGCGTCGATAGTAATAGTAAAATCAGGCGCTCGAGACGAGGTGCCTCATGAAAGTGTCCCGACGCGATCTCCTTGCAGGCGCGGCCGGCGTCGTCGCGCTCGGCGCGAAGGCGGCGGCGCAGCCTCCGGATGCGGCCGCCGATCCGACGAAGGTGCGCGGCCGCCCGAGCCGCGCGCTCGGCCAGCGCGCGGCGTTCGAAAAACCCCAGCGGCAGCCGCGCGGCGCCGCGTCGTCCGGCACGCCGCATCAGGATCTCTACGGGACCATCACGCCGTCCGATCTGCATTTCGAGCGGCATCACGCCGGCGTGCCCGAGATCGATCCGAAGACCTACACGCTGCTGATTCACGGCATGGTCGAGCGGCCGACGATTTTCACGCTCGCCGATCTGAAGCGATTCCCGGCCGTGAGCCGCGTGCACTTCCTCGAGTGCTCCGGCAACTTCGGCGGCCGCGGCGCGGCGACCGATCTCACGCCGCAGCAGATCGCCGGCCTCACGAGCACGAGCGAATGGACCGGCGTGCCGCTCGCGACGCTCTTCCGCGAAGTCGGCGCGCGGCCGCAGGCCACGTGGTTCCTCGCCGAGGGCGGCGACGCGGCGGTGCTCACGCGCAGCATCCCGATCGCGAAGGCGTTCGACGATGCGCTGATCGCCTACGGACAGAACGGCGAGGCGATTCGCCCGGAGCAGGGATATCCGGCGCGTCTGTTCCTGCCGGGCTGGGAAGGCAACTCGAACGTCAAGTGGCTGCGCCGGATCGAGCTCTCCGATCGTCCGTTCATGACGCGAGAGGAGACGTCGAAGTACACCGAGCCGATGGCCGACGGCAGCGCGCGCATGTTCAGCTTCCTCATGGACCCGCGATCGCTCATCACCTATCCGGCGTTCCCGGTGGCGCTGGCGCGCGGCTGGACCGAGATCAACGGCATCGCGTGGAGCGGCTCCGGAAAGATCGCGCGCGTCGACGTGAGCACCGACGGCGGCGCGACCTGGGCCGCCGCGAAGCTTCAGGAGCCGGTGCTGCCGAAGGCGCACGCGCGCTTCCGCCATCTGTGGAACTGGACCGGCGGCGAGGCCGTGATCATGAGCCGCGCGGTGGACGAGGCCGGCAACACGCAGCCGACGCGCGACGCGCTGATCAAGCTGCGCGGCGTGAGCAGCGTCGGCTATCACATCAACCCGATCACCGGCTGGCGGATCCGATCAGACGGCTCGGTGATCTATCACGCGGAGCCGTGGTCATGACGGCCCGCGCCTGCACGGCGGCAGCGTGCGCGTTCGCCGCCAGCGTGATCGCCGCCGCGCAGCAGCCGCCGCCGAGGTTCGGGATCGGCCGAGCGGCGACGCAGGAGGAGATCGCCGCGCGCGACATCGACGTCGGGCCCGACGGCGCGGGCCTTCCGCCGGGACGCGGCACCGCCGCCGACGGCGCGCCGATCTACGCCGCGCGCTGCGCCGGCTGCCACGGGAAGACCGGCAAGGAGGGGCCGAACGACGCGCTCGTCGGCCGGATCCCGAACGACGAGTTTCCGTTCGCGCGCGATCCGAAAGCGCCGAAGACGATCGGCAGCTACTGGCCGTACGCGACAACGGTGTTCGACTATATCCGTCGTGCGATGCCGCCCGATAAACCGGGCTCGCTCAAAGACGACGACGTCTACAACCTCACCGCGTATCTGCTCGCGCTGAACGATTTGATTCCCGCCGATGCCGTGATCGACGCGACATCGCTGCCGAAGGTCAAGATGCCGGCGCGCGAGCATTTCAAACCGGACACGCGGCCTGGCGGCGGGCCTGGCAGGTCGGGCAGGTCGGGCAGGTAAGCCACAAAGTTACGCGAGGATTTACTCTGCGATCTCCGTGACCCGCCAGGCCTGCCTGACCCGCCAGGCCCGCCCGGCCTGCGTGACCCGCCAGGCCCGCCCGGCCCACCCGACCTACTCGGCGGCGAGGAACGCTCGGATCGAGCGCCGAAGCACGAGCTGCGCAGCGGCGGCGAGCGCGAGCGCGCCGCACGCCGCATACACCACCGGAACGTTGCGTCCCGTCGCGTCGGCGATCGCGCCGCCGCCGACCATCCCGATCGGCAGGAGCGCGCGCGTGAGCGTCGCCTGCAGGCCGATCACACGTCCGCGGAACGCCGGTTCGGTGCGGCGCTGGATGATCGATACGGTGAGGACGTTGATGATCGCCGCGAGCACGCCGGTGCCTGCCGCCACGGCGATCGCCAGCCACCGTGATCGAAGCTGCCCGAGGACGACGAGCGCCGTCGCGAGCGTCGCGAGCGCGCCGACAATCAACGCGCGCCGCGATCGCCCCGTCCAGCGCCGCGCGCCGACGAGCACGCCGCCCGCGACGGCGCCGCCGCTGATCGCCGAGAGCAGAAATCCGTACCATCGGGCATCGGCGCCGAGATACGTGGTCGCGAAGACCGGCAGCAGCACCGTCATCGGCATGAGGAGCGCGTTGAACATCGCGACGGTCGCGAGGAACCCGATCATGCCCGGCAGGCGCGCGACGTAGCGGCACCCTTCCGCGGTGTGCGCGAAGACTGCGCCGCGGGCCGGCGGCCGAGCGGCCGCCGCGCGATCCGCGGCCGGCGGCCGGATCATCAGCTCGCTCGCGGCTGCAAAGAGGAACGATCCGCCGTCGATCAGGAAGAGCGCCGCCGGCCCGGCCAACGCATACAGCACGCCGCCGACGCCCTGCGACACGAGCACCGCGACCTGCCGCGACGACTGTTGAAACGCGTTGAGCGCTTCGATGCGATCGCGCGGCACGAGCTCCGGGGACAGGGCGTTCACCGCGGGGTTGAAGAACGCGCTGCAGACGCCGAGCAGCAGGACGGCGGGAAAAAGGACGGCCGGCCGCAGCGCCGACGGCTGCAGCAGGCACAGGACGCCGAGCAGCGTCACGAGCGCGCCGCTCGTCAGGTCGGCGGCGGCGACGATCCGCAGCCGCGAGCGGTGGCGGTCGGCGAACGCGCCCGTGAAGGGCGCGAGCAGAATCACCGGCAGCACGTTCGCGAGCAGCATCGCACCGGTCAGCGTCGCCGAATGCGTCGTCTGCGCCGTCCAGAACGTCACCGCGATCGTGAACGCCTGGTTGCCGCACTGGCTCACGAGCTGCGCCTGCGACAGCAGGATCACGTTCCGGTTGAAGAGACGCGGCGCCGGTTCGGCTGCCGCCGCACGCGGCAGCGCGAGGCTCATCGTCGTCATGCGAGCGCTCCGGCGCCGTGCTTCAGCAGGTCCAGCGGCCTGAGCACGACGATGCGGCGAACGGCGGCGTAGACGGCGACGCACGCGAGCGCGGACAGCGCCAGACCGCATCCCGCAATCACCAGCCAGTCGCTCGATTCGACGCCGTAGACGAACGCGGCGACGCGCTTCTGCAGGATCCACGCGCCGAGCGCGCCGGCCGCCATCGCCCCCGCGACCGACAGCGCGGTTTCGCGCATGATCAGCGCGACGATGTCGCCATACTGCGCGCCGAGGCAGCTGCGGATCGCGATTTCGTTCGACCGCGCCGATACGCCGAGCACCGCGACGCCGTAGACGCCGGCGAGGCTGAGCAGGCACGCGACGCCGGCGAGCACGGCGAACACGCGCGCATAGAACACCGGCTGGCCGACGGCGCGCGCGACGAGCGCCGACATCGTCGTGACCGTCGTGGGCGACAGCGCCGCGTCGACGCGGTGGATGCGCTCCACGATCGCCGGCGCCAACGCCGTCACCGGTGCGCGGCTCGCGACGATCAACGTCGTCACCGTGCGCAGGCTGCCTCTGACGTACGGCACGAAGACTTCCGGCTGCGGCTCGATCGTCAGCCCGGCGCCGCGCACCGATCCGACGACGCCGACGATCGTCAGCCACGGTGTGGGATCCGCCGCCTCGCCGCGCTTGATCCGGCGGCCGAGCACGCGGCCGTCCGCGAGGTACCGGCGCACGAAGGCGTCGTTGACAATCGCGGACGCGGCGTCCGGCCCTTCGTCCTCGGGCGCGAACGTCCGGCCGGCGGCGAGCGGAATCGACAGCACGTCGAAGTACCGCCGGCTCACGGCCAGCAGCGCGCCGCGAGGCTTGCTCATCGCGTCGGCGGCCACGTGATGCTCGATGCTGAGATTCGCGATCGCCATCGTGCCGCCGAACGGCAGATAGTCGACGACGGCGGAGGCGCGCGCGCCCGGCAGCGTCGCGACCTCGTCGAGCAGCCGGCGCTGAAACGCGACGCGGGCGGGCGGCGCCGCGTACCGCGACGGCGGCAGCATCACCTCGAACACGCTCACGCCGTCGGCGACGAATCCGGGATCGACGCGCGACAGCCGGGCAGCGCTCCCGAACAACTGCGCCGCCGTGGAGAGCACGACGAGCGCGACCGCGAGCTGGACGACGACGAAGGCGCGCCGCCAGCGCGGCATGCCTGTCGGCGCGGCGCCGCCCTGCACCGAGCGCGCGGATCCGGTCTTGCGCGCGTAGAGCATCGGCAGGCTGCTGATCGCGAGCGTCAACGCGAGGCCGATGCCAATCGCCACCGCGCCCATCGTGCCGTCGAGGCGCACTTCCTTCAGCCGCGGCACGTTGGCCTTCGCGTACGCGGCAACCGGCACCTGAATCGCTGCCGCGATCGCCCACGCGCCGATCGTCGCCAGCGTGCACCAGACGATGCCGCGCGCGCCCTGCTCCACCGCCAACCGCCGGGTCGATGCGCCGAGCGCCCAGCGGACGCCGGTCTCGCCCGCCGTCGTCAGCGCGTCGGCCAGCAGCAGGTGCGCCGCATCGGTCGCGGCGATGACGAGCACGAGCGCGGCGACGATCGGCAGGAGCACGAGCAGCGCCTGAACGCCGCTCAGCACCTGCGTCTGGAGCGGGACCACGCTGAAATCGAGGCCGACGTCTTCCACCGGGTGATCGGCGGCGAGCCGCCGCGCGATCGTCGTCGCTTCGGCCTGCGCCTGCGCGACGCCGTGCTGCGGCTTCAGCCGGCCGAGCATGAAGAGCATGCGAAGGTCGCGGCGCTGCGGCAGACCATCGAGCTTGATCGGCATCCACAGATCCGCGTCCTTGATCGTCACGTCGGTGCCGACGAGCCGAATCGAGAACACCGGCGGCAGCACGAACCCGCGCGGCATGACGCCGATCACGGTGTACGGATTGCCCGTCAGCTGGATGGTCCGGCCGATGACCTGTGGATCGCCGCCGAAGCGCCGCTGCCACAACCCGTGCGAGAGGACGACGACGTCGGGCGCGCCGACGCGGTCGTCGTCGGCGCCGAAGAGGCGGCCGAGCGCCGGCGCGACGTGCGTCTGGTCGAGCACGCCGGCGGTCGTTCGATACCCGACCGCGCGCTCCGACCCGTCCGGCCCGTCGACGCTGAATTGTCCGTCGCTGAAAACGCCGAGGGCGTCGAACGCGTTCGCGCCCGCCGCCAGATCGCGGTAATTCAAAATGGACGTCGGGGTGAGACCGGCGCCGCGCTTCGCGTTGTTCTCCCACACGAGCACCAGGCCGCTTGCGTCGCGGTACGGCACCGCGCGAACGAGCACCGCGTCGATCAGGCTCGCGCAGGCCAGCGCGCTGCCGATGCCGACCGCGAGCGTGAGGACCGCGACCGACGTCAGAACAGGGCGGCGGCGGAGATGCCGGATTGCGTGAACGAACGTGAGCCGCATGATGAAACCCCCGCTGATGGCGCGGCGCCGCGCAGAGACCTCGGCCGTCTCTGCGGGCGCCGCAGTCGCGTTACGAGCCCCAGACGATAGCTCCCTCGCCCACGACTGCCTCCTTTCGGTTGGCCGACGTTCGCCTTACGTGCCCCAGAGAATCGACTGATCGCCCATCACTGTCTCCTTCGTTTGGTCGAGGTCCTCGTCTGTCGACGCCGCTAGGTGCCCCACAGAATCATTTCGTTGCCCATGTCCGCCTCCCTTCGAGCCGCCTACATCTCCCTCTACGTTCGTTGACCCTCGAATACAGGAAGGAGTAATGTGCGCCCCATCGCCCAGCCATTTCCCGCGACGTCCTGGGACCTGCTCGCCGACGCGGCGAGCCGGGGCCCCCGGTCGGCCATGGCGCAGAATGAATTCGCCGACCGGTACTACACAGCGATCCGGGCGTTCATCGGCGCCATCGTGCGCGACGAGCGCGATGTCGACGACCTGACCCAGCGCTTCTTCGAGACCGCGGTGCTATCGGGCCGGCTCTTCGCGAGAGCCGATCGCGAGAAGGGGCCGTTCCGGCCGTACCTCAAGCAGTCGATTCGCAACTTCCTCGTGGACGAGCGGCGGCGGCTGGGACGAAACGTGCAGGCGGAGGTCCGGCCGGATGTCGCGGAGCCCGGCTGGGACGCGGTCGCGGCGCCGGCATCGGCGCCCGATGAGGCGCTGCTGCGCGCATGGGCGCAGAGCGTCGTCGCCGTTGCGGTCGGCAAGGTGAAGGCGTCGTGCGCCGAACGCGGCCAGGCCGAGCACTTCGCGCTGTTCGCGCGGCGGTATCTGGCCGAGGAGGACGCGCCGCCGTCGTGGCGCGAGATCGGCGCCGCGTTCGGGCTCGAGGAGAAGATCGCGCGGAGCCGCGCCGACACCGTTGCGCGGCGCTTTCGCCTCGTGCTGCGCGAAATCGTCGCCAGCGATGTCGGATCGGACGCCGGCGTGGACGACGAGCTCCAGCAGATGATGGCGCTCTTATGAAATCGAACCTGTCGGCGGTGCAGCTGAAAGCGCTCGTGGGGATCGCGCTCGAGCCGGCGGCGATCGGCGACGCGCCGTACGCCGAGGCGCTCGAGCGCGCCGCCGCGCCCGAGACCGGCGTCGCGGATCTCGTCGACATCAAAGACGCCGCGAAGCGGCTGATCGACGCGGCGGCTGACGGCGATCAGCGCGAAGCCGCGCGCGTCGTCTACTACGCCGCCGTCGCCGCGGCGTTCGTGCGGCACGGCGCGCTGATCTCGTCGCGGGCGGCGTGGAAGCAGCGGCCGGCGTTCGAGCGGCTGGCGGCCATCCTTCGCAGCGACGATCTCCGCGCGCTGTTCCGCGAGGCCGCCGCGCGAATCGCGAAGGAGCCGGCGGAGTGAGGCTCGCCGCGGGCTCGCGCCTCGGCCGCTACGAGATCGTCGAGCCGCTCGGCGCCGGCGGCATGGGCGAGATCTACCGCGCGTCCGATCCCGAGCTGCACCGGATCGTCGCGATCAAGATCATCAGCGGCGGATCGGCGGTGCATGGAGAGCTTCGCGATCGATTCCAACGCGAAGCGCAGGCGATCGCGCAGCTCGAGCATCCACGGATCTGCCGCGTGTACGACGCGGGGCACGATGACGGGCTCGACTTTCTCGTCATGGAGTATCTCGAGGGCGAGACGCTCGCGAGCCGAATCGCCGCCGGACCGATGCCGATCGCCGATGCCGTGGACATCGCGTCGCAGATCGCCGATGCGTTGTCGTATACGCACCGCCATGGGATCGTGCACCGCGATCTCAAGCCGGGCAACGTCATGCTGACGGCCTCGGGCGTGAAGCTCCTCGATTTCGGCATCGCGAAATGGCTGGCCGGCGGCGCGCCGTACACATCGTCGACGCTCGTCGGCGCGGGAACGCTGGCGGGCACGCTTCAGTACATGTCGCCGGAGCAGATCGACGGCAAGCCCGCCGACGAGCGGTGCGACATCTTCGCGCTCGGCGTGATGCTCTACGAGATGCTGAGGGGCCGCCACCCCTTCGATGGCGACGCGCCCTCGGCGATCATGGCCGCCATCCTCTCGCGCGAGCCGACGCCGCTCGGCAATCTGCGGCCCGAGATTCCGCCGGCGCTCGCGGCGATCGTCGCGCGATGCCTCGCCAAGAATCCAGCCGACCGCTGGCAATCGGCGGACGACGTCGCATCGACGCTCGCGGCCGTCGGACGGCCTGCCGCGGCTCGACGGAGGCTGTCGCGGCGCGCGATGGCCGCCGCATCGGCGGCGATTCTGGCCGCAGCCGTCGCCGGGGGCATCGTGGCGAGCCGCGCGGCGCGCACCGGATCTCAGGCGGGCCCGCCGTCGCGCGCGACGACGCAGCGGCGATCGATCGCGGTCCTCGGATTCAGAAACCTGTCGGAGCGCGCCGACGCCGCATGGGTGTCCACCGCCGTCGGCGAGATGCTCACGACGGAGCTCACCGCCGGCGAACAGATGCGCGCCATCGCCGGCGAGAACGTCGCGCGCGCGAAGGTCGAGCTGAAGCTGATCGACACCGACACGTATGCGCGCGACACGCTCGCTCGCGTGCGCAGCAACCTGGGGTCGGATCTGATCGTCGTCGGCTCGTATGTCGCGCTCGGCGAGCAGCCGGCGCGCACCGTGCGGCTCGACCTCCGCGTGCAGGACACCGCCACGGGCGAGACGATCGCGGCGGCGAGCGAGAGCGGCGCCGAGTCGGATCTGCCCGGCCTCGTGTCGGGGATCGGCGCGCGCGTCCGCGGCGCGCTCGGGCTCCGCGTCGTGTCGCCCGCCGATTCCGCCGGCATCCGCGCGTCGGCCCCCTCGACGACCGAAGCGATTCGCCTCTACGCGCAGGGCCTCGAGAAGTACCGGCTGTTCGACGCCGTCGCGGCGCGCGATCTGCTGCTGAAGGCGTCTGCTGCCGATCCGTCCAACGCGCTGGCGCATTCGGCGCTCGCCAGCGCATGGGCCGCGCTCGGCTACGACGCGCGCGCGGCGGACGAAGCCAAGCTGGCGGCGACGCTCGCCGTCTCGCTGCCGCGCGAGCAGCGCTCCGCGATCGACGCCCACGCGCGCGCGCTCGCGGGCGACTCGACCAAGGCGATCGAGAGCTACGCGGGCCTGTGGCGCGACTTTCCCGACAACCTCGATTACGGCCTGGAGCTCGCGCGCTTCCAGACGTCGGCCGGCGCGGCCAGGGACGCGTTGACGACCGTGGCGGCGCTGCGAAAGCTGCCGCATCCCGCGGGAGACGATCCGCGCATCGATCTCGCCGAGGCGGCGGCGAACGCGTCGCTCGGGAATTTCCTTCCCGCGCACACGGCCGCGATGAGCGCCGCGCAGAAAGGCGCCGAGCGCGGCGCGGTGCTCCTCGTCGCGGAGGCGCGGCGCCAGGACGGCGCGGTGCTGTGGCGCACGGGACGCTTCGACGAGGCGCTCGCGTCGTGCGCCGAGTCGGAGCGGATCGCGCGCGAGACCGGCGACAAGAACCTCGAGGCGTTCGCGATCGCCATCTCCGCGAACGTCCTCTACCAGTCGCACGACGATCGCGCGAAGGCGGCGTACGAACGCGCGCTGGCGATCTTCCGGGCGATCGGACGCAAGGGCTCGATCGCCGGCGTCCTGAACAACCTCGCCAACATCGAGAGCGATCGCGGAAACCTGGCCGCCGCGGAGCAGGCGTACCGCGAGAGCCTCGCCATCGCACGCGAGCTCGGCCATCGCAAGGACGTGACGATGGCGATGACGAACCTCGGCAACGTCCAGGCGCGGCAGGGCAATCTCGCGGCCGCCGCGCGGACGCACGAGCAGACGCTCGCGGAGTACCGCGCGATGGGCGACAAGGCCGGCATCGCCGTCAATCTGCTCTCGCTCGCGGACGAGCTCCGCGAACGCGGCGAGCTCGCCCGCGCGCATCGCACGCTGACCGAAGCGATGCAGATCACGAAGGAGAGCGGCCAGCAGTTCATCACGTCCGCGGTCATGGGTGCGATCGTGCTGGTGCTCCTCGATGAAGGCGATGGCGCGGGCGCGGCGACGCTCGCGCAGGAGCTGCTGGCGCTCGCGCGCAGTTTGAAGTCTCCGACGCGCGAGGCGCGCGCGCTGCTGACGCTGGCCGAGGCCGAGAACGAGAACGGGCGCGCCGCCGACGCGGAGCGCCACATACGCGAAGCGCTCGACGGCGGCCTGAAGTCCGAGATGCCGTCGGCCGCCGCCGATGCGTACGACCTCCTGGCGCGCGTGTATCTGGCCGAGGACCGACTCGCGGATGCCGGTCAGGCCGTCGAGCGCGCGGGAGCGGCACACGCCGGCTCGGTTGCCGATCGGTTGTCGCGCGCGATCACCGCCGCGCGCGTGCGGGAAGGTTCGGCGCCGCGAGAAGCGATCGGGGAGCTGCGCGGCGTCACGGACGAAGCGGCGAAGAAAGGCTACGTCAGGCTGGCATGCGAGGCGCGGCTGCGGCTGGGCGAGGTGGAATGGCGCGCGGGCGACGGCGCGTCGGCGCGCGCGCATCTCGCCGAGGCGGAGCGCGAGGCCGCGCGCCGCGGCTTCAAGACGATCGCCGGGCGAGCGCGCGCGCAGTTAGGCCAGGCGGGTCGGGCAGGTCGGGCGGGTCTGGCAGGTCGGGCGGGTCTGGCAGGTCGGACGTCGGACTACTTGACTCTGTGACCTTTGTGACCCGCCAGGCCTGCCCGGCCTGCCCGGCCCGCGCGACCTACCGTTGCACCAGCTCGATCTTCGCGCCGACCGGGCCTTCCAGGTACGCGTAGCTCACCATCGTCCCGCTCGCGAGCTTCAGCGGGCGCGGCTCGGTCGTGAACGTGACGTTCTGCGCCTTCAGCTCCTTCGTTTTCGCGTCGAGGTTCGCCGTGCGCCAGCCGATGTGATCGATCGCTCGGCCGTCGCTCGGCGCCGCGTCGCCGCGCTGCACGAGAATCCAGACGCCGCTGTACTTCACGCCGTCGATGCGGTCCTTCAGCTTGCCGGTGTCGCCGCCGAACTTCTCCTTGTACCAGGCGAGCGTCGCGGCCGGATCGGGCGCGCGCAGGTGGACGTGGTGCAGCCCGAGCTTCTCGGGATCCTGCACCACCTCGATGCGCGTGCCCCACGGATCGTCGACGAACGCGAGCTTGAAGAGGCCGGGCACGTCGCGGGCCGGGTTGACGATCTTCGCGCCGGCTGATTCGAGCTCCTTCAGCTTCGCGTCGAGATCGGCAACCGAGAAGCCGATGTGATCGAGCGCGCTGCCGGTGCTCGGCTGTGCCTTGTCATTTTTCAGGAAGATCAGGCGCGTGTCGCCGAACATCAACCGGTCGGGCGCTTCGGTCATCGGCGTGCCGCCGAAGTTCTTCTGATACCACTCGACGCCCTTCGCCTGATCAGGGACGTTCAGGTGGATATGGTCGACGACCGGCATGACCGCCGTCTGCGCCGCCGCGGACGCGGCCATCGCGATCGCCGCGGACAACGACATCATCAACGCGCGCATAGCTCTCCTTCGTTCCCGCTCGACCCGACCGACCCGCCCGGCCTATTTCGTCTTCAGCGTCACCTTCTGCACGCGCCAGTTCCCGAGCTCGCCGACGAGCAGGTCGTTCTCGCTGCGGCAGTCGATCGCGTTCACCATGTTGAATTCCTTCGGCAGGCGGCCGGCGCGGCCGAACTTGCCGACGATCTTTCCGTCGAGCTCCAGCTTGTAGATCTCGCCGTTGTCGAGCGACTCCGCGTCGTTCGAGTTCGACGAATAGAGATACTGGTGCGCGCCCGGCGTGATGCAGATCGCCGCCGGCGTGCCGACGTTCGCGATCTGCGCCTTCGGGGTGCCGCGGCCGTCGAACACCTGAATGCGCTTGTTGCCGGCGTCGGCCACGTACACATTCCCTTGCGCGTCGAGCGCGATGCCGCGCAGCGAGTTGAACTGCCCCACTTCGCTGCCGCGCTGTCCCCACGACGTGATGAAGTGGCCGTCCTTGTCGAACTTCGCGACGCGCGCGTTGCCGGCGCCCGTCGCGACGCCGTCGGCGACGTAGATGTTCCCGTCCTTGTCCCACGCGACGCCCGCCGTCCGCACGAAGCTGTCGCCCGGGATGCCCGATCCGGGCGGTCCGGCAGGGCCGCGTCCGCCGCCGCCGGGCGGTGCGCCGCCCGGCGCGCCGGCGCCGCGCGCGGCCGCAGGCGGTGGACCGCCTGCGCCGCGCCCTTCGGTCGGCGGGCCGCCGCGCCCTTCACCGCCGGGTCCGCCGCGTCCCGCCGCGGGGCGCACTGAGATCGCCTCGGGCTTGCGGCTCAGGACGAGGAGGATGCGCCCCTCGGGATCGAACTTGATCACGTTGCTCGAGCCCTGATCGACGACCCAGATGTTGTCCTGCGGATCGATTCTCACCGCCTGCGCGAAGTTGAAGCCGTAGACGCCCTGGCCGATCTCGCGCACGAACTTGCCGGCCTGATCGAACTCGAAGAGGCGCGAGCCGCTCTTGTAGAACGTGCGCGAGGAGCCGACGGCCGCGTGCGCGGCGCCGGTCCGCGTGTAGACGAAGATGTGCCCCTTCGAATTGGTCGCGACGCCCGCCGCTTCGCCGAGATGGATGGTGTCGGGCAGCTTCAGCAGGTCGGCGTTCGCGTCGAACGACAGATCGGTCGCGCCCGACTGCGCGACGATCGGCGCGGCGCTCGCGGCGAGGACAGCGAGCGAGACGATGAGCCGCCGCGTCATCGCGGCACCTGCTTCCCGGCGCCCGCCGACGTCTTCGCCGGCTGCGGCTTGAGGACGATCTTCTGCACGCGCCAGTCGGTGATCTCCGACACGAAGAGCTCGTTCGGGTTGCGGCAGTCGATCTCGTGCACCGTGCTGAACTCCTTCAGCGCCTTGCCCGCCTTGCCGAACTTGCCGACGATCGTGCCGTCGAGCTCCATCTTGTAGATCTCGCCGGTCTGCGCCGCGGCGCGCGAGTCGCCGTTGTCGGGCACCGAGTTCGACACGAAGAGGTACTGATGCGGCCCCGGCGAGATGCAGACGGCCCACGGGTTGCCGACCTGGTCGTAGATCGCCTTGAAGTTGAGATCGTTGTCCCACACCTGCACGCGCGCGTTGCTGCGGTCGCCGATGTAGACGTTGCCCTGCGCGTCGGTGGCGATCGTGTGCGGCAGATTGAGCTGCCCCTGGCCGCTGCCGCGCGTCCCCGCCGACTTGATGAAGCGCCCGTTCTTGTCGTACTTCACCACGCGCGAGTCGCCGTACCCGTCCGAGATGAAGATGTTGCCGTCTTTGTCCCACGCGACGTCGGTCGGCCGGTTGAACGAATACGGTTTGTTCGCGCCCGAGTAGCCGCCCTGTCCGCTGAAGTTCGTCAGTTCCTCGACGGCCTCCGGGCGCCGGCCGATCACCATCACGACGCGGCCGGCCGGGTTGAACTTGATGATCATGTTCGTCCCTTCGTCGACCGCCCAGACGTTGTCCTGCGGATCGACGCGGACCGCGTGCGCGAACGCGAAACCGTAGAGCCCCTGCCCGATCTCGCGCACGAACGCGCCGTTCTGATCGAACTCGAAGAGCCGCGTGTCGCCGCTGCGCGTGTAGACGAACACGTGCCCCTTCGAATTCGTCGCGACGCCGATGCCCTCGCCGAGATACAGGTTCGGCGGGAGCTTCAGGAAGTTCGGCACCGACTCGTACGGAATCTCCGGAACGTTCTCGGCCTTCGCCCGGCTCTGCGCGTAGCCCGGCGCTGCGGAGAGCAGCCCGGCCACGAGCACGCCGGCCGCCATGCATCTCTTCATGAATGCCTCCACGACATGAGCGCCACGGAATCTATACGACCGGGCCGAACGGTTCAAGTTTTGCTCCCTGTGAAGAGCGTATGCTCGGGCTCAGACACGAATGGCGGGAGCGCCGCCGCGCCGAGCGGCGTCGCGAGCCTCGGCCGTCGTGCGATCGGCGCCGCGCGGAGCGTCGCCGCGCGCGGCTGCGCAGCCTCATGTTCGCCGGCCTCGCGCTCGTCGTTCCGCCGCAGCCGAAGCAGAAGCCGCCGACGTGGTTCGGCGGCTCGATTCACGCCTCGGGACCGCGCGTGACGACGACGATCCGCAGCGTCGAGGCGATTCCGCCGGCGCGCGCGTACGACGGCATCATCGAGGAAGCGGCGGAGCGCTACCAGGTGGATCCCGCGCTGCTTCGTTCGGTGATGAGCGCCGAGTCGGCGTTCGATCCGTCGGCGGTCTCGCGCGCGGGCGCGATGGGGCTGATGCAGCTGATGCCCGACATCGCGGACGCGTTCGGCGTCGAGCATCCGTTCGACCCGCGCGAGAACATCATGGCGGGCGCGCGGCTGCTGCGCGAGCTGCTCGATCAGTACAACGGCGATCTGTCGCTCGCGCTCGCCGGCTACAACGCGGGCGCGACGGCCGTCGCCGACTGGGGCGGCGTGGTGCCGCCGTTCCGGGAGACCGAAGGGTACGTGAAGCGCGTCACCAACTTGCTCGCCGACGCCCGCCGCGGCAACGGGAATTAAGAAGAATTCTCCACGCGGCCGCCGCTCCTGACAAACGCGTCGAGCGCGGCGGTGAGGTGGCGATCGAAATCTTCCCGTGCGCGCCACGTCGTGTCGACCAGCCGCACGCTTCGCGCGCGGCGCAGATCTTCGGCGAGCGCCGCGAACAGCCGCGCGGTGCCGTCGGACGGCTCGGCGTCCAGATACCGCATGAACAGCCGCTCGCACGACAGCACGGCCGGCTGGCCGGCGCGCAGCAGCAGGAAATCGCGTCGATTCACTGGTCGGTTCACCGCCACGGCGTCTTACGCCTTCGCGAGATCCTCGAGCGTCCGCCGCACCATGTTGCGCGTGAGCGGCACCTTGTACCCGTTCTTCGCGAGCGGACGCGCGCCGGCGACGGCGGCCTCGCCGGCCGCGGCCGCGACCTCCGGCGTGATCCGCTTTCCGGCGAGAAGCTTCTCCACCTCCGGGAGCCGCCACGGAATCGGCGCCACGCCGCCGAGCACCACGCGCGCGCTGCGGCAGACGTCCTGGTTCATGTCGAGGACCACCGCGGCGCTGACGACGGCGTGCGTCCACGCCTCGCGGTCGAGGATCTTGTGATACGTGCTGCGCGAGCCGGCCCCGCGCGCCGGCAGCACGATCTCGGCGAGCACCTCGCCGTCCTTCAGCACGTTCTCGCGCGAGGCGTCCACGGTCGGCAGCGTGAAGAACTCGGCGGCGGCGACGCGCCGCTCGCCGCCCGGTCCGACGATCCGGAACGTCGCGTCGAGCGCGACGAGCGCCGGCGCCGTGTCCGACGGGTGCACGATGTAGCTCGGGCCGCCGCCGAAGATCGCGTGGAACTCGTTCTCGCCGGAGACCGAGTAGCACGTCGTGCCGCCGTTCTTCAGGCACGCGAACCCGTTGCGGTAGTACCAGCACCACGGCCGCTGGCAGACGTTGCCCGCGATCGTCGCGACGTTGCGGATCTGCGGCGTCGCGACGCTCTCGGCCGCTTCGGCGAGCACGCGGTAGTCGCGGCGGATCGCGGCGCTCGCCGCGATCGTATCGAGCGTCGTCTGCCCGCCGATCGTCGCGCCGTTCTTCACCGTGACGCGATCGAGGCTCTTGATCGATCGCAGGTGCACGACGACCTCCGGCGCGATCAGCCCTTCTTTCATCATGCCGAGCAGATCGCTGCCGCCGCCCGCCACCGCGACGCTCCGATGCGCGTCGCGCGCCTGGCGGATGAGCGTGATCGCCTGCGTGAGGTCGCGCGCGTTGGCGTTGGTGAAGGCCTTCACGACCGCCCTCCCTTCTCCGCGGCGAGCGCGGCGACGAGCTTCTCGCGCGTGATCGGCAGATCCTTCATGCGATGGCCGATCGCGTTCGCGACGGCGTTGGCGACCGCCGCGGGCGACGGCACCTTGCTCGATTCGCCCATGCTCTTCGCGCCGAACGGCCCGAGGCCGTCGTCGCTCTCGATGAAGATCACGTCGATCTCCGGCGCATCGCGGTGCGTGGCGACGCGCGCGCCGTAGTAGCCGGGCGTGAGCGGCGTGCCGCTGCGGCGGTCGTACAGCAGATCCTCGTGCAGCGCCATACCGATGCCCATCACGGCGCCGCCCCTGATCTGGCTGCGCGCGGTGAGCGGGTTGATGACGCGGCCGCAGTCGTGGACGGCGAGATACTTGACGACGCGCGCGCGCCCGAGATCGACGTCCACCTCCACCTCGACGAAGTGCGCGCCGAACGTGCTCCGCACTTTGCCCTGCAGCGTCGGATTCGGCGTCGCCGTGCCGATGAGCACGTCGCCGCCTTTCGGCATCCCCTTCTCGGCTATCTGCTTCTTCAGATCGCGCGCCGCCTCGACCACCGCGTAGCCGGTCATGATCGTCGTGCGGCTGCCCGACTCGCCGACCGAATACGGGCAGCGATCCGTGTCGCCCCACACGACCTCGAGATCCGACAGCTTCACGCCGAGCGCTTCCGCCGCGATCAACCCCATGGTCGTCTTCGCGCCGGCGCCGACGTCTGTGACGCCGACGTGCACCCAGTACTTGCCGCTGCCGTCGACGCGGACAACGGCGCTGCTGCGGCCGAGGCCGGAGCGGAACGCCATGAACGCGACGCCGGCGCCGCGCTTGATCGGCCCGGCGTCGGAGCCGGGCGTCGATTTCCAGCGCTTCCTCCACTCGAACGCCTCGGCGCCGCGGCGGATGCACTCATCGAGCGAGTAGTTCGTGTACGGCGTCTGGTCGCCGGCTTTCCGCGTCATGTTCCTGAGGATGAACTCGACCGGGTCCATCTTCATCTTCGCGGCGACGTCGTCCATCATCGACTGGATGCCGAAGAACCCCTGCGGGTACTCCGGACCGCGGAAGTTGCCCGAGACCGTGCGGTTCGTGTACACGGGCGAGATCGACGTCTCGATGTTCGGGCACTGATAGATCTCGACGCCGGCGATGTTGCCGCTGTTCTTGCGGTAGGGGCCCATCCCGCTGAAGCCGCGCAGCTGAATCGCCTGCAGCGTGCCGTCGCTCTTCACGCCCACCTTGTAGTACTGCACCGTCGGCCAGCGGCCGTGCATGCCGACGTAGTCTTCCTTGCGCGAGAGCTCGAGCTTCACCGGCGCGCCCGCGTCCTTCGCGAGCGCGGCGGCTATCAGATCCGCGTCCTGGTTCTGGTTCTTGTTCCCGAAGTTGCCGCCCATGTACTGGCAGACGACGCGGACGTTCTCGGGCGCGATGCCGAGGTCGCGCGCCATGTCGGTGCGGCAGTTCGCGATGCCGCCCGTCGGCGTGTAGATCGTCAGCTTGTCGCCTTCCCAGTGCGCGACGGCGCTGCGCGGCTCCATCTGCGCGTTGTGCACGAAGCTCGTCGAGAAGCGCTCCTCGAAGACGCGATCGGACGCCTTGAACCCCTCGTCGACGCTGCCGCGCTTCTGCCCGATCGGCTGGATCTCGTTGCGCGCGGTCGGCGAGAGGTTGCCCTCCGGCCAGATCTTCACGGCGTCGGGCTTGAGCGCCTCTTCGGGATCCAGCACGAACGGCAGCGGCTCGTAGTCCACATTGATCGCGCGGAGCGCCTCTTCGGCGACGTGACGGTTGACGGCGGCGACGGCAGCCACCGGGTCGCCGACGAAGCGGACCGGGTTGTTGAACGCGTAGCGCCGGTGCTTCGTGATCTTCTTGATCTCGTCGTTGTATTGCGCGCCGCCGGAAATCGATCCCGCGCCCCACACCGTCGCGCAGTTCTCATGCGTGACGATCGCCTTCACACCCGGCATCGCCCGCGCCTTCGACGCGTCGATGCGCCGGATGCGGGCGTGCGGATGCGGGCTGCGCAGCACCCGCGCGTACAGCATGCCCGGGAGCGTCACGTCCGCCGTGTACTTCGCCTTGCCCGACACGCGCTCCGCGGCGTCGATTCGCGGCGCGTCGTGGCCGACGACGTTCAGCGCGGCGACCACCGACGTCGCCGACGACATCCGCGCGGCGGCCGTGTTGCCGTCGGTCGCGGTTCGCGCGCCGTTCGCGCCGTTCGCCGCGATCACCGCCGCGACGTAGTGGTTGTAGTTCGAGCACCGGCAGATGTTGCCGGTCATCGCCGCGCGCGCCTCCTCGAGCGACGGATGCGGGTTGGCGGCGAGGAGCGCCGTTGCCGCCATCAGCTGGCCCGACGTGCAGAAGCCGCATTGCGGCGCGTCGTGCGCGACGAACGATTTCTGCAGCGCGCTGAGCTCGCCGTTCTTCGCCAGCCCCTCGACGGTCTGGATCGAGCGTCCCTCCATCCAGACGGCGAGCTGGCTGCACGAATAGATCGGCTTGCCGTCGACGAGGACGGTGCACGCGCCGCACTCGCCGCGGTCGCAGCCGATCTTGGTGCCGGTCAACCCCGCGTGATCGCGCAGCGCCTCGGCGAGCGTCCAGCGATCCTCGACCTCGAGCCGCCGCTGCGCGCCGTTGAGCGTCACACTGATCGTCGTGCGCGGCGCCGCGGGCGCCGCCGCGGGCGATTGCGCGCCGAGCGCCGGCGAGGCGGCCGCCACGGTGAGCACCGTGCCGGTCCCCTCGAGGAACTGCCGACGGGAAATTTTTCGTTTCGCCATGAACGGCGCCTCCATGAAGCCACCGCGATGGGCGGATTATACTGGCCGCGGCCTCTGGCGCGTGACCATGAATCGGGCGTTTCTCGCGGAGCTCCGGCGGATTGTCGGCGACACGCACGTCCTCGACGACGCGCTGGAGCTGCTGACCTACGAGTGCGACGCGCTGCCGCACCTGCGCGAGCGGCCGGCGGCGGTGGCGCTGCCGGGATCGGCGGCCGAAGTGCAGGCGGTCGTGCGCCTGTGCGCGCGCGAGGGGATTCCGTTCGTCGCGCGCGGCCACGGCACGGGCCTGTCGGGCGGCGCGTTGCCGGTAGCGGGCGGCCTCGTCATCGCGCTCTCGCGCCTCAATCGCGTCCTCAGCGTCGACGTCCCGAACCAGCGCGTGTCCGTCGAGCCCGGCGTCACGAACCTGGAGATCACGCGGCAGGTGGCGCCGTTCGGCTTCTACTACGCGCCGGATCCCTCGAGCCAGCAGGTGTGCTCGATCGGCGGGAACGTCGCCGAGAATTCCGGCGGCGCGCATTGTCTGAAATACGGGTTCACCGTGCATCACGTGCTCGGCGTGGACGCGGTGCTGCCCGACGGCGAGCTCGTGCACATCGGCGGCGATCTCGTCGACACGCCGGGGCCGGATCTGCTCGGGCTCATCGTCGGATCGGAAGGGACGCTCGCCATCGTCACGCGCATCGTCGTGCGGATCCTGCGGCGGCCGGAGACGGTGCAGACGCTGCTCGCGGCGTTCGAGACGATCGATGCCGGCGGCGCGGTGGTGTCCGATCTGATCGCGGAGGGCATCGTGCCGGCGGCGGTGGAGATGATGGACGCGCTGGCGATCCGCGCGGCCGAAGCGGCGGTGCATCCGAATTTTCCGCCGGCGGACACGGTGCTGATCGTCGAGCTCGACGGCCCGGCGTCGGAGGTCACGGCGCTGTTCGACGTCGTCGTCGCCACGTGCAGGCGTCACGGCGCGACGGCGATCGAGGTGGCGACGAGCGACGAGCAGCGCGCGCGGATCTGGCGCGGCCGGAAGGCGGCGTTCGCGGCGATGGGGCGCGTGTCGCCCAATTACTATGTGCAGGACGGCGTCGTGCCGCGCACGAAGCTGCCGCAGGTGCTGAGCCGCATTCGGGATCTGGAGCAGCGATCCGGGCTGCGGATCGGGAACGTGTTCCACGCCGGCGACGGCAATCTGCACCCGCTCATCTGCTACGACGAGCGCGTCGCGGGCGAGGCGGACAAGGCGGTGAAGGTCGCCGCGGAAATCCTGTCGTACTGCATCGAGGCGGGCGGCTCGTTGACGGGCGAGCACGGGATCGGCGCGGACAAGTCGCAGTACATGCCGATGATGTTCGCGGCCGAGGATCTGGCGCTGATGCAGCGCGTGCGCGCGGCCTTCGATCCGGGCGGGCTGTGCAATCCGGGCAAGGTGTTCCCGACGCCGCGCCTGTGCGGCGAAGTGCCCGGCCCGTATCGGCAGCACCCGATCGAGGCCGCCGGCCTCGCCGACCGCCTGTGACGCCGCACAGGTGACGCCATGCACAGGGACAGGGGTGCCATGCACAGGGGGTCGGGAATCGTTTCCGATTTTCGCGAGTTTTCCACAGGGGGTCGGGAAGGGTTTCCGTTGTCGGCGATGGGAAGACCGCGAAATTGGGCCATTTTCCAGCCACCGCGCTCGCCCGCGGCTCACCGAGGATCGCCAGGATCCCGTTTTCCACAGGGGGTCGGGAAGGGTTTTCGCGCTCGGAGTCCGGAGAGGCCCGAAAATCGGCCAGTTTTTCGTCGCCAGCCGCTGACGAAAAACCTTTCCCGACCCCAGGTCGGGATATGAAAACCCTTCCCGACCCCCTGTGGATAACTCCGGCGACGGCGGAGGACGTCGCGGCGGCGCTGCGCCGCGCGGCCGACGCGCGGCAGACGATCGCGATCCGCGGCGCCGGCACGAAAAACGACTGGGGACGCGACGACGGGCGCGCCGATGCGACGCTCGACATGCGGGCGCTGAACCGCGTCCTCGCGCACGAGCACGGCGACATGACGACGACGGTCGAAGCCGGCGCGACGCTCGCGGAGGTGAACAGCACCCTCATGGGCCATCGCCAGTGGCTGCCGCTGGATCCGCCGTTCGCCGAGCGCGCCACGATCGGCGGCATTCTCGCTACCAACGACAGCGGACCGCTCCGCCACCGCTACGGCACGCCGCGCGACCTCGTGATCGGCGTGCAGCTCGCGACAACCGACGGCGTGTTGTCCCGGGCCGGCGGCCGCGTCGTCAAGAACGTCGCCGGCTACGATCTCGGGAAGCTGGTCGCCGGCTCGTTCGGCAGCCTGGCCGCGATCGTCAGCGCGACGTTCAAGCTCGCGCCGCTGCCCGCCGCGTCGAAGACGCTGCGCGCGGACCTCGCGGATCCGACGTCGCTCGCGAGCGCGATCGGCGCCGTGATGAACAGCACGCTCGAGCCGATCGCGGTCGAGATCATCGCGCGCACGCGCGCCGCCGCGCCGGCCGCGCGGTACGCGTTGCTGATCCGCTTCGCGTCGGTCGCCGCCGCCGTCGACGCGCAGGCGGCGCAGGCGATCGCCACGCTGCGGCCGTACGCGCGCGGCGTCGCGACGCTCGACGGCGACGCCGAGCGCTCGACGTGGCGCGAGCACGCCGACGCGCTCTGGAGCGGCGACGGCGCGATCGTGCGCGCGAGCTGGCTGCCCGCCAACATCGCGCGCGTCGTCGAAGAGGTTGACGCGTTCGATCTCGCCGGCCGCGCGGCGGTCGGCGCAGGGCTCGTCCGGCTCACGGGGTCGGACGACGAGCAGGCGCGCGCCGTCGAGCGGCTTCGCGCGTCGGCCGTCGTCGGCAACGTCGTCGTCGCGCGCGCGTCCGAGGCGGTGAAGCGCCGCGTCGACGTGTGGGGCTCGCACGGCGATCGCCAGACGCTCTTGAGGTCGCTGAAGCGCGCGTTCGATCCGGCAGGCGTGTTGAACCCGGGGCGAGGACCGATCTGATGGCGACCGCGCACGACACGCAACCGAGCGATCGACCGGACGCGGCGTTCGACGCGCATCATGCGCCCGACCGCGCGCTCATCGACGCCTGCGTGCACTGCGGGTTCTGCCTGCCGTCGTGCCCGACCTACGCGCTGTGGGGCGAGGAGATGGATTCCCCGCGCGGACGCATCTACTTGATGCGCGCCGGCCTCGACGCGCGCGCGGCAATGACCGGCGCGTTCGTGCGCCACTTCGACGCGTGCCTCGGGTGCATGGCGTGCGTCACGGCGTGCCCGTCCGGCGTGCAGTACTCGCCGCTCATCGAGGCGACGCGCGGACAGATCGAGCGGCGATTCGATCGATCGCTCGCCGATCGCTTCTTTCGCGCGTTCATCTTCGCGCTGTTTCCATATCCCGCGCGGATGCGCCTCGCGCTCGCGCCGCTCGCGCTTCTCGATTTGGTAGCGCAGCCCTTCAGGGCTGCCCGCGCGACAATCGGCAGGCCTGAAGGCCTGCGCTACGAGCGGCCGCGCGTTCCCGTCGGAGACACGCCTCCGGGCCTCGCCGCGCGTCTCCGCGCGATGCTGGAGCTCGCGCCGCCGGTCACGTGGCGCTCGCTCTTCGCGCGCGTGCCCGCGCGAACGCCGGCGGTCGGCGAGCGGCGCGCGACGGTCGGCCTCCTCACCGGCTGCGTGCAGCGCGTCGTCTTTCCGCAGGTGAACACCGCGACGGTCAACGTGCTCGCCGCGGAGGGCTGCGACGTCGTCGCGCCTGCCGATCAGGGCTGCTGCGGCGCGCTCGCGCTCCACGCGGGCCGTCTCGACGATGCGCGAGCCTTCGCGCGCAAGACGATCGAGACGTTCGAGCGGGCCGGCGTCGATCGGATCGCCGTCAACGCGGCCGGCTGCGGCTCCTCGATGAAGGAGTACGCGCAGCTGCTCGCCGACGACGCGGCGTGGGCCGGGCGCGCGCGCGAGTTTTCGGCGCGCGTGCGCGACGTCAGCGAGATCCTCGCGGAGCTCGGACCGCCGCGCGCGGCGCGGCATCCGCTGGCGTTGACGATCGCGTATCACGACGCGTGTCATCTCGCGCACGCGCAGGGCGTCCGCCAGCCGCCGCGCGATCTGCTGCGATCGATTCCCGGCGTCCGGCTCGTTCCGCTCGCCGAGCCGGAGATGTGCTGCGGCAGCGCCGGCATCTACAACCTGGTCGAGCCCGACGCGGCGCGCGACCTCGGGGATCGGAAAGCCGGCCACATCGAAGCGGCGCAGCCGGACGTTGTCGCGACGGCGAACCCGGGCTGCACGCTGCAGATTGCGGCGGCCGCGCGCCGCCGCGGCGCGGCGGTCGTCGTCCGTCATCCGATTGAGCTTCTCGATGCCTCGATTCGCGGAGGGGCCGGGGGCTCGGGGCTGGGGGCTAAGGGATAGAAGCGCGACCGTTTTTCGCGACAACGCTGTTCTCGGACGACGACGGTCGCGCGCCGGACCAGGATGCAGACGTTTGCGTGCAAAGTGAAGGACTGCCACGACATACTGTCTCCCGTGCGGCCGCGGCCGGCTGGTGGCATCCGCATTGCTCGCTCGTATGGTGCCAACGCCTGCCTGCCCGAGGTTCCGGTGTCCGCTAACAAGCGTCTCTTCCTCGCACTTCCCGTTGCGATCCTCGCGCTGACGACGTTCGCGGCGCCGGCGAGCGCGCAGTTTCGCCGCGTCGGACGCGTCAACCGCGTCGTCGTCGTCGGGGGGTTCTACGACCCGTTCTTCTACAGCCCGTTCTGGTACGACCCGTGGTACGCGGCCCCGTATCAATGGGGCTGGTATCCGCCGTACCGCGGCGCGTATCTCGCGCCGGAGGCGTCGGTGAAGCTCGACGTGAAGCCGAAGCAGGCCGAGGTCTACGTCGACGGCTTCTACGCCGGCATCGTGGACGACTTCGACGGCGCGTTCCAGCGCCTCCACGTCGCGCCCGGCGAGCACGAGATCGAGCTGTATCTCGACGGCTACCGTTCGGTGAAGCAGCGCGTCTTCCTCACCGCGGACAACACGTTCAAGGTGAAGTACTCGATGGAGAAGCTCGCCGCGGGCGAGCAGGCCGAGCCGCGTCCGCAGGCGCCGGCTCCGCCCGTCGCTCAAGGCGCTCCGGCGCCCATGCCGCCCGGCGCCTATCCGCCGCCGCCGCCGCCGCCGCGCGGTCCGATGACGCGGCGCATGCCGCCGCCTCCTCCACAGCAGCCGCCGCCACCGCCCGGGGCCGAGCCGCGCGGCGCGGCTTCGGTGTACGGATCGATCGCGATCCGCGTGCAGCCGAACGACGCCGAGGTGTCGATCGACGGCGAACCGTGGCGGGCACCCGGCGGCCAGGAGCGGCTCGTCGTCGAAGTGTCGGAAGGGTCGCACACGATCGAGATTCGCAAGAGCGGCTATCGCACGTACGTGACGCAGGTGGACGTCCGCCGCGGCACGACGACGCCGCTCAACGTGAGCCTGCGAGGCGAGCAGTGATGCGCGCCGTGCTCGCCGCCGCGCTGCTCGTCGCGTCGCTGCCGCTCGCGGCATCGGCGCAGGACGGGATCGCTCCCTCGCCGGACGCCGTGCAGCCGCCGCCGCCGCAGACGCCGGCGAACCAGGGACCGATGATCGTCGAGCGCCTCCACAGCGGCTTCATGCTGGTCCCCGAAGTGAAGGCGACCGAATTCGACAAGAAGGTGTCGGGGCTGATCGGCGGATCCGCCGGGTGGGTCTCGCAGGAAACGTTCTTCATCGGCGGCGGCGCGTACTTCATGCCGACGAACCGATCGAGCGATCGCCGGCTCGCGTACGGCGGCGTCGTGATGCAGTGGTTCGTCACGAGCGGCGCTCGGTTCGGCCTCAGCGCGAAGGCGCTGCTCGGCGGCGGCCGCGCGACGCTGCCCGAGACCGTCACCCAGGTCGTCGGTCTTCCGTTCGGCCGCGACGTCGATCGCCTGACGCCGGCGCAGCTGAACGACCTCATCCGCGTGCACACCCTGACGACGACGGTCCGATCGCGGGAGGACTTTCTCGTCGCCGAACCCGAGGTGAACGCGCGGTTCGGCCTCATGAAGCACGTGCGGCTGACCCTCGGCGCCGGCTATCGGTTCGCGGGCAACGACTGGCGGCGCGGCGGCGGCTTCGATCGCGGCCGGCGCATCAGCGGCGCGGTCGGCAGCCTCGGCGTCCAGATCGGCGGATAAGCAAAGGCCGCAAAGAAAAGCAGAGGGCGCGAAGAAGAGGGCTGCTTCGTTTATGATGAGCGCGTGAGCTATCGGCGCCTGCTCGGTGCGCTCGCAATGGCGACTCTGCTGCCCATCCTCGCGGCGGCGGCCCTCGCGCAGGTGAGCCAGCAGGATCCCGAGTGGCGGCCGCGCATCTGGGTGGGCGGCAACGGCATCGGCCGCTTCAGCCGCGAGCCTCCGAAGTGGGCGAAGCTCGAGAACTTCGACGGCTCCTTCAACTTCTGCCGCGCCTACTTCACCGCCGATCGGTTCGAGGCCGGCGGTACCGGCTGGAGCACCGACTTTCCCGGCGCCGACAATAATTTCTCCGTCCGCCTCGGCGAGCTCACCTCGGTGCGCGTGCGCCTCGACAAAGGCGGCCAGCCCGATTACGTCGTCGTGCGCCTCACCGATCCGCTGCTGTTCCACTGCCCGATTCTCCACATGGAAGACGTCGGCGTCGTCCGCTTCAGCGATGAAGAAGTGGAAGATCTGCGCTCGTATCTCGTGAAGGGCGGCTTCCTCATCGTCGACGACTTCTGGGGCACGAGGGCGTGGGACCAGTGGCAGTACGAGATCGGCCGCGTGCTGCCGCCGCATCAGTACCCGATCGTCGACATCGAGCCGACGCACGCGGTGATGAACGTGCTCTACGACGTGAAGGAAGTCGAGCAGGTCTCGAACATCCGCTTCTGGGTGCAGACCGGCAGCACGTCGGAGCGCGGCGGCGACAGCGCGCACGTGAACTTCCGCGGCATCTCCGACGAGAAGGGGCGGCTGATGGTGGTGATGGCGCACAACACCGACATCCCCGACACGTGGGAGCGCGAAGGCGAGAGCAAGGAATACTTCGACAAGTTCTCGCCGAACGGCTACGCTGTCGGCGTCAACGTCGTACTCTACGGCTTGACGCACTGAGGAGATGACGCCGTAGCCCGCGCAGACACCCCCGTCGCCGAGGTGGTCGAGGCCGAAGGCCACCTGATCGACTCCCAGCTGATGAACGCGATGTTCGACACGGTCGTGCGCCACGAGGCGGCGTTCGACGTGCTCGAGTTCCGCATCGGCCGCACCAACGACGAGCCCTCGTTCGTGTCGATGCGCGTCACGGCGAAGGGGGCGGCGGCGCTCACCGAGCTGCTCGAGGAGCTCGTCGGCCTCGGGTGCCGCGTCGCGCGCCCGGCGGACGCGCAGCTGACGCCGGCCGATCGCGACGGCTGCGCGCCCGAGGACTTCTACTCCACCACCAACCACAGGACGTTCGTGCGGCTCGGCGGCGAGTGGGTCGACGTCGACAAGCAGCGCATGGACGCGGCGATCGTCGTCGAGCGCGGCCGGCCGTCGTGCCGCAAGCTGCGCGACCTGCGCGTCGGCGACGCCGTCGTGTGCGGCGTACGGGGCGTGAAGATCGTGCCGGAGTTCCAGGAGCGCGATCGCCACGGCTTCGCGTTCATGACGACGGAGATTTCGTCGGAGCGGCGCGTCGAGGTCGGCGTCGCGCGGATCGCCGCGATGATGAAGGCGGCGAAGCAGGCGGGCGAGAAGATCGCCGTCGTCGCCGGGCCGGTCGTCGTCCACACCGGCGGCGGCGCGTACTTCTGCGATCTCGTCCGCGGCGGCTACGTGAACGTGCTGCTTGCCGGCAACGCGCTCGCGGTTCACGACGTCGAGCAGGCGCTGTACGGCACATCGCTCGGCGTCGACATGGAGACGGGCCGCGCGATCGAGGGCGGCCACCGCCACCACATGCGCGCGATCAACGCCATCTACCGCGCCGGCGGCCTGCGCGCGGCGGTGCAGCAGGGCGTCCTCACCTCGGGCGTGATGTACGAATGCATCCGCCGCAACGTCGAGTACGTGCTCGCGGGCAGCATCAGGGACGACGGGCCGCTGCCCGACACGATCATGAACCTCGTGGAGGCGCAGGACCGCTACACCGCGGCGCTGCAGGGCGTCACGCTGGTGCTCGTGCTGTCGACGATGCTGCACGGGATCGGCGTCGGCAACATGCTGCCGGCGTGGGTGCGGCTCGTCTGCGTCGACATCAACCCGGCCGTCGTCACCAAGCTCGCCGATCGCGGATCGTCGCAGACGATGGGGGTCGTCACCGACGTGGGGCTGTTCCTGCGGCAGCTCGCCTCGGCGCTGCACGAACAGCCCGCGTGAGCGAGGCGACGCGCGGCCGGCCGCAGCGTATCGCGGTCGTCGCGGTGCACGGCGTCGGCGATCAGCAGCCGTTCGAGTCGGCGCGCGCGATCGGCGATCTGCTGCAGAACATCGACGCCGATCCGTCGCCGCTCACGAACCGGCCCGAGCCGTGCGCGACGCCGCCGTCGCCCGTCCGCCCGCAGTACGACCCGTTCGTCGAGCGCACGATCCGCATCAACGTGCGGCCGCTGGTGATCAAGGACGAGCCGCGCGGGACCATTGCCAGCGCGCGCGACGCGCACGACACCTTTCACCAGTTCGTCGATCAGCAGCGGCGCGAGCAGCGCGCGCCGTACGAGGACGACGCGTGGTACGCGTTCATGCGCGGGCAGCTGCGCTGCTACCACGGCGAAGGGCCTGAGGAAACCTACGAGACGGTGCGGCTCGAGGGCCGGCGGACGGCGCGCGGCGCGCCGGAGCAAATCGTCCACGTGTACGAGGCGTACTGGGCGGATCTCTCGCGGCTGAAAGCGGGCATCTTCAGCATCTTCACCGAGCTCTATCAACTGCTGTTCCATCTCTCGTCGCTCGGCACGCACGTCGTCGACGCCGAGGCGCTGCATCACCACGGCCAATCGTGGACCGTGTTCCACAACCTGCAGCGCTACGCGTCGGTGTGGCTGACCGTGCCGATCGCGATCGTGAACCTCTTCATCCTCGGCGCGTTCGCAGTCCTCGTCGCGCTGCTGCGCCTGCGGCTGCTCACGCCGGCGATCCAGATCGAGATCGTCGTGTGCGCGGTCGCGGCGGCCGGCGCCGCGGCGTGCGGCCGCCTGCTGTGGCGCGCGCGCAACCGCCGCGTGTGGGTGTGGAGCGCGCCCGCCGGCGCGGCGCTCGCGATCGCCGTCGTCGCGTGGCGCGCGGTGCACGGACGCTGCGGCGGCCGCTGGCCGTTCGCCGACGCCGCCTGCGCTCAGCTCCTCGTGGAGAGCCGCGGCGCCGCGGCGCTGATCCTCGGCGCGGCCGCCGCGATCGGCCTGTGGCTCCTGATCGGCGCGTACGACGAGCGGCGCCCCGGCGCCAGGCGCGCCGCCCTGCGGCTCGGCATCCTGATTCTCGCCGCCGACGCCGCAACGATCGCGGCGACGCGCGCGGCCAATCCTGCGTCCGACCGCGCGCTCTTCGCCGTGTTCCGATCGCTCGAAGTGCTCTACCTCTCGGCGCTCGTCGCGTGGACGAGCTTCTTCGCGCTGTCGCTCGCGGCATTTGCCGCGGGCATCGCCGCCGTGCGGCGCGTCGACGCTGCGGATCGCGATCGCGCGCGGCGCAGCTTCTGGACGGCTCGCCTCGTTCTCGCGATCCCGTCGTTCACCCTCGCCGTCATCACGATGGGATTCTGGGGCGCGGTGAGCTACGCGCTCACGCCCGCGGTGGCCGGCGTTCCCTACGCGCCAATCGTCGCGTGGGTCCCGACGCCGGACGCGAGCGCGCTGCTCGAGCGGCTCCAGGAGTACGGCGGCGCCAACGCGTGGCCGGTAATGATGGCGGCGGCCGGCGTCGCCGCGGTGCCTGCCGTGTGGGGGCTCGTGCCGATCGTGTGGGCCGAGATCGTGCCGCCCGATTTCTGGAAGGCGCGCGAGGACGCGTACTCCGAGCGGCTCGGCGACTGGCTCACCGTGACGTTTCGCGGCCTTCGCCTCTCGGGCGAGCTGATCTACTTCACGATGATCCCGGTCGTCCCCGCGATCGTCGGCACGCTGCTCGTCCTGCAGAAGGCGGGCGCGACGGGATGGGTCACGTGGGGCGCGTACGTGCTGACGAACTTCAAGGTGCTCGGCAAGCTGAGCGCGGCGGCGTTCGCATGGCTGTTCGCCGCGCGCGGGCGCGTGAAGAAGGCGGCGCTCGGCTTCCGATCCGGCGTCGACATCCTGCTCGACGTCGACAACTGGCTGCGCGAGCACCCGCGCAACCGCAACCCGAAGGCGCGGATCTCGGGCCGCTACGTCTCGCTGCTGCGCTACGTCTGCGGCTGGCGCGATCCGTTCGATCCCGCGCGCGGCTACGACGCGATCGTCATCGTCGCGCACAGCCAGGGAACGGTCATCACCGCCGACGTCTTCCGCTTCCTCCTGTGGGAGTCGCGCGGCGATCTGCCGGCGTACGATCCGAGCCTGGCGCCGCTCGACGACATACCGGTGACGCTCTTCACGATGGGGTGCCCGCTGCGCGACCTCTACGCGCTGCGCTTCCCGCGCCTCTACGCGTGGGCGCGCCACGAGGACGCCGCGCCGATGGCGTCGTGGCGCGCGCGTGATCTCGGCGCCGGCCGGCAGTCGACCGAGCCGAACCCGGCGGAGCTCGGCATCGTGCGCTGGATTAACGCGTACCGGAGCGGCGACTACATCGGGCGTTATCTCTGGCGCACCGCGCCGTGCGGCTACCTGTGGGCGCGCGATGTCGTCGGCGTGCCGTTCGACGCGCCGGCGCAGTCGGTGTCGACCGACGGACGGCAGCGCACGGAGTTCTGCATCGGCGCCGGCGCGCACACGCACTACTGGGATCGCACCGCGCCGGCGATCGCGTTGGAGCTGGACCGACTGATCGCTACAGCCGTCTGACGTCGACGCCCGGCGCCGCGAGCGCGCGCTCGACGATCGACGGATCGGGAGGATCGTCGACGCCGACGAGGATCAGGCCGTCGGCGACCGCCGGATCGTAGAACGCCGGCCGGCGCCGCACGAGCGCCCCCGTGACGAGCAGCGTGCCGACGGCGGCAAGGATGCCGCCGAGCATCGTCAGCTCGAACATCACGATCAGGTTCGGCCACCATGCGACGATCGGCATGTTGCCGGTCGGGAGCGGCCATGCGAGCTCGGTCATACGCGTGAGCCACGTCGCGACGGCGAGGCCGACGATCGCGCCGCCGAGCGCGATCCATCCCATCCACGTCGCGTGATCGTGCGCCGCGAACTCGTGCTCCTCGAACGGCTCCGACGAGACGACGGTGATTCGCGCGTCGCCGATGCCCGCCGATCGCAGGCCGTTGACGGCGCGCTGCGCCGCTTCCGGCGTCGGGAACAGGCCGTACACGGCGCTCACGGCCGCACCTCGCCGATGGCGTGCTCGGCGTGCTGCAGTTGCGGCTCGCGAACGGCATGCGCGCCGACCTTCAGCTCCCAGACCGAGATGATCGGGACGAACTTCGCGAACAGCGTGTAGAGCAGCACCATCGCGGCGAACGTCGAGATCGTGATCATGATCTCGACCGGCCGCGGCCGATAGACGCCCCACGTGTAGGGCAGGAACTTGTGCCCGAGGGAAGGCACGACGATCAGGAAGCGCTCGAGCCACATGCCGACGCAGACGCAGAAGGAGGCGACGACGCATCCGGTGATCGTCCGCAGGCGCCGCAGCGAGAGGATCGTGAACGGCACGACGAAATTGCAGACGACCATCGTCCAGTAGAGCGGCGCGAAGGTGCCCTTCTGCGTGACGCGCAGCACCTGCACTTCGGCGCTCTCGTTGCCGTACCACACCGTGAGCCGCTCGGCGAAGACGAAGTACGTCCAGAGCAGGCTCATCATCAGCAGCAGCTTCCCGAGATTCTGGAAGTGCACCGGGTGGAGGTACTCCTCGAGGTGCAGGAACTTCCGCAGCGCGGCCATCGCGATGATCAGGCCGGCGATGCCGCTGAAGATCGCGCCCGCCACGAAATACGGCCCGAACATCGTCGAATGCCACATCGGCACCGGCGCCATCGAGAAGTCGAACGAGACGATCGTGTGCACGGAGACGGCGACCGGGATGATCGCGATCGCCATGATCTGCATCGCCGACTCGAGCCGGTGCCACTGCTTCGGCGTCCCGCGCCAGCCGAGCGCGAGCACGCCGTACGCCTTGCGGCGGAAGCCGGTCGTCCGATCGCGCACGAGCGCGAAGTCGGGAATCATCGGCAGCACGAGGAACAGAACGCTGCCGGTGAGGTACGTGCTGATGGCGAAGAAGTCCCAGACGAGCGGCGACCGGAAGTTCGGCCAGATCATCCGGTTGCTCGGATACGGCATCAGCCAGAAAAAGAGCCACGGCCGCCCGAGGTGGATGATCGGGAACATCGCGCCGATCATCAGCGCGAAGGCGGTGATCACTTCGGCGCAGCGCGTCACCGGACGGCGCCAGCCGGCGTTGACGAGCCGCAGGATGGCGGAGATCAGCGTGCCCGCGTGGCTGATGCCGATCCAGAAGACGAAGTTGGTGATGTAGAAAGCCCAGTAGACCGGCATGTTGATGCCTGTCATGCCGAACCCCATCCACATCTGGTACATCCACGTCGCGAGCCCCGCGAGGACGATGGCGCCGAGAAACGCCACGAGCGCGTAGAAGCGCCACGACGTCCGCAGCAGCGGCCGCAGGAGATCGTCACTCATCTTGCGGGCAGCGGCGTCGCTCATACCTGCGTCTGCCGCTCCAGATACGTGACCTTCGGCAGTGTGCCGAGCTCCTCGAGCAGTTTACCCCCGCGCGGCGATCGCGAGAGCCGCGACACCGCGCTCTCGGGATCGTTCAGATCGCCGAAGACCAGCGCGCGCGACGCGCACGACTGCGCGCACGCCGGCTGCAGCTCGCCGTCCTTCAGCTCGCGCTTTTCCGCCTTCGCCGCGATCTCGGCCGCCTTGATGCGCTGCACGCAGAAGGTGCACTTCTCCATCACGCCGACCTCGCGCACCGAGACGTCGGGGTTCAGCTGCAGGTGGAGCGGCTTCGGCCACTGCGGGTGGAAGAAGTCGA
>Ga0075425_100000223_pt1 | contig 51613 bp, 31 predicted proteins | sample SoiMethybrSBSTD4_FD_75300 | JGI IMG/M metagenome (GOLD analysis project Ga0075425, IMG submission 75300) | Bulk soil microbial communities from a Populus tree surrounding site in Tennessee, USA - Soil MetaG P. TD hybrid SBSTD4 | ecosystem: Environmental > Terrestrial > Soil > Tree plantation... | reverse complement strand
TCAAGGGGAACGTATGCACCGCCCGCCTTCATGACTCCCAACACCGCTACCACCATGTCGATAGAGCGTTCCAGGCAGATTCCTACCAGAACCTCCGGCCCAACTCCGAGTTTCTGAAGATAACGCGCCAGCTGGTTTGAACGTTCATCCAGTTCACGATAGCTCATCCGTACGCCATTCGAGATCAGCGCAGTAGCTTTGGGCGTGCGCTTCACCTGAGCTTCAAAGAAGTTGTGCAAGCACAGGTCGCGCCGTAAGTCGGCGGCCGTGTCATTGAACTCGACGAGCAATCTGCGCCGCTCATCGTTCGTAAGCAGGGAAATGTCAGAGATGCGTTCGGCGGGGTCCTCGGTCACGGCTTTGAGCAGCTTTTCGAAATGCTGCATCATCCGCTCAATCGTCGAGCCTTGAAACAGATCAGCGCTGTACGAGAAGTTGACGCTCAAGTCATTCGTGCTCTCGACAATGGTGACCGCGAGATCAAGTTTCTCGGTTCCGCTTTCCACGCGGAAAGGGCTCAGGGTAAGGCCGGGCAGAAGGTGCTGGCGTTGCGCGAGGTTTGCCTGAGCGAACATGACTTGGTAGAGTGGGTTGCGGCTGAGGTCGCGGTCCGGCCGCAACTCCTCGACCACCTTCTCGAATGGGATGTCGTGCGCATACGCATCCATCGTGGTGCGGCGCACTCGCTCGAGCAGTTCACGGAAGCTGAGGTTGCCCGACAGGTGGTTGCGCAACACCAATGTGTTGGCAAACGGGCCAATCAGTTTTTCCAGTTCGCTATGTTGGCGCCTAGCAACCGGTATGCCGACGACAATGTCCTCTTGCCGGCTGTAGCGCGCGAGCAGTACGGTGAAAGCTGCAAGTAGCGTCACAAACAGCGTGACTCCCTCGCGCCGGCTGAGTTCCTGGAGCGCTTGGGTAAGCGATTCGGCAATCACCATGGTTCGTACATCGCCGCGAAAAGTCTGCGTTTGCGGGCGTAAGTGATCGGTAGGCAAATCAACTCCCGCGGGGAGGTCAGCCAGTCTTTCTTTCCAATACGCGAGCCGCTGCTCGAATCTTTCGCCTTCCAACCAGCGCCGCTGCCAGACGGCATAGTCCACGTACTGCAGGGGCAAAGGGGGAAGTTCTAAGGATCGGTGGGCGGCAAAGGCCGCGTAAAAAGAGGAAAGTTCCCCGAGCAGGACACTCTCGGACCAGCCATCAAAGACAATATGGTGCAGGTTCATTGCTAACACGTGATCCTTGGCGCCTAGCCGGATTACCAGGGCGCGAAGCAGGGGGCCGTGGGCAAGATCGAATGGCCGCCGAACCTCCTCCCGCACCCTCTGCCGCGCCCGTTCCTGACGCTCGTCCGCAGGTATGCCAGCCAGGTCCACCACCCCGACCGGAATGGGTTGTGGGGGCAGGATGACTTGCTGCGGCTCGCCATCGGAGGAGCGAAATTCGGTGCGCAACGCTTCGTGCCGGCGCACAATTTCGGTGAGGCTGCGCTCGAGCGAGGGCAAGTCAAGCGTGCCCTGAAGACGTAAAATGACGGCCAGGTTGTAGACGGCAGAGTTGGGATCAAGGCGGTCGAGCAACCAGAGTCTTTGCTGGGAAAACGACAACGGGAACCAGCTGCCCGGAAGGTGGGGAATGGGTTCCACCGCCGGAATCCTGGCTTGGTCTTTCATCTTTAGGGTTTCGGTCGGCTCGGCTGCAGCATCCGCGGACCGGAGCTTCGCTTTCGAGTGTCGCAAGCGTTCCAGGTGTTGGGCGAGCAGCTTGCCCACAAGCCCAACATAGGGCTCGCGCAGGGTTTCCCGGTGATGGAAGTCGATGGGATGAATCTCCACGCCCCCGGCCGAGCGCCGGCCCCAGCCCAGCTCCGGGTCATCAATGTAATGGGAGGGCTGTTGGGGGCGTTTGAACAGTACTACCGGCGCCTGAAAACGAGGGGGCTGGAAGTCCTTGCCCGGCCAATAGGCGCGGTGCCAGAGCGCGCTCAGCTCGGGTTTTTCGAACGTGGCAAGGGTACGCAGGTTCGTGCCCAGCGCCTTCTTGAGCTTCGATACCCTGCGCGAGAAAGGCATGCGGCGGAGCTCGCTCAGCCGCTGCTGGTAATAACTGATTTGCCAACGCCAGCGGATCTGGCTGTTTTCCAGTACCCAGGTGTCGAGAATGGCAAAAAAGCCCACCTGCTGACCTTCGGCTTCCAGATCCAAGACCATCTGTTGCGCAATCTGCACACCATCGCACATGGCGATGAAACAGTAAGGGCCGTCTGCTTCGACCTTGCGTATGGCGGCAATGTACTTGCGCGACAAGTCAGCCAACTCTTCTTGGGTGAAAGGACGTTGCCCGCGATCGGGTGCGCTAGCCTGTAATTTATAAACCGGCTGCTCGGCAGGGAGATGACGCGCCAGCAACGCGTACCCTAAAGTCTCCACTCCGGGCGAGGCCACAGCAAAAATCGGCAAGCTCCTCGGGTCTCCCTGTTGGATGGCCAGGACCACAGACTCGGTGTGCGCAGGGCTGCCGCCGCGAATGATTTCCGCCAGCGACTCTACACTGGCGCCACGGAACAGCGCTGAAAGCGCAAGCTCCGTCCCCGTGATGCGGGTCACCTCCGATACCAGCCGCGCGGCTAAAAGCGAGTGTCCGCCCAAGTCGAAGAAGTTGTCAGTGATTCCAATCTCTTCACGGATGCCTAAAGTCTTCTTAAAAATTTCCAGTAAGCTTGTTTCCAGCTCATCGCGTGGAGCTACCCGCTGGTCTCGATCCGCAGGCCCAGGCTGAGGAGCAGGCAGGGAGTGGCGGTCGATCTTGCCGTTGGCGGTCATCGGAAGCTGGTCTAAGATCACAAACATCGAAGGCACCATGTAGCTGGGAAGTTTTGCCTTCAAACGCCTGCGCAGTTCCTCGATGTCGGGATTCTCTCCGCTCACTCGAGCCACGTATGCCACCAGGCACTTATCTCCGCCTTGCCCTTCCCGTACTTCGGCTACCGCCTTTTGTACTCCGGAACACTCCGCCAGCAGGCTCTCGATTTCGCCCAACTCAATGCGGAAGCCGCGCAGCTTCACTTGCTGGTCGTTACGGCCGAGATATTGGATATTGCCGTCATCGAGAAAACGCGCCAGATCTCCTGTCCGGTACATGCGGTCTCGAGCTTCGGAACTAAAAGGATTGGGGACGAACCGCTCTGCGGTGAGGTCGGGCCTGCCAAAATACCCGCGTGCCAGCCCGTCGCCCGCAAGGTACAACTCGCCCGCAACTCCGATGGGTACCGGCCGATGGTTGGGATCGAGGATATAGACCTGAGTGTTCGCAATCGGTCGCCCGATGGTCACCGCCTCGCCCTTTTCAACCAGCGTGTACGTAGAGTACGTCGTGTCCTCCGTGGGACCGTACAGGTTGTAGATTTTGCGCACGCTGGTTTTCTCGTAAATCTGCTCGACCAGGCTCCTCGGCAATGGTTCCCCAGCCAGATTCACTACCTCGACCGAGGCCGGCACACCCCCACTCGCCACCAACTCAGCCATCGCCGAAGGAACGGTGTTGATCAGGGTTACCTCGTTGGCCGCCGCCGCGCCAGGCAGGTACATGGCGTTCTCGACCAGGATCAGTTTCCCCCCGAGGCTTAGAGGCACGAACATTTCAAATACCGATAGATCGAAGCACATGGAAGTCGAGAATAATGTGCCCGCCACATCTTTCCGGCTAAACACTGTCTGCGCCCACTGAATGAACGCGGATGCACTGCGATGCTCGAGAGCTACGCCCTTGGGTCTGCCGGTTGAGCCGGAGGTGAAAAGAACATAGGCCAGGTTTTCTGGCTTCACCCGGCTTACAACTGGGTCGGCCGATTCGAGCTCAATCTTCCACCAATCACGATCGAGCGAAACGACCTGTGCACTGCTCTGGGGTAACAATTCCAGCAAGGATTGCTGGGTTAACAGGATCGAGACCTGGGCGTCTTCAAGAATCGCGGTCAACCGCTCCCGCGGGTAAGCGGGATCAAGGGGAACGTATGCACCGCCCGCCTTCATGACTCCCAACACCGCTACCACCATGTCGATAGAGCGTTCCAGGCAGATTCCTACCAGAACCTCCGGCCCAACTCCGAGTTTCTGCAGGTAGCGAGCAAGCTGGTTGGCGCGGTCGTTAAGTTGAGCATACGAAAGCTTCTGATCGCCGAATACGATGGCCACAGCATCCGGATTGCGCTTCACTTGTGCTGCTCGCGCTACCTCTTGCTCAAACAAGTGATGCACGCATAAATCGCGCCGATAGTCTCTTTCCGTGGCGTTAAACTCAAACAGCAACTGATCCCTTTCAGCCTGGCTCAGCAGAGATAACTCGCCAATCGGGCGGTCGGGGTCGGCAACGATGTTCTCCAGCAAGGTTTGGAAATGCGTCAACATGCGCTCTATGGTCGAGGAATGGAAGAGATCGACGTTGTACGTCAACCCGAGGCGTAATCCTTCCTGTTTAACCAGCGCATTGAGAATCAGGTCGAACTTGGCCGTCATGCCTTCTGCGCCTCGGAAGGGAGCGAGCGTCATTCCCGAGATTGTCTTCTTTTCTTTCTGAGGCGCATTCTCAAAGATGAACATGACCTGGATGACCGGATTGCGGCTCAAGTCCCGCTCCGGCTTCAGTTCCTCCACTAACTTTTCAAAAGGCAGATCTTGGTGAGCGTAGGCTTGTAGAGTGGTCTCGCGTACCTGCGCGAGCAATTGCCGGAAGCTGGGATTGCCAGTGACGTTGGTGCGTAGGGCAAGAGTGTTAACGAAGAAACCGATGAGGCCTTCGAGTTCGGCGCGTGTTCGCCCGGAAATAGGAGAGCCGACAAGGATATCCTCTTGTCCGCAATGGCGCGCAAGGAGTAGGTCGAAGGCGGCCAGAAGAGTCATGAAGAGAGTGGCGCCCTCCTTCTGGCTCAATTCCGTTAACGCTTGCTCTAGCGACGGTGAAAGAACGATCGATGCTTGTGTGCCAATGAAAGTCTGCACTGGCGGACGTGGAAAATCGGTTGGAATTTCAAGGACGGAGGGAGCACCTTGCAGTTGCTCCTTCCAATATGCGAGCAGATTGTCTAGTCGTTCGTCCCGCAACCACGTTTGTTGCCAGGTGGCATAGTCGCCGTATTGGATCGGAAGGTCCACCAGTGGAGAAGGCTTGTCTTGCACGAATGCTTCGTAGAGTTCGCAGAGTTCGCGCAGCAAGATGCTCAAAGACCAGCCGTCCACGATGCTGTGATGGAGGGTAAGGGAGAGAACATGTCGATCGTTTGCTAATCGCAGCAGGTGGATCCTGAAGAGTGGCCCTCGCTTTAAGTCGAAGGGAAGACGAGCGCATTCGATTACCCGACGACGCGCTTCTTCTTCCCGGGTCTCAATCGGACAAGTTTGCAAGTCTTTGAGCTGAAGCGTAAACGCTGGCTTCGCGACCACCACCTGGATTGGGTTTCCGGTTTCGTCTTCCGAAAAGGTGGTGCGCAGAATCTCGTGGCGTTGAATAAGTTCGCGGAAACTACGCTCGAGAACTGTCACATTGAGATGGCCATTCAGGCAAATGGCAAAAGGAACGTTATATGCAGTCTGTCCTGGTGCCAGTTTGTCCAGAAACCAGAGCCTCTGCTGGGCAAAGGAGGCGGGAAACACAAACGCGTCTTCCGATGCGACCTGCGTATTTTCTTGCGGCGGCATTACCTTGCTCGCACTGCTTACATCTTCCATCTCTCGCGAACTCCTTTAAATACACAGACGAAGGTCCGAGCTTCAGAGCATTAATTTCTCAGTCGGCCTGATGCGTGTCACGAAGGCTTCCTGTTCCAGCGATGGACCTTCAGTCTCACTTTGAGAGTTGTGTCGGAATCCAAGGGACTCAGGCGTTCGACAAACAACCTCGACCCTCCTACAGGACGCTCGCGCCTAGCTTGGGGGTCGCAAGCGAACGCCGGGACGATTGCGGAACCTTAGTCAGACTGAGTCCATCGCACCGTTCACATGACGCTGCCGCCAGGTAGACACACCAATTTTCTACCCACTTCCGGGGACTCTTCTAGAAGTCTTGCAAATTGGCTGCCTTTGAGGCGACAGGGGGCGGCCGCCATGTCGCTGATCTTAGACTATTTCGTTCAATTGCTCCAGGGCCAAGCGTGTCGTAGGAAGAATGTGTAAGAAATTGCACAAAAACAACCCAGCATTCTATTCCGCAGGTTGCCACTATGCCCAGCGGCCGAAAGCAATACTCCCGCTCTCTTTGCTCAATCTCGGCCGTAAAGTGCTGATGTTTTAAGTATTTGCTTGCATGAGGTTGAGGAAAACAGCGTCTTGTGGCATGCAAACTGCTCAGTAAAAGCTACCGCTTTGTTAGTGTGGTGGGCAAAACAGCGGTGCCACGTTTGCCGGATCCGCTCAATGCGGGAATGTTACCCGCGGTCTCTCCCACGTATTACTAGGCCGCGAAGCAGGTAGAGAGTGTAGAGTAACACCGAGTAGATGTTGTACCCGTTGGGTGATTCCGCGAAGCTTAGAATGTCCGCCATAGACCGAAACCTGCCAGAGATTGCGGCAATCGCAGGCCCGTCGGCAGAGTTTCGTGGGCCGTGTGGACGATTGACGTTGCAAGTCAGGGAGAAACATCTGAGATGAAGACGATTACGGTTCTCGAGAAAGAGATCGAGAAATACGAAAGTCGAACTCCTCGGTCGAAGGTACTCTGGGAAAAGGCCAAGCGTGTAATGCCGATGGGGACGTCAAGTAATGCTCGGATGTACGAGCCCTATCCGTTGTTTATCGCGCGTGCTGAAGGATCCAAGGTGTGGGATGCGGATGGAAATGAATACATCGACCACAATCTCTCGTTCGGTGCGCTGGTCGTCGGTCACCGCCATCCCGTGGTGATGGAGGCCGTTCGTGCACAACTTACTACAGGCACCATGTACGGTATGTCGCACGCCGTGGAATCTGACCTCGCCGAAGAAATCTGTCGCCGATATCCATTTCTCAATCGGGTTCGCTTCTCCAACAGCGGAACGGAAGCAACCCTGCATGCCCTTCGCCTGGCCAAGGCCTACACCGGGCGACCCAACTTTATCAAGATGGAAGGCGCCTATCACGGCCTGCATGATTCCGTAATGGTTTCGGTAAAGCCTACGGACAAAGAATGGGGTACGGCGGACACTCCATCGCCAGTTGCAGCTAGCGCGGGTGTCTCACTGAGCGGCAGCAATACCTTGGTGGCACAATTCAACAATCTGGAATCGTTGCAGCAGGTACTACAGCAGTCTGGCAATCAAGTGGCGGCTGTGATCATTGAGCCGGTCATGATGAACGTCGGGGTGCTACCACCCGAAGATGGATACCTGCAAGGGGTGCGAAAGCTTTGTACCCAGTACGGTGCGCTCCTGATCTTCGATGAAGTCAAAACCTCATCCATGAGCTATGGCGGCGCTGCCGAATTCTATGGCATTACACCCGACATCGTTTGCCTGTCGAAGTCAATTGGCGGGGGGTTCCCATTGGCGGCGTTTGCCTCCACAGCAAACATCACAGAGGTGATCGAGTCGCGGAAGATGATGCATGCCGGCACTTACAACGCGAATCCCGTAGTTGTGGCAGCCGGATTGGCAGCACTGCGCGACGTATTGACCCCCGACAAGTACGGAGTGATGCGCTCCATGAGCGGTCGCTTGGCAGAGGGTTATCGCGAGATTCTTTCTGAGGCTGGGTTACCCGCGCTGGTGACCAACGCTGGCGTGAACGGCGCCGTCACGTTCGGTGTGGATTCGGCCTCGAACTATCGTGAATGGACGAAGATGAATACCACCATGTGGCAATGCTTCTGGTTTGGTATGGTGAATCGCGGAGTCATTGCACAGCCGTACTGGTGGGACGAGCAGTGGACGATTTGTGTAGCCCATACGGATCATGACATAGACAAGCACCTGGAAGCCCTGAAAGAGGTTACCTCGAAAGGACTGTCCTACTTATGATTGTTCTTAAATTCGGTGGTACGTCTTTAGAGTCAGCCGAAGCGATCCAACGCATGGAGTCGATCGTGCAGAGTCGGCTGTCGCGCCATCCGGTTGTGGTTGTATCCGCCCTTGGTAAGGTGACAGATAACCTTCTAGCCCTCGGCACAGAAGCGGCAGCGGGTTGTCGCCAACAGGAGTTGGAGCGGTTCGTTTGGATGAAGGACTACCATTCTCGCATTGCCTCGACCCTCATCCGGCGACAAGATCAGCAGGACCTTGATCAGTTTCTCGAAAGCCATTTCTGTCAGCTTCAAGCGTTACTGGATCGCTTGGAGGAGAGTGGAGAGTTTACCCCAGAAGCCCAAGATGCAGTAAGCAGCTTTGGCGAGCGGTTCTCTAGTCGCATCGTCACGATGGCTTTGCGCAAGTCGGGTATGGAGACCATACATTTCGACTCGCGAGTGTTGATTCGTACCGACAAACAGCATACCCAGGCTACTCCGCTATTGAAGGAGACTTACGCCAACGTTCGTCGGGCGCTAGCTTCCGTGGACATGGGCGTCGTACCGGTGTTCGGTGGGTTCATCGGTTCAACCTCCACTGGCGTGACCACCACCTTAGGGCGCAGCAGCTCGAACCTGACAGCTGTTTTGTTGGCCGCTGCACTCCGTGCCGAAGAAGTCGAGATTTGGACTGACGTCGATGGTGTTTTTCTACATGATCCACGACAAGTCTGTGATCAGTTTCCCCTCGAGGAGCTCTCGTTCGAAGACGCCTTAGAAATCGCCCATCGCGGAGCCAGGGTTTTGCACCTGGGTGCCATACTGCTGGCGCAGCAGGAAAACATTCCCTTGTGGATCAGAAATTCGCGCCGCCCGGAAGTGCCCGGGACGCGGATTGTTTCGCATGCCAGTGTTTTGCGAGCGGCCCGGATCGAAGGCTATGTGGGACAACGAGCGGTCAGTTCTGATTAAGCGGCCCGACCCAAGGGTAACAAATTTCGTTTAGGCCAATTTAAAAATTTAAAAACAATGTATCCTGTCACTCTTCGTGACAACCTGGGAGAACAACTCTGTGGAACGTGCAATCCTGGGTGTGGGGAACATTGGCGCCGGTGGTATTGTAAGGCGCCACCGATACGCAAATGACTTTGCCCGGCGCCGTGCGCGAGGGCTACATGTCGTACCTCCGGGTTTACCCGGGCGAGGATCTGGGTGGGCCGCCACGCAAGAAATTCGTTCGTTCCTGTGATCGAGCCCTGCGGAAGGCAATGACAGAACTCATTCCGCAGTCACGGTCTCAACCCATGGGAGTGCGTGTTCCATCCCGATGTCAGATCGTCGGCATGGCAAAAACAGCCTTAAAGAGGAAAGCGTTCTAACTAACTAAGGCTTGAGCGGCTTACCGCCGCCTCCTGCAGTTTATTGGGGGCCGTTGGTCCGCAGCAGTGCGGTTAGTTCCTCCCACTAATTCTTCAGCTTACACAAGGGATCGTTTGACTCGTACAGACTCCCGTCGAACTGCGACAATTGGCGTATCTTTCGGATTTCCATTGCTACGATGCGACTCGATCGAGACGGACAATTCTGAGACAGTGGGATTTTCGAAGAGTGTGCGCAGCGGCAGTTCGACGTCAAAGTGATTTCGGACGCGAGAGATTACTTGGATCGCCACCAGGGAGTGGCCACCCAATTCAAAGAAATTGTCATGGATCCCCACCGGTGAGAATTGCAGAACCTCGGACCAGATCTTTGCCAGTTTTTCTTCCGTTTCGCTGCGTGGGGCCACGAAGTCACGCACCAGATCTGCGCTCTTCTTTTGCGGCGCCGGGAGAGCCTTGCGATCAACTTTGCGGTTGGCGTTGAGGGGGATCTTCTCCAGGACTTCGAAAGCAGAGGGCAGCATGTAAGCCGGCAGTTTGCCCTTGATGAAGGTACGCAGCGTGGCGATATCAATGTTCTCACGCTCCAGAGGAACAACGTAGGCAACCAATCCGAGATCGCCAGGAGATAATTCCCGGGCGACAACGACAGCTTGCTTCACGGTGGGATGCTGGCCCAGCACTGCTTCGATCTCACCCAGTTCAATGCGGAATCCGCGAATCTTGACTTGGTTATCAGTTCGTCCCAGGAATTCGATATTTCCATCCGGCAAGTAACGGGCAGCGTCTCCGGAATTGTATAGCCGCGCTCCTGGCTCGTTGCTGAAGGGATCGAGAACAAATTTCTCGGCGTTCAGTTCCGGACGATTCAAATACCCGCGGGCGACGCCAGCACCGCCTATGTAGAGCACTCCCGGAACGCCAATCGGACACGGCTCCATATGACGATCGAGAACATAGGTCCGCGTGTTAGGGAACGGATGCCCGATGGGCACGAAGCCCCCGCCCTGCAGCATCGCCGGAGAATCGATATCCAAGTAAGTACTGTCGATTGTGGCCTCGGTAACTCCGTAAGCATTGATCACGCGCGGCTTGTTTCCACACACCTGGAGGACGGCTCGGCAGTCGGCCATGCTCCACGCGTCGGAACTGCACACGAGCAGGCGCATGAAGTCCAGCTTCTGATTTGTCTCTTGAAGATGTGCCGTAAGTGTGCGCAGGACAGCGGGAACAAATTCTGCGCAATCGATTTTCTCGCGCAACATGAGCCCGTAAAGGCCGGCAGGATTGAGCAGCAGCTCCATCGGGCAGATCACCATCTTTCCGCCGGAGCAAAGTGAGCGGGTCAGGTCAGAGCTGAATACATCGAAAGAGAAGTTGGCCATGTACAGCCACGAATCGCCCGGCGAGCGCAGTTCGTAACTTTCTTCGTACGCTCGATACTGGTTGACCAGGCCGCCATGAGTGATCATCACGCCCTTCGGTACCCCTGTTGAGCCCGAGGTGTACACGACATAAGCCAAGCTGTCCCAGGTGGTCTGGTGCTTCGGATTGTCCTTGCGCTCGTTGGCAATGCGGTGCCAGTCGCGGTCGAGCGCTATGACCTCCGCTCCAGTTTTCGCCACGCTCTCTAACATGCTTTCCTGCGTCAGCACTACCGGGCATTCCGCGTCCTGCATGATGATAGTGAGACGTTCGCGCGCGTACATCGCATCGAGGGGAACGTAAGCGCCACCCGCCTTGATGACGCCCATCACGCCCACGATCATCTCGAGCGAGCGCTCCACGCAAACAGCCACGCGTACCTCGGGCCCAACCCCACGCTTTTTGAGGAAGTGACCAAGCTGATTGGCACGCTCGTTGAGTTCGCGGTAGGAGAGACGCCGGTCTTCATACACCACGGCAGTTGCGTCGGGAGTGCTTTCGGCCTGGCGCTCAAACAGGTGTGAGACGAAGACATCACGTGGATAGTCACGATGCGAATCGTTCCACCCGAACACAAATTGGTGCCGGTCTTCGGCCGAGAGCATGGGCAGCTCGGAAATGTGCCGGTCAGGATTGGCAACGATGCCCTCGAGCAGAGTCTGGAAGTGACCAGCGAGGCGTTGCATGGTGCTGGCCTCGAACAGGGCCGAGCAGTATTCGATGTTGCACATCAGATCTTTGCGAAACTCGGTCATGCCGAGTGTCATATCGAACTTAGCGATACCTCGATCGATAATGATCGGGCTGATTTCGAGTCCCGGCAGCTCGAGTCCGAGATCTTTGTGCTCTCCGACCGAGAACATGACCTGGTACATGGGGCTGTAGCTCAGGTCGCGCTGCGGCTGCATTTCGACTACTAACTTTTCGAATGGCAAGTCCTGGTGGGAATACGCGCTCAGCGCGACTTCTTTGACCCGCTTTGTCAGCTCGCGGAACGTGGGGTCTCCCCCCATAGCGACGCGCAACACCACCGAATTGGAAAAGTATCCGATCAGTGGTTCAACTTCCGTGCGGTTACGGCCGGAAACCGGGGTTCCGATGAGCATGTCTTCCTGGCCAGACCAGCGGTAAAGCAGCGTGCCGAAGGCCGCGAGCATGGTCATGAACAACGTCGTACCTTCAAGGCGGCAGACACTCTTGAAGTTTTCCAGCATGCCGTCGGGACACTTCAGAAACTGGCGTGCTCCTTCGAAGCTCTGAGCGGCCGGACGGGGACGATCGGTGGGTAATTCGAGCAGCATGGGCGCGCCTGCGAGCTGCGTCCTCCAGTAGTTAAGGTGCTTCTCGAGGACCTCGCCCTGCAGCCATTCGCGTTGCCACACTGCGTAGTCAGCATACTGGATCGGTAACTCGGGAAGTTGCACCGTCTGATTTGCACAGAAAGCCAAGTAGAAGGTTTTTAGCTCCCGAAACAGCGCAGCTTTCGATTGACCGTCAGAAGCGATGTGATGCGAGATGACGAGCAGAATATGTTCCTGATCATCGAGTCGCATGAGAAACGCGCGCAGCATTAAGTCTTTTTCGAAGTCGAACCTGCGCCGCCCTTCTTCCACCAGGATGCGGTTTGCTTCCGCCTCACGCTGCTCTCTTTCAAGTCCGCGGAGATCAATCCGATGAAGATCGAGAGTTGCGTTGGGGGCAACAAACTGCATGGGAGTGCCCTCCACCTCCCGGTAGGTGGAGCGCAGGATGTCGTGGCGCGCTACGATCTGGTTCAGCGCATATTCCAGCGCGTCAGCATTTAACCGGCCCTTGATACGCAGGGCGCGCGGCACGTGATAGGCGCTGGTGTCGATCAAGTGATCGAGCAACCACATCAGTTCCTGGGCGAAGGAAAGCGGATGGGGACCCTGAGTCGAACAGCGGGGGATAACCTGGTGTTTGGCTGCCGCGGCGCGTTTCTCCATCAGGCGCCGCTCCAGCAACGCTCTCTTCTCGGGAGAGAGATTGCCCATCAAGGTTTCAAGATGCGCCATCCTACTGCTCCTCCAATTCAGCAAGGTCTGCGAGGATCATGGCCATTTCGTCGGGATTCGTGCTTTGCAGAAGAAGCTCGCTAATGCGTGTCGCCATTTCTGCTACCGCGGGTGACTCGAACAGAAAACGCGGCGTCATTTCGATCTGAAAACGGTCCCGCAACCGCGAAACCACACGTGTGGCCAGCAGCGAATGGCCGCCGAGTTCGAAAAAGTCGTCATGAAGTCCGACCTGCCTGACTTCCAGGACCTCAGAAAAGATTTCCGCCACCGCCTGTTCCACCGGCGTGGAGGGAGCAACGAACTCACGCGCCAGGCCGGCGCGTGCGTCATCAATATCCGGCAAGGCGCGGCGATTCAACTTGCCATTAGGAGAGACCGGCAAGCTCTCCAAAGCCACGAAGGAGGATGGAACCATGTAGTCGGGGAGCTTAGTTTTCAAAAAGCTGCGCAAATCGGACACTGCGGGGCTGCTGGCGCCCGCGAATACCAGATAGGCAACCAGTCGCTTGTCCCCTGAGCCGCCGGTACGGACATCGGCCACCGCTTGGCGAATTCCCGGATGTTGCATCAGCACGGCTTCGATCTCCCCCAACTCAATTCGGAAGCCGCGCAGCTTAACCTGGTGGTCGACGCGTCCCAGGCACTGGATCACACCATCGGGACGAAATCGTCCCAAATCGCCGGTGCGATACATGCGGGCACCGGCCTCGCGGAACGCATGACTTACAAATTTTTCTGCGGTTAACTCCGGCCGATGCAAATAGCCACGCGCCACACCAGCTCCCGCGATGCAGATTTCTCCCGGTACTCCGATAGGCGTGGGTTGCTGGCGAACGTCGAGAATATAGATTTGGGTGTTATCCACCGGTCGGCCCACCAGCACAGTGCCATCCGAGCTCTCCACCTTGTGGATGGCGGAATAAACCGCCGTTTCCGTGGGACCATATAGGTTCCACAGTGCAGAACAGCGCGGCAAGAGCTGCTTGGCCAAATCCCAGGGAAGCGCTTCGCCGCCACTGAAGATTTTCAGCTTGGTATCTCCGCGCCAGCCGCTATCGATCAAGCTGCGCCAGGTTGAGGGAGTCGCATGCATCGCGGTCACACCAGCGCGGGAGATCGTCTCCGCTAAGGCGTGCCCGTCCTGGGTTGTTTCCGCATCTACGATGACAAGGCGCGCGCCTACCGAGAGCGGCAAGAAGAAGTCAAGTACGGAAGCATCAAAAGACATTGATGCGACACCCAAGTACGTGTCTTGCTGGCTAAGTGTGAACAGGCGTCGGACGGCGTTGAGGAAGTTTACGACGTTGCGATGCTCGAGTTGTACACCTTTTGGGCGGCCGGTGGAGCCGGAGGTGAAGATCAGATAGCTGAGATTCCGGGGAGTGACCGCGGTCTGCGGGTCTTCCGTACTCTGCTGTGAGATGCGGGCCCAATCCCGGTCGATACAAACAACCTGTGCTCGCTGGGATGAGAGACTTGGCAGCAAGCTTTCTTGTGTAACCAGCACGCTCGCGTCGGCATCCTGGAGCATGAATTCCAGTCGCTCCCGAGGATAGGAAGGATCGAGGGGAACATAGGCCCCGCCGGCTTTCATGATTCCCAGCAGTCCTACCATCATCTCCGGCGAGCGATGCACACAAATGCCCACGCGGGAATCCGGCGCTACGCCGAAGTTGCGGAGATGGTGCGCGAGCTGGTTGGCGCGGCCGTTCAATTCCCGATAAGTGAGTCTGCGGGTCTGGAACTGGACTGCGATCGCGTGCGGTGTCCGTGCGCACTGATCTTCAAATACCTGGTGGATGCAGCGGTCCAGCCCCTCTTGGCTCGTACTATTATTCCAAGCACCGAGTAGCTGCTGACGCTCTTCTGGGGGCAATATAGCAAGCCTGCTCACGGGCTGAGCCGGATCAATGACAATGGCCTCGAGTAAGGTTTGAAAGTGTCGCAGGAAGCGGTCGATGGTCGTTTTGGTGAACAGATCCGTACGGTACTCGACCTTTACCTTCAGCCCGGCCGGATCATCGGCCAAGATCAGGATTAGATCGTTCTTAGCGGTCGGAGTGTCGAAATCCAGGATCTGAATTTTCAGCCTCTCCATCGCGGGAGGAGGTGGAGGCGCAGTTTCAAGAATGAAGATAGTCTGGAATATAGGGGCACGGCTCATGTCACGGCCATGCTCCAACTCTTCCACCAGGCTTTCGAATGGCACGTCCTGGTTATCATAGGCCTGGAGGGCGACTTCTTTCACGCGCGCTAGCAGTTCGCGGAAGCTTGGATCTCCGGCCAGATCGGTGCGCATCGCCAACATGTTCACGAAATCACCGATCAGGGGTTCGAATTCGGGCCGCGTACGACCGGCAATGGGAGTTCCTACAACAATGTCTTCCTGACCGGCATAGCGGGACAGCAATAGTTGAAATGAGGCCAGCAGGGTCATGAACAAGGTGGCGCCTTCGAGTTGGCTCAAAGTCTTCAGTTTCCGTACTAGCTCACTGGCGAAGACCCGCGACTCGCTGGTGCCAGCAAAACCCTGAATTGCCGGCCGGGGATAATCTGTGGGCAGCTCGAGCAGCGCAGGCGCTCCCCCAAGCTGGCCTTTCCAGTATGCGGTCTGCTTTTGAAATAGCTCGCCTTTAACCCACGTTTTCTGCCATGCGGCGAAGTCGGCGTATTGGATTGGTAAGTCAACTAAAGCTGCTGAGCGGTGGCCGAGCGCGGCATTGTATAAAGCAGCCAGCTCGCGGAACATAACTCCTTTCGACCAGCCATCGGACACGATGTGGTGGGTCATCAGAACCAAGATGCGCTCATCTTCTTTCAACCGCAGCACTGTGGCGCGCAGCATCAGGTCCGAGGAAAGTTCGAAAGGACGCTCAATCTCCCTCTCGACCATTTGTTTTGCCCTGGCTTCTCGCTCGCTTTCTGGCACGGAGCTCAAATCAACTGCCTGGACTGAAACCACGCGATTTTTGTTGACAACTTGTATCGGTTCCCCGGTGACCAACTTGAACGTTGTGCGCAAGATTTCGTGTCGCTCGACAATCGAGTTGAGCGCCTGCTGCAATGCAGAATGGTCCAGTGGCCCAGTCAAACGAAAGACACGATGAACGTTGTAAGCGCATGAGCGGGGATAAAACTGATCGAGAAACCACAGGCGTTGCTGAGCAAAGGAGAGTGGGGCCTCCGCCGCTGCAGAGGTCCTGCGTGGGATTGTATCATCACGACGGACCGCGTCCTGCTTCATGCGCGCGCGAAGCAGCGCTTGCTTAGCCGCGGACAGCTCCATGTTTCGACCCGTCAATTCGTCACCCTATGCCTTCAAAACCCCAGTCAAATTCCGTTATTAACGACAGCTGATGGCGCAGGAACTGTCACTCTCCGCTTGCGACGCCAGCTGGCGCTGCAGCACACCAGTGCGAAAGGTCTCTCTGCAGCAGATCCTCTAGTCTCAGAATATCATCGCGATACTCTTCAAGCAGAGAAGCGCGCACATTCTGAGGCATGGGTGGCGGGGATGTCCGGTTAGAGCTGGCGACCCGATCGATCAGGTCCTTCACCTTTTGCGTTCGCCAGCGCAACCGTCGGGGTAAGTACTTTTTGTTAAAGTCGATTGCGACCTGGGTTTTGTGCAATACCATTTCCATGATTGCGTTTTTGGGTACGTATGACCGCTTGTATCGTCTGGAAGTATCGGGCACGAACGAACTATCGACGCCGATCAGTTCAAGAACGTTCTTGATGAGGGGCAGCTGTTGCTTTTGTAGGTCCTCGTACAGATACACATGTACCTGGTCGCGACCGAACATGTCGAAGTAGCGTTTCACTTGTTCGTAGTAAAAGCCCATGGCCTTGAAATGCCAAAGTGGGTTCCATTTCTGCCGAATGCGCTCCGGTTCCTGGCGCAACGAGTCGGCGAAGGATCTTCGCTCGCGGGCTTGCCGGACCACGTGCAGGTAGGCGGAGTAAGCGCGGTCGGCCGGATTACGCAGGACCGCAAACATTGTTGCTTTGGGAACATATTTCTTGATTTGTTCTGGCGCCTTGGGAAGATATAAGGAGTAGATGCTTGCCTCGCCAACGGCCTTCTCGTTGGTAACTGGATCGAAGAGGGCAGCGTAATCAGCGAAGTTAGTGATTACCCGGCTATGATAGGCGCGGTCTTCATCGTGTGGCCCATTGAATAGTCCGTCCGTTCCTTCATTTCCGAAAAAGGTCGGCTCTTTGGGGAAGCTCATGAAGACCTGCGGGTGCTGCTGCAGATAGGCGTACAAGGAGGTGGTTCCACACTTTGGAGCGCCAATAATGAGAAAATTCGGTAGCCTCACAATTCCTCCTATATCGCGGTCTCTTAGCAAGGGGCGGCCGGCTGAAGATCAGGAAAATGCACTTTTGATACCATTCCAGCGCGGTTAAAATACCACGCTTTTACAGATGTCCGAGATTCCCCGCTGGCGGAACGACTGCCGGTGTGCAAAACCTTGCACACTCGGAAAAGACCTGCGATAGGCTACTCGCTGGCGCTAACGGGAGATGTCACGGAGCTTAACCAATGCGAAAGATCCCGCTGCAAAAGGTCTTGTACTTTGAGAATGTCTTCGCGATATTCCTTGAGCAGCGAGGCACGCAAGTCCTGCGGCGTTGCCGGACGGGGAACATGCACTGGTCGCTCGAGACGACCGACCAATTCGAGCGCTTTGTCTAGGGGGGAACGCAGTCTCCAATGTGCATGCTTGTTGCAAAGCCTCGCCACGTTCTTCAGCTTGTAGTAAACCTTCTCCCGCGTGGGACTCTTAGGCATATAGCCGACATTCCACTTCTTGGACATGTCGGGAACAAATGAAGGATCCACTCCGACGATTTCGAAAATCCTTCTCACCACCGAAAGCATGTCTTGCTGTAAATCCTCGTACAGATAGATATGTACTTGCTCACGACCAAACAGGTCGTAATAGCGTTTGATCTGCTGGTAGTAAAAACCCATGCTCTTGTAATGCCACAACTCATTCCAGTTGTTTTTGATCCGATTGGGCTCATCCTGCAGCGCCTGAGCAAAGGTGCGCGTTTCGCGCAGCTGTCGGGCTAAATGTAAGTAGTTGGAGTACGCCCGGTCAGCGGGATTGCGCAGAACGCCAAACAAGTGTGCATGAGGGATGTATTTCTTGATGGTTAGAGGCGCCTTGGGCAAGTAAAGGTAAAAGGTACTGGCTTCGCCAATCGCTTTCTGCGTAGTAACCCTATTAAACAACCTTGTGTAGGCATCAAGGCTGGTTACCATCCGGGTGCGATAAATCTCGTTGTTGTCCCCCGGTCCGTTAAACAGGCCGACTTCGCCTTCATGACCAAAAAAAGTGGGCTCTTTCGGAAAACACATGAAGATATCCGGATGCTGCCCCAAGTAGGAGTACAAGGAGGTGGTTCCACATTTAGGGGCGCCAAGGATCAGGAAATTGGGTAGGGTCATTGTCGTTGTTCGTTTCGGAGTAAGCCAAACCCTTGTCGCTCTCTCCGGCGTAGCTGTCATGCAGTTTTTCGACCAAGTCAGGGATCGATAGCTACTTCAGTATTAGACGTCATCGTTGAGCGCAGCTGTCGTGCTGCTTCGTCGGATAGGCCCTCCACTTCATCAATGATCTCTGCGATCTTTGGCTGATCGGAGTGCTCTAACAGTGTTTCCACCAACGCTTGAGCCATGCCAGCGACGGTCGGATTCTCAAACAGCAGTCGCAGAGAGAGATTCGCGCCCAGGTTGGCACGCAAGAGGATAATCACACGCGTGGCCAACAGAGAGTGGCCGCCAATCTCGAAAAAGTTGTCGTTTACGCCAACGTGATCCACTCCCAAAACCTGCTTCCAGGCTGAGGCCACTTCTTCTTCGAGCGGAGTACGGGGCGCAACAAACCCGCCCTCCGGAGCGGCTCTTGCGAATTCCGGTTCCGGGAGCGCACGGCGATCGATTTTGCCATTCGACGTCAGTGGCATCCGATCCAATTTCACAAATGCGGATGGGATCATGTACTCTGGCAACTGTTCCTTCAGGGAAGCGTAAAGCTCTGCCTTGGTCAGACTAAAGCCATTTTGCGGCACTAGATAAGCGACCAAGCGCTTGTCACCGTATTCGTTATCGCTGACAGTCACGACCGACTCGCGTACGCCCGGATGTTTCGCCAACACAGTTTCGATTTCCCCTAGCTCAATGCGGAATCCGCGAATCTTTACTTGCTGGTCGATCCTGCCAAGATATTCGATATCGCCGTTGGCCAAACGTCGCGCCAAGTCCCCGGTCCTGTAGAGCCGACTCTGGGCATCGGGCCGGAAAGAATCTGGAATGAACCGCTCGGCAGTCAATTCCGGACGATTGAGGTATCCACGCGCCACCCCGGCACCACCAACGTACATTTCACCAGGCACTCCCACAGGAACTGGATGCAGATAGCGGTCGAGCAAGTAAACCTGCAGATCGGGAATGGGACAACCGATGACACTGCCCCCGGTAGTGTCTGCCACTGACAATGGCCGGTAAGTCACATGCACAGTCGTCTCGGTGATTCCATACATGTTGATCAACTGGGGTTTGTTGTCGCCGTGGCGCTCGAACCATGGTCGAAGGCTCTGAATTTCGAGCGCTTCACCGCCAAAAATGACGTACCTTAGCGACAGCCCAGCTCCTGCTCCCAAACGCTCTTCGGCATTGATCAACTGCCGGAACGACGATGGCGTCTGGTTCAGTACAGTGACTTTTTCGCGTTCTAGCAGACGGTAGAATTCTTCAGATGAACGGCTCACCAGATAGGGAACCACCACCAGGCGGCCTCCATAGAGCAACGCACCCCAGAGCTCCCAAACGGAAAAGTCGAAAGCATAGGAGTGGAACAGGGTCCAGACATCTTGCTCGCCGAAGTGGTACCAGCGCGAGGTCGCTTCGAAGAGTCGGACGACGTTGTAGTGGGTGATCTGGCAACCCTTCGGACGGCCGGTCGATCCCGACGTATAGATCACGTATGCCAAATTTTCAGGCCGCGCCTCACACTCGAGGTCTTGTGGGACTTCCCTTTCGATCTCGGACCAGTCCGCGTCCAATGCGACTAGGCGACCGCGGTAGTCGGGAAACAATTCTTTCAGTTCATATTGCGTAAGCACGACAGGCGGTCTTGCATCTGCCAACATGAATCCCAAGCGGTCCTTGGGATAACTCGGGTCGAGCGGCAGATAGGCCCCGCCGGCTTTTAGAATTCCAATGATGCCCACCACTATGTCAAGTGAGGGCTCGACGCAAAGAGCGACCAGCACCTCCGGTCCAACCCCCATTTGCTTGAGGTAGCGGGCCAGCTGATTGGAGCGAGCATTCAGCTCCGCATAGCTCATCTCTTGCCCTTCGAAGACTGCAGCGATCCGTTCGGGTGTGCGGCGGGTTCGATCTTCGAATAATTCATGAATGCAATTCTTTGCAGGGTAGTGCTGGAGATCGTTCCAACCCTTCGTGAGTTGCTCCTCCTCGGAAGCAGAGAGAATCGGCAAACTGCTTACCTTCCGGTCAGGATCGGCGGCGATCTCTTCGAGCAGTGTGGAAATATGCGCGATCATGCGCTCGATGGTTGCTGATTCAAACAAATCCTTTTTGCACTCGAATTTTAGCCTCAGCCCTTGGGGCAGCTCGAGAGCGAACAAGCTCACATCATGGAGAGCTGTGCGCGTGTCTAATTCGCGAACGCTTACCTCAAGTCCGGGGAGTTGCGGCGCCGCCAGGGCTTTTTCCAAAGCAAAAATTACTTGAAACAATGGCGCCTGGTTCATGTTGCGTCCGGGATCCAGCTCTTGGACCAGTTTCGGCAAGGGTAGTTCCTGATTGTTGCGCGCTTCGAGCACCACCTCGCGTACCCGAGCCAGCAATTCACGGAATGTGGGATTTCCAGAGAAGTCGGTACGCAACAGCAACACGTTAATGAAACATCCCACCAGGTCTTGCGTTTGCGGATGGGATCGGCCCGCTTCCGGTGATCCCACTACGATGTCCTCCTGACCGCTATAGCGATGAAGCAGAGTTTGGAATGCGGCCAACAGAACCATGAATAATGTGACCCTTTCCTGCTGAGCGAGATCGCGCAGTGCGGTTGCCAATTCATTGGGCAGAATGGTGGATCGCTGCGCTCCGCGACATACTTGCGCATTGCTCGTAGTGCGAATGCGAGGCAATTCGATCCTGGCAGGCACACCGAGAAGCCGCTGTTTCCAGTAATCCAGTTGCCCTCGCAAGGCACCCTGGTTTACCAGATTGCGTTGCCACACCGCGTAATCTGCGTACTGACGGGAAACCTCGGGAAGAGACGGCGTCCTTTCTTGGACGTAGGCTCCGTAAAGGGTTTGAAGCTCACGCAGAAGTATTTCTCGTGACCGGGCGTCGAATGCGATGTGGTGGGCAATCAGAATGAGAACGTGATCGTCGCTCCCAAGTCGCAACAGCGTTGGACGCAACATCAGATCGGAGGCTAAATCGAAAGGCTGGGAACTCTGGTCCTCGATAATTTGCTCTGCTCGTGCCTCGGCTTCCGCCTTAGCACTCTGGAGGTCCACAATGGATAACTCGACTGAAGCTTGGTGAGCACAAATGACCTGAACTGGTCCGTTCTCCGTGGACCTGAAAGTGGTTCGCAGCGCCTCATGGCGATCCAGGAATTTGTTTAAAGCTCTCTGAAGTGCTTGGACATCCAATCTTCCCTTGAGGTGCAACACGCAGGACGACAGGTCAGGACTTGCGGGTGCCCATTGATTCAGAAACCACCAGCTCTCCTGGGCAAAGGAGAGCGGGCAGGGGCTGAACTCCTGGCGTTGTTCAATCACCTGCCACTCGGACGCGCTCCTCAAACTTGTAAACGGCTGCGCTGGATTTCTCGTGTCTTCGTTTCCTGGCTGAGACTCGGCTTGTTCCGGCGCGTTCGCCGGGCGGGAGGATTCGAGGTTCGGGACGGAAGGGCTGGGTTGCTTCTGGCGCAACGCGTCTTCAATTGCGCGGGCCAGGCCTGCGACCGTACGGTTGTCGAAGAGATCCTGCAAGCCAAGTGAAATCCCAAAGCTCTGATTCAGCTGCATCATGACCTGAACTGCCGGAAGGGAATCGCCGCCCAACGCGAAAAAGTCATCGTCCGGACCAATGTCGGATGTGCCGAGCACCTTGCTCCAGGTATCCGCGATCGCTCGCTGGATTATGTTCTCGTGTACGCCGACGTGATAATGTTGGCTTGACTCGGACAGACCTCTTTGCTCCTCGATGGCGCCCACAATGGCCTTAGCACTGGCGAGCCGGGTCGCGATCTCATGTACCAGATCGGAGCGCGCCGACGCCGCGGACTTTGTCGTGGTTACGTGCTCCTGCTCCCGAACCGCGTCCGCAGCCGCCTGGGATGTCGAAATAACCTGGCTCTCGGAAAGTTTGGACGCGCATTCAGACGGGATGCGGAACCAGAAACCTGACTTTGCGGCATCTTTAAACTGCTCAGCTACGCTTTCGAGGAAGCTCAGCGCAGGGCTGTTCTTCTTGCTTGGGATGAATTGAATATCCAGCCGGGGAATGCCACGCGAGAGAGCAACTTCGCCCAACCGGCGCAGCATACTGTGTTCGACTCCTCGGCCTAGCACGCGGCAACTCAAAAGGAAGGTGTCGACGGTAAGCGCCTTCGCGGTTGCGGAGAACATCATCGCTCCTACTAGTCCGTAGTCGCCGAAACGGTCGCCAACAGCAACTGTCAGGCACTCCAATTCGCCAGCTTTCCACAGCTGAGATATCTGATCCTCCGTGCGACGACGGGTGGTGCAATTGAATTGATTAGTGCGCTGCGTAAGCTGCGATACCCGCGGCAGCTGCCCGGGCTTCAGCGGATCGATGTCAATCCTCAACTGCAGGCCAGCCAGAAAACTCTCCAACGTCGGCGCTTCCTGCCTGAAACGATCGCGTTCGCGATTTTCGAAGTAGAAGGTGGTGCGTTTGCGATCTTCGTCTGTCACCTTTTGTTTGTCGAATGCCCAGACGTTCCGAAGAAATGCCGGGATCTTCTCAGACTCACGTGGAAGTTGTAACGTTAAGACTTCCGGACAGCTGGCTTTCACCTGCTCACATTCCAGGGGGTTGTCGTCGAAGAAGATAAAGCTATCGAGTCCCAGCTGGAGTTCGGATGCGAGTTGGCGAAGGTTCTCGGGCTTAGGCCGCCAGTTGACGCGATGGGCGGCTAGGTGTTCTCGCTGGAGCGGCATTTCCCTTCGGCGTGCAAAAACTTCTGCAACGTCTTCTTCATTATTCTTGCTACACAGGCAGAGGAGCATGCCAGCGTCATACTGCTCGACCAGGAATTGCTGGAAGGCCTTGCGGCCGGGATCGATCTCCACTCCCATCGGGCCGACTTCGCCACAGACGCCCTGCCAAAGGGTGTCGTCGCAATCGATGACGATCGCCTTATAAGGAGCTTGCCACAGGGCGTTTATCTTGCGCGCAATCATAGTGCCTAATGCCGCGAAGAGTTCCGAGGTGTAGGGCACGTGAGCCATTTCGTCCCCGCTGGCATCGTAGCCACCGGTGACCTGATACGAGGCTAACTCGTCGCTGCCTAACCAGTGAATTCGCGGCACACTTTTTAACTGCGAAGAAATTCGTTCCTCTACACTCTGCCAAACAGGGTCGAAACCGGCGGCAGAAGACGCGGGACAGAGACATAGCAGATGCGGAGTTACAGTCCTCTCTGCGGCCCCCCGCATCGCCTCAATAAATTCCTGGGCGTTACGCTCTACTCTTGCAGCTAGTGCGGAATGGTCTTCAGGCGTAGATCCCGTTTGATACCTTTGCCAATCCTCGGGCCGCACCAGGATGACATTAATGCCTTCCGTATTCGTGCAGAGCAGACTCGTAGGATCAAGCAGTTGCTGAAAAACCTGGCTATAAGGTGCAAATGCAAGGCTGGCATTCCAGCCGAATTTCTCGCTCCAGAAATTAAGCGAATCCGCCAGTGGCTCAGCGGTAAAGGTAGCCGCGACTGCAATTTTCATCGAAGACATATTCCGTTTGCAGTACTCACAACGCGAAAATTATCCCTGTTAGAAGCTCGCGCCTCCGTCAACCTCGATGACCCGCCCGGTGAAAAAATCGCACTCAATAATGAACTTCACTGCTAGCCAAATCTCCTCAGGGATTCCAATTCTGCCCACCGGGATTCCCTCGACCAGCGATTTCATCGCCTCGTCGGAGATATGTTTGAGCATGGGCGTGTCGATTACGCCGGGAGCGACCGCGCCCACACGTACACCGTGCGTTGCCAGTTCCAGGGCCCAGGTGCGAGTACAGGCATCAAGACCGGCCTTGGATGCCGAGTAGTTGGATTGTCCGGGATTGCCGTCATGAGAAATAGAGGAGATGTTGACCACCACAGTCGGCTTGCAGCCCTTCGTGAGCACGTCGGCAATGACCTCGCGCGTGACGAGGTAGGGACCCGTCAGATTTACGTCCAATACCTGCTTCCACTGCGCGGTCGGGAGTTTTCTGATCCAGCCCACTTCATTGTTGGCCAGCAGGCCATCCCGCAAGATGCCAGCATTGTTAATCACGACGTTGATCCCGTTGAACTGCTGAGAAGCCTCTTTGACAAAGGCAGTGACTGAGGCCTCCTGCGAGACATCCAGTCTTGAGGTCCATACACGCCCAGGCGTGCTATCGGTGAGAGCTTTAAGCTTCTCCAAGCCTGGGGCATCAATGTCGCCCGCGGCCACCGACGCTGCCGCCCGCGCGAGCTGAACCGTGAAGTGCTGTCCGAGTCCGCTCGCGGCCCCAGTCACGATGGCCCGGACGTCGTCCAACTGCATCAGCGGTTCCCCAAGTCGGAGCCGTCCGCGCCCTTTTGCAACTCGTTCGCCAACAGGCGTTCGGCTTCCTCGTCGGAAAGCCCTTCAAGTTCGCGCAGCAGCTTAGCAACTTCCTCATCTTCGCTCGCCCGCGGTTGCAATTGAGCAATTTGATCTGCAAGGCCGGCTACTGTCGGACTCTCGAATAAGCTGCGCAATGGCAACTGCACACGAAAAGTGTTCCGCACGCGTGAGATCACTTGCGTCGCCAACAGCGAATGCCCGCCCAAATCGAAGAAGTTGTCCTCGACTCCGACTTGATCGAGCTGCAAAACCTGCCGCCAGATATCGGCCAATCCCTCCTCGATCGGAGTGCGTGGCGCTACCAAGACGCGCTCCACAAGGCTCGGAACCTGGTCCGGAGAAGGAAGCGCTCTGACATCCACTTTCCCATTGCGGGTTAAGGGCAACCCGTCCAGATTCACAATCGCGGCCGGGACCATGTAATCGGGCAACCGTTCCTGCAGGAACGAACGCAACTCGTCGGGCGCTGCCCCAGAGTTCTTGGCGGAAACCACATAGGCAACCAGGCGTTTGTCGCCGCCGCCCTTGTCGTCTTGCGGTACTACGACGACTTGTTGAACTAATGGATGTTTCTTCAGCGTGTTCTCGATTTCAGCTGGTTCCACGCGGAAGCCGCGAATCTTCACTTGCTGGTCGATGCGGCCCAGGAATTCCACATCCCCGTCGGGCAAGAAACGCGCCAGGTCGCCGCTGCGGTAGAGGCGCGCGTTGCCCTCCTGCGAGAACGGATCCTTGACGAATCGTTCCGCCGTTTGCTGCGGCTGATTCAGATAACCTTGTGCAATACCTGCGCCGCCGATGCAGAGCTCTCCCGGGACACCGATGGGAACCGGCCGCATGCGCTGATCGAGAATGTAAATCTGATCATTGGCGATTGGACGACCGATGGGAACGGTAGCCGGGGCCCAGGCGCTGACAATGTTGTCAGCGATGCTGAATGTGCAACAACCGACCGTAGCTTCCGTCGGGCCGTAGTGATTGATGACTGCGCACTTGCCCGCCTGTTGAACCCGCCGCACCAGCTCCCAATTGACGGCTTCGCCACCAAGCACCAAGTACTTGCGCGGCAGAAAGTCTGCACTCTGAGAGGAAGCCAGCAGGGAACTGAGATGCGAGGGGGTAATTTTCAGCACGTCCACCGGATGCCGCTTTACATATTCCCCGAACAGGTTGCCGGTCATTCCCGTTTCGTAGCCGATCACGTGCAAACATCCTCCAGATATCAATGCTGGGAAGATGGAGGTGTTGCCCAAGTCCGCTCCCAGGGTGGAAACCGTGGCGAAGTTCAGCGGTTGCGTGTCTGCATTCAACTTCCCACAGATGAAGTGTGAGTAATTTACGAGGTTGCCATGGGATATCGCGACGCCCTTGGGAACACCCGTCGAACCCGACGTATAGATCACGTAAACAGCATTCTGCGGAGTGTTGATGTGCTGCGGATTTACGCTTGACTCTTTACTCAGTGAATTGGCGTCGCGGTCTAGGCAAACAATGTCGCCGGAAAACTGCGGCAGGGCCGCCAGATATTTTTCTTCCGTGATCAACACTGGCGCTTGGGTTTCGGACAACTGGTGCGCGAGCCGAGGCTTGGGATTGTCGGGAATCAGCGGAACATAGGCACCACCTGCTTTCAGAATACCGAGCAGCGAGATGATCATTTCAGCCGAGCGGTCAAGACACAGCCCGACGGCAACATCCTGCTTGACTCCATGTTTTCGAAGCAGATGCGCCAGTTGGTTCGCGCGCGTATTGAGTTCCGCATAGGACAACCAGGTTTCACCGAAACGAAGCGCGGGCTGGTTGGGCGTTTTGGCTGTGCGCTCTTCGAATAAGTAGTGGATACATTTGTCGCGCGGGTAGTCCTCGGCGGTGTGGTTGAACTCGGAGATTACTTGTTGCCGCTCGGCATCCTCCATGATTTCGAGCTCCGCACAGGATGCCTCAGGGTACTGGGCCGCACTCCGAATCAGAACTGCAAGGCGTGCGGCCACGCGCGCCGCCGCCGAACGCGAGAAGTATTGTGGATCATAGTTGAGTTCCAGTGCGCACGAACCGACGGTTGATACACAACACAATTGCATGCGAAAACGCTGGCTGCTGCTCTCTTGCTTCAGAACGGAGAACCAAAGGTCCTTAGCACAGTGCCTGGCTGGCAATTCTTCCGAGACGAACGATATCGGCAGATCCTGAGTGGTCTCGTCGAGCGGCAGATAGTCTTGCCGATCGTAAGCGTCAGCCTTGATTTTTTGAAGTTCCTGCACGACCGTCGCAAAACTGCGGTTGCCATCGAATTCATACGGCACCGGAAGAGTACGGGCAAATAACCCCATAGCTCCCGCCACTTCTTCGTGATTCCGACCATCGCAAAACTGTCCGACTACGATCCCAGATTGTCCCGTTAAGCGCCAGAGCAACACCTGCCAGCAGGCAGCAAAAAAAGACGCGGGATCATTCGCGGCTTGCGCCGATACTTGGCTCGGCACCTCGATTGCGATCGTCTCCGGCTGAAACGGCATAACATCCGTCGGCATTCCTTCAAAAGGCAGCCTAACAGCCGAGACAAAGCTGGAGAGCAGTTCACGCCAGTACTGCTTACCCGATTTGGCGTCGTCATCCTCTTCCTGTTGCAGCAACTCGTTTTGCCAGGCAGCGAAATCGGCGTACTGGAACACTCCCTTCTCCGATGACTGGCCAGCGAACGACTCGCTGATTTCCCGCGCAACATTGCGCAACGTCGCCGAATCAGCGCAGAGAGATGGGACGCCAATCATGAGGGCATGCTTGTTACTTGCCAGCGCAAGAAGCGTGGCCCTGACGGTGGGCCCGCGATCGAGCGCGAACGGGTGACGTTGCTCGTTCTGGAAGAGCTCGTTCAGACGCGTCTTCTGCTGCGCGACGGAAAGCGAACGAAGATCCAAGTGCTCCCAGGCCGGGACCAGATTCTCTTGAACCACCTGCACCGGTATCTTCATGCCCGGGCGGCGCTCAAACGTGGTTCGCAAAATCTCGTGCCGAGCGATGACGGTCTGCAGGGCGCTTTTTAGGTTCTCAACCTCCAGCTTGCCCTCCAGCAGAAGCGCAACCGTGGCGTTGAATGCGGATCCTTCCGCGCTCAGTAACCAAAGGTGCTTCTGTTGCGGTGAAAGTTGAAACCCAGCTGCTGTTGTTCCCGACATCGATTCCTCCTGATCCCTAGTTGCTGGTTGCCTTGGCCAGCCGGCCGCTTTCTTCGGCAGTGATCATTTCGCCCATGGCGACACAGATCTTGCGCGCCCCCACGTAGGGATCGCGAGCGTGACATACCATCATGTTGTCCAATGTGATCATGTCGCCTTTTTGCCACTGGAAGCGCACCGCACATTGCTCATAGACCTGTCCAACGTGCTCCATGACTGAATCTTCAATCTCAGTGCCATCGCCGTAGTACACATGTCGCGGCAAATCCTCCCGCTTGAAGATCGAGAGCAACGACTCCCTGACCGCGGGATCAAGGCAATACACATGATGGAGTTGTACCTGGTTGAAGAAGACTTTTTCGCCGCTCTTGGGGTGACGAGTGACGGCTCGGCAGACCTGTCCAACTCGCAAGCTATCGTTGCCTGTCCATTCGCAAACCATGCCTGCCTGAGTGCAGGCTGCTTCCACTTCGTGCTGGTCATTGGTGTGGAAGAACTGTTGCCAGCTGACGTCGAGTCCAGGGGAGAAATTGCGCACATATTTCAGACCCCTTTCCTCGAAGTTGCGCAGAATCTCAGGATCCATGCGGCGAGCCACTGCGCGACAGTCCGCGATGGGGGTCGCTCCACCCTGCTCAGCCGGTTGCGCGCAATAAAAGTTGATCTTCTGCGGCCAGCGCGACATGTGCGAGCTTTCGTTGTGATAGAGGATCATTTTGTCGGCGGGGTAAGGAGTGGACTTATAAATTTTACCTGCTACACCTTCGCGCGGAAGGTCGCCGTACTCGCCATAAAGCTCCGAGCAAATTCCGCTGGCCACTCGTTCGAAGTCCACATGCGAATCGAGGTCGAAGCCGCGGAACAAGATGGCGCCATGTTCGATCAGCTTGGTGTTGATGAACTCACGATTAGTCCTGGCCCAATCGGCCAAATCGAAGTTCTCGACCGCCGGCGTGACCACAAGTGGCAGTTTCGATTCCGGCTGTAGCGTGCTGGTATGAATCATCGTGGCTTGGGACAAGTCCACGGCCTTGCGTTTGAATTCTTTCAGGCTCTTCATCTTGGGCTTATCGCTGATCTTTTCCATCGCGCGGGCACTCCTTCCGAGTTGGTTCAAAGCTTCAAGGGACATCAATGGGACGTCCGGCTGACGTAACAATTCGGTGAGAACTTGGTGGAACTCACCGACCATATTAGCGACCGTGGCAGGCTCAAACAGGTCACTGTTGTATTCAATGAAACTCTCGGCCTCGCGGTCGGGGGCGACTTCAAAGGCGAGATCAAACTTGGAAGTGGCCGTATCAATAAACTCAAACCGCGGCGTAATCCTGAGACCGGGCAGTTTTAGCTGAACGGGTTCATCACTTTGCACCCTGAAATTCGCCTGTACTAGGGCCATGCGACTAAGATCCCGCGGAGGACGTAGCAATTCTACCAGTGTGTCAAAAGGCAGGTCCTGGTGCGCGTGCGACCCGAGAGTGACCTTGCGCGCTTGTTCGATCAATCGGCGGAATGTCGTGTCCTTCGACAGCTGGAATCGGAGGACGGTGGTGTTGATAAAGAATCCGATCAGACCTTCTAATTCTGGATAGTTTCGCCCCACCATTGGCGTTCCAATCGAAATATCTGGCTGTCCCGTAAGGCCATGCAAAAAAGCCACAAATGAGGCCACCAGGGTCATGAACAGGGTTGCGTTCTGCTCGCGGCTCAGCATCCGGGCGGAGTCGGTCAGGGATTTCGAGAAGCGGAAGAAATGTTTGCCGCCGTGAAACGATTGGACCGGTGGTCGTGATCGGTCGGTCGGCAGATTCAGCACGCGTGCAGCGTTTCCCAGTTGTTCGCGCCAGTAAGCTGCCTGCTGCTCGAAGACCTCTCCCTGCAAGCGCTGGCGTTGCCAAGCGGCGTAATCGGAATACTGGATCGGCAAGTCCCCGAGTTCTACCACGCGGCCGCCGACGAAGCCTTGATAAAGCGACGCGAGTTCGCGGTACAAAACGGCTTTGGACGAAATATCCCAAGCGATGTGGTGGGTCAAAAACAGAAGCACGTGTTCGTTTTCCTGAAGTCGCACCAGCACAGCCCGCAACATCAGGTCTTGCGCGATGTCGAACGATTTGCGAGCTTCTTGGACGATAATGCGCTTTGCTTCGGCGGCGCGCTCGGTCTCAGGGGCCGACCGGAGGTCAAACACGGAAACTTTCATCTGCCAGTGCTCATCCACCACCGGCACGGGATTGCCATCGACAGAGGCCAGGTGCGTACGCAGCACTTCATGACGCCCAACGATCACCTGCAACGCCTTCTCCAACGCTTCTACGTCGAGGGGCCCGCTGACCTGCATGGCGTCAGGGATGTTGTATGTAGCAGTGCCCGGAGTCAGCTGATCGAGAAACCACATTTGCTGCTGACCAAACGAAAGCCATGCTGCATCGGTAGCTTTCCGGCGAGGAATGGTCTGCTGATTGCCACCCACGCGGCGCGCCTGTAGTAAGCGTTGTTCCAGTAGCGCTCGCCTGTCGAGCGACATCCCGGCAATACGATGTTTCAGCTCGCTCATTATTGCTACCGCATGGCCTGCTTCAATCGTGGCGGCAAGGTTAGGGAACTAAGTTCCACCACGCTGATCGTTATCGCTCTGAACCGCCAGTCTGCAAAATGTGTATGCCGTTATAAATCCGGGACTTAGGATTGCACTTATGATTCCACATGCGCACTCATAAGAGGGCGTAAGCAATTGTTTGGCATGACTAAAATGGATTTTAGGGTTGTCCACGATGAAAAACTGCAAAAGTTTGCATCTTTGTGGAACCAATACTACGGCCTTCTATGGTATCAGCGTTAGGGCTCGATCCCTAATAGATGGTGAGTAAGTAGTTGAGTAAGCTAAGCCAGGCTCGCCCCACTCATGTGCTACACTAATCACTAGCTTAATTTACCTCCATATCCGAAAAGGTGAGAAGGGTTCCGATAACTGCGGTCTGGATCAAAATATCTGCTTCGGAGCCGTTTGGCCGGGTACGCGCTGCGCCCATCGTCATTTAATCCAATTCAACTTAGTCAGGTAGACAAGCTATGGATTCGATTGCCCTTTCGTGGGTGCCGCAGGGCACATTTCACCACGTGGGTTTTGTCGTCGCTTCTATTCAAGACGTCGTAGAAAGGTACACGCAAGCCATCGAAGCGGAGTGGGATGGTGTTATCGTCTCTGATCCCTATCAGTCGGTTCGCGTCACCTTTTTACGCGGCAAGAGCGCTGCGGATCCCTTGCTTGAGCTGATCGAACCCGCGGGAGATAACTCGCCGGTGCTCTCGTTTCTGAAGCGTGGGGGCGGAATTCACCACCTATGTTACGTGGTCGAGTCCCTCGAAAGGCAACTGGAAGCATGCCGTTCAAAGGGGATGCTACTACTGCGGCCGCCGCTGCCGGCAACCGCATTCGGCAACCGCCGCATCGCCTGGGCTTGTACCCTAGACCGGTTCTTGATTGAATACCTGGAGCGCTAGCCAGTCGCCCGCCTTGAAATGTCTAGGGCTTCCCATGTGAGGCAAAGAAGTTCCACAGGACGTCATTCTCCACAACCCCGGTGGTGGAATTCTGGTTCGGGTTGTAGCGCTGAGATCCACACCCTGGCGGAACATTCAAGGCACCTGATACCAAGTGTGGATGGGCACCCATGAGTCGATAGAACCGCACTTCGGCGCCACTAATTCATCCCGTGGCGTCCTGCAGCGAGATGCTTGTGGGTGTTCCCCCGAACCTGGTGCAGAGGTTCGTGGTTGTGTTTAAGGTCGTACAAGAGTTGGTACGTGTCTCGGCCCAGTAGTCGAATGTTTGGTCCTGCGAGGTTACAGTCACTTTGGATTCGAAAGCCCACAGCAGGAGATGACCGGGTCAGCGTCTCCATGGAGAATGAGCAAGGAAACCGCGGTCTTCGCCGCTGGTGGGGTTTGAGTTCTCCCGGGGTTTTGTACATCAAGGCTGCCCTCGACCACAGCGGCTGCTGCCACCAGATCGCCATGGTCAATTGCGACTCGGTGCGCCATGTAGCCTTCCGCTGAGAACCCGTGACGTAAATCTTCTTCGGGTCCGGATGCAGATTAGCCACAAGCGTAAGGATAAGTTGCTGCGCAAAGCCCGAAGCGTCTGGTGCATTGGAGCCGAAGGTGGAATTGAAATAGCCATTCCAAGAAGTGGAACCGCTGGAGTCCGGCAGACCGTCAAAGTAAGCCACGGCAAACCCGGCTTGATCGGCTTTCTGGCTCAGAGTTACGCCTTCAAACTGCGAACCGTTTTGCGTTGATCCGTGAAAAAGCATTCAGGAGCGCACTGGAGTTCGCTTGAGAGTTGGACTGGACCTGTAACAAGTACGTGCGGCGGAACAGGGCATCAGCCAATAAGTGCTAGACAGCCGGCGGACCGGCCCCGTTGCTTTGCTCCAGGTACCAGTGGTGCTTCAGGACAAAGGTGCCGTTCCAAGGCACCCGCCCAGTCCCGTAGTAGTCGGACTCGATCACCTGGATACGCGCGGCATCGTCCACCAAGTCAACCTCATCAACCCCGATGTCCATCCAGACCCGCAGCGTGTATTCCCCCGGCACCAGGGTGAGACTAGGAATGTTGCACACAAAAACTTGCGGTCCAACGCGCTGACCGTGAGATCGATCGGGCTCGAAGCAGCTATGGGCGGTGAACACGCGTTGACCAAACATGTTGTCAAAACCGATGCCGACTTCGAAGTTGTCCGCGGGTTTGCTCAACGGGAAATGAATGCGAACCTTCAAGGGAGCTCCCATTGGGAGGTGGCCCTTCATGGGCGCGTTCCCATCCGTGTAAAACTCCATTCTTTCCAGCAGCCGCGGTCTGCGCAGGTTGGCGCGGCGAGCATTCGCCAGGTCGATGACGTGACCGTGAGACCCCTTGCCGGAGACGCTATGCAGATAAAAATCGATTGCTTCCTTGGCGGTTCCGTGGAAGATGAGCCGGCCCTGGCTCAGTACAATTCCGCGCTGGCAGAGGTTCTGGACAGCGGCCATATTATGAGAGACGAAGAGGATCGTTCGGCCGCCCTTACTGACCTCATTCATTTTTCCGAGGCACTTTTTCTGAAAGGCCATGTCCCCTACCGCAAGGACCTCGTCGACCACCAGAATTTCGGGGTTCAGGTGAGCGGCCACGGCAAAGGCTAGCCTGATGTACATGCCACTGGAGTAGCGCTTTACGGGCGTGTCTAGAAATCGCTCGATTTCGGAAAAAGCGACAATCTCATCGAACTTGGCAACGATCTCGGCCTTGCGCATGCCGAGAATGGCTCCATTCAAGAAGATATTCTCCCGGCCCGTGAGTTCCGGATGAAATCCTGTTCCCACCTCGAGTAAGCTGGCCAGCCGGCCGCGGATCTTGATGTGACCTTCGGTCGGGTCGGTGATACGGGACACGATCTTCAGTAGCGTGCTTTTACCGGCGCCATTGCGGCCGATAATGCCGATGACCTCGCCCCGATTCACATCGAAGCTAACGTCGCGCAGAGCCCAGAAACGTTCCTCCCGGATTACCTCTTGTTGCTTTCGTGATATCGAGCGAACTGGTGCCTTAAGACTGCGCACTAGGATTTCGCGAAGGTTATCCCTTCGGCGCACGGCGCCACCCAATACATATTCCTTTGAGACATCGCGAAATTCGAGTATGGGTTCCATCAGATGATGTCCGCAAAACGGCGTTCCATGCGTCCGAAGATGAAGAGGCCAAAGATAAACAGAAGCACGCTCATAGCCAGGGAGAAGCCGATCAGGTGCCAATCGGCGGCGCTTCCCAGCAAGGCAGAGCGGAATCCCAGCACCACTCCCGTCATGGGATTCAGCCCTAACAGTAGTTGAAATCGCGCGGGGACGTACCGGACGGGATAAATAACTGGTGTGACGAAGATGCCCATCTGGATGAGGAAGGGAACAGCATACTTGACGTCGCGAAAGCTCACGTTCAAGGCGGAGAGCGCCAGCCCGGTGCCGGTGGCCGAGAGAAATGCCGCCAGAATAAAAATCGGCAGAAGCAAAGCCTGGTAGGTTAGGTGCCAGTGATACTTGATCATCATGCAGAACAGCAGCCCAAGACTGAAGCTGAGATCGACCAACAGCGCCGCCACCGCTCCTATCGGAATGAAGATTCGGGGAAAATAAATCTTCGAAACCAGCTGCTGGTTGGCGATCAAACTGCTGCTGGACATTGATATGCCATTAGAAAAGAAGGTCCAAGGCGCCAAACCGGCGAAGGCAAAAAGTGGGTAGGGCGGTCCATCGCTCTTGACCCCCGCAAGTCGATTAAAGACCAACGTGAAGATTGTCATCGCGATTAGCGGTTGGAGAACAGCCCAAAGACCACCCAAGAACGTTTGCCGATAGCGAATCTTGATGTCACGCCAGATGAGGAAGCCGAGCAATTCCCGGTGCAGGACGGCCTCTCTCCACTCGATCGGTTGCCATCCGCTGCGCGGCTTAATGACTAGTTCGTAGTTTCCATTCATAGATACGAATAAGCGCTAGGTCTTTTGGAGGAGAAGATACAAAAGTGTAGTCTAAATTACAGGAAACAAGGTGCACATTGGGAGTTAGCTTGACGACGGAAAGCTCCCCTCGAAGCGCATTTTTACTGGAAAGATTCTCACAAATCAGTATACTTGTCCAGAGATGATGAGCCGGGGCCAGCCTAACTCGATTCGCTTTCATCCCCCGTGGAGCGGATAGGCTAGTACTTAGCTCTTAATCCCACTCCCCCGAAGTTCTTCGTACTTGCAACCGCGACGTGACACGATAGCAAAGGAATCGTCCGGTCGACTGTTGAGGATCTCTACTGGCCTAAGGTACGGGCCGACAAGAGCAAAGTTTCGGACCTCTCGATGCACCATCAAGATCAAGCGACAGAGACGCCGCTGCCGTCTCCCGAATGGAATGACACTCTTCGGGACTACCCCCGCGATTGTTGCGTTCACCGACTTTTCGAAGGCCAAGCTGAGCGGCGAGCTCAATGCATTGCTGCGGCATTTGAAGATCAGCGATTCAGTTATCAAGAGCTGAATTGTCGCTCCAACCAGCTAGCCCGCTATCTCCGCAAGCGGGGAGTCGGACCGGACGTTCTGGTTGGCCTCTGCGTGGAGCGCTCGCTCGATATGGTTGTGGGTTTGTTGGGCATCCTTAAGGCCGGCGGAGCCTACGTTCCTCTGGATCCCGCATACCCGAAAGACCGCATCGCTTACATCATGGAAGATGCGCGCGCGCCAGTTCTGCTTACCCAGCAAAAACTACTACCCGGCCTTCCCCACCAACAGGCGGAAGTCGTGCTGCTCGACGCACATTGGTCGTCCATTGCGAAAGAGGACCGCGACAATCCCGCGCCTAAAGCCAAAGCCGAGAATCTGGCGTATGTGATTTATACCTCCGGTTCCACTGGCAAGCCCAAGGGCGTTCAACTTGAGCACCGAAGCGTAGTCAATTTCCTGTACGCCATGCAGGACGAGCCTGGCCTGGCAGAAACCGATGTTGTCGCCGCGGTGACAACGCTGTGCTTCGACATCGCAGGACTGGAAATTTATTTGCCGCTGGTGAGTGGTGCTCAAGTCGTCGTTATTAGCAGGGACGAAGCGGCGGATGGAAAAAAGCTGCAAGCGCGCATGCAGCAAGCTGGCATCACAGTTATGCAGGCAACCCCGGCAACCTGGCGATTACTTCTGGAAGCGGGCTGGCCGGGCAATGACAAGCTGAAGATTCTTTGTGGGGGCGAAGCGTTTCCGCGCGAACTCGCGAACAAGCTGCTTCCTCGCTGCCGCACTCTCTGGAACATGTATGGCCCGACCGAGACAACCATCTGGTCGGCAGTGTACCAAGTCACTGCGGGCGGCGAGGGTACGGTTCCTATCGGCACTCCCATTGGCAACACTCAGTTCTATGTCGTGGATGAGCAGATGAATCAGCTACCCGTAGGTCAGGAAGGACAACTCCTGATTGGGGGCGACGGCCTAGCGCGCGGATATCAGAATCGTCCCGATCTCACCGAAGACAAGTTCGTTCGCAACCCGTTTCGTCAACAAGCCGAAGCACGGGTCTATAAAACCGGCGACTTGGCGCGCTATCTGCCCGATGGCACCATCGCGTTCCTGGGTCGAATCGATCACCAGGTCAAGATTAGAGGATATCGCATAGAGCTGGGTGAGATTGAGACCGTGCTCGGTGCGCACCCGGGCGTGTACCACTGTGTGGTGGTGCCGCGCCAAGATACACCCGGAGATAAAAGACTGGTCGCGTACTTGGTTCCGACTCGCGACCAGAGGCCGGTCGGCCGTATTCTGCGCGAATTTCTACAAGAGAAATTGCCGGAATACATGATTCCGTCGGCGTTCGTTGTGCTGGATGCCATGCCGCTAACGCCAAATGGCAAGGTCGACCGCAAGGCATTGCCCATCCCCACCCGCGAAAATTCCGCCATTGAGCGGGAGTATCTGGCGCCGCGTGATCGCCTGGAAAAAGATCTGGTCGGAATCTGGGAAAGTGTTCTCGGCATCAAGCCGATTGGAATAAGCGACAATGTTTTCGATTTAGGCGTGGATTCTCTGACGGCTGCGCAATTGTTCGCCCGCATCGAGAAAACGGTCGGTAAAGGTCTGCCGCCCGCGCCGTTATTTCAGGCGCCCACGGTCAAGTCTCTGGCGGCCCTCTTGCGCCAGCAAGACACAACCGCGCCCCGGTGGACATCTCTGGTTTCTATTCAGCCGCAAGGATCGAAGACGCCACTTTTCTGTGTCCACGGCGGAGCTGGTACTGTCCTTCTCTTCCATTCCTTGGCACGCCAGCTTGCGCCTGAGCGCCCAGTCTATGGTCTTCAGTCGCGAGGCCTCTATGGCCAGGACTTGCCACATACCAACATCGAAGAAATGGCGGCACATTACATAAAAGAAATGCGCATGGTGCAACCCCACGGACCCTACCTGCTGAGTGGATGGTGTTTCGGCGGGCTGGTCGCGTTTGAGATGGGGCAGCAGCTTCATCGCATGGGCGAGCAAGTTGACCTCTTAGCCATGCTGAATGCCCCCAGTACTCCCAACTATCGGGCGTTGGATATCCCTCCTGTGGCTGCGCGTGTGGCAGTGCGCGCCCGCCAGCGATGGCAGGAATTCTTTAGCCTGCCTGCACACGAAAGAGTAACTTTCGTGGCGCGCAGGATACGGGCTCAACTCATCTGGAGAAAGGAGAGGATTCGCAGACGCGCAACCGCCATCATTCGTGACAGGATGTATCGCTATTACTTGGATCGCCGGCGTCCCTTGCCGGATGTTCTGCGCAATTCATATTTCTTGAATATCAATTCCATCGCAGAGGATCGCTATCAGCATCAGCCTTACCCAGGCACTATGGTTGTGTTTCGGGATCAGGGTCCTTATCCGGATCCGAATTTAGGCTGGGGACGTTTTGTACAGGGCGAAATTGACGCATACGAGATCCCCGTCAGTGTCACGGATCATCGCGCCTTGATGAAGGAACCGGCGGTGCGTATGCTTGCGGAAAAAATCGAAGAATACCTGGGCCGCAGGTCAAATCTAAACTCTGCCGCAGATCATCAGGGTGCGCAACGACGGGTATCATCGGGGCAGACATTTGAAGCCAATGTTGTCCAGTGATGTCAGTAAGAAGATTCGCGAACTATCTCCCGAAAAAAGGGTGTTGTTCGAACGCAGGCTCCAGCGCGCGGCCAGTGAAAGTAGTGAGCCCGTCATTCCGCGCCGGGGTGCGCGAGACCCGCGCGTTCTTTCTTTCGGCCAGCAGCAGTTGTGGCTGGTGGATCAACTCTCCCCCGGCACCTCCGCCTACAACGTTCCCTATCCTGTGCGCATTCGGGGAGCGCTGAACGTGGAGGCATTGCATCGCGCCTCGGATGCAGTGGTTGGGCGGCATCAAGTTTTACGAACACTCTTTGCAAATTTCAGAGGGCAACCGTTACCGGTGGTCGCGAAGCAGTGGTCGGTTGCCCTCAGAGAAGTCGATCTGCGGGGCGCGCCGGAGGCGGAGCGAACCGAGCAGCTCATGCGTCTGCTCAAGGAGGATGCTGGGCGGCCATTCGATCTGGCTCGTGATTTGAAGTTGCGGATGACTCTCTACCGCCTCGCCGAGCAGGAGTACATCCTTCTGCATGTTTCGCACCACATCTCCTGGGATCTGCGTTCTAAGGTGATCTTCTATCAGGAACTCACTCCCTTGTATCAAGCCTATTCGGAAGGCAAGAGCTGCCAACTGCCCGACCCGCCGATACAATACGCTGACTTTGCGCTCTGGCAGCGAAAGCACTTGCAAGGAGAAGTGCTGGAGAAATTGGTGACGTATTGGAAGCAGCAACTCGATGGGGCGCCGCCTTCGCTGGAGCTTCCCACGGATCATCCCCGACCTCCGATCCAGGGGTTGCGCGGCGCCAAGTATCCGATGGTTCTCCCTGAGGAGTTGCTGCAGCGCGCCATGAAGGTCAGCCGAGAGAGCCGGGCAACCTTGTACATGCTTCTGCTGTCCGTGCTGAAAGTGTTTCTGCTTTGTTATACCTCGCAGGAGGATCTTTCGGTAGGCTCGCCCTTTGCCGGTCGTCGCAAAGAGACCGACGCGATCATCGGGATGTTCATCAACACATTAGTGCTGCGCACCAAAATCTCGCGTCAACTAACTTTTCGCGAAGTGATGGGACGTGTGCGCGAGACCACGCTGGGAGCTATTGCGTGCCAGGATCTTCCGTTCGAGAAGATCGTGGAGGCCGTGCGTCCGCCGCGCGATTTGAGCCGCAACGCTCTATTCCAGGTAAATTTTCGCTTACAGAACAGCGCTCCGGCCGCCCTGCAATTACCAGGGCTGAAGACCGAGTCACTGGATCTCGTGGACAATAACACCGCTAAGTTCGACCTTGCGTTGGAACTGCCGTCCTCGCCTAAATCGCGCGGTTATTTCGAATACAACACGGACTTGTTCGAAAGAGCCACCATCGCACGTATGGCGGATGACTTCTATGCTTTGTTACCGGCGCTTATGGCTCGGCCGGACACACAATTGAGAGATCTTGATGCCGTGCGGAGAATTAGCCGTAGCTAAACCACCGTGCTGGGCGAACCCCAAGTCGTGAGCAAAGAAACCAATGGCGCGGACGGCTATGCGATCCGCAGACGCCGCCCTTCCGATCCGTGCCCATTATCTTTTTCTCAGCAGCGCCTGTGGTTTCTCGACCAGCTATCGCCGGCCGACCCGACCTACAACATCCCTTACGCCATGACGATTCGTGGGCCACTCGATGTGTCAGCCCTCGAGCGAGCGCTCAATGCCATTCTTGGCCGGCACGAGATTTTGCGCACTACCTTCAACAATGTGGGCGGCACTCCTGTGCCTGCCATTGCGGACACTTGGAACGTCGAACTGAAACAGATCGACATCACAGCGCTTCCGGAAAGCGCTCGCGAGCCAAAAGCCAAACTTCTCTTGAAGAGAGAAGCTTCTCGCGGATTCAACTTAGCCCGCGATCTGGTGCTGCGTGCTGTGCTGATCAGGCTCGAAGCAGACGAGCACATCTTCCTGCACGTTTCCCATCACATCGCATGGGAATTCCGCTCCACGGCCCTAATGTATTCGGAGCTCTCCCATTTCTATGAACATTTCCTCACCGGCAAGCAGCCGAATTTGCCCCAGCTGCCTATTCAATACAGCGATTTCGCGCTCTGGCAGAGACAGTTCTTACACGGCGAAATGCTGGAGCGGCTGGCTGAATATTGGAAGGCTCAGTTGCGAGAAGCGCCACGTGATCTTCATTTGCCGGTTGACTTCAAACCGCCCATAGCTTCCCGGCATCACGGGAAGCGCCATCCCTTGGTACTCTCCGGCGATTTGCTGGATCGAGCCAGAGCGGTCAGTTTAGAGAGCGGCGTCACGCCTTTCATGAGCCTATTCGGCGCCTTCAACGTTTTCCTGTACTGCTATACCGGCCAGTTCGACATTTGCGCCGGGTCCCCGATCGCGCGCCGCCGGCGTGATGAGATTGAGGCGATGATTGGTTTCTTCGTGAATACCTTGGTGCTGCGTACCGATCTTTCAGGGAATCCCAGTTTTCGCGAGTTGCTAGCTCGGGTGAGCCGGGTCGTGCTGGGTGCGATCGCCCATGCCGACCTGCCGTTTGACAAACTGGTGGAAATTCTTCGCCCTCCGCGCGGAGTGGGGCGAATGCCCTTGTTCCAAGTGAATTTCCGGGTGGTGAAGGCACCCCTGCCTACACTGGAATTGCGAGGAGTCAAGGTTTCCTCGCCGGAATGGATCGACAATGGCACTTCAAAATTTGATCTCTCACTGGAATTAGTCGCTAGCGGCGGAGCGGCCGGTTTTTTCGAGTACAGCAGCGATCTTTTCCGGGAAGCGACCATCGCACAAATGGCTGTCGATTTCCGGGCCTTATTGCGAAGTCTAGTCGAACAGCCTGACATTCCCCTGATGGAACTAGACCTCGTGTGCAGCATTCGAAGGCGCGTACTAGAAAGCTCCCAGACCTCGTAGAGATCCGAAGGCGCATGTCAAATTATGCTCATGACCTCAACTGATCGATCAGACATGAATGTCCCCTGGTTAGAGCCTAGCGAAGAGCAACGGATACTGTGTGATCGAGTCCTCAAGCTGGCCGACACGTTGAACCAGGGCATGCTTCGCCGGGACCAGGAAGCAATCCTCGACCGCGAAGTTTGGCGACGCTGCGCAGAGTTCGGAATTCCGGGACTGCCCGTTCCGCAAGGATTTGGCGGCGGTGGGCACGATCTGTTGACGACTCTGCTGGTCATGAAGACACTGGGCTATTCTTGTCAAGACAATGGACTGGTCTTCTCCATGAACGCCCAGATGTGGGCGGTGGAGTTGCCCATCCTGCATTTCGGCAGCGATGAGCAAAAGCGATATTATCTGCCCCGTCTCTGTTCTGGGGAATTCATCGGGGCGCACGCCATCTCTGAGCCCGAGCACGGTTCTGACGTCATGGGCATGGCTACGCGCGCGGTTCGCGATGGCGACGATTATATTCTGAATGGCCACAAAAGTTACGTCACCAGCGGTCCGATTTGCGACCTGTGCCTGATCTTTGCCACCCTTGATCCGGAGATGAAGGCAGCGGGCGTGACCGCGTTCCTAGTGGATCGGGGTACAGCCGGCATGAGAGCTTCGCCTGCCCTCCCCAAAATGGGATTGAGGACGGCTCAGATGGGGGAGATTACTCTTCAAGATTGCCGCGTTCCCTGGACTCACCGTCTGGGTGGAGAAGGCGCTGGCTTGGCGATCTTCAATTCCGCCATGGAATGGGAGAGAACCTGCATTTTTGCCTCGCATTTGGGGGCTATGCAGAGGCTATTGGAGCAGACGGTGAAGTTCGCCAAGGCGCGTCGTCAGTTCGGTTCACCGATTTCTAAGTACAGCTCCATCGCGGACAAGATTGTAGATATGAAGATCGCCATCGAAGCGGGCGAGTTACTGCTTTACAAGGCTGCGGCTATGAAGGCTAGCGGTAAGAACGCGGTGCTCAATGCAGCCATTGCTAAACTTTTTGTCTCCGAAGCTCACGTGCGACAGGCTCTGGATGCCATGCAGATCCATGGCGCCTATGGCTTTTTGGTGGAGAACGAAGTGGAGCGCGAATTGCGCGATGCGGTTCCGGGGACCATCTATTCGGGAACTTCTGAGATGCAGCGCAAGATCATTGCGCGCCTTATGGGCCTATGACGATCCAATCTTTGTGGGAACTCATCGAAGCCGGCGCCAGTCGAGTGCCTTCGTCCAAAACGGCAGTTTGGAATTCCGATGGCTCATCCAGTTATGGCCAGCTGATGTCGCATGCGCTGGGCATTGCTGCCACCCTCCATGAATCCGGAATCGGCCGCGGTGACCGGGTTGGCATTTGGATGGAGAAGACGCCGGAATGCGTTGAGGCGATCCTGGGTGTTCTCGCCTCCGGAGCTGCTTATGTGCCACTCGACGCGCGTGCTCCCTGGCGCCGTTGTCGCACCATCGCCATGGATTGTGGCTTTCGGGGTTTGATAGCCGACGAACCTCGGCTGCCATTTCTTTCCTCGCTTCTTGAAGGTGCGGCTCCGCGCCGCCTCTTGCTGCATGCGTCGTCCGCCGCAATTGCCGGAGCCGAACTCCCCAAGACGCTGTCTGCGGAAAGCTTGACCGATGCTCGATCTGCGCCGCCTCGTGATCTGGGCAAACCCTGTGCCTCAGATCTGGCCTACATTCTCTACACCTCGGGATCAACCGGAACGCCCAAAGGCGTAATCCATACTCACGCCTCGGGATTGGCGTTCACGGAATGGGTGCAGCAAAGATTTGGCATACTCGCCACCGATATCTTCTCCAGCCATGCTCCCTTGCATTTCGATCTCTCTATCTTGGACCTGTACGCATCGTTGGGTTTAGGTGCAAGCGTCCGGCTCATCTCCAGCCTAGAAGGTATGCTGGCACCGTATCTCGTGAAGCTGATCACCGATTCGGCCATTAGCATCTGGTACTCAGTACCCTCAATTCTGATCTCCATGCTCGATGTCGGTAGTTTGGAGCGGCAAGGATTGCCCACAGTGCGGATCTTATTCTTTGCCGGGGAAGTTTTCCCGACTGCTCAGCTACGCCGTTTGCGGCGGGCGATGCCCGGTGCCGCTCTTTACAACTTGTTTGGCCCCACGGAAACCAATGTTTGCACCTACTACGAGGTGCCCGCTGATCTTCCCGACGAGCGCACTGCCCCCATTCCCATTGGGCGCGTCTGCGAGCATTTGGAAGCGTTTGTGCTCGACGAAACAGGTCGCGAGGTTCGTCCCGGGCGGGAAGGAGTGCTCTGGGTGAAAGGCAGGAATCTGATGAGCGGGTACTGGAATGATCCGTCCCGCACTGTCCGCAGTCTCCAGGCTGATCCGCGGGATCCGGCTCGCCCTGGTCTGGCTTACTCAACTGGAGACTACGTAAAGCTGGTGCCGGACGGGAACTATGAATTCCTGGGGCGGCGCGATCACATGTTCAAGATCCGTGGTTTCCGCGTGGAACTAGGCGAGGTTGAGTCTATTTTGACCTCCCACCCTGGAGTGCTCGAGGCGGCGGCACTGGCCTTGCCGGACGCCGCCCTAGGGAACAGAATCGTCGCCTCCATAGTGCCGCGCTCCGGCGAACAACTAGATTCGAATCAAATGCGGGCCCATTGCAGCCGATTTCTGCCTTCCTATATGGTTCCTGACGAAATCGAGATTCGTTCCACCCTGGGTCATACCTCTACTGGCAAGGCTGACCGGCAGGCGTTATACCAACATTGGCGGGCTCGACAGAATGGCGCCGCAAACTCGCCATCCCGAAGTAAACATGAGAAGCGAACAGCCAAGATCTAATTCGCAGTGACAAAACAATGCAAAAGCGGTACTGATGTGTGCAAGACGTTGCACATCGGTTTGGCTCTAGCGGCCTTGCGCGGCCTAGGGTTAGCTGGCTCACCTTTACAAACACTAACTTATGACCCTCCGGCCTGATTTCAGTTGGGCCCATCCGTTGCTCATCAATCCACAAATCCATCGATACGCTGAGTGTGTGGGGATCAGTCTTTCCAGAAAAGCCTTCCGGAGGAAAAGATGCGAAATCTTTACAGTAGACAAGTTCTGGGTGTTCTGGCTGTATTGTGTCCCCTGGTGGTCTATTCGCCTGCCTTTGCTCAAGGCGTTCATATTAACCTACGCTCCAATATCAATCCCTCGCCCGGGACCAACGTTTATTCCGATGTAGTGGCAGAGGGTAATTACGCCTATGTCGCCTCCTGGCACAACACTTCCGGGGTGTGGATCTTCGACGTTTCCAATCCCGATGTTCCCCAGCTAGTGGCGCACTACAATCCTGGCTATACGAAGAATATGCAGGGGATCGCGGTTTTAAATGGCGTCGGCTATTTTGCAGACGACGGCGGTGGGGGCATTCATATTGTGGACTTGTCCAATCCTGCGCAACCAAAGCTCATTACGCGCATTACATCCGCGCAAGGCGGCTACAATAGCGTTCACGATCTCACGCTCGACGGCAATGGCCACATGTTTGTGCCCAATTACCGGGTGAATGATGACGTCCAGGTATGGAATGTTACGAAGCCTGCTTCTCCCTATCTGGAAATGACGCTGACCGGCACCGATTCGCTCTCGGTGCATGATGTGACCGTTGACCAGCCGCACAATCGCCTTTACATGTCAGGATGGGGAGGAACCGAAGACATCTGGGACATTACGAATCTCGACCAGCAAACACCCGTTCGCCTAGGCTCGTTCACCGCAGGACTCCACACTCAGGATGTGTCCGTTACCCAAGATGGGCGATACTTGGCGTGTCCGCGAGAGTTAAGTAGCAACGGCGACGTGCGCATTTTTGAAGTGTCGGATCCTACCAATGTAACGATGGTTGCTGACTTAACGGAGCCTGGCTTGGGGATCGCGGCAACCAGCCCGTCCACCAGCAAGATCATGGACAACTATCTCTACGTGGCTTGGTACCAGACGGGGCTCGTGGTCTTCGACATCACCGATCCTACCAACCCCGTCATGGTCGGTAGCTACGATACCTGGCCCGGTTTCAGTTACGGGGGAAGTGGAGGCGGAGACGGGGACTGGGGTGTGTGGCCCTTCCTTGGGCAAGATCGTGTCCTGATCAGTGATCGAACCACTGGACTGTATATTCTGGACACCACCGGAGTCAGTTCCAGTCCGGCTGCTTTTGCGCTGTGGTTCAATCCGGCCTCTCTGGTCGGCTCTTTTCCCTCCAACGGGACGGTTTATTTAGTGGGGGTCTCGCCATCCCCCGATGGCATGACTGTGAACGTTTCTAGCAACAGCCAGGCGGTTCCAGGGACTTCCGTCTTCATTCCTGCAGGAGCGCACAACGCAACCTACACTCAATCGACAAGTTCCGTGGCCTCTACAACTACCGTTTTGGTCTCGGCCAGTGACGGAACCTATACTGCCGCCGGCAACCTAAAGTTATTGCCTCCCACGCCCTCGAAAGTAACCGTCAGTCCTAGTCCGATCAACGGTGGATTGTCAGGAACGGGCACGGTAACGTTGAATGCTCCAGCCGCGGTCGACATTCCCGTTGCGCTAACTGTCGTGAGCGGGCCGGCAGCGATTGCCTCAATGCCAACCTCCGTAACAGTTACAGCCGGCTCAACCAAGGCAAGCTGGCCAATTCAAACCAACGCATTATCAGTGCCAACCCAGGTCAAGATTTCAGCCTCGGCCAATGGCACAGCGCGGTCCGTTATATTTACGGTATCGGCCAATACTCCTTCCTCCCTGGTATTCTCACCCACCTCAGTTTTAGGCGGGAACAGCACCACGGGAACTGTGACGTTCTATGCGCCTGTCAGCGCCGACACCCCTGTCACCTTGGCCGTACTCGCAGGATCTTCGGCTGTGGCCTCGATTCCTTCCTCAGTAACGGTGCCCCAAGGCAGTTCCAGCGCGACCTTTTCGGTCGTCACCAATCAGGTTACGGCTCAAACGACAGTCAAGATCTCTGCCAGTGCCAATGGAGGCACGAAAACAAATACTTTTACCGTCCACTAATAAGACAACTGTGTTCTGGGAATGCGAATGAGTATCGAAGCTGATTTGGAACGTTTCATCTGCTCTGAGGTAGTGCCCGAAGGCGGCGTGACACGCAGCGAAGCGTTAATCTCTTCAGGCAAAGTGGATTCTCTGGGGCTGCTGCAGATCTTGGGGTACATCGAACAAAATTATGGAGTGACTTTGTTGGCCTCGGGGAATCCCAAAGATTTTGAGAGCATCCAGACATTGTCTGCTGCCATACTCAGAGCCCGCACCCCATCGGCCTGAGTAGCGTCGGCGTTTCGATTGAGAGTGCTGCGATCACAGGAAAGAAACTGCTGCGCTGGCAAAGCTCGTCTGATGTGTGCTTGGCGGGAACCAGGCGCAGAGCGCTCCAGCTTCGTCCATGAGAATGCACAGCTCGAGCAAAGAAAAAACGGCCGAGTACCGTTCCGTGGGTATGCTTCGCCCCATCGCTACGACCATGCAAATCTGCTGCGCACGGTTTGCGACGTCATGGAATTCACGTCGTGCCCGGGAGCTTCCGCGGTCGCCAGCCCGATGGCCGACTTCTTCAACACAGTTGAGATCAGCGCTCCCTTTCCAAACACAAATGTGTCCTCACCAGTTCACATCACCGCGGCAAGCCTTAATAACTCGCCGGTGATCGCGATGCAGATATATGTAGATCACGTCCTGCGGTACCGCACCAGTGCAGGTTCGTTGAGCACAAAAATATCCATGAGCTTAGGAGACCACCGCGTGACGGTGCAGTCATGGGACGCGGCGGGCGGCATCCATAAGCGCAGCGTTGACGTAAATGTGCAATCTCAGGCGGTGCTGATTACGGACCCTGCACCTAACGCAGTGGTGGGTTCTTCGGTGCCGGTGAGCGCTGTAGCCACGAATACGAAGGCCATCACGAAGATGCAACTCTACATTGATGGCAATGCGCATTTCCAGAGCAGCGGTAATACGCTGAATACGAAGATCTCTCTCTCAGCAGGAACACATACTCTCGCGGTCGAGGCGACGGACAGCTCAGGAAGCTTGACGCGCCACAAGGTTACGGTAACCGCGGCCAGCCCCTCCGTGAAGATTCTGGCGCCCGCGCCAAATTCTTCGGTCTACGCGCCGCTATACGTTTCTGCAAAGACAATCGATCCGACGCCAGTGACCACGGTGCAGATTTACGTGGACAACGCGCTGGCCTATCAAGTCCGGGGCACTGGCATACAGGCTACGCTCCCAATCAGTCTGGGGACCCACTCGGTTGTGGTGAGAACATGGAACGCTTCGGGCGCGACCTACAAACGAAGCGTAACAGTGAACATCGTCCCACTGCCGATTAAAATTTCATCGCCGATCCCGAATTCAACAGTTAACTCCCCGGTTACCGTCACGGCGTCTGCTCCGACAAGTAGTCCGGTGAAGAAGATGAGCGTCTATGTTGATCACGCACTCAAATACAAGACTCGAGGAAAAACGGTCACTCATGTGTTCACCCTGTCGTCAGGCTGGCACTACATCGTTGCAAAGGGCTGGGACGAGTACGGCCACTCCTGGTCGAAGGGGGAGTACATCAAGGTGCGGTGAGCGAAAGGCTGTTAACTGTCCAAATCAGATGTCTGAGTAAGTGTGTCAAGGTTTTTTTGTACTTCGAGACGGCGCTGTTCACTTGTTCACTCAATGTCCACAGGATTTCAGAAGTTCGTTCCCGTCGCTACGACGACGTTACTTACTGGCGAGCCTCGCTTAACAAGTGCTGCCAGATATTTGCTTTCGTCATAGGCGACCCGATCTTTCCAGCAACGAAATACAATCCGAATCCATTCGCAGGCCCATGTTTAACTCATTGACTCGTATTGAGTCTTCACGATCCAATCGAGACCATTCCGCCGGCTCCGAACGAAGGAAATGGAGTTTTACAACTTGGTGACATCAAGACGCCGTAGGTTTCATCTAAGTGGCAGCAGGGCCACCCGATGGCTCGAGCCATAGCGACAGGGAGCGTGCTCCATGAGTCGCCATCTTAGGCCGGTGCGATCTGCAATCCGGACGTTCAGCCCGCTGTTGATTTTTGTTCTCTTGGCCGCCGCTATTACCTCCTGGATAGTGGTTCAGAGTCCCAATTTAGGAACAACCAATTTTCTGTACGGCGTCGCCGCCATTTCACCTTCCAACGTTTGGGCGGTCGGATACAGCGATAACGGAAGCACTCAGTTAACGCTGACAGAACATTGGAACGGAACGAACTGGTCTATTGTTTCGAGCCCAAGTCCTGGAACCCAGACGCGTTGCGGCACGGGCTACAGCGGAAACGTGCTGGAGGGCGTCACAGCAATCGCGAGTAACAATGTTTGGGCTGTAGGTCATATTTGTGGCTGGCAGGGCCGCACGCTGGTCGAGCACTGGGACGGCATTCATTGGACCGTAGTGCCTAGCTCAAACGTTGCGGGCGCCGATATGAGCACGCTTGTGTCGGTGGCCGCAGTGTCGGCCAATGACGTCTGGGCGGTGGGAAATTTTCAGGTCGGCGGGCAATATCAGTGGAACACGCTGGTCGAACACTGGAATGGCACTAAGTGGAACATCGTGAATAGCCCAAACGGCAGCGGCAAGGACAAGAACTTCCTGAATGCGATCGCGGTTGTGTCCCCCACAAACCTCTGGGCCGTGGGGTATTCGGAGGACGACAGCTCAAACACGATAGATGTGCCGCTGATCGAACACTATAACGGAGGCGGCTGGAGCATCGTTCCCAGTGTCTATCCAGCCCCCAGTGCGTTCAACGCCCTTTATGGAATAACTGCTCTTTCTGCGACCAATATCTGGGCCGTAGGCTACGCCAATGAGAACTCGCAAGGGCAGAACGGCGCCGCGCTAATCGAGTATTGGAACGGAACCAATTGGAAGCTCGTCAATAGCCCGATTGCTGGAAGCGCCACGATCCTGACCTCTATTGCCCCCAACTCCAGCACAGATATTTGGGCTGCCGGCTACATTCAAAGCAGTGATGTGCAATATCTGCCGATTACTGAGCACTGGAACGGCAACAGCTGGGCGGTGGTCAATCCGCCCAATCCGGGCAAGGTTGCGCAACTCTTCAGTGCTGATACCATCAACGGTCAAGTTTGGGCCGTGGGTGCGTATTCAAAGTCAGCCATGACGCAGGGATACATGCCGAACCCGTTGACTCTCACGATTAGAAGATAATGGCGGGAATGAAGCAACGCCCGTAAGCGGGGCTTAACACCGTTCCCCGGCCCTCAAAGCCAAAGCAAACGGCATGACACCTTTCCGACGTTCCACGACATTGCTTGTTGAGCCCGCAACAGCTAATGAGGTAGTCGTCTGCTAGCGACGGTTGATCCCAACGTTTTGTCGGAGTGATCTCTCGGCCGTGAGTCTACAACCATAGAGGGTCCGACGTAGCGGCGCCTAAACCCAGGACCTCCGTCGCACCAGCAACTGAACAAACTGGAAAGTCAGATGCTCCGTGATTTGGTCACCGCACAATACCTCGGTCGGAAATGCCGCGCTCCCTCACGAGCCGCTAGTGTCGATTCTCTTCCGAGTTCAATGATTCGCGGTAGCTTTGGCTGGCCTTCAAAAAAATTCCAGATAATCTCTCCCATATAGGTGCTTGAAATGGGCGTTTTGCGGGGCAAGTTTGCTTCCTGTCGCTCCGGCGCATTTTCTCGTGCTGCTGAGATTGGATGGGATGATACTTCCCGGGAACTACCGGGCATCGCCGGCTCCGACCGAGTATGTCAACAGACACCAGAAGACAGCATTGCTATAAATGGCTGCAAGACCGCCCAGAGCAAGCAGCGTCTGCCGACAGCGAATTTTCACGTCGCAGGAAAGCCAGCAGCTCGTGATATAGCAGAGCTCTTTTTAAATCAATAGGTTGCCAGCCCTTGCGTGGCCGAATTGTCAATTCGAAGGCTGCGGACATGGTGCTCCTGGGGCGCTCAAAACCCTGATTTCAAACTTTGAGGGGGAGAGGGGCATGGGTCAAGGCTTTTCACACTCCGCCAGCGGTCTTGCGCTGACGGAAGGCGAATTGGAAGTGTACCCCCTGAGATTTGCACAAATGATGCCACTTGTCCAGGATGACTCGCAACGAAAGCTCGGGTTTCGGGTTGGAATTTGAGTTGCTCCAGGTATAGGCTAATAGCACTCGAGCAGGAGGGTTCCATGAAGGTGGTTGTTATTGTCGTTGTGCTCACTTCGACTATGGTCTTGTCGCAGACGGTTAAGCAACCAGGCCATACCTCCAAACACGCCAGTTTGGGCAAGCACTACGGCGGCGGTTCGAGCGTAAAAGCAGCCACTCCGAAAACGGACCCATTAGCAGTCCAACTCGCCAAAATTGAGCAGCAGGGCCCCCACATTCCCTCTTCGACGAGCCGTGCTGCCACGACGAAACCCCTCTTCCCCAAGACTCCCGCCAAAGAAAACAGGAACAAACCGATGAAGTTTAACGGCAACGTGGAGCCGGGAGGCAAGACGAGTCAACGCCACTAAACCTCCGGCAACAGCTCCACAGATCTGCGTATAGGCGTTTGCCTGTTACTCCTCTAGTTACTGATCTGCAAAGATTTCCACGATTCTTTTCGAACAACTCCAGCCTAAAATGTTTTAAACATTTTCCTATCGGAATGTTTACAGTTTTTTCGTGAAATGAAAGCAGTGTTCACATCGCAGGACGTCATGCGGCGGACGGGCATCAGTGCGCGGCAGCTGCAGTGGTGGGATGAAAAAGGCATTGTCGTCCCAACACGCGAAGGTCGTCGGCGCGTTTATTCGTTCGCGGACGTGACAGAAGTCGCGGTGATTTGCGAGTTGCGCCGCAAAGGGTTCTCGCTTCAGCGGGTTCGCAAGGTCGTTCGTTTTCTGCAGAAAGAATTCGGAAAGCGCCTGGCCGAAACCGTTGGTGCGTCGGAATACCATCTGCTGACTGATGGACGCACCATCTATCTCGAAACGTCGCCCCCACAAATTCTCGACATTCTGGAAAACTCCCGGCAGCCCATGTTTGCCGTCTGCCTGAGCGACACCGTGAGGCAGGTGAGAGCGATTGTGAATGGACGCAAACGCCCACGCGGTTGCGCTCCGGAAAAAGTTCGCCGCAAGGCAAGGTTGGGTTCTTAGCAGTGGATTTGTCCCTGAGGAGGGTCAATGGTTGCTGAACTCGAAATCCTGAGCGAATGGATCCCGGACCAGATGCAGCCCGGCACGATTTTCGTGCTGGAGAACGCGGGGCAGATCGGCGAAAGGGAAGACCCCTACTGGGCCGTGCTGTCTTGCCCCAGTTGCGGAACCTTGGGACTAATTACGCGTAAACAGATCGCTGGCCTGATCGCGGTGATTTGCGGTTCAGGAAAGTGCTCAGCTCAGTTTTTTATTCGGGATAACGATATCGAGATCAGGAAGCCGTTTTGAAGCCAGTGGTTAGTTGCTGGTGGTTAATTTTATGCATCTGCGGATGTCTTGACTGTCGCTAACAACTAGCGACTAGCCAGTTTTCCTCTCGAACGCCACCGGCACCTGTTCCACAATCTCAATTCCAAATCCTTCCAGCGCGACAACTCTTCGCGGATGATTTGTAAGCAGGCGAATCCTTCGCAAATTCAGGTCCGATAGTATCTGGGCACCGATGCCGATCTGGCGTTGCGCTTTTCGCTCGCTTTCGGGCAATGAAGGCGAAGAGCCTTCGCGGTGAAAGGAAATCGCATTGCGATCGCCCAGTTTCTCGATCGAAAATCCCTTTGCCGATTGATGCAGGTAGATCAAAGCGCCGCGGCGTTCGTAGGCGATTGCGGTTAGTGCGCCTTCCAAAGTTTGCCGGCAGGTGCAAGCTGACGAGCCGAAGACATCGCCGACCAGGCAATGCGAGTGCATCCGCACCAGCACGGGTTCCTCCGCATCACTGATGTCACCCATCACCAAAGCAAGGTGCGACTCGCCACCATCCACTTCGCTCTCGTAAGCAATCACCCGAAACTCGCCGTATTCAGTTTCGACCAGCGCCTCGCCCACGCGATGCACGTATCGCTCATGCTGCATGCGGTATCGAATCAGCTCTGCGACGGTGAGCATCTTCAAGCTGTGCT